>Ga0123356_10003930_pt1 | contig 15465 bp, 16 predicted proteins | sample TergutEmb28metaG_2_FD_92546 | JGI IMG/M metagenome (GOLD analysis project Ga0123356, IMG submission 92546) | Embiratermes neotenicus P3 segment gut microbial communities from Petit-Saut dam, French Guiana - Emb289 P3 | ecosystem: Host-associated > Arthropoda: Insects > Digestive system > Gut ... | reverse complement strand
ATGTTATTTATTCTTATTTTAATTTTTGTGTTTATAAATTGAAATATATTATTTAAAAATAATAATTTTTATAAAATATAGCTATTTAATCAATATTTTTATAAAAGAAGTATCTATAATAAAAATATTTCTAATAAAAATATTTGTAATAAAAATGATATTTATAAAGGAGTATTATAAAGGGAATGATATGATATTTATAAAGGAGTATTATAAAGGGAATGATATGATATTTATAAAAGAACTGATTTTTTATGTTTATTCCATTTCTTATTTTTTGAAAATCAGTTTTTATATTTATTCAAATTTAAAAAATCCTGAGTGATTAAATTTATAGCTCTGTAAAATCACTTTATCTTCATTGTTTAGCTTATGTTGTTTAGTAGGGTGGATTGAGCTACCTTTTTTTGCATAAATAGTTCCAGATACTTTTTGAGGGCCTAAAAATTTCCCAGCATTTCCATTTACAATAACAGTTCCTTTTTTCATTTCAACTGCTGTAAAATCATCACAATCTCCATCAATGATAACAGTTCCTCCATTTAAAATGGCTGCTGTATTATTACCACAATTACCATTGATTCTGACAATACCCTTTTTCATTAAAATCCCAGTTGAAAGATCTGCATTTCCATTTAGAATTATTTCACAGTCTTTATCTAATCTAGCACCAAGTGTATCTCGAATAAGCAGGTCATTAATTTCAAGTATTTCTCCAGATTTATTTGCTCCAACTAACTTTACTTTTGGCTTGTCCATCATAAGTTCTGTAATTGAAATGAATTTTCTATATCCTTTAACATCTGATTTAACTTCTACAAGATTTCCTATAGGGTCTGTAACTTTTCCACTAACATAAATATTGCCTTTTCTCATACTTATTCCCATTCTACTAGCTACATCACCATTTATAAAAATATCTCCAACATCGATTGGAGCTCCAGTTCCACCAAAGTAAGCTAAATCAACTCCCATACTAGATGCAAATCTATGACCTACATCTCCGTTAATTTTAATAGGATTTCCTTTTTTCAAATGTTCAACAAGATCTTGGAAGGTATATTCATTGTTTGGGATTTTATCTGTTAATTCCATCTTTTCTCCTTTGTGACTCCAATAAAAGTTGTATGTAAAATCACAAAGACAATCAACAGCCTGATCAATATTTAATTCAATGATATTTTCATCAACAAGCTTGTTTTTCTTCTTTAATCTTCCAAACATATTAGTTACTCCATGCATGTTTCATTATTAATCTATATCATAATTTAAATATAATTTTATATAATATTATAGTTGTTTTTATTATTGTTTTATTATATTCTCACTTTTTTGTAATTGATTTATTATAATAAATTTGAATATAAAATTAAAAATGTTTTTTTTAATTTTATTCTTATATTATAATAATATAATTTTATTTTTATAATAATTTTATCTATAAAAATAATGTTTATTTATTTAAAATATATCTGTTTAAAAGAATATTAATAGTTTTATTAGTTATCTTATTACTATTTAAATAGCTTATAAATTACTTTTCATTAGCTAAGAAAAACTTATTTTATATAAAATGAAATACAATAATTAGATATAATAAATAATCAATATACAAATTTATGTTTATCACGGTGATTGAATGAATGGACCTTGGGTAGAAAAATACAGACCACAAACCTTAGACGATGTTGTAGGGCAAAAACATATTATTGAACGATTGGAAAACTATGTAGATGAAGAAGGAATGCCAAATTTGATGTTTACAGGTCCTGCAGGTGTTGGAAAAACTACAACTGCACTTGCTTTAGCTAAATCAATTCTTGGAGAATATTGGCGTCAAAACTTTCTTGAGTTAAATGCTTCTGATGCAAGAGGCATTGAAACTGTACGTACTAACATCAAAAATTTCTGTCGTTTAAAGCCAGTTGGAGCTCCACTTAGGATAATATTCCTTGATGAAGTGGATAATATGACTAAAGATGCTCAACATGCATTACGTCGTGAAATGGAGATGTATACTAAAACAGCATCATTTATACTTTCATGTAACTATTCTTCTAAAATTATAGATCCTATTCAATCAAGATGTGCTATATTTAGATTTGCTCCAATTAAAGGTCAAGATATTGTTAAACGATTAGAATATGTAGCTAGTCAGGAAAATGTTGATTACGATGATTCAGCCCTTGAAACTATAGTTTATTTTGCAGAAGGAGATATGCGTAAAGCTGTTAATCTTTTACAAGCTGCATCTTCTGGTGAAGATAAAATCACTGAAGATAAAATATATGATGTTGTTTCAAAGGCAAAACCTAAAGATATCAATAATTTGATTACTAAAGCTCTTACTGGTGATTTTATGGGGGCTAGAGATCTACTTCGTGAAACTATGGTTTTACAAGGAACTAGTGGGGAAGATATGGTCAACCAGATCTATCAAGATGTTGTCAAAAGAGCTATGGAAGGAAATATGGATAGTGAAGTTTATATTGATTTAATCGAAGCTATTGCTGACTGCGACTTTAGGATTCGTGAAGGAGCTAATCCAAGAATTCAGCTTGAAGCACTTTTGACTAAATTTTTGTAATAATAATAATAATTTTTGTAATAATATTATTATGAATTATAAGTATATTATTTAAATTATAGATTTTATAGATATAAAATAAAAATTTAGCTATAATTTAGTTTATATAATAGTTTATCAGATGTTTATTTTTAAGTAAAGGTAAAAATATGCGTTGGACAGAAAAATACCGGCCAAAAACATTTAAAGACATTATTGGAAATGGTAAGCAGAAAAAAGAAGTTGAAGCTTGGGTGGAAAGCTGGAAAAAAGGAGAAAAACCTCAACCATTACTACTTGTTGGGCCAGCTGGAACTGGAAAAACAACCTTTGCTCATGTTATAGCTAGTGAGTTTTCTGATTATATTGAGCTAAATGCAAGTGATAAACGTTCTTATGATATTATTATGAGTACTGTTGGAGTATCTGCAACTACAAAATCTTTTTTCACAGATGATAATAATGCCAGTAACTATAAGCTAATAATCCTTGATGAAGTGGATGGAATTCATGGAACTGATGATAGGGGGGGAACCAGGGCGATTGGAAAAATTATTAAGGAAAGTATTCATCCAATTGTCATGACTGCTAATGACTTTTATAGTAAAAGATTAACCACTATTAAGACAAAAACTAAGGTCGTAAAGATTGGAAAAGTTCATACAAATTCTATCAATGCTCTTTTAAAGAGAATATGTGTTAAAGAAGGAATTAATGCAGATGCAGAGGCTGTGCGTGCCTTAGCAATAGGTTCTAATGGTGATATGCGTTCAGCTTTAAACACACTACAAGTTCTAACTGAAGAAACTAGAAAACTTTCTACGGACGATTTAAAAGCTGTAAGTCAAAAAGATGATACAAATAACATTTTTGATGGGGTAAGGAGAGTATTAAAAAGTAAAAGCATTGATAAAGTGAAAAAATCTCTGAGATTAGATGAAGATCCAACTCTAGTAATGGAGTATATAGCTGAAAATATTCCAAGAGAATATGAAAAATCAAGGGAAATTAAAAAAGCTTATGAAATGATAAGTGAAGCTGATTTATACTTTGGAAGAGCTCGTCAAAGTAGATATTATACTTATTGGAGATATGCTAGTGATTTTATGGGTGTTGGTGTAGCTATCTCCAAGGATGAAACTTATAAAAAATTCACAAGACTTACTGGAGCTATGGCTTTTTCTCTCATGGGTAGAACTAGGGGAAAAAGGGCTCTTAGAGATAATATTGCAGAAAAAATGTCTGAAAAATTACACATGTCTAATAGTATAGCTATTTCAATGTTTCCATATATGGAGATAATGTTTGAAAATGATGATACTGCATATGATATATCAAGATTCCTTGACCTTGATGATGATGAAATAAAAAGATTTAGGAAAAAAAAGATACCTAAATCAGTTATTAAAAGAAAGGAAAAAGAAAGGCAAGAGGAACTAGCTAAAGAAAAGGAAATTGCTAAATCTAAGGGAACTTTAAAAGAACCTATTCAGACAAATCCAGAAGCATTATCCTTTGTTTCAAAATCAAAAGAAGAATTGGAAGAGTCAAGTGAAACAGTTAAATCATCTAAATCATCAACAGATACAAAAACTAAAAAAGAAAATCTAAAAGAGCAAAAATCCTCAGAAAACTCTGAAATACTTGAAAAAGAAAAACAATCAAAAGATGAAGAATCTAAAGAAGTTAAAAAAGACAATGCTCAAAAATCTTTATTTAATTTTTGAGAAAGAAATGGTAATAAAAGTTTAACTAAAATATGAATATAATTTTTTCATGATTTAGTGATTTTAAATAATTTGTGAAAGATTATAAATCAATATTTGTTTTTAATTTTAGTGCATCTAAATAAAAATCTAATTGTTCTTCTTCTAATTCCCAAATCATTTCAATAAATGGGTTTAAATTATTGTTAATTCCATATTCATCTAAAACATCATAATAACGACTTTTGTCCTTGGTCTTGATAGTTATTGGTAAAAAATCAGCTTTAACTAGCTGATAATTCATTATAATTCTCGATAATCTACCATTACCATCAGAAAAAGGATGTATTCTAACAAATTCACCGTGAGTATAAGCAGAACAGACTATTTCGTTGAAGCCATTATTTTGCAAGGTTTTAAAAAATTCATCTAATTCGATTTTAGCAATGGTTGGGCTTGGTGGAGAATGCATTGCACCAGTTATTTTAACAGCTACATCTCTATATTTTCCACCTTCCATAATATCTTCCATTAAAATTCTGTGGATTTCTTTTATTATTCTTTCATCCAGATCTTTCCCTTTATTAATCAGTGTTTTAACATAATTCCAAGCTTTTCCATGATTTGTTACTTCATATGTTTCTCTTAAGTCTTTAGAACCTACAGATATTTTATCTTCAAGTAAAAGTTTAGTTTCTCTTAAAGTTAAAGTGTTTCCTTCCATAGCTGTTGAATCATGGGTAAAGTTAATATCAAAATCCATAGAATAATTTTCCAAGATTTCTTTGCCTAAAAGATGTTTATTCTCTTTAACTAAATCTCTTTTTTTGATTAGAACTTCATATTTGGATTCCATTCAAATTCAGTCCTTATTTTATTCTATTTTGTATATTCTATTTTGTATATTCTATTTTAATAGTATTCCATCAACTCATCAAATTCAGGATTAGCTACAAATTCAGCAATAAAGTCTTTCATATCTTTTATAAATTCTTTTTTTCTCTCTTCAATATCTTTAATTTTAGAGTAATCTTTTTTTAAAGTTAATATTATTTTAATATCATCAGTTTCAAGTTCTATTTCTGGATATTCTATTTCTGAATATTCAATTTCAGGTAATTCAACTTCAAGAGCATCGATTTCTTTTAAATCCATAGCTAACAACCTAAAAAAGCGTTTTTGATATTATTATTAAAGTTATCTACCTAATTCTTCATGAGCTCTAGCTAAATGGCCTGCAGCTAATGCTCCAATTAATGAAAGTTCTCCAGCTAGGACTGTAGCTACTACAATTTCTGCAAACTTCTTTGCATTTCCAGACCCAGCTACTCCTAAAATTTCAAGAGATTCAGTTGCTGTTTTAAGGCTTGTTCCTCCACCAACAGTAGCTATTGGTAGATCAGGCATTGATACGGAGAAGTATAAATCACCATCTCTATCTTCTGCAGTGGTTATTCCAAGAGATCCTTCAACAACATGAGCAATGTCTTGACCTGTAGCTAAAAATATAGCTCCAATCATATTTGCGAAGTGTGCATTAAAACCCATACTTCCACTAGCTGCCGAACCAAGTAAATTTTTGGCTGTGTTAACTTCAACTATTGCTGCAGCTGTGGTTTTTAACTTACTTTTTACTATTTCCTTGGGGATAACTATATCAGCTACTACAGTTTTTCCTCTGCCTTCTACTAAATTAATTGCAGAAGGTTTTTTATCAACACATACATTACCACTAAGGGCAATAATTTGGGCATCTGTTTCATTTAATAAAAGTTCCAAAACTTTTTCAGTAGCTATTGTTACCATGTTCATACCCATACTATCTCCAGTAGAATAAACAAAACGAGGATAAATATGATTTCCTACGATGAGAATTGGGTCAATTTTTATAAGTTTTCCGTGATGAGTGGTTGTTTCAGCTATTTCTTTTAGTTTTTGAAAGTTATCTTCAAACCATTTTTTTATTTTCACAGCTTCTGTAGCTGATTTAGCTTTAATAGCAGGAGCTCTTGTCATCTTATCATCAATGACTCTAGTGTTTACTCCTCCTCCAGCAGTTATGGTGGAACAACCTCTATTTACAGAAGCTACTAATGCTCCTTCAGAGGTAGCTAATGGGACATAAACTCCTTCTTGACCTTTAATATATTCTCCATTGATTTTCAAAGGACCTGCTACTCCTATTGGGATTTGTATTGTTCCAATAGGATTTTCAATATTTTTATTTGAAGCTGATTTCATATCCAGAGTGTATTTAGCTATTGCACTTAGATTTGTATTAGAAATCTCTTCAATAAATTTTCTTCTTATATCAATAGCTTCTTCAATTGATGAGGTATGATTTTCAAGCTCATATAATTTTATCTTGCCATCTTTTAGTTTTTGGATAATGTCATTAGCTTCCATATTTTCACAAATAATTAATTTAATATTATTCGATAGACATATTAATATTTATGCCTTTTTAATTAATTCAACTATATCTGAAGGTTTTTTAGCTACACTAACACCAGCTTTTTCAAGAGCTTGCATTTTACTTTCAGCTGTTCCTGCACTTCCTTCAATTATAGCTCCAGCATGCCCCATTCTTTTTCCAGGTGGTGCAGTTATTCCTGCAATATATGAAACAACTGGTTTTGATATATTTTCTTTAATGAATTCTGCAGCTTGTTCTTCGGAATTTCCACCGATTTCTCCAATCATGACTATCTTATCAGTTTCTTTGTCATCTTCAAATTTTTGTAAGATTGTAGAATATCTAGTGCCAATTACAGGGTCTCCACCAATACCTAAGCAAGTACTTTGACCTATTCCTGCCCTACTTAGCTGACTAGCTACTTCATAGGTTAAAGTTCCACTTCTAGACATGACTCCAACATTACCTTCTGAAAAGATATGTGTAGGCATTATTCCCATTTTTCCAACTTTTGGAGATATTATTCCAGGAGTATTTGGCCCAATTACTGTAACATCTTTCTTTTTTGCATATGCCACTAGTTCCATAGAATCATGAACAGGAATATTTTCTGTAATTATTACAACAAGATCTAAATGTTTGATTGATTCAAATGCAGCGTCCTTTGCAAATGGAGCTGGAACAAATATTATTGAGGCATTAACATCAGTGTTTTCTTTAGCTGCTTCAACTGAATCAAATATTGGAACTCCTTGAAATTCTTGTCCACCTTTTCCAGGAGTTACCCCAGCTACAATGTTGGTATTATATTGCAACATTTGCTCTGTATGGAAAGAACCTTGCTTTCCTGTAATCCCCTGAACTAAACATCTTGTATCTTCATTTAATAAAATCATTTTTTCCCTCGTTTAGTAGTATTTTTATGTTTTATATTCAATGGTTATTTTTTGATGGTTTTATATAATTTTTTATATATTTTTTTAACTTTTTTATATAATATTTTTCTATAATTTTATATATTATTTTTATTTTTAATAAAAATTTTTCAATATTTTATAATATAATAAATTTATAATTATAATTAATATTTTTATAATATTATTATAATAAAATTATAATAAAATTATAATAAAATAATTATAATTATAATTTTTCAATTATTATTTCAATATTCGAGTTCGTTCTTGGAAAGGAACAGCTAAATCAATAACATTACCATTCATAAATGCAGTAGCTGAAAAAATAACACTTCCAGGAATTACATTAGCAGGAGTTCCTTTCTCAACAAGGTAAGTATTTTTATTTCCACAAGCTGCACCAATCATAGCACTAGCTATTACACCAACATCTTCAAGGTTTTCAATTGTAGCTACTACAACAGGATCATCAGTTTCATTAGAAACATAACCTATTCCTGGGATTTTTTTCTGCTTTCCACCTATTTTATCACAAATATCAGTAAGGCCAGACATTCCTGAAGCAGCATCAATACAAGAGTTAGCTACACTTTCAACAAAACATTCTCCACCATAGGTATCAAAAGCAATTATTATTGCATCAGGATATCTGTCTTGTCTAACTTTTGCTTCACTGTAGGATATTCCTTCACCTGCTGTTTCTGGGTCTTCAGATATTCCGTCAATATCACCAATATCTTCAGCATTATTTTTAAGAATATCTACTATTTCTTGATTTATATCTTCAAGTAAATCATCTTCTACAAAAGCTGATATTACTACATCATCACCAGTAATATTAGTTAAAGCTGCACTATGAGCACCAATGCCCACAAGCTTTGGAATATCTTTTTCAATATTTTTAGTTAGTGAATGACTACAAGAAACATCATTTATAGATATATCTGCTCCAATAGCTGTTATTTTCAATTTAACACCAAATTTATTATTTTATCATTATTTTTTTATTTATTAGATCTTATAAAGCTAAATTTTTATATAATAAATATGTTTATAGTTTAGTTTTATATTTTAATTTTAATATTATAACTATATTTTAATCTTATAATTATATTTTAATTTTATAATTATAATTTTAATTTTATTAATATAATGTATATTAAATATTTATAAATAAACTAATATTTATTAATTGTTGTTTTAATTGTAATTGTTTTGTTAATAAAAATAAAATTTAAAACTCTTGAATAAATTAAATAAGCATCTGAATTAAATTGTAATAAATCAACAATTTAATGCTAGGATTAAATAGAAAAATTAATTATATAAGAAAAATATATTTTATTATTTATATATGTTTATTATGTATAGATATTTATTAGGTATAAAATTATTATGCATAAATGCTTTATAAAAAAATTTTTAGTAAAATTAATCTCATATATGGGAGTGTCAAAAATTGGGGTGTTTTGAAAATTAAAAACTGATTAAAAATGTTTTTTAGTCAAATAAATAATTTTAAAACATTTTGGTTTTGACTAAGCTCCGGACTTTTGACAGCCTCAATATATAAGAAAAAGAGGAAAAATATTGATTTCTGAAACTAGAATAGCTATTCCTATAATGCAAAAAACTACAGAAGATATTATTAATACAGCTAATGACTATATTAAAAAAGGAGCTGATCTTCTAGAGCTTAGAATTGATGGGATAGTTGATGCTAACTCTGATACTATTAGAAAAACAATTGAAGAGATATCTTTTCCAATTATAGTCACTAATCGTAGTAAAAATGAAGGAGGATTTTTTTTAGGAAGTGAAAGAGAAAGAATAAATATTCTTAAATCTTGTTGTGCTTTGGATTTTGTTGAATTTGTTGATATTGAACTTCAGTGTGATCCTTGTCTTAGAACTTACATTCTAGGTAAATGTGAAGATGTCGGGGTTAAAACCATTATTTCTTTTCATGATTTTAAAAAAACTCCTCCTATTGATGATTTACTTTCCATTGTAAAAGAAGAAAGATCTCTTGGGGATATAGCTAAAATAGCTGTTATGCCAAAAGATCTTGAAGATACTATCAGTGTTTTAGCTATTATGTCTCGTTGTGATAATACTATTGCTATATCTATGGGAGAGCTAGGAAGTTACACTCGGGTAATGGCTTCTAAATTCAATGCACCTATTACTTTTGCAACAGGTGGGGATGTAACAGCTCCAGGTCAAATCGATATTGAAACTATGAAACTAATGTTAAATATGGATTTAATGGACCATGATGATTTATTAGATGATATTTGAATTATATTTGAATTATATTTGACTTTTGTTTATAATGGGGTGTTTTTATCGAAGAAAACAAAAAATTTATTACTGCTATTATTCTTTTAGTTTCTATCTTAGTGATAGCTGTGGGTGCTATTGCAGTGTCTTTTACTTTTTCAGATACTGTGACAATCAATGTTGAATTAGATGGAGAAAATGTTACTGTAAGCCCAATAGCACTTCCATTTGGAAAAGATATGGGAGCTATGAATTTAGAAATGGAAAATTACACTTTTAATCAGATGAACAATGTAAATAGTAATGTGACTACATTAAAATCAGGATTAGATGAAATAGCTAAAAAATATGGTTTTAAAGATATAACCATTAATGTTCACTCTCAATTTGGAGATAATAGGATGCCAATGCTAGTTATTGTTGATGGTGTTTCAATGGTCCCAACTTTACAAGATGGAGAAAAAATTATCATTGAAAAAACAAAAAATCCAAAAATTGGAGATATAATTGTAGTTAAAGATCCTGAAAATACTCTTCTTATTAAAAGACTTGGAAATATAAGTGGTAATCAGATTTTCTTATCTAGTGATAATAATGACACAGTTGTTATGAATATAAATGGGGCTTTTGTTGAGATGAAAGCTCTTGAAAAATGGACCAATGCATCTAATATAGTTGGGGTAGCTAGAATTTTCAATGTTTAGATGTTTTTTTAGCGTTTATCAATTTATTTTTGATTTATATTTTATTTTTTATTTATTTTTTGACAGTCCCTATTTTTTTATTTTCTATTATAATGTAGCACCAGCTGTCAAGCTAATGAATATGTCAATTTAATTTTTATGAATATTAGAATTCATTTAAATAGAAATTTAAGAAATTAATTAAGACTATATCAAATTCTTTAAGAAATTTTCTTAAATTGACAGCATTGAGTGTAGCACCAAATTATTTAGTACATAAATTATCAGTTTATAAATAACTTTGAAATATCATTAGCAAAAATTAAGTTCCCTACTATATATTTTATTTATTATTTTTTCAATGCTTTGTTTATCATTATATTCTTTAATATTGAATTAACATTAATTTTAATTAATTTCAATTTCATATATAGATTCTATATTGTTTTTATGGATTTTAAAAGCATTTTCTTCTGTGAATATTCCTTTATTTAAAAAATCTAGTGTTCGTTTTGGAACAGTTTTTGGACCAAGTACTGCTCCAGGTCGGCTAAGATCATCAAGATAATCAGTTTCCATTAAAAAATTATCTCCTTTTGAGATAGCTTTTTTAATATTGTCTTTTCCAGACATAACTGATGAGATTAGTCCAAAATTTTCTTCCTTTTTTATATATGGTCCAGAATAATGTTTAATTAACTTCTTTTTATTAAATTTTATTTCCTGAGCTATTGATGCAAATTCTTTAAATTGTTCTTCTGATGCCGATTCAGTATGTAGCTGAACTGGACAATCTACTTCTCTAGCTAAACTCAATCCATACTTAAGAATTTTATTTTGATAATCCATTTCTTCATCACTTACTTTATAATGAGGTCTACCAATTTCTCCAATAGCTACAGCTTTTTTGTCTTCAACAAGTTTTTTACTATAATCTAGAGCTTTTTTTACTCTTTTATAGCTATCTTCCATAGAAAATCCATTTTCAATTAATCTTGAAAATTCAGCTGGATGAACACCAACTATTGGAAAAGCTTTTACATTGGTGTTCTGATTTATTTCATTGCAGTAGTTAATAACTAAATCCATAGCATGTTCAAATTCAAATGTTTTCCCATTGGCCCATGAAGGTTTATTTGGGATTATCATAACTCTCCCACCTACATTATAAAATTGTTTAGCTATTTTTACAGGACCTATTCCATTAATATGGTCTACATGTATGTGATTGTCTGTTATTGGGATTTCTAAAGGATTGGCTATCATTTTATCTTTATTATTTTCATTATTCAATTATATTGATATACTATTTTAAAATATTGATTATATTTTTTAAAATTATATGATTTATAAAGTCTATATAATTAATTCTATATGAATTATATTTCATTCAATATCATTCTTATTGTTAATTGTATATATTATCGATATTAATTAGTATTTTTTTATTAGATTATAAAAATATATTAATAATGAGTTTATATAAATAAAATATAATATATTTAAAATAATATTATAAATTATAAAATAATATAAATTACAAAATATTATAATTATTGTTATTTATTAACAATTGGTTAAAAAATGAGAACAAGATTAAATCAAGATCATGCAGTAGCTAAAAAAATTGGGTTTACTCCAAAGTATTTCAAATTAAACTCAAAAGTTTATACTGAACATGGAAAAAAACTTTATATTGAATATATAGAAGCCACACATAAAGGAAGAAAACATTTCAAAAGATTTTTGGAATTGGCTCATAAAGAAGGATTTAAGATATATGTTCCTCAAGCTCCTGTTTATTTAAAAAAAATAATTCGTAAATATCGATTTCCTTTTGATCTTTGGGTTTGTGAAGACGAAAAATTATGTTTAGCTAACTATGCAGTCATCCATTTGCACTGGTTAGAGATCCACCCAGATGATAATGCCGAGGAACAGTATTATGATGAAATAAAAGGCCATTATTAGATTTATTATTAATTTGTAATTATATTAATTAGTAATTTAGTTATTTATTCGGTTTATTTATTGGAATTAAATTAGTTTTTTGTATTTTGCTTATTTTCACTACAAGGACTATCGATTTCATTTTCATAAGAGTCTAAATTGTAATCTTCATTAATTTCTTCATACCTATCATACCCTAATTTTTCAAGAACAGTTTTTATATCTACTTTGGTTTTAAAACATCCGGATCTTGAAAGTAAGACTCCTTGTGGAGTAAAATCAGATAATTTCATCATAGTTAAATTTAGATCTTCATAACATGCTACGCCAAGCACAGATTTGAATTTATTATTTGCCACGATCTTTTTTACAAAAGTTGAACCAGGAATAACAAAGGCTTTGTAACCCATATTTTCAGCTTTTGGTTTTATTATACCAATGGCACATTTACCACAGCAATCACAAACAAGACCAGTTTCATCTAATATAGCTTCACATTTAGGGTTTCTAAGACAGTGTGGAAAAACAAGTATCTTATCTTTAGGTTCAATTTTATTAAATTTTTTTTCATTGACTTTATTTCTAACTTCTACTCCAATATGATCAACCATAGATTCATCAAAACCTAAACTTTTAGCTAATTTTTTAAGGGGGGAGTAGAATACATCTAACACAAAGATAATTAATCTTGGAAAAATAAGAATATTATTTTTTAGGAGAGTTCTACCTAAAACTAAGGCTAAAATCAGTAAAATAAATAGCACAGTGACTATTACAACTAAAATCTGACCAAAAATTTGAAATAAAGTATCAATTGTCATGTTATACAGTTAATTTTATTATATTATATTTTTTTTATTATATGCATATTTAATATTTTATACTAAATAAATATGTTATTAATATTTTAATTAAAATTATGTAAATATATTATAAAATACTAAATGTTACAATTATATGTTACATTTATATTCGAAATTTCTATTAAATAATTGTTACAAATTTTCTATTCTGTAATTTTCAACTTCACCAATTATAACTACACCATTTTCTGTTTTATCAATCTTGAGTCCTGATAAGCTATCACAAGAACAGAGTATATCTTGTTCTGGATGTGTTCCTGGACTTATATCACAGTCAAGTTTTACTGTTTCTCCTACTGATAAAACTGTTTTTAGCCTTTTTGAACTTGGATGATCTTTTGGAAGAACTATAATTGGTGATTCCATTTCACGAGTGAGATATACGAGAGATTTGATAGCTTTTTCATATTTTTTTCCAGTTCCAAAAGCAGAAACAGCTATTAAATCGTCTTTTTCAAGGTACATGACTATTTCTTCTTTATCAGGAGTTCCAATAAAAAGCAACTGATCATTAGCTAACTTCACTACACCGACAGTTCCAGTATTGCCAATTAAAAATAGTATTTCTGATGATTTAAGCTTGATTTTAGTTTTCAAGATTTTAATTCCTTTGTAATTTTTTTATCTTATTAAAACTACTTTTAACTATAAAAATTAGTATCATACTTAGCTATTATTATATTAAATTCATATTAAAATTATTAAAATTATTAAAATTATATTATTATAATTATTTAAAAATTGTTGTTATAATGTATGTAATTGACTAATAATACAATAATAATAATTTAAATTGAATACAACTATAACATCAAATTATTAATAAATTAATTATATAAATTTATATAAAAATAATTTTCATATTATATTTTTCATATTATATAAATTAGAAAAATAAAAAATAATTAAAAATTAGGAATTTAATAGATTTATTCTAAGCTTTCAACATTATCACTTTGACATGATGGGCAAACTACTTTTTTACCTAATCCTTTAAACTCATTACCACAATCTAAACAGCGATATCTTTTAGTTTTGAGATTTTTCACTTTAACATCGCCCATTGGTCCTCCAACACTACACATAAAATCACCTTTTTTTATTGAATATATATAATTAATATTATTATATCTTTTTAATTATATGTTGTTTTTAATATTTATCTTTTTCTTAAATTATATAATTAATATGTATATTTTAATAAAATAATATTTGATTATATAACATTCAGAGTTATAATAATATATTCGAGATATATACTATTTAGAGTTATTATAATATTATAAGTTATAAATTATATTTTTATTATTTTTCACATATGTTTAGAGAATCATTATATTTTATTTTTGATTTTATTTCTAGTTTTGTTGATTTATTATTAGATAATAAAATAAATATATCATAAAAAATAAATAGCATCATGATACTAATTTGGTGAAATTATGAAAAACAATGTATTTCCTTTTACAGCTATTGTAGCTCAGGATAGGATCAAAAAGGCTCTTATTTTAAATGCTATAAATCCTTCAATTGGTGGTGTTTTGATTAAAGGGGATCGTGGTACTGGTAAAACCACTGCTGTTAGGGCTTTAGCTAATCTTCTTCCTGAAATTGAAGTTGTTGAGGGTTGTGCATTTAATTGTGATGAAGATAACTATCGAGAATTTGAACTTTATAAAGCATGTGATAAATCAGCTGAAGAAGATGTTGTCATTGCTAAAACGCCAATGAAGGTTGTTGAACTTCCTCTTGGTGCTACTGAGGATCGTGTTGTTGGTTCTCTGGATATTGAAAAAGCACTGAAAGTCGGTATAAAAGCTCTTGAACCAGGACTGCTTGCTCAAGCTAACAATAATATTCTTTATATCGATGAAATTAATCTTTTAGATGATAATTTAGTAGATGTTCTATTGGATGCAGCTGCATTTGGAGTAAACACTATTGAAAGAGAAGGAATTTCAATATCTCACCCCTCCCGATTTATCCTTGTTGGAACAATGAACCCTGAAGAAGGAGAACTTCGTGGACAATTGTCTGATAGAATTGGTCTTGAAATAAGTTCTGAAGGAATAAGTGATATT
>Ga0123356_10003929_pt1 | contig 15468 bp, 18 predicted proteins | sample TergutEmb28metaG_2_FD_92546 | JGI IMG/M metagenome (GOLD analysis project Ga0123356, IMG submission 92546) | Embiratermes neotenicus P3 segment gut microbial communities from Petit-Saut dam, French Guiana - Emb289 P3 | ecosystem: Host-associated > Arthropoda: Insects > Digestive system > Gut ... | reverse complement strand
GGCGCGCTTTGCCCGGCACTCGACGCCCATGTAGCGTGACAAGCAAGCCCACGTCGCACACCGGTGAAAGCAGGCGCAACGAGATCTATTTCACGCGCCCCGCCCCGACCAACGACAAAGACTGAAGGAGGAAGTGGGTCTCCAAGCCATAGCATCGGATTGACGATCTAGATTGCCCGGAACGGCGACCCAGGCAGGTTTTTTAAATACAATTACGCCACAAGGTTGACTGGCGGGACCGCCAGATCCCAGGAGAGAGAGTGGGGCTGACAAGCAGGATTTTCGCGGTGGACTTGCACGCCTGCGGCGAACCAGGACGAGTGATTACCGGAGGCGTAGCGGAGGTGCCCGGCAAAACCATGTTTGAGAAGAAATGTTTCCTTGAGGCAAACATGGATGAACTCCGCTTGAGGATGTTGCGTGAACCCCGTGGCTATCCAGCCTCCAACTGCAACCTCCTTCTTCCCCCCACCATTCCTGGCGCGGATGCGGGCTTCGTGATCATGGAGCAGGTTGAATATCCCCCCATGTCTGGGACCAACACAATCTGTGTGGTGACCGCATTGCTGGAGACGGGAATTGTGACCCCGAAAGAAGGCTGCAATACGCTGAAACTCGACACTCCGGCCGGACTTGTGAAAGCCGAAGCCGAGGTACGTAGCGGCAAGGTCGAGAAAGTTACGTTTCAGAATGTTCCCTGCTTTGCCACCCACTTGAATGCGCGAATTGAGGTCCCATATTTGGGTAACGTGTCAGTAGACGTTGCCTATGGCGGCATGTTCTATGTGATTGCTGATGCCGCTGCTTTGGGATTTCAATTGACCGCCGACGAGGCCCGCGACATCGTGCGCGTCGGAGAAATGATCAAAGCAGCGGCTCGTGAGCAACTCCCCGTTTCTCACCCAGAAAATCCGGACATACGGGGCATTACTATCGCCCAACTGTCCGGCCCCTCAGGCAAACCGGGCATCCATCGCAAAAACGCAGTCGTGGTTTCCTCGGGAGAGCTCGATTGGGACCAGCCCGGTTCCTGGACGGGAACGCTTGATCGTTCCCCCTGCGGCACAGGCACTTCAGCCAAGATGGCGGCCCTGTATGCCAAGACACAGCTCGCCCTGGGCGAAGACTTTGTTCATGAAGGCATTTTGGGAACTACCTTCACCGGCCGTCTGATCGCGGAAACACGCGTTGGGCCTTACGAAGCTGCGGTTCCCACGATCAGCGGCCGCGCCTGGATCACCGGCTTCGCCGAGTATGTACTTGATGACACTGATCCTTTCCCGAACGGGTTCACTGTGCGGGACCTGTGGGGCAAGGCATCCTCACACATTTCAAGCGAGAAGGGGGTGTCACGGGTGAAGAGTTCTCGCGAATGAGCGAATGAGTACGGTCGTCGAGAAAAATCAGTCCCATTAGCTTGCTGCTCTCGGAACGGATCATTAACTATAACTATGCACTACCTACTCCGCTACAGGGCAAAGAGAGGCACGGATTTCTGACATCGCGTATGAGTGCTCGGGCGGGCCGCGATGCGTGGGCGTTTCGGGCCAGACCCGGATCTGCAGTGATTGAGAGGCATCGGGTCTTGAAGGCTATCGAACTGAGCGGAAGCGGAATCGGAGCGTGCATGACCTCAACTCCTCACCGTGCGGCGAACTGAAGGTCGTCGCGGTCTGTTCCAGGTCGGCGGTCCAATCGCCCGGCACCGAATGCTAGGCTGCTTTTAAATAGGAAGGATGTTCAGCAAGAGATAAGCCTTGGGCTCGGAGTTCGCGGTGGGCGCGCCGTAGAATGTCGGTTTGCATAGCGGATTCGTAGCGATGGTCATAAACATAGGCTTGGATGGTGAGCCAGGTGTAATTGCGTCCCGTCGTCCGATCCTCGAGGCCGACCGAGATTGGACGCCCCAAATGGGTAAAAGGACAAGAGATCGCAATCTCGCGCGCAATCGAGAGTACCAGATCGGGATCGACGTCGTGGGGTAGGCGAAGGTCAGTGGTTACAAGGGATTCGGGAACGCCGCAATTGGCATTGGCTGTTTGCTGCGTCAGGATGTCCGAGTTGGGGATCGCCACCACGGTACCGCCCGGAGTTAACAGGCGTGTACTGCGCAGGCCTATATGGGTAACCTCGCCATATGCCTCGCCGATGCGAACCCGGTCTCCCAATTGGAAGGGGGCATCGGCCACGATAACCAAGCCACCAACCAAGTTCTTAATAAGATCCTGCAGGCCGAGGCCGATCGCAAGGGCAGCAGAGCCCAGCACCGCCAGGAATGCGCTGCGCGAAGGGGCCAAAACATCGATGACGATGAGCAGGGCGACGAACCAAATCAAGATGCGCAAGGGTGGCTGCAGTTGATTGGCAAGAAAGCGCATCCGCGGATTGTGCGTTTCGAGTCGTTGAAAGAAGCCCTGTAGCCACTTCAAAAGCAGCCAAGCCGAGACGAGCACCACCATCGCGAATACGACTTTGCCGAATGTCAGTTGGGCAATCAGTTTCGATTCTCCGCCCACTATTCACTCCCCATTTCCGCAAGGTTGACCCGCTGCAGCAAGTCTGTGGTAAAGCGATGTGCTTCGGGACGAACGCGGAATCCAGGATGTTCGGGATCGGGTTCGAGTAAGCCAAGCGCGACCAGACGGTCGATGCGCGCGCGGCTGGCATGGCCCCCATCGCAAAACACCTCTCCAGCCTCGTCATACTCCAGGGAGCCGTGCTCTTGAATGATCAGGAGAGTGAAAAGATCCTCCTGTGCGAGTTCGGCGCGCAGAGTGGCAAAGGCAGGTTCGAGGGGCTGGCGGATTTTCAAAGTCTCGCCCTCCACTCGCTCAATGGAGCTCAACCAGAGTTCGAAGGCAGATCGGAAGACCCCGCCGGACTGCTGATACAGCGAGTCAAAGTACATCTTCTGCGAGGAGTCTCCCAGCCCCAGCCAGCTCTTGAGGCGACCAACTCGCGGGGCGACCTCAGGCGGTTGTGCAAAGTCCAGGCGCAGACCTGAGAGCCGGTGTCGCTCGAGGATGGCATTCTCCAAATCAACCCGCGACACGCTCATGGCATTGATGCGATGCGAGAATACGCGGGAGAATTGCGCGCCTGCGCGGAGCACCCGGAAGGCCTTGTCGTTCAGCACGAGAACCCACAGAGTGGTGGCCGCGGTCCGTTGGATCCAGTTCACAAGGTGACGGGCGCCCTGAAAACCGCCAACCTTACGAAGATAGATGCGCTCGCCCTCTTCCACCATGAGAATTCGGCGTTGCGCTCGGAAGGCGGATTCGAGATTGCTGCCCGGTCGAAGGCCAAGCGTCTGGGAGAGAAAGTTATCAATGGCTGCAGGGGTGATCGCACGCTGCGCAAACTGCGTACGGATCACCTCCCGACCGGCAAACGCTCCCGCGGCAGCGCAGTTCAAGAGGCTGGTTTTGCCGCTGCCTCGAGCGCCCACAAAAATGCAGGCCGCAAAGCGGCCGGCATCCCAATCGTGCAAAGCCTGTTCGAGTCCGGCAAGCTCGCGATCCCGTCCCACCAGGAAGCGCGGCTCTTCGATGGGCGCGAGTCGGAACAGTGACCCGTAGATCGCTGGCAAGTCCCTCTTCGATGAAGGCAGAAGGAGCGTATCGCGCAGTGTCGATCGCCGGATCACGGGAGTCGCTGCCGGGCGTTCCGGCAATTTCCCCCCGATCGTTTCTAGGCCTCGCTGCCATCGATCATTGCCCCAACGGGCGATCTTATGAAGCGAAGCCTTCGAACGGCGGGTGGCTTCCCGCCTCATTGTTTTGGACAATCGGCGACCGCGGGGCATACGGAGGAGTCCGACCCAGCCGGTTTGTGCGGCCTCCAAAACGGTAGAGCCTTCCTGCCCCCAGATCCGGAACGTCTGGACAAGACTGGATTCCAGGCTCTCGTCTGAGACAGGAGTTTGCAGCTGTTCAGAAAGCAGGTTGCCGGCGTTGCTCACGGCCTTGGCAAACAGAGCCTGAGCTTGATCGCCCTGATTGGGCGCAGCACCGCGCCAATAATCGATGATCTCCTTCGAGCGGCTGGCCTCGCGAACAATCTGGGCAGTTTGTTCCCAATAGGCCCGGACACTCTCGGCAGTGGCCGATTGACAGAAGGTCGTAAAGGCAGAAAGAAAGGCTTCCCGCGGACGCATCGTGCGCCAATGCGACAACCTGCCGAGTGCAATGACTTCCGCCGTTTCCGGAAGGCGTTGGCTTGCGTCTTCTTCCACCAAATTGGACCAGCCGCGCAGGCGTTCATCGTAGGAAGCGAGGAGCATGGATTCGACGGGTGTCTTAGTGCCACCAGGCGCACCGGCGGCAATCCATTCCAGCATTCTTTCGATGAGAGTGATGATCTCTTCACGTTCGCTACGCAGGCTCGCAACTTGCTGTTCAGCAACCCTGAGCCAGGTTATCCCCAGCTCGCGGAAGGCGACCTCCATGTCATGCATAGTCGAAACCGCGAGCTGCCTTCGCCACCAGAGCTCCATGCGTTTTTGACCTTCGCGATCCTGGTCGTACCGCGGCTCAGTCTTGTCATCTTCCGCCGTCGCCGCCCATTCCCGATACGCCCGAAGCAAGTCGTCGGCACGCTTGTCGCGTGTGGCGACCCGGGTTTCCCAAATGAGCCTCTCCTCCTCGGTACCATCGCTGCGACGGGTGCGCCACGGCTCGCAAAGATCAAGAGCCGCTTCAATCACCAGCGATTGAAAGCGCTGATCGATTCTGGCCCGCGTTCGGACTACAGGCTGCGCGGCCCCTCGGTCAAACTCTTGCAAAGCCTCAAGGCTGCGCGCGATGGGACGCAATCGTCCGAACTGATCCAACGGCTCAATTAGCAATTTGCTAGTTATGTTTTTATATTGGTCGGAGCTTTCTCGAAGAGTACCGGGCAGGTTGTCAGATACTGGTACTGCCCGCGAGGTCTCGAGAAGTCGATGGCTAATATCGGCAAGCGACGACCAGGATTCCTGTAATTCGATGAGAAGGCGTTCGACCCGTCTAAAGGGGGGGCCCGCAAGATCGCCGGCAGTGGAGGACGCGGTGTTCATGCATAGCAGAAATCAATGCGGTATTGTCGAAGCGCACACCTCGTCAAAGGCGCCAGAACCATTACTGGCCTTTTGAAAATGCTGAGCGATCCAATACCACCAGCCGTCACTTGCCTAAGCCCATGAGTCACCACAACCCAGACCGCCGCCGCTAAAACCCGGCTGACTCTGCTCGCCTGGAAGGATGTCGGGCACGCCGGAAACCAGAAGCTTCCCATGCTGAGAATCGAAATGCTTCGCCTTCGTCGAAAGGCCAAGCCCGTATTAATCCCGCTGCGAGTGTCTTGTCTGGGGTCTGCGGGTAAGCACCACTCGAGTTCTGGGCTTAGGCTGACGAACCGGCATAGAGCGACAAGGGCTAAGCACTCCAAGGCCGCTTTCTTGTTGGTGCTGGAGAATTGTTCCCATGCGCCCACGGCTAGTGGGCGGACCATGACCCCGCCGCAAAACACAGTTGTTCTCGAAGAGCGAAAAGCGCCCTGCTCTCCGGCCGTCCCATACTATGGACGCTATGCTGAGGGCACCGCATACGCTACTGGCAAAAGTCATAGGCTTGAACTACCAGAAAATACTTGGAGTTCCTGGTTCCAGGTATGCAGTACGCTAAAAAAGCGATCTCTGCGCCAAGATCCCTGCGATTACCGGACGTCGCCTAAAGCCTCGCCCTTGAGGGCGGGATATAAGGCGCATCTCGGGTGGTATGCATGCTCGAACCGTTTGCCACACGTCGATGACTCCCACTTCCGCTTACATAAATAGAAATCATCCATGGTTTTGGGGCTTCGGTTTGGGGCTTCGCTGGCGGAAATGGGGCCTTTGATCTCCAGACTACGTACCAGCAAATGGTAGAGGGATTCTCTGGTCGTTGGGCCAGATGCAGTATCCGGGCACTCTTTGGGCGTGGTTATTGGTTCCCTCCAATCCACGGCCCAAGTCACGTCCGCGCACTTCCTCGTCATGTGAGGCTTGAGCTTCCTGCATTGGACCCTGGGTCGTCGAGTGTGATATGTGCGTTTTGGTTTCGTGATCGGGGGGGCCGCGAGATAGACCGGATTAAGCTATCTTCGTTGCCGCCAGCATGGTCCTGATATGACGCGTGTTCTGATTGCCAGCTGGCGAAGGCGGGGCCGTTCGGCGTTGTTGGTCTCGCGGATTTGCCGGCCGAGCTGCAGGTCGGTTCGGATTTGCGGGTTGCGGTCGACGATTGGTTGAAGGCCTCGGCAATTGCGGCCGGTTCGGAACGCGCGTCCCCGGCCTTGGCGGTTGCGGCCGGCTCGGAGCGCGCGTCCCCGGCCTTCGCGGCTGTGATGCTCGCGGACGATTGAGCGGCGTGGACCTGGGCGCAGATATCCCAGGCCGAGAGGGTCCCGCACGATTTCCCGGCGGCCGAAAGCCCGGCCAATTGTTGGGCCCATAGGGCGGGCGGCCATATCCAGGACGGTTGCCCGGACGCGACGGACGATAATTCGGTGGGCGATAGTTCCAGTTGCCGCCAAAGCCAGGCCGATGCGTCCACACAATCGGGCGCTGTCGATACCACACGCGCGGCGGACGATAGGGGCGTGCCCATCCGGCCCACGCCCCATGGTTGTAATTCGCGCGGCGAGCACCCCAATTCCATCCCCATCCGCCCCATCCCCAAGGCTGACTGCTTCCTAACAGGGCACCAAGGGTGATCCCCGCGCCAAACGTCATCAACGGCGCCGCGAGCATCCCGCTGCTCGGCCGAGCATAGACCACAGTGGGATCGTATTGCGGCACGTAGACAACCTGTGGATTCGCCGGCTGAATGACGTAAATCGGCCGTCCCGATGCTTGCTGCACTTCAACGACTTGCTGCGCGTTGCTGCGCAGAGAACCGGCGGCATACGCCTGCGCGCGCAATCGCTGAATGGAATCGGTGACCGCGGCTTGATCGGCGGAGAATGCCTCCCCGACAGCCGCGTAGTCATCGATGTGTTGCGCCATTGTCTCAAGCACTTGTGGAAAGTTCACCAGCGCGATGAACGCAGGATCGAATCCCTGGTGCTGCGCGGCGTCCGCGAGCGCGGTTCCGCTGAGGCCGGGGTTCTGGTAGACCCAGTTATCAACATCGAGAATTTCCTGAGGATTCGTCGACGCGATCATGATCTGCGAAAGCAGCGAGTCCGGGTACAAGGCGATGGGTGACAGCAGTTGGTCGAGCTGTTGCGGCGTAAGCGGCGCAGGTGCAGTCTGCGCGGAGAGCAACGGCTCAAACGCCAGCAGAACGAACAGAAAGACCAGGAAGGCTGCAGGGAACTGGGAGCCTTGCCCCATGGCTACCTCGCATCAGGAAGAAGGCTAAGATGCGGGGATTAAGCAGGGTGTTGATCGGAGAGAGATGATCCTGCTCAGGTCCCGACGCCAAAAGGAACTATCCCACCGCGTGTCGCCGGCCGCGTCTCGAAGGAAGCCGTTTCGCAAGCCCAGTGAATTTGCGGCGAGCAACCCGCCAAACACCTGAGTTCCAAGTCATGAATTTTGGGGGCTAGATCGAGGATGGCAAGAGTCGGCTTCTGCTGCGCTTTACGGCGCACGCGTACTCCGGGCAGAAAACGGTGATCGGTTTGGTCCAGAGGCACCTCCCCAGAGGCACCTCCATGGTGCCACCGCTCCAAGGCCTGTTGCGTAGCCGCCGGGATGGTGCCCTGCCTCCCGAGCGAAGCCAATGGGGCCAAAACCGGCGAACCCAGGATCACTTCGAAAAATTTGTGGTTCTTCTCCCGGAAACAAGCCACCCGGCAGCGACGGGGCGCATCCCAATTTGCTCGGCGCGTTTGCCTGATTGCCCTAGGAACGGGAATTCATCCCTCCTTAGAAAGTGAGTAGGATCGCTAGAAACGCCCTACTCTGACGGACCTGACCGGGTGGTGTAGTTTTTCTGTGCGAATTTTCATCTCTTCCCGAATACGCGTTGCATGTTGAGCCATGGAGGATGATAGCGATGACCATTTCCCGAATATCTGTTCTGTTGTCGGCTGCACTGTTTGCCTTAGAGATCTCGGTATACCAGCCGGTTTACTCGTTCGCGCAAGAGACATCGACAACAACTACTACTCCGCAGTCGACCGCCAAAGTTCTGACAATCGATTCGGCTCAGGTGGTTTATGCTTCGGGCGACGATACCGTGCTGAGGCTGCCCGATGGCGATCTGCGATTGTTCGAGCTCAATCCGGGAACACCACTGATTATAGACGGCAAGCCTTCGGAGGTATCCTCTCTCACACCCGGCACAAATCTCTCGCATGTACAGTTGCATAGTCGAACCGAGTCGGACGTGACAACGGTGACCCAGATCAATGGCAGGATCACGGCTAAGAATGGGAAATGGCTAACTCTGCGTCTTGATGATGGGACATCAAAAATCTATCGCGTTCCTTACGATGCAACGTTCAATGTCAATGGAAGGGAAAGCAAATACGAGGACGTGACCAGGGGAATGAACATTGCAGTGACAGCGGTCAAAACCGAGCCGGTTACAACACGCTCGACTAAGGCAGCTATGGTCGCACAAACTCCCCGGCAGTCTGGGACCTTGGTAATCGAAAAGTAGTTCTTTTTCTCCTCTGTTTTCTCCTGGCTTCTAGGCACGGAAAGCAGCGCAAGTCAGTTCGCTGGCACGAAGACTAATTTCTCCAGGTTTTCTTGCCCTTCTTTCACTACTTCCGGCAGCACCACACCGCAAACAACCTGGTTGACCGCGGTCAAGGAAGGTCCGAATGTTCTGCCCGCTTGCACTATCGGGCTTGGTCCTCGCCTCTTTGAGCCCCGTTTCCTGCAGATGTGCCGCATGCCGGAGTTCCCGCGCCTTCGCGGCCGGCTGCCGCCGAAGCTTCCTTCTACTTGCGCAGCGTTGCTTGTGCGACTCTGAAGGAATCCGCTGAGCGACGCCGGGAGGCAAAGATCCAGTCCTGGATCTTCCCCTCAGACTGCGAGCAGTTTTACTCATCCGGTTGCGTTTCACCTTTGCCAGCTCCACCAGGTTCGCGCCTCTCGAGGCATAACGCACGACCACGCACCAGCTGTAAATCCGGCATAAGAGTCTTCCCGGAGACATATGAGACATATCCAACGGATCGCGGGCACGTCCGCGACGACTTACTCAGCTAATTTGTCAGGCTTGCCCCGCCTTAAACCAAGGTTAGTTTTTGTGCTCTGCTGTGACACGTTGATGGCCCACGAATTTGAACCTTGGATCGCAGGTACTTCTTCTGCGGAGGTCATAGCTTAGCGACTTATGCGATCGGTATGGCCGGAGAGAATGTTCGCAGTTTAAGATATGCGAGGTCGACAGTCGCCGGCCTCGACCAAATGATAAAAACAACAACAACCAGCTTGTCAACCTGAATTTCTCGCTTGCGCTCTCGCCGGTTTCCCGCGGTGCTTCTAAAAGCACTCGCCTGCGGAATGATAGAACATTGCCGTCCCGTTCCGCCTCATCTCGGGCAGCCCCGTCGTAAAAGCTAAGTGAGCCGCGGTCGACCGTTCGCAGACATGCCTTGTCGCCCGCCGCTGCGTGCAAGTGATTGAGGCACGAATGGCAAGCGTCACTAAGTCACAGTCTCCAAGCGGGTGCATAGATACTTTATGGTCCCCTGTCGGCCTTGCCAGTAGACGGTCTGTAAGTTCCGATTTTAAATCAGGATTACCGTCCAGCGCTGCCGCGTTTCGCTTGGGGAATCTTATCTTGGTTTGCCATTCCGGGCACAGGCGTTCATTGGGGAGCCGATCTAGACATTCGTGAGGATAGCAAATGACAGGCAGGGCACTCACGATTGAATCGTCATCCTCCCGCGATCAAGTCCAGCCCGACTGCAGCGCCTCCGAGGCTGGCAACGTCCCCTTTGGAGTCCATAACAGAACCTGGGACGCACAGTACATGCATACACTTTTCACCTACTCGGAGATCTCGGCGGCAAGTCAGTCCTCAGTCTTGGCTGTTGGCACCGGGCAGAATGCTGTTTCAGAAGGTAACCCTGGAGCCAGGGTTACATAACCTCTCGCTTTTGATTTTTATGACCAAAACTGATGCAATTCGCACACTTCAGAATGCCGCCCAGCACATCGCGGATCGCAATCCCGCCGCAGGCGAGCAAATACGGGTCGGGCGCAATGTCTCGAAGAGCACCGATCCGGACGTTCAAGCTCTGGCCATATTGGCGGTCGTGTTTGCCCGCGTTATCGAAGTAAAAGACGATTGGGCCGAGAATGCCGGCGATGACCTAGGGCTAGTAGCATTATGAAAGGGCTACGTTCCCGCCAAAACCCTTGCCAGCCTGGCCCAGAACCCACCTGCAGATAGGGGAAAGTGACCGCATTTAGGAGAAGAAGCTGCGGACAATCTCGGTGGCTTTGTTTTCAAAATGGGTTTCGGTTCGTTCCCGTCGCCTTGCTTGAGAAGGCAGGGCTTTCCCGTATATGCCGGTGAAGCCTTCTGGCGTTGCTACCGTTCGACGGTCTCGCGAATCTTCTGATAGGTGGTGTCAAGCCTCCTAGCACCCAGCCCATCGAGCCGATAATAAAGGGGGAGAAAGTGCAATGCTCGTGCATCTCGAGGGCTTGGGTTTGGTCAGGGACGAGCGTCCGCCGGAACCATTTGTTTAACCGAGCCGGCGACCCTTTTCCAAGGCGCCTTATGGGAATGCCGCTGCCTGCTCGTGACAAACTTCTCCGAGTCCCCCGGTATACTGTTCGCCGGGTGCCGTGGCCTCATACTCTTGCCGAAGGATGCACATTTCCGCCACCAAGTAGCAGTCATCATTCCCTGCTACAATGCCGCGTCCTATCTTACGCGAGCGCTGGACAGCGTGTTCGCCCAGACTTATCGCGATTACTGTGTCTATGTCGTCGACGATGGATCCAGCGATGATACCGAGGCGGTTCTGCGCGCTTACCGCGGCCAACTTATCAGCTTGCAGCAAGAGCACTCCGGACAGGCGGCGGCCCGCAACCACGGCATCCGGCTGTCGGACAGCCCGTACATTGCTTTTCTCGATGCGGACGATGAGTGGCGGCCGGAGAAGTTGGAGCGCCAGGTCAAGGCCCTTCGCGAAGCACCCGGCACAGGGATGATTTATTCCGACTGTCTTAACAGTGATGACGATCGGTCCGCAGGGTCTTATTTTGCGCGGATCGGCGTGCCAACCGGCGGCCGGGTGTTCGAACAATTCCTCAGGAGCTGCAGCGTCTTTACTCCCACCGTAATCGTTCGACGCGAGTGCCTGCTCGATGTCGGTTTGTTCGACGAAACCCTCCCGGTGGGCGAAGATTACAACCTGTGGCTGCGGATCGCGGCGCGCTGGGAGGTTGAGGTGGTTCCCGAGGTGCTCGCGATCCGCCACGTCACGCCCGGCAGCCTCTCCCGGACCAGCAACCGCGAGCTGGCTGCAAGTAACCTGGTAGCTGTTTTCGAGAGATTGCTGGAGGTGTGTCCGAATCTCACGCCTCACGAGCGTCGCGCCCTCGAGGTAGCTATTGGTTGGCGATATTATGGATACGGTTCGTACCTCCTGGCCCAGGGGGAGAGCAGGCGGTCGCGGCTGCAGTTCCTAAGGTCATGGCGCTATGGAGTACACAATTGGCGCACCATCGCAGGGCTAGGGTTGGGATTCCTGCCACACCAAACCTCTGCAGGGCTGCAGAATATTATCTACAAGACCCTTAAATCTTCGCGTGCCTAAGGATGCGATGAGCAATCACGAGGCCGGCAATCAGAAAATCACGAGGCCGGCAATCAGAAAATCACGCCCAGGTGAAGGGTTGGCCTTCGACTTTAGCCGTCCTCTGATCTTTGTAGCGCATCCGGACGATGAGACGCTGGGCTGTGGAGGATTGCTGCAACGGATGGCGTCCTCTCTGGTCGTTTTCGCCACTAACGGCGCGCCCCGTCATCACGGCTTTGAGCGCAAATTCGGCACACTCCAGCGCTACTCTGACACGCGCTTTCAGGAAGCAGCAGTCGCCGTCGCCCAGGTTCCCAACTGTTCCTTTCGGCGGCTTACGAAGCCTGACGGCACGTACTTTGTCGATGAGCAACTGTTTCGCGATCTTGCACAGGCGCTCACGGCTTTATGCCGGATCGCCCGCAGTTTCTCTCCTGACGCACTGGTTTCGCACGCCTACGAGGGCGGCCACATCGATCACGACGCCTGCAGTTTTCTGACGATGCACGCCGCGGCGGCGCTGGCCCTCCGGAGATTCGAATTTCCGCTCTACTCGAGGAATTCTCTGGGACAATTCGTGCTGCAACAGTTTTCGGACGAAGGCTGTGCGCCGCTCGAATGGCAACTTACCGAAGCGGAACTCTCCTGCAAGCGAAGGATGCTCGAGGCCTATGCAAGCCAGCCCGGGCTGGCCTCAGCCTTCCAACTCGGCAGCGAACGTATCCGCCTCGCCACGCGGGCGGATTTCTCCCTCGCTCGTTGCCGCGACTATTCCTATCGCAATCGCTGGCAACGGCTGTGGCGGAGAGGCCTCACCGCCAGCGCCCTGCTCAAGAACTTTAAGGAGTTCGAGGCTCCCTGAAGCCTACCTACCCGGCCGACTGGATCGCCCGAGGTCTCTCGTTTTGCACTGCCTCAGCGAAGCCAAGCAGTGAGATCACGGTTTAACAGCTGCGCCAGTTTTCCAATATCCTCTCTGTAGTAGCTCAGCAAGAACTCGCGGTCTGCTGGGGTTACAGCCACGCTGTCGCGCGGGCGCAACGCCAGCTTCCTCAGAAGCGGTTTGAAGGCGGAGGGAACGCGCGTGGCGAGTCGATTCAATCCACCCGCTTGGTTGAGAACGCGATTAATCGAGACAAAGCGGGGCAGGCGCGGCTCGTTATGGCGCTTTGACAGATCCGGCGTGAAGCGGGTATCTACATTTAGGAAACGGAAAATCTCGGCCAGTACGGACGCCGGCTCCGTCCGGTAGTCGTCGTAAAAAAGAATGCAGACATTCTCTCGAGGGAACCGGTCCAAGTATCGCTTCACGCTCTCGTAATATAAGCCAGTTTCGAGGATCGGCCACCAGAGAGAAATTTTGCCGTTTTCGCAACTCAGACACGATTCAACGTAGTTGCGAAATGAGCATCGCAGCACCCCCGCCTTGTGGGGTTCCAGATATTCTGAGAATGTCCGGCTCACCGGATCTCTCAGAACCACGAGAATCTTGGCATGGGGAATCTTGGCATGGATATTGGCTGCGGCGGTTTTCGACCAAAGATAGGTTACGCTGGCCTCTCCTATGGCCGTCTCGGCCTTAACATTCCGGAAGAGCTTTCCATAGTCGTCCCAATCCATTCCCAAACCGCCCCAGCGTTGCCTGCTCATCGGACCTTGCACGTATTCCCGCTGCTCTCGGAAAGCCGCTTCCGCTCCGGCTCTCATTTCGTCGCTGAAGTTTTCCGGCCGGATTTCGGTAGAAAAGTGGCACGGCTCTTTGATGGGGCTCATGTAAATCTCGGGATGCTGGGCAAGGTAGTGGTACAGGGAGGTGGTCCCGGCCTTGGGCGCGCCCGCAAGGAAGAAGTTGGGCAGACGATGAGGCGCGGAGTTCATGCGTGCGCGTTCGGGCGATTGGGACACCGTTGTCTGGGAAGGTTGCCGCCATCAGTTTACCGCAGCGGCGTCGGGTCATGGTTTGAACTCGAGCACGGATTTGAAATGCCCGGCGAGATAGTCGGCGACTGGCCATCCGGATGGCGCGGCGGCCTCCCCTAGCTCTCGATGACGTTCCAGCCCCTCCGCGCGGTGATCATGACAATCATGCCTGCACCGGGCGAACCAGCTCCGGAAGATGCTTATGCCGCCTCTGGGTCCGCCGCTTCTCCCGCAAACCAGATAGCGTCCGTACCCGGGGGCTCGGCCGAAGCCGCTCAGCCGCATGCGCCGACGCGCGCGCACCAGCATGTGGTCGGGCCAGGTCTTGTACATACCGGATTAGGGCAATAAGGGCACGCCCTCTGACTTCAGGCCTGCGCTCGACGCTGGCGCAACAGGGACCTTCTTTTCGCCCTTCAGCTCGGCTGCAGTCTGCTGAATGTTGCGGGGAATAAATTGCTGAAAGCCCCAGTTGGCATACTTTTCTTTTATTTGCGCCGAGACCGAATCCGATAATTGCTGATCCGATTTCCCCTGCGCCTGCGCCTGGGCGACGTCATTGCGCAGGGTAATCAGATAATCGTGGAAATTGCGCACATCTTCGGGCGTGGCGAGGTCGCCATGCCCGGAGACGAAAGTGGTCGAAGTATGGTCGGCCTGAAGCTTCTCCAGGGTCTTTATCCAGTCCCCAGTGTTGGCGTCGATCAGATTAGGGAAGTGCTTCTGCCAGATCAGATCCCCGCCAAAGACCACCTTAGCATCGGGCACAATGACTACCGAATCGCCGCCGGTATGGCCGAGCATGTAGCGCACCTCGAGCAGACGCGACCCGACATAGACGTCAACGGCGTCGCTGTAAACCACGTCGGGCGGTACCAGAGATTCCACGCGCGCCCTTTGTTCCGGCTTGGCCTCGGGGAAAAACTTCATATTCTCGCTGCGCAGCCAGGAGCGCACATTGCGATGCGCGAGAATCGTAGCGCCGGCCTCGGCAAAGACCGCGTTCCCGCCGGTGTGATCCAGGTGGTAATGGGTATTGACCACGAAGCGGATCGGCAGGTTTGTTATCTTGCGAATTTCCGCCAACAACTCTTTTGCCGGAGCAACGTCGACAAACGTATCTACAACCAGCACTCCCGTGCTGCCCACGATAAAACCGGCATTGCTGCCTGCCTTGCTGCCGTCAGGACTGATCGCTGCATAAACTCCCTCGCCAATCTTCTTTACAGCGAAATTCGGGACATTGGCGGCAAGTGCACTCAATGAACTCCACAGGGCACACGTAAGAACCGCAGTCAGTTTGGCTATCATGGCAAAAAATCGTACCATGTCGCATATCTTAAGCGACATTTCCCTTTTGAAATCCACATATAAGCGATCGTATGATCGAGCCAACGCCAACCGACTTCGCGGAGGGCCGGACCCAGTGGGTGCTTTCCGCTCTCCTTCAACTCCCTCTTTCAAAGGGCTTTCCGGGATCGCGAGTTACCTCCGATGCCGGTTTGATTCTGGTGCGGGAGTTGCACGTCCGGGACTCAGCGAACGGACCGAGAGTGGAGATGGAGAATCCACAGGTCCCGCTTGCTGACCTGTTTCGACCGGTCCAGTTACGTCGCATCGCGAGCCAGCCTCAATTTTGTGAGCTAACGACACACCCAGGCAAAGCCCTAGCAGGATGCTGAAAAAGTACTCCTAATCCACAGGATTTGTATGCTACGAAAAAAGCATGCGAGGACAAGATCAGCAGCAGAACCATATGTTTAGTTACATCTCCCCCGAACAGAGAGTGCGAGAGGATCATCCGCTGCG
>Ga0123356_10003928_pt1 | contig 15469 bp, 16 predicted proteins | sample TergutEmb28metaG_2_FD_92546 | JGI IMG/M metagenome (GOLD analysis project Ga0123356, IMG submission 92546) | Embiratermes neotenicus P3 segment gut microbial communities from Petit-Saut dam, French Guiana - Emb289 P3 | ecosystem: Host-associated > Arthropoda: Insects > Digestive system > Gut ... | reverse complement strand
TCTCCCTGCAAATATGTTCTGTAATTTCCGCTTGCCATGTGCAGATAATGATATACAGATGAAATAGGAGAAAAATATTCCTTAGTTAATTGCATCATAACATTGTAAAAATAATCATCTTTGTAATATACAACAGGTGATACTAGCCATTCAAAAAGAACAGGGTTCGATTTGTTCATCAAAAACATAGTCTTTCTCAAATCCCAGCCAGAGTAATCAAAATCGTTGGTAATAGGGTATTCAATAACATCTCTTTTTGGCAGGATGTTCAAATACCAGTTTTTTTGGTGGGCATAAATGAACCGTATATCATAATCACTATCTTGCGATTCAAATCCCCATGCTCTGGAACCAGATTCAACACAGTAAAGTATTTTAACATTGTGTTCTTTTTCTATCTCGGGGAGCTTTTGCTGTACAGTCTCGATTATTTTTATGTCCATTTCTCTCTCGCTCAGTTATCTCACCTCTCTCACTTCCTCAACTCATCAATATAATCCGTTACAATGTTTTCGGCTTTTTCAAAATCGCTGTGAAGCACATATTCCTTTATATTATTTAATACAACTCTTGTTTTTTCTGAACAACTATTAATCTCAGCAATTTTATCCAAAACACCTTTTCTGTTATACTCTGCGCAGATATTTTTTATAACAGATAATTTTTCAAGCAGATCTTCAGAATCATTTGAATAATTAACAGTTTGTTTGGATTCTGTTTTTTTAAGTAATAAATGCAAATCATTAATAAAGCGGGGTGTTTCTTTTTTAAGAAAATTAATGTTACGGTCTCGCCCTGCTTGTTCTAACTTTTGGGCTAATTCAGATAACTGTGAATCATTAATTACCCCAAGTGTACTTTTCATACCGTGAACACAAATAGTATATTTATGCAATGATTCTTCATTTTCAAAATCATGTTTTAACAGGAATTCTTCCAGTAATAATACAGCTTTACGCGCATCTCTTACAAACGATTCCAACAGCATGAAATCCATATTCGTCTGCATATTATTGTTAACAACAGTATCAGCATTTAAATACTGCTTACGTGCAGCTTCAATTACTTCCGGCGGCTGCTTATCACGTATATGATTAATTAAAATGGCATCTAACTGATGCACATCTAATGGCTTGGATATAAAAGCATCAAAACCATTTTCCAGAAAAACATCAGCTTGTCCTGTTACTGCGTTAGCTGTCAATGCAATAATTGGTTTAGTATATCCAAAACTGCGAAGAATTTGTGTTGCCTCTATACCGTCCATTTCCGGCATCATATGATCCATAAAAATTATATCATAATCTTTTCCGGATTTTATTTTTTCTACTGCTTCCTGCCCGTTAACTGCTGTTTCAATTTGCAATTTGTAAAAATTCATAAGTTTTACGGCAACAAATAAATTTGTTTCTGTATCATCAACTATTAATACTCTGCCGTACGGCATTGGCTCACGTTTAATCCTTGCTCTTTCCCTGTGCCCAATATAATTTGTACGGAAACTCTGCAGGTTTATTGCGGTTTCCATGCCAATTATTTCAGAACCGTCAGAAGCCTGCGGCAGCCATATTGTTACAGTTGTACCTTTGTTAACTTCACTTTCAACATGAACTTCGCCGTTCATAAGGTTTACCAGCCGTTGTAAAATAGACAAACCTAATCCTGTGCCTTCGATTGAACGTTTAGAATTTTGATTAAAACGTGAATATTCATCAAACAAACGATCTAACTGCTCTTGTGTCATTCCATGCCCGGTATCCTTTACAGATAACACAAGACGTTTTTTTGAATCAGAATCAGATTCATACATAACAGACAATGTTACTTTGCCGGTATCGGTATATTTAAAAGCATTAGAAAGAAGGTTATTTAATATTTGTTTAATTCGAAGCTCATCTCCTTTAAGAGTTGCCGGAATGGTTTCATCAATTATAAGTTCAAACTTAATTGGTCTGTTGCCAATCCTCATCATATTTAAATGAACAGCATCATTTATCATACTGGCAACTTTATACGGCGCTATTATGATATCTAATTTTCCCGCTTCTATCTTGGAAAAATCCAATATGTCGTTAATAATACCAAGAAGCATTTCGCTTGAAGCATAAATTTTTTCCAGGCCGTCAGTCACATCGTCAGACAAAGTTTCATTCTGCATTAATATATCGGTCACGCCCATTATAGCATTCATGGGGGTGCGGATTTCGTGGCTCATGTTAGCCAAAAACGATGATTTTGATTTATTGGCAGCTTCAGCTGTTTTGGCGGCTGCTTCGGCGGCTGCTGCCGCATATTCAAGATCCCGCTGCAAATTAATAATTTTAATTTGCTGACCAACCCTTAGTTTAACAACCTCGGGGCTGAATGGTTTACGAATATAATCAACAGCTCCCAAAGTTAGACCTTCGCTCTCATTCCCTTCTTCACTGAGTGATGTTATAAAAATGACAGGAATATGTTTTGTGTTATCTGTTTTTTTTAATTCAGCAAGAACTTCAAAGCCGCTCATGTCAGGCATAATTACATCAAGCAATATAAGATCGATTAAAGATTCATTCGCTTTTTCCAGCGCAGATGTTCCGTCACTAACTGCATAAACAATATAATCGGATGTTAGTATACTGTTTAGTTCCAGCAAGTTAGAAGCATCGTCATCTACAATCAATATACTATTCATCTATCCTTCCCACACCTAGTTTTTCCTTTAATTCTTTAAGAGTTTCAGATGCAGGTTTGAATTTAAAACTTTCTATCTGCTTAATAAGTTCTTCAGTTCCGGAAATCAAACGAAGTTTGGCGGTATATGTCAGACACTTTGTATTGCCGTCTTTTAACACAGGTTCCAATTCTTCCAGCAATAATTTTGCTTCTTCAGCATCCATCAGTTCTACTGCTAGCTCTTCTTGAGCTGCAGGTATTATTTCACTAACTAAAGATTTAAATTCCGCCAATACCGCATCCAATTCTTTTTCCAGAATTTTCATCTCTTCAGATTCAATATCGCTTCTTTTGTTTTTAAACTGGTTTTCTGCATTTTCGGCTGCTTTTTGCAATTCTGTTTTTTTCAACTGTCCTGCATTGCCCCGTAAAGTATGAGCCAGTCTGTGCGCCGATATTATATCGTTTGCGCTTATGGCATCTTTTATTTCACTAATTTTATTACTATTGCTGTTAACAAAATTTATTATCAGTTTTTGCTGCAGCTCATTTTCTATCTTGGCGCGCTGGGCTTTGTCTTCTGTTTTCCAGGCTTTTGGTGTAAAGAATTTCATCAAACAAACCCACAATTCCTGTGTTGTAAACGGCTTGCCAAGATAATCAACCATACCTATTGTTTTATATAATTCACGATCCTGCAGCATAATATTCGCTGTCAATGCCACTATGGGGATGCCAGTATTCAGCTCCATGATTTTCTCTGTCGCTTCCAGGCCGTCCATCACAGGCATGTGCATATCCATAAAAATTAGATCAAACTGTTTCTGCGATTTTTTAACACGCTCTTTAACTAAATCTACGCCGATTTTTCCGTTATCTGCAATTACAGTTTTAAATCCTACTTTATTCAGATGTTCGCAAATGAGCTGCTGATTAAAAGAATTGTCTTCGCACAAAAGAATTTCACCCTCAAAAGAAGGCTTTTTTAATTCATTTAAAACTATTCGGGTTTTTAGCTGTTCATCTTTTCCAATGTCAACCGTATCAAAAGTAAGATCAAAATTAAACTTACTGCCAACTCCGGGCGTACTTTCTATTGTGAGTTTACCGCCCATCATCTCTATCATATAATTTGCAATAGGAAGCCCTAAACCTGTACCGCCGTATTTGCGTGTTGTTCCGGCTTCTGCCTGCATAAACGGATTAAGTACTTTGTTTATTTGTTCAGGTGTCATACCGATACCTGAGTCTTTTACTTCAAATGTTATAGTAATAGAATTTTCGGTTGCTTCTTTAACTGCCGCATATAATTTAATAATACCCGAGCTTGTAAATTTCACGGCATTAGACAGAAGGTTTGTAAGCACCTGGCGCAATCTGACGGGATCTCCCAGAGGCCTTTTGCCAAGAGAAGGCTCTGCATAAAAATGCAATGTCAGCCCTTTATCTTCGGCTTCTGCGCTAATTATGGAACGGCAGGCAATAAATAATTCATGCATATCAAAAGGAATGTTTTCTAATTCTAATTTACCAGATTCGATTTTTGATATATCCAGAATATTATTTATTATATGCAATAACCATTTTGAATTTTCCAGAATATTATCAAGATAATCTCTGGTCTTGTCCGTGATATTTTCATCAAGCGCTAATTCAGAAAACCCGATTATGCTGTTCATCGGCGTGCGTATTTCATGGCTCATACTCGCTAAAAAATCACTCTTTGCTTTGTTCGATTCTGTTGCAATTTCCGATTTGCGCATTTCATCAATTAATTTTAAATGTTCTCTTAAATCTCTTACATAACACGCTAATGTATAATCATTTTGATAATCTGCACGGATAAGTATAACCTCGCACGGCAGATATTCTCCATTTTGATCTAAATGCATCCAATCAAATTTTCGGTATCCTTCCGCAAAAGCGCCGTCTATAAGTTCTTTTGCCATTTCCGACGATAATCTTCCGTTAGGCTGATACTCTGGCGTAAATCTGGTACTCCACATGTCAAAATATTCTTGCTTATTTGACAATCCAAATAAATTCACAACTTCTTGATTACAATCGATTATTTCATAATCTCTTGTCCAAATACTTACACACATAGGCGTGGAATCTATCATAATTTTAGTGCGTTCTTCCGCATCGCGCATAAGTTCCACATCCCGGATAATACAATTCATTGGTATATTAACTTTTAACGCTAACCGTCTTGCCATACCCATACAGCTATCCGAACCGCAGGCGCCGCAGTCTACAGTTTGTTTTTCATGTGTACCTTTATTTAATAATGCAAACGCAGCCTGAATTTTTTCTTCTGTTATTTGAGTCAATTTTGTATCGATTGGACGATAAGTTCTTTTAAAATGCGAAAAGTCAAACGTATCATCATATTCTTTGTATAACTTTTTATAAAAATCGGCATCAAACTTTTGTGTTACCGCATTTCTGCGGTCATTCATCGCTGTTTCAATCTTAAGTATATTTTGCTGGTGCGAGCAGCCGGTTCCTATATTACATCCGTCAATGCAGTTTAAAAGGTCGTAAACATCCGGCAGATATTCAACAAGCGTATCGGCGTATGTATTTAATTTTTTATATACAGAAGGCCCTTCTGCTTTATATACGCTGATTTTTCTTCCCATAATCAATTCGATGTTTTCTTTTAATCCGCCCGGCACAGGGAATAAAGAACCCAGAGCTCCGCTAAGATCAAAATCAGTTTCTTCTGCTGGAAGTTTTATATTATTTTCTTTTAAGTATTCAAGTAGTTTTTGAAAAGTAATATTATAATCCGGTATTCCAACAGATTCATATTCGTTGGCTTTCGCCACACAAGGCGAAAGAACTGCAATTTTTCCGTCAATTTTTAAATAGTTTTTTAAATAAATTGCAGTACAGGCAATCGGACTGTGTATGGGCGACAGGTATTGCAGTAAATCATGCCGGTACATTTCGCAGTACGAAACAATTGCTGGGCATGATTGATTAATAATTTTTATGTAATCCGACTTTTGTAAATGTTTAATGGTTGCCCATACGCAAATATCGGCGCCAAATGATACATCGTATATTTTTCCAACACCGTTTTTTTTAAGATACGTAAAAAGATTTTTATATTCAGGAATGTTTATTTGAACCGAAGGCGCCGCAATAAGAGTTATGGGTGGAACCCCAGGGTTCCCGCCCGCTTTTAAATCATTAAAAAAACGTTCGGTATCATCAGCAAAAAATCTTGCGTCATGTTTACAGGCGTAAACACAGATACCGCAGACGATACATTGCGTACTATCTACTTTGACTTTTATGTTGTCATTTTCATCGAGATATGTGACGTTTGCAGTTTCCATTGGACAATTTCTTACACATCTGCTGCATCCTGTGCAAATATCAAGATTTGTCTTTACTAAGTCTCTCATTTTCTTTACCGTAACCTGGTATTATTATATCATACATTATACAATTTTTCTAATTTTTCTTACATTTGTATTCATATAATACGATAGTACAATTCAACAAAATATGCTATCATTTGAAAACGTTTAATCTATAGGAGTTAGTATGGGTCTTATTAAAGCATTAGGCGGCGCTGTCGGCGGAGTTCTGGCGGATCAGTGGCTGGAGTTCTTTGTCTGCGAAAGTTTAGAAGCCGATGTTTTGGCTGCAAAGGGTCAAAAGCGAACCAGTAAAAGAAGCAGCAATACCAAAGGAGAAGATAATATTATCTCCAACGGTTCGGGTATTGTCGTTAATAAAGGGCAGGCAGCAATCATTATCGATAACGGCCGCATTGTAGAATTCTGCGCGGAAGAAGGGCACTATACTTACGACAAATCTACAGAGACTAGCGTTTTCTACGGCGGTCTTGGTCAGGGAATTGCCGGCGCTTTAAAAAATATGGGCGACCGTTTTAAATACGGCGGAAGCCCGGGAAAAGATCAGCGCATTTACTACTTCAACACAAAAGAAATAATCGGCAACAAATACGGAACACCAAACCCTATTCCATACCTTGTGATTGACCCTAATATCAATTTACGTTTAACAATAAGCCTTCGCGCGAACGGCGAATATTCTTTCCGCATGTCAAACCCTGCATTGTTTTACGCAAATGTCTGCGGCAACGTAGAAGAAAATTATACACGCGATAAAATCGATAGTCAGCTAAAAAGCGAAATCGTTACGGTTTTGGGGCCTTCTTTAGGAAAGCTCGGCACCGGCGAATATCACGAAATTTCTTTCCAGACCGAAAAGCTTGCGCAGATCCTTAACGAAGCTCTCACCGATAAATGGAGAGACGTGCGCGGTATCGAAATTGTCAATTTTGGAATTACGTGCACAGCTTCACCGGAAGATGAAGCCCGAATCAAGCAGCTTCAGACTGCGGCAGTTATGAGAGACCCGACGATGGCTGCAGCTACACTTGTAAATGCACAAAGCGATGCAATGCGCGCTGCTGCAGCAAACGAAGGCGGAGCGATGACCGGCTTTATGGGAATGGGTATGGCAGCGAATGCAGGCGGAATGAATCCACAGGCGCTATTTCAGATGGGTACGCAGCAAGCTGCGGCGCAACAGAATGTTGTACAGCAACAAGCGGCACCGCAAGCTGCAGGCGGATGGACTTGTCCATGCGGTAAAACCGGCAACACAGGAAAGTTCTGCGCCGAGTGCGGCAAACCTGCGCCTGCTCCTTCCAACGGCTGGGCTTGTCCTTGCGGTCACGCGGGAAACACTGGTAAGTTCTGCGCCGAATGCGGTAAACCCGCTCCGGGTGAATGGACTTGTTCGTGCGGTCATGCCGGAAACACAGGCAAGTTCTGCGCTGAATGCGGAAAATCAAAATAGGTTTTTCCAAGGAATAAAAAATGGATATAAAAGAATATAAATGTCCTAATTGCGGCGGAGCTGTCAAATTTGATAGTTCATCGCAAAATATGAAGTGCCCCTACTGTGATGCAGAGTTTGAAATAGCAGACCTGGAAGATTATCAAAGAGAATTGGCTTCTCCAACAAAAGATAAATTTGACTGGAACAGCGAACTTGAAAAAATTCAGGGAGGCGCAGCAAATAATTGGGATAATTTTGAGCAGGATTGCCTAAGTACGGGATCATGTCCGTCTTGCGGAGCGGAACTAATCGGCGATAATAACACAATCGCTATGGTTTGTCCTTGCTGCGGTAATTCACAAATCGTTCAAAAACGGATCACGGGAATGTTAAAACCCGAATACATCATACCATTCAAGCTGGAAAAAAAAGACGCAATAGAGGCATTAAAAAAATTCTATAAAGGAAAACGGCTTCTTCCCGATTGTTTCAAAGACGGGAACCGCATCAGCTGCATACAAGGCGTTTATGTTCCATTCTGGCTTTACGACGCACAAACAAAAGCTCATATCCGCTATAGAGCAGCAAAAACCAAAAGCTGGAGCGACTCAAATTATTATTATACAAAAACAAGTTTTTACAGCATAGTCAGAGACGGCATTTTAGGATTCGAAAAAGTACCGGTAGACGGTTCAGAAAAAATGGACAACGATTACATGGACTCCATTGAACCTTTCAATTATGCACTTATAAAAGATTTCCAAAGCGCATTTCTTTCCGGCTACCTTGCAGAAAAATACGATGTTGATGCCAAACAATGTATGGAACGTGCGGCTGCAAGAATGAAAACATCAGTAGAAACCGAGTTTAGAAAATCGGTTACCGGTTATTCGTCGGTATCAACAGAAAGTTCTACTGTTGACATTAAAGGCGGTAAAATCAGCTACAGTCTTTTTCCGGTTTGGGTTCTCAATACAAAATACAAAAACGAAAATTATCTGTTCATTATGAACGGCGAATCAGGCCGCCTTGTTGGAAGGCTTCCTGCTGATGTAAAAAAATCCTGGAAATACCGCTTATTGTTCACTGGTATTTTCGGTGCCGCTTTTACCATTATAATTCAGGTTTTAAAACTGTTTTTTTAGGAGATAATATGGAATCGATAAATGAATTTGTAACAACATATCATATACCATTACTTGTTATTTCATGGCTATTTTCTTTTGGTATAGGATTTATTATTGTTCATATCTGGAAAAAAGGAATGAATACCGTTCGCTCTCAAACTCATGCCTGCGATTATGTAATCCCTGGCAGTCTTAATTTTCATGAAAGAAAAGATCGCTTTCTTTACAGCACTGTCAGAAAAACCAGACGTACTCAAAGCTCATCTACTGCCAGTACTGCCAGACGCAGATAATAAGGAGACCTCAAAATGATAGCTGTATTAAAACCCAGCGCGACTCAGGAACAAATCGACAGCCTTACCAAGTGGCTGGAAGGCCGGGGGCTTTCTGTCCATGCTTCAAGAGGAGAGTTTTGCACCATTTTAGGTTTGATAGGCGACACCAGCCAGATTGATACTGAACTGCTTGCCAGTCTTGAAATGGTAGATTCGGTTAAACGAATTACTGAACCTTTTAAAAATGCAAACAGAAAATTTCATCCGGAAGACAGCATCATCGATATTAACGGATTAAAAATCGGCGGTTCTCATTTTCAGGTAATTGCAGGGCCATGCTCGGTTGAGTCGCCTGAACAAATTCTTGAAATTGCCAAAAGCGTAAAAGCTTCGGGAGCGACTATCCTTCGCGGCGGCGCTTTTAAACCGCGCACATCTCCTTATGCTTTTCAGGGAATGAGAAAAGACGGTATCGAATTATTACTGGAAGCAAAAAAACAAACAGGCATGCCAATCGTTACAGAGATTATGAACGCAAGCCACATTCCGTTATTTGAAAATGTCGATATAATTCAGGTTGGCGCGCGGAACATGCAAAACTTTGAACTCTTAAAAGAATTGGGTATGACCCGCAAACCAATTCTGCTTAAACGCGGTTTGGCAAACACACTGGAAGAACTTTTAATGAGCGCAGAATATATTATCGCCGGCGGAAACCGGAACATTATTCTTTGCGAGCGCGGTATCCGCACATTTGAAACTTATACACGTAACACTTTGGATCTTTCGGCAGTGCCGATGCTTAAAGAACTTTCGCATTTGCCGGTTGTTGTAGATCCAAGCCATGCATCAGGAATTGCAAGACTGGTTCAGCCAATGGCAATGGCGGCAGTTGCGGCAGGCGCTCACGGGCTTATGATCGAAGTGCATAACAATCCCACAAAAGCATTATGCGACGGAGCGCAGTCACTCACACCTGAACAATTCGCCGAAGTGTCCAAAAAAGTGAACAAGATTCGCGAGGTTGTAACACAATGACCGTTGGAATTGTAGGACTCGGATTAATCGGCGGCTCTTTTGCAAAAGCATATAAATTGGAAAAACACAATGTTTATGGTTTTGACTCAGATGAATCGATATTAAGTTTTGCGCAGGTTTCCGGCGCAATAGACGGAGTATTAAGCGATAATTCGATTGCAGAATGCGATGTTATTTTTCTGGCTGTTAATCCTGCCGATGCTGTAGCATATCTGGAAAGTATTGCGCCGAAAATAAAAAAAGATACTGTTGTTATTGACTGCTGCGGTGTAAAGCGGTTTGTCTGCTCGCATTGTTTCCCTCTTGCGCAAAAGTACGGTTTTATTTTTGTAGGCGGACATCCAATGGCAGGGAGCCATAAAGGCGGTTTTAAAAACAGCAGGGATAATTTATATCGGGGTGCGTCGATTATTTTGGTTCCGCCTGTTTATGACGATCCTGTTTTGTTCGGTAAAATCGAGGAATTATTAAAACCTGCCGGCTTTGGCCACTTGACTGTATCAACCGCAGAAAAACATGACGAGATGATTGCTTTTAGTTCTCAGATGGCGCATGTTGTTTCGAACGCATTTATTAAAAGCCCAGCAGCGCGTGAACACAAGGGATTTTCCGCAGGCAGTTACAAAGACTTAACCCGAGTAGCACAGCTTAATGCAGATATGTGGGCGCAATTGTGTATGGAAAACGGTGATTATTTAATTAACGAACTGGATGTTTTTATAAAGGAAATCACACGTTACAAAGATGCTCTGGCAGAGAAAAATGAAAACAAACTTAAAGATTTACTGGAAGAAGGCAGCCGAATTAAAGGGGAACTGGACAATTGATAGAAAAAACTTCTGCCGATTTAAATAACTTTCGCCAACGAATGGATAAAATTGATGACGAAATTGTACGCTTGTTTGAACAGCGCATGGATGTATCAGGAGAGATAGCGCAGTTTAAACGTATTAACAATCTGCCTGTACATAACCCCGAGCGCGAACAGCAAAAAATACAAGAGCTTTCCGGTAATGTAAAAAAAGGAAGGGAGGCAGATATTTCTGCCCTGTATACCCTGTTATTTAAATTAAGCCGTGCCGAGCAGGAGCGGATTATTAAGGAAGAGCAAGATTAAAAACTTCCTAACAACTCCAGTCTTCGGCTTTAAGACCTTTTATCCGGGAAAAATGTTTTGTATTATGCGAAATTAAAACCGCATCGATCGATAATGCGGCGGCAGCAATAAGCATGTCCATGTTATCAAGCGGAACACCTGATTTTTCCAGTTCTAAACGTATTTTTCCATATATCTCCGATTGAGGTTTATCAAAATTAATTACTGACATTTTTTCAATAACAGATTCTACTTCATTAAAAAGCTTTATAGATCCTTTTTTTTCAAGACCAAAAAATAATTCTGCACATGTAACAGCGCTAACACAAATATCATCATTATCATGTTCAGACAGCTTTTTCAGAACCACAGGATCTCTTTTTACAATAAAACTTACCGTGTCAGTGTCTAACATGTAAATCATAAATTTACCTTGCGGGGTTTATCATTTATTGTTTCTCTGTAAACTGAGAAATTCGGGTCACCTTCAAATTTTTCAAATATTTCTGCCCAGGTTTTTTTGGGCTTTTCGAAAATAATTATTTTATTATTTTCCTTTGTTATAAAAACTTCATCGCCGGAAACACGGAACTCCTTTGGAAGCCGTATTGCCTGAGAACGTCCGTTCATAAAGACTTTTGCTTTTGTCATAAAAACCCCCTAAAGCTGGTATATATTTTTAGTATATACCAAAATGAATCATTTATCAATAAAAAAGCTGATCCCCATGACCAAACAGAAATTAGATAGTGCTGGATTCTGTGTCCGCCTGAAGTTTTCAGAACTAATCTTAATTGATTAGTCATCTAATCAGTTAAGATTAGTTTATTATACCCCGTTGAAAGTTGAAATTAATGGCTCATGACGGCAAAATGCGTCTTACCGACGTCGCCGACACAGAGCAGATGCAGAAACATTATAACTTTCAATTAATCAAGAGGTACATCTTTTTTACAAAAATGACATAAAATTGCTTCTTTTTTAATATCATTTGCACAAAAAGGGCACTTTTTAGTTACTTCAATTGAAGTATTATCTTGCTTGTTTTCATCCTTTTGTCCACCCTTTGCTTTATATAAAATAAGTCCGCCAGTTCCAATTATAACAGCACTGACAATAAATAAAAAAATTAATTCAGAATCTGGAGAATATTTATATCTTCGCATTCCATATCTTTGGTACGCTTTATGTTCTTCAATCTCCTCATACATAGTAAAAGATGAAAATCCCAAGACAATTAATCCAATAACTAAAACTACAAGACCCATTATTTTCCCTGTACTCATATAAAACTCCTTATTTATTTTCTAATTGTAATCATGTATTAATACTTTTTATTTGATTACAAATTACAAAAAAATCACCTATTGGTCAATATTATAGTATATTAGACAATTTGTCAATAAAGAAAAGTCTATAATATTACCTCACAGGCAATTATATGGAAAAAACAACTTCCCTTCGGGAAATATTTGCAAAAAACTTACGTGAAAATCGCCGAAAATGCGGTTTTTCACAGGAAAAGCTTGCAGAAAAATCAGGCATTTCTACTCAATATCTCGCTATGATGGAAATTGCCCGTAAATTCCCAACGGCTGAAGTTCTTGAACGTATTGCTATAGCAACAAATATAAAAGTTTATGAACTTTTTTTAATAGACCACTCTCCCAGAGAAGAACTTGAATTGCTTCGTCAGGATATAATAAATGAAATGAAACAGACATTTAGCGGCATTATGGAAGAAACTCTTAAAAAATTGTAAATCTCACAAAATGATTTTTTAGCAATTTCCCTTTATAATAAAGCAAAAAAGCAATAAATTTTCTCTTTTTAGCAATTTTCACTAAAGTAATACGCAGGACTGCGCCATATATATATGTCACTTTTTATAAGTGACAGGGATGCATAGAAACATTTCTACATCTCAATATCAGGGAAAAACCCTGCCAATGGAGGCCAAGAATGGCAAAAAACAAGGTAATATCTATCCAAGAAATGATTTACGAGATTCGCGGGTATCATGTAATGCTTGATGAGGACTTGGCAAGAATTTACCAGGTAGAAACCAAGGTACTGAATCAAGCCGTCAAACGTAACATTGACCGCTTTCCGCCTGAATTCATGTTTCAATTAACTAATGAGGAATATGAAAACTTGAAGTCACAAATTGTGACTTCAAGATGGACACCTAAAGAACATGAAAACTTGAAGTCGCAAATTGCGACTTCAAGATGGAGCTCTGTTAAAGAAAAAATTCTAATGCTCCATATAGACGATACAAACAACAATTTTACAGAGCATTCAGTAATTATCAATAATATATTAACGAGTTTAAACAATCTAACGGATAAACCAAAAGAAACAAAAAAAATCGGGTTTTGCCCAGATTGATGAATTTAGTCAATTAATCGCTCCCGACGGCAAAAACAGCGTTTGAAGGAACAAGACTTTTTATATTCCAAAACTGCGTCAGGATATCCGGGACGCGCATCGGCATAAGCTTGCGCTTTGCCAGTAAAAAGTTCTGTGTTCATTTTTACCTCTTTATCAACTTCTTCTCTGCCCAACTATCTATTATACCTTTAAACTTTTCTTTATTCTTAAAAACGAACGGTTTAAGAAAAAAATTAATTGCTATTTTTGTGTACAGTAAAGAAAACAAAGGCGGCTTGTTTCTTACTATTTTTCTTACAAGGTTACTACTTGCTCTTTCTATTTTTGCCTTGTTTTTTCTTGTTAAAGGATCGTTGTTAAACTCATTTTTTATGGTTAACAAGGATACTGTATAACCGCCTGCATTACTTACCATTTCTTTTAGTATATTTGTTGTCTTATGCCCCATTAAGTTTTCATAAGTAACAAGCGTAATACAGGGTTTACGATACAATAATTGTTCCATTGTCATGTGGACTCTGTCATGAAAACTTTTAAAAAGCCCTGAAACATTACTTGCATAAACAGGATTGCTAAAAACAATTCCATCAGCAGATTTTATTAAATCATGGATGTTTTCTATATTATCATCTGTTATTACACATTTGCCTGTCTTGTAACAATTTTGGCAGCCTGTGCAATACTTAATATTAAAATCAATCAAATTGATTAAATCGATTTTTATTTCCGGATTTTCTTTTTCCAGATAATCCTTTAAGTATTTTAACATTTTGCCGCAAGCGCCGTTTTTTCTGGGGCTGCCATTTATTATTACAATTTTCATATCTCTTCCCATCCAAGAATTCTGCGTATTTCTTTGCCTTCTAATGGACGTATAAGATGGGCTATGCTTGTTAAAACGGCACTCACAATTAAACCATAAAGTATACAGGTAATGCAAAAGCCAAGCCCAATTCCGAATTTTTCCAGGTCTCCTAAATTTCCTAAAGTAGTTATCGCTCCTTTTATCATACCTATTGCGCCAGCGTACAATGCTGCGGTGCGCCCCCTCGTGAGTGCAGATAAACGTGTCAATCTTGACAGTCCGCCGATTAAAATAAAAGCAAATGTTAATAACACAACAAATGCAAACGCTTTAAAATTAAATAGGAAAAAGGAGCTAAACTCATACATGTTAAACAATAGTACGCCTGTTAGAAGTATAAAACCAATTGCGGTTGTTAATATATTTTGCCGCGGCGAGTTATAAGAAGATATTTGCTTTCCTATATCGTTTGGATTGCCCATTCGTTCCAATGATTTTTTTTCTGCATCTTCTTCGCTCAACCCGGTTTGTTTCAGATCGCAAATTGCGAATTGAATGTGACTCATTAATTCTGCTCTTGCAGAAAGCCTTGTTTGTCTTGATTTAATTTGATCGCATACAGTATCAAGATATTCTGTAATGTTATTTTTCATTTTTTGTCCTCCAATTTTAAACTTTCTATTACATCTCCTACAGATCGCATAACACTTTGCCAGTCTTTTAGTTTTTCTTTAAACTTAATACGGCCTTTTTTGGTTATGTGATAGTACTTTCGTTTGCGCTTAAGCGCTGTGTTTTCCCAATACGATTCAATCAGTTGTTGTTTTTCGAGTTCATGTAAAACAGGGTACAAACTGCCTTCTTTAAACTCAAAAGTTCCATTTGAGCGTTTTGTAATCTCCTGAATCATTTGGTAGCCGTACATATCGGATGTGCCCAATAAACCGAGCAGCATCATGGATACGCTTCCTTTAATCATTTGAAAATCAATAATATCCCTCCTTTTATACATAGGTTTCCTATGCATTGGTATCTTAAATATAATGCGGAATATTATATTTGTCAATAGAAAGGAAAATATTATTGGAAAGTACTGGAAAACCGTTTTAAAGAAGAAGGAAATGAAGGGGCTGTCCGAGAAGTAATTCTTGGGCAGCCTTTTTTATGATCAAAATAACCTTAAATTCCACACGTGCGGAATTTTGAGGAATACAAAGATTTGGACGTCCTAATATTTGTTAATACT
>Ga0123356_10003927_pt1 | contig 15470 bp, 18 predicted proteins | sample TergutEmb28metaG_2_FD_92546 | JGI IMG/M metagenome (GOLD analysis project Ga0123356, IMG submission 92546) | Embiratermes neotenicus P3 segment gut microbial communities from Petit-Saut dam, French Guiana - Emb289 P3 | ecosystem: Host-associated > Arthropoda: Insects > Digestive system > Gut ... | reverse complement strand
TTGATTTGATTTTCGCTCCGCCCGCATTTTGGGCAGCGGCGGTTTTCGTCTATGGTTTGTTGTCTCATACGCCTATTTTATCACATTATTTCTTGCTTGTAAAGACGTTATTTGGGCACTCCTTTTCGGCATTTCAGGGATGATTTAGCGAAAGATGAGCGCGAAGATGAAGAAAGCCAAGAACATCACGTCGAGTTTATCGTAGCGGGTACAGATGCGGCGGAAACGCCTGTAATGCCGGAAGAAACGCTCCGCCTCATTGCGTTTTTTTGTGGAGTTCCTCATCATAATCACAAGGCTCTTTCCGGTTTTTTGGGGCGGGACGACGGGTTCATAACCCAATGATATAGCCAATGCGCGGGTGTGCTTCAGGGATTCGGCAGGGCGTTTGTCTGCTTGCGTGTTCCTTTTCTTCGGTGGAGTTTTCTTGCATTTCTCACGCAGATAGCGATAGAACGTGATTGCGCGGAAATTCAGATCAGCAAACTCGCGGTACAAGAACTCTTCAACGCCGCATTCGTCCACATACACAAGGTTTTCGGGCGATATCGTCTTGATTATATCGCCCGGATCGTATCTCTCAGCGTCTCGTGCCGGACCGCCTTTGGGTCGAACCGGAACAATTGGAAGGTGAGTTGGAAGCAAAGCCCGATGGCGACTGCCGTCACCATGGTGCCGATTCCTACAGGGCCGCCCAGCAGCCAGCCGGCCAGCGTTACCAGCAGTTCAACGATGCCACGGCATAGCCCAACCGGGAGTTTCGTTTTCCGGGCCAGTACAACCATCAGGTTATCCCTAGGCCCCACACCGAAGGCCGCTTTTAAATAGAACCAGGATCCCAGCGAAATCACGAACAGCCCGGCGACGAGTATGGCGGCGCCCGCCGCTATGTTCGATACCGCCGGGAGAGCGCTTGCCCACTTCAGTATAATATCGATGAATATGCCGAGGAGAATCATGCCGCCAAGGGTGCCAAGGCCCAGCTTTTCGCCAAGAGCCGTCACCAGGATGAGGACGGCGACTCCCGCGATAATGGACGCCGTGCCGACGCTCAGGCCCGTCACTTTGGAAAGCCCGGCGTGGAACACATCCCAGGGGGCAAAACCGATCCCGGCCTTCATGGTCATGACGATACCCAACGCGTACAGCACAAGCCCCAGCAGCATGCTCGTAACGCGGACCAAAAAACGCTTTATATCAGGATTCCCCCTTATTTTTTCCTATTGTAGCACACTTTTGCCTCCAATGCAAGATTTGCTTGACAACGGCAGGCCGCGCCGTTATAATCAAAGTTGAAAAAACAATAAAGGAGCGTTGTTATGTAGTTGGAACTGTTCATTAATTTCGATGGAAACTGCCGCGAGGCCGTGGCGTTTGATGTTTATGGACATGCCCTCCGATTTCCCGCTTGCCGTGGGCAACAACATCAACCCGACGGTCAGCATGGAGGACAAGGACGAAATCACGAGGATTTTTGACGAGCTCAAAGAGGGCGGCCAGGTTTTGATGGAGCTGCAAAAGACCTTCTACAGCGAATGGTACGGCATGATACAGGACAAATTCGGCGTGATTTGGCATCTCCTGCACCATATCCCGCAAGACAAATAAGAAGTAAGAAGAATGAGGGATTCGATGTTTCATATCTCCGGTTTTTTTGACGAGGCCTCCGGTCGCCTTGAACGCCAGCTCTCCTTGATGCAATCGCTTGGCGTGCAATATCTTTGCCCGCGCATGATTGACGGCAAAAATATCAGCGACTTTACTCTTGCCGAATTCGAGGAATCTGTACAGCCAAATCTTTCGGCTGCAAACGTAAAGCTTTCGTCCATCGGTTCCAATATCGGGAAAATTCCATTGCATGACGACAACGCCTATCAAACGCAACTGCAAAAACTGGCGCGGCTCGCCGACATCGCCCAGGCCGCCGGATGCCGGTACATCCGCATGTTTTCTTTCTTTATGCCAAAAGAATTTGAAGAAGACGAAGTTTTCCCGCGGGTGATAGAAAAACTGCGCGGCTTTTTACAGGCCGTTGAGGGGCGCGAGGTCACGCTGCTGCATGAAAACGAGAAGAAAATCTTCGGCGACACCCCGGCGCGTGCCATGCGGCTGCACCAGGCCATGGCAAGCCCGCGTTTCGCGCTGTGCTATGACCCGTCGAATTATCTGCAAGTGGGCGTGGACCCGTGGGACGCGTACCTGCTAACCCGGGACGCCACAGTTTACTTTCACATGAAGGACTGTGAAAACGGCTTCGAGGTGCCGCTGGGGGAAGGGCAGGGGAGGCTCCGCGATATTCTGGCCGATCTCCATGCCCGGGATTACGACGGCTTCCTGACCCTTGAGCCCCATACACTCAAATACGCGCTCCTGCGCAGGCCCTTGCGATTGCTGTCCTTTGCCGCCCCTGCCGTCGCCCGGACATGCCGCGAAATCGACAAAGCCAGGGGCCTTTCGTTATGGGACAAAGTCACGCGGGAGGATGTGTTCCGCTGGCAGCATGAGAATCTGGTGAAACTGATTTCTGAAACTGGAACACAATAAGCCACGCCGCGCAAATCACGGCAAGGGGCAAAAAGCCCGCGAAAATCGAAAACCGGACACTGACAAAACCAAACACAAGCCCCGCCAGCACGCTCATCCCTTGCAAACCCAGCGACGCGAAGGACTCCGCCGTGGCGCGGTAGCGGCTTTCCGTCCGATGATGTAAATATCCCATGACCAGGGGCTCCGCGATTCCGGCAACGAGGGAAACCAGCGCGACGGGGATGAGATTCCAGGCGCTTCTGGTGAAAAAGATAGTCACATAGCCCAGGATATTCACCAGGAAGATGGCGTTAAGAATCGCCTGATAGCTGAAGCGTTCCTTGAGCTTGTAAGCAAGCAAGTTTCCGGGGACGCGGCTGGCCGTGAGCAAGGCGCCCACCAAACCGAACAGCGCAACCGGTATGCCGATCCCTTCCATGACCAGCTGCCAGAACTCGTCCAATTGCGCAAGGCAAGCCCCCAGCAGCATGCCTGACGCGCAGTAAATCAATACGAGAGGCTGTTTTTTGAAGAGCGACATCGCCTGTTTTACTTGAGAAATTGCGCCGCGCTCGGCTTTTGTCACCATGGGTGGCTCCTTCAGCAAAAGCGTAAATAAAAATGCGATACCCATACTTCCGATTGAAATCATGTAGTTGAGCTCGAAACCCATCTTGTCCGCGAGCAGACCGCCGGACAGCATAGCAATCACATGGCCCGCGAAATCCACCGCCGAAAGCCGGCCCAATAATTTTTCGAACTCCCCCTGTTTGCCCCCGGCCAGCAGGGAGTCATATAGCAGCGCGTTGTTTGCGCCGCTGAACAGGGCCGAGCCCGTGCCCGTGCCCGCCATGGCCAGGGCGAACATCCAGAAGCTATGCGCAAACAAGAGAATCACGATTTCAATAACGGCCAGCACATAGCTGATCACAATTAGAGGCTTTCGCCCAAAGCGGTCGGCCAGGATACCGGAGGGCACCTCCATCAGCACGATGGCCAGGGAATAGATGATATGGCAATAGACCACCATCTGCACATCCATGCCCCGCGCCTGCCAAAAGAGCCGTTCAATTACATATGCCGGAATCAACGAAGAAAAAAACCGAATAAAGTACTGTATTTTGATATTACCCAAATAACCCATTCCTAAATTCCTTTCAAATCATTCTTTATGGGAAAATAGAAATAGGCGGCGCTCGTATTGAGTTGTATGTTAAGAGTTAACAGGGAGGGCGAATGGTATACACACCGTTGCTCCTTTCGCTTTTGATTTTATTATAGCAGAAAAAATAATTGAATGCAAGCGAAAATTTGTCTTGCATTTTTGTTCGCTATGTGATATACTCCTATACAACAAGATTGAAGCAAGAAAGGAAGCCACATGAAAAAGCACAAAAAGAAGCCCGCGAAAAAGCGGCTGCGGCGATGGCTCATCGCGCTCTGCGGCATTGCCGTTCTGGCGGGAAGCCTCACGCTCTATGGCTATATCGCGCGGCAGGATCCCCAGCGCATGATGGAAAACCGCATCGTGAAGCTTGAGCGCACCACCTACACGGACATGCCCGCCATGCGCTTTATCGGTATGGTGGTGAACGAAAAGGAATGGCCCGAAGCGATTTATGCCCGGGAAGAAATGTGGGAACGCCGCGAAGAATTCCTGCCCGCGCTGGACGCTATGGCGGAATACGCCTCGGATATCACGGAGGTGTGCGATCTGACGCACAACTTCAACGTACAGCATGACGAGGACAGCATTGAGCAGTATCTTGTGGGCAAATTCATGCAGGCCAACGCACCTGTGCCCGAGGGCTTCGACTCCTTTGACATCCCTGCGGGGAAGATGGTCCGATGCACCGTGCGCGGCGAGTGGAACGATATGCGCAGCAGGGGCGGCGGCATCATCTACAACAAAATCGACCGGGGAAGGTACCAGTTCCTCTATCCGGAAGGCTGGTTTTTTGTGCAGGTCTATATGGACGAGACCATTCCCGAAGAGGGCGTGGTGTCCAGGATGGCGTTCATGAACCCCTGCGGATCATAAGTTAGGAGAGTTTTATGAAACATATCAAACGAATGGCTATTTTCGCGTTCATTTTCGCGCTGATATTCACGGGCCTTGCGCTCAGCCCCCATGCGAAGGCCGAAGAGAAAATGCCCAAGTTCGCGGTGAACGGCCGGCATTTTGTGGACGAGTACGAACGCGTGCGCGTTTTCCATGGGATCAATTATGTCGTCAATAAGCAGGGCAAAGCGGAATACCTGGACGACGATTTCTTCGCGGGCTGCGCAGCCAGGGGCTTCAATGTGCTGCGGCTGGGGCTCTATTGGTGCGATATTCAGCCCACGCCGGTAGGCTACGACGAGGAATTCCTCGCGTCCATCGACCCGATTTTCGACTTGGCTGAACAGCATGGCGTGGCCGTCATGCTCGAGATACACCAGGACCTTTACGGCAGAGGGGCGGCGGGTTACGGCGGCAAGGGCGCGCCGGATTGGGCCTGCTTGACCAATGACGTGAAGCTCCCGACACGCTCGCGCTTCACTTGGGCGGACGGCTATTTCTGGGGCAAAGGCGTACACAATTCCTTCGACAATTTTTGGAACAACGCCAAAGCCGAGGGAAAGGGGCTCCAGGACCACTATGCCGGCATATGGGCCATGATGGCGCGGCGCTGGGGCGGCAAGCCCGCCTTCCTGGGCTATGACTTCATGAATGAGCCCTACCCCGGTAAGGAGGGCGGCAGGGTATTCCGCAGCTTGATTACGCGCATCCCACTCGTTGTACTGCGGCATCCCGCCAAGCTTGGAAAAATGGGTCTGAGCGCCCTGCGGGGTGAACGGCTGCAATTGCTCAATGAACTTGACGGAAAAACGATGCGGAAAGTCACAAAGGCGGGCGACAAGCGCATCCAGCGCTTCGACGAGGAAAAATATACGCCATTCCTCCAGAAAATGACGGACAGCGTACGCGAAGAATTGCCCGGCGGCATCATCTTCATGGAGCATAGCTATTACTCCAACCTTGGCATACCATTCACCGCCGCGCGGCCGAAGAACGAGCCCAACGTGGTGTATTCTCCACACGGCTACGACCTTGTAGTGGATACCGATTTTTATGACAACCCCGGCGACGACCGCGTGCTTTCCATCTTTAAGGAGCATCGCAGGGCGCAGTTGCGCCTGGAAGTGCCTGTGCTTGTGGGCGAATGGGGCGGCGAATGGGGCGGCGATCGATGGATATCCCACTGCGAAGCTCTGATGGACTTGTTTGATTCCTACGGGTGGTCCAATACGTACTACGCCTTTGGCGGCAACTGGAAGTGGTTCGATTTCAACGGCAGAAATTTTCTTGCCCGGCCTTATCCCATGGCGGTGAGCGGCACGGACGTTGCCTACAAATACGACAAAGCGGCCGGGACTTTTATGCTGGAATACATCCAAAGCGCCGATATCGAACAGCCCACGATTGTTTATCTGCCCCGCGAAGGCGTTATCGAAGCTGCTGATTTGACTGTGGAGATTGTGCCGGTGGAAAGCGAAAGCATACCGGGCGCGCGCTATGTATATCTCACTGGCAAGGCGGGGAAGCACCGGGTTACTGTGACGCTTCGGGAAGAGTAAGCATGCAGCAAAATCGCTTGTTCGAGATTATCTACATCCTTCTGCGGCAAAAAAGCATCACGGCCCGGGAGCTCGCGGCGCGCTTCGAGGTGTCGCAGCGTACGATTTACCGTGATGTTGACCACCTGAGCCTCGCGGGCATCCCGGTCTATACCGAAAAGGGCAAGGGCGGCGGCATCAGTTTGCTGCCGGATTTTGTGTTGTCCAAATCGCTGTTGAGCGAAGGGGAGCAAAACGAAATCCTTGCCGCGCTGCAAAGCCTGGGCGGCATCAAGGCGATCCAGACGGATCAGGTGCTGCAAAAGCTTTCGGCCATCTTCAACAAAAGCACTGTCCCCTGGCTGGAAGTGGATTTCTCCGACTGGAGTTATTCCCAGGGAGATATCTTCCAAAGCGGCAAAACGGCGATTCTGGAACGGCGCGTCGTGGAATTCGATTACTACAGCACCTACGGCGAAAAAACGCACCGCCGCGTGGAGCCCATCCAGCTTTGGTTCAAGTCCAAGGCCTGGTATCTGCGCGGCTTTTGCCTCAGCCGGCAAGACATCCGCCTGTTCAAGCTCACGCGGATGAAGCGCCTGCGCCTGACAGACGAGCGTTTTGCAACCCGCGATTTTTTGGAAGCCAAGCCAGAGCCGGTTCGTTCGAGCCAAGACGTCACACTGAAACTGCGCATCGCGCCGCAAATGGCCTACCGAGTCTACGACGAATTCGACGAGCATCACGTGGAACACCAGTCAGACGGCAGCTTTTTGGTTACCGTCACTTGGCCGGAGGATATGTGGGTATACGGCACGCTGCTTTCCTATGGGGAATATCTTGAGGTGCTGGAGCCGGCGCGCGTGCGGGAGATTATCTTGGACATGGCGCGAAAAATCGCGGAACAATATTTATAATATGACGCAAGGTGTCAGGTTATAGCGTGTATACTGCTTGTACAAAAAAATATGCAAAGGAGAATCAACCATGGAAAACACGAAATTTTGCCAAAGCTGCGCGATGCCACTGACCAAGCCGGAGGAGTTCGGCACTGAATCGGGCGGCATCCCGAGCGAGGACTACTGCGTCTATTGCCGCAAGGACGGAAAATTTGAATGGGACGGCACGATGGAGGAAATGGTCGAGGTCTGTGTCCCGTTTTGCGTTGACGCTGGGGTTTATCCGGACGCCGAAGCGGCCCGGACGGCAATGCTGGGGTTTTTCCCGCAACTCAAACGCTGGGCGAAGGCATGAACGATCCACCCATTATCCATTGCGGCAAGTTGATCATCGCCGGGGCAAGCGGCGACGGCAACGACACGGGCGCCGTATGGGATGTTTTCGAGCGAAAAAGCGAAGTTGCGCCCCTGCGAGGAAAACGGTCCGATAACGGCTACGAAATCCGCGTATATCAAGATAATGCATGCGGAATTCATGTGGGCTGCGCGGTGGCGGATGCCCAACCTCAGCCGCCTCATACACTCTTCGAGTTGCCCGCCTCCCATTATGCTGTGTTTGAGGTGCGGGTGGCCAATGGCTACGACAGCGAGAACAAGGCCATGGAAGCGTGGCTGCAATCGAATCCTATGGGGTATTGGCAAAAGTTGCTTGATGGAGCATCATATGTCATAGAGTACTACGACGAACGCTTTCGCGGAAATGAGCCGGATTCCATTGTGGAAATCTGGATTCCCATCGAAAAAAAGAAAAGGAGCCTCCCATGATCGAATTACCGGAAGCCCAAACCCTGGCCCGTCAGTTGAACGAAACCTGCGCGGGCAAAACGATCGCCCGCGTGGAGGCTATGCAGACCCCCCATGGTTTCGCGTTTTTCCGGGGCGAGCCGCAAAGTTACCCGCCGGCGTTGGAAGGCCTCAAGATCGCAAGGGCCGAGGCCCATGGCGGGCGGCCTGAGTTGTTCTTTGAGGGTGGGCTGCGGCTATGCTTCAATGACGGCGTGAATATGCGCCATCTCGCCCCGGACACGAAACGCCCCGCCAAGCACCAGTTCTTCGTGGAGTTCGACGACGGCTGCGCCATGGCCTGCACCGTGCAGATGTACGGTTTTTTCGGGCTCTACGCTACTGAGGCGGAGGTGCTGGAGGATTTCTATCACCGCGTGGCAATTGAACTGCCCTCGCCCCTTGAGGACGCTTTTGACGAGGTTTATTTTGACAGGCTATGGCAAGGCGTGAAACCAACGCTGAGCGCCAAGGCTTTTCTGGCCACGCAGCAGCGGATCCCGGGCCTTGGCAACGGCGTGTTGCAGGATATCCTCTTTACCGCCGGCATTCATCCCAAGCGCAAGCTGCAAAGCATAGCGGAGGAAGGCAAAGAGAAAATGTTCCGCAGCGTGAAATCCATCCTGCTGGCGATGACGGCGCAGGGCGGCCGCGACACCGAGAAGGATTTGTTCGGCCAAGCGGGCGGGTACAAAACCATTCTTTCGGCCAAAACGCTGTCATATCCCTGCCCTGCCTGCGGCGGCGGGCTTGTGCGGCAGGCATATCTTGGCGGGAACGTTTACTTCTGCCCGGTTTGCCAGCCGCTATAATCCCCCCACGAAACCTGCGGATTTCGCGGGGGCCCCGGATGCCAAAAAGTAATCGCCAGGGCATCAAGCGCTGGCGGTTATTTTTTGTTTGTGGCTTTACTTCAAATCATGATTCTGCGAACGGGTGACCCGCAAACGGGCCATGGCCCTTGCCAGGGCGATTTGGCTGGTTTTGTGCTCGCGGGTACTGGTTTGCTGGCGCAGCGCCTCCTTGGCGCGGCGCATGGTTTCCTCGGCGCGCCGGATATCGATCTCCTCCGGCCATTCGCAGGCCTGGGTAAAAATCACCGTACGGCTCGCGTTTGTCTCCATAAAGCCCTCCGAAAGGAATGCCTCCTTCCACTGCCCGCCGATGTGCAGCCGGATGGTGCCGATGCGCAGCGGCGTAATCAGCGGGACATGCCGCGCCAGCACGCAAAGCTCGCCATCCGGGGTATTGACCACCACGCCTTCGGCCGGCCCGCTGTAAAACGAGCGCTCGGGGGTCAGGATGTCTAACTGGAAAGGTGTCATGGCTTGCCTCCGATTGATTGATAATGAACAATTAACAATAGTTATTCGGGCAAACCAATTGTGCATTGTTAATTGTTCATTAGAACGGTATCGCGCAGGTGGCCGAAAACGTATTTTCACGCGCGGTGGTAATCGTGTAGGTCAGAGTGAATTGGGTACTGCGCCGGGCGCAGTAGCGGCCCAGCGCCTCGCTGAACAAGTAGTTGACCGGGCCGTTCATCGTTCCCTTGCCCTTCACGGCGACGTCGCCCTCAGGGTCAAGGGCCACGTGGTCCGGATCGGCAAAATAATCCTTGAAAAATCCATGAAGCTCGGACTCCAGCGCCGGGTGTGTATAAATTCCGCGTAGCCTTGCGTCAATTTCGACAGAAACCGATTCGCCGGGCGGGATGGAGAATTTATTCCGCTGGCCCCGCGTGACCTCGCCGAAAAACCCCTTGGCCTGCTTGGCGGCAAGAGCCTCCTGCCTCGGCGTTTCGTCAAAGACGGTTTCCCAAGGATACAGCGCTGCCTCTGTGACCGTGACGGTCTGATCGGCGTTGTTGTGGATCGTTACCGTGAGCGGCACGCGGATTTTTACGCTGCCGCCCTCGTACCGCACATTCGAAAAACGGGTCAGATAGAGGCCCTGGCTGTCGGCCATATAAATGACGGGGGCGTGGGGCTCCATCTGGATAAAGACGTTCTCCCGGTTCTTTTCCAGAGCAGCGGCCTCCTCCAGATCGCTGAGTTTTTGGTTTATGGCGCTGCCTTCCCGCGCGAACAAAGCGACCTGGTTCTTCTGTGTGATCCATAGGAAAACGCCGCCGCCAAGGCCCGCAAGCGCCAACAGCAACGCGGCGATGCCCAGGGCTATGCCACCCCTGCCACTGCTTTGTATGGTTTTTTTCGCCACCTTAGGCTCCTTGATTTTCGGTGGTTTGGCTTTCTTTTCGTTCATACGGGGAGCCTCCCTTTCATTCATTTCATCAAGGATTACTTGCCTTGAAAAACTGCCTATTACTACAAGAAAATCTATTGTTTCGTGCGGTATCAAATATGCAATTCAAAATATAATACGACTCATTTTTATTCCAAAAAGATGCAAATGCGCTTCTAAAAAAATCATCTACTTTAGGGTTACATGTATAATCTGCTCCGAATTCCGGCACAAAGTCACCATCGGATGTAAACGAATAGCCTGCAACAGATGTATCTAGAAAATCCCAAAATTCCGGGTCATTTACTGGGAAGCGTACATCTGCTTCAATGGTATATATATCATTTGCCGGAATCGAAAAGTTTTCTGCCTGTCCTTTTTTTATAATTCCCGCAAATTCCTTAGGGGCGCTCATTCTCCTGCTGGAACTGGACTGGTAAAAGAGCTGTGCCCATCTTATAATTACTTGCTTTTCGGAATTGTTTAAGAGATGAATGGTTACAGGCACACGAAATTCAATGTGGCGGTCCCAAGGATCAGATATCACATTTTTGAATTTTGTTTCATAACAGGCCGCACTGTCAACCATAAACACCTGCAAATCGCCTGTAGTCATGTCAATCAGAATATCTTCCACTATCGCCCTTTCTTCCGCAGCAACCGCAATGGCATTTGCCGTTTCCTCTAACTCAAGCATTCGTTTATTCAAGCGATAATCCCGAACGCCAAAGATGACAGAAACAACAACAGCAACCAAAGCCATGATGCTACTAATAATGTCCCAAATGCTTGGTTTCTTTTCTTTCAAAGCTGTCCCTCTTCCTTTCGCAAGATATCCAAACTATGGCTGGTCGCACCGGCCATATCGGGCCGCTCGCAGAGAAAATAGCGGTATTGCATGTATAACTCGAAGCGTTCGGGCGTCATTTTGTCCACGGCGTCACGCATGTAGTCGGAAAGGCCATCGGTGGCCACATAATGCAGGCGCGTGCAGGGCAGGGGAGCCGTAAGCGCGTCGATGTCCTCCCTGCGGCAGATCTGGAACAACTCCTTGGGGTTCGCGCTCGGCTCATGGCGGAAGCTCTGCGCGTCCATGCGATGCTCCGTGAAAAAATGGCCGATGTTTCCCTTCAGGAAGCCTTCCGTGTGCAGCACCATGTCCGTGATGACATACGCCGCGTATAGCATCCCGCCGGGCTTCGTCACCCGCAGGGCCTCCTCCAGCGCGCGCGACTGATCACCGGGCGCTTTCAGGTGATACATCGGCCCAAGCAGCAGCGTCATGTCGAACGTGTTATCCGCAAAGCGCGATAAATCCAGCGCGTCGCCCTGCCGCAAATCAATTTGATCCCCCGGCCTGAGCTTTTTCTTGAACACATCAATGTTGTGCTGTACCAGCTCAACTGCCGTAACGTCATAGCCCATGCGCGCGATTACGAGGGAATACCTTCCCGTCGCGGCCCCAACCTCAAGAACCCGCATGCCTTGTCTTAAATAACGCTCAATGTAGCGCATGGTGGTGAGGAATTCCACCTGCCCGGATTGCGAGGCGAAGCGGGCGTCCTCATCATGAAGGGTATAATGCCGCGTGAGCCAGCCCATCGCGTCGGTGGGTTCGGGCGGCGTTTTGCGTTTGCACCATTTGAACAATTTCATGCGCCACCTTCTTTCTCTATTTTCTCCGCCTTCTCAAACGCCTCGTCAATGTCTCCCACGAGGTAAAACGCGTTTTCGGGCAGATGGTCGGCCTTGCCCGCTAAAATGTCGTCGCAACTGCGCAGGGTATCCGGGAGAGAGACATAACGCCCGGGCATGCCGGTGAATACCTCCGCCACGTGGATGGGCTGGCTCAGGAAACGCTGTAGGCGGCGCGCCCGGTGCACGGTATGCCTGTCCTCCTCCGTGAGCTCGTCCATGCCGAGGATGGCGATGATATCCTTCAGCTCGTTGTAGCGCTGTAGGCAGTGCTGCGTGCGGCGGGCGATGTCGTAATGCCGCTCGCCCACGATGTCGGGGTCCAGAATGCGCGAGTGGGATTCCAGGGGGCTCACGGCAGGGTAGATGCCCATCTCCGAAATCGCGCGTGAAAGCACGGTGACGGCGTCGAGATGGCTGAAGATGGCAGCGGGCGCGGGGTCCGTCAGGTCGTCGGCCGGCACATAGATCGCCTGCACAGAAGTGATGGAACCATCCATCGTGGATGCAATGCGCTCCTCCAGCTCGCCGAGTTCCGTGGCGAGGGTCGGCTGGTATCCCACCGCGGAGGGCATGCGCCCCAGCAGCGCGGAAACCTCGTTGCCGGCCTGCACATAGCGGTAGATGTTGTCGATGAACAGCAGCACGTCGCGGTGCTGCACGTCGCGGAAGTACTCCGCCATGGTGAGGCCCGCGAACGCCGCGCGCATGCGTGAGCCCGGCGGCTCGCACATCTGCCCGAAGGCCATGGCCGTGCTGGCGATGGCCCCGGACCGGCGCATATCGTGCACCAGGTCGTAGCCCTCGCGGCTGCGCTCCCCAACGCCCGCGAAGACGCTGCAGCCGCCGTGTCCGTGGGATACGTTGTGCATGAGTTCCATGATCAGCGTGGTCTTGCCCACGCCCGCCCCGCCGAACAGGCCGATTTTTCCGCCCTTGGCGTAGGGGGCAAGCAAGTCGATCACTTTGATGCCGGTTTCGAAGAATTCCGTGGCAGGGTGGAGTTTCTCGAACGCCGGCGCCGGCCTGTGGATGCTCCAGCGCTCTTCGGCCGCGATGGGGCCGCCGTTGTCGATGGGTTCGCCCAGCACATTGACCACGCGCCCGAGCACGCAATCCCCCACGGGCACAGCGATGCCGCGGCCGGTGTTTTCCACGGCGCTGCCGCAGCAAAGGCCCTCTGTGGCCTCCAGCGCCACGCAGCGCACCACGCCGGGTGAGATATGCGCGGCGACCTCCATATGCACAGGACCCAGGGCAGCGGCGGCTTTCACGGGATGCGCGCAGCCATGGGCCACCAGCAGGGCGTTTGTTTTCGGCTCTACTTCGGCATCGAAACGCACATCCAGAACAGGGCCGCTGATTTTGATGATCGTTCCCAGGGGATTGGCCGGCATGGCGCTACCTCAACTCATTCAATAAATATTGCAAGCAAAAATCCCAATTGCCCTCTGAAATATCCAATATGTCGTATGATATGGAAAGTTGCCGCATTACGGCAAAGTCCATTCGCATGCGATTTTCCCAAAATTGTATTTGCTCGGCTGACGGCGGGGGTTGCTGGCGGCATAGGAGCGCTTTGCGCAATTGCCCGGCAACATCATCGCTGGAAAGATAAACAATCCAAGGCCGAAACGCATGTACAGTTTCAATCAGCATGTTAATGTGATGCATTACTTGATCCGGGGAGGCATCGTAATTGCGCGTCATATCGTTGATGGGATGATGCAGTAAGGAGCCGTCAAATATCAGATATGCATGCTGTTTGCTTGCGTTCAGCGCAAATTGCTCCCAAACGGACTTATATACGCGAGTGTATTCCGAAATGGGAACGGGATGGACCGGGTCCCAGCAAAATTCATGTTTACAGAGGTCCGTAAGCAGCGGTTCGGGGAACAAAGGCGTCTCCCAATCGTGATATCGTACCAACATAACATCTTCAGCTACTATGGTGTTTCTTGCGATATCCTCGGAGAACATAGGACAATCCGCGAGCAAATCGGCATATTTTTCCCGCGTGAGATATGCCGTACAATAGAAATCAATGGGGTTCGCGATATCGCCTTCGAGATAACAATACGCGGCATGTCCCATTTCATTCAGCTTGCCGCACAGCGTTTGCGCCAACGTCGTCTTTCCGACGCCGGAAACGCCCTCAATAAAAATGAGCCGCACCCCATCGCCTCCTACACAAACATTGAGCTTGAAAGCTCCGCGATTTCCTGCGTCACCGCCGCCTGCCGGGCGAGATTGTATTCCAGGCGAAGGCGGCTGAGCATCTCGTCGGCATTGCGGGTGGCGCTTTGCGTGGCGGCCATGCGGGAGATGTGCTCGCTGGCGTAGGAATGCATCAGCGCGCCAAAAATATAGCCGATCACGAACTGCGGCACCAACTGATTGAAAGCCTCCATCTCATTGGGGTGATACGTGATCATCTGCGGCGCGCCATCCACTTCCACAAAGTCGCTGATGCGCACGGGCAAAATGCGGTGGACGATGGGCGCCGCCGCAGCACCATTGTGGAACGGCGTGTAAACGATGAAAACCTGGTCGGTCTTCTGATTGTCATATTGCTCCAGAACGTCAAACGCCAGTTGGCGGGCGTGGTAGAGCGAGGGATCCTGGCTCGCGCCGCCCATCTGCACATCCGGCGCAATGCCCCGCGCGCGAAAAAAAGCGTCGCTCGCCATGCCAACGGCAATGATGCGCATATCCTCGCGCCGTTCCACTTTCTGTTGCATATCCTTCCAGGCGAGGTTCAGCACGGCGGCGCTATAGGATCCGGCCATGCCCTTATCGGCCGTAATCACGATGTAGCAGCGCCGCCGGTGCGAATGCCAGGAAAGATAGGGGTGCTCGGCCAAATGCGGCGAAAGCAGCAGGTCCTTCATCACGCCCTGCACCTGCCGCATAAAAATCTCGTTGTATTCCATTTTGGGGATCACCTTTTTCGCCCGCGCGGTCGCTACCAATTGCATGGCGTTGGTGATCTTCCGTGTTTCCTCCACGGCATTGATATGGTGGCGGATCTCGCTGACTTTTGGCATGCCCCTACCCTCTTGCCTCCAACATCTTTTTCATGCACGCAACCAGCATCTCCCTCTCGGCTGTTCCAAGCACCCCGGTGGCGTTGATTAAATTCATCGCGCCCTTGCAGCGCTCCGCCAGGTATGCGAGCAGTTTTACGCGCGCAGAAGATATTTCTTTCAGCGGTATTTCGTCCAGCAGGCCCTGCTCAAACGCCAGCAGCAGCGCTGCCTGCTGCGCAAGGGTCATCACGTCGTCCTGGCGCTGCATGAGCAGTTTCGTCAAGCGCTCGCCCCGGCGCAAAAGCGCCATGGTGCTCTCGTCGATGTCCGCGCCGAACTGGGCGAAAATGGCCGTGTCGCGGTACTGCGCAAGCGTGAGCCGCAGCGAGCCGGATACTTCCCGCATGGCGGGATGCTGCGCGGCGCGCCCCACGCGGGACACCGAAAGCCCCACGTTGAGTGCCGGGCGCACCCCCGCGTTGAATAGCTCGCTTTCGAGATAAATCTGCCCGTCCGTGATGGAAATCACGTTTGTGGGGATGTAGGCGGAAATGTCGCCCGCCATGGTTTCTACAATCGGCAGGGCGGTGATGGAGCCGCCGCCGAGCTCTTCGCTGAGCTGCGCGGCGCGTTC
>Ga0123356_10003926_pt1 | contig 15477 bp, 10 predicted proteins | sample TergutEmb28metaG_2_FD_92546 | JGI IMG/M metagenome (GOLD analysis project Ga0123356, IMG submission 92546) | Embiratermes neotenicus P3 segment gut microbial communities from Petit-Saut dam, French Guiana - Emb289 P3 | ecosystem: Host-associated > Arthropoda: Insects > Digestive system > Gut ... | reverse complement strand
GAATCGACACAAAGAGTGAAACCTATTCCCATATTAAATGTTGAATACATCTCTGTCTCATCAACGTTTCCCCATTCTTGAATGAGCTCGAATATCTTCGGCACATAAGCTTTATCTTTAAACGCGCATATTTTAAGGTCATCAGCCGCAAGCATTCTGGGTATATTTTCGACCCAGCCGCCGCCGGTTATATTCGCCATACCTTTTATATCAAATCGAGAAATCAATTCTTCAACCGGTTTCGCGTAAAGCTTTGTAGGTGTAAGCAATATATCACCTAAAGCAGCGTCTAATTCTTCAAAGTGTCGGCTGTAATTATATCCTTTTAATTCAACCAGCTTTCTTACAAGTGTAAAACCATTACTATGCAATCCCGAAGACGCAATCCCAATGATTAAATTACCGGCGGTTATATCCTTGCCCGTAATTACATGGTTTTTCTCAACAATTCCGACAGCGAAGCCAACCAGGTCATACTCACCCGGTTTATAAATATCCGGCATTTCGCATGTCTCTCCACCGATTAGGGTGCAGCCCGATTGCAAACAGCCTTCACTGACACCTTCGACAATTTTTTCGGCTTTGATTGGGTCAAGACCGCCGATTCCGATATAGTCAAGGAAAAAAAGCGGCTTTGCACCCATGCAGATTATATCGTTAACACACATGGCAACGCAGTCAATTCCTATTGTGTTATGAACATCCATCTCAAATGCAATCTGCACCTTAGACCCGACACTGTCTGTGCCCGACACGAGTACAGGTGCCGTATAACCCGGCGGCAATTCAAACAACCCGCCGAAGCTGCCGAGACCATCGAGTACTCCGGAGATTTTTGTTTTGGCAGCGTGAGCCTTCATGCGTCTGACTGCCTCATACCCCGCCTCAACGCTGACACCGGCTTTTTCATATGTCCACTTTTCCATTACTTTTCCTCTTTTATATTTCTGAGCGACAGCGATAGAATTTAATACCCCCTCCGCCTAACAAAAAAACTACACAATCTCCATCGGGTACTCACCGTTGAAACAACCTGTGCAAATACCATCACCGCCCAATGTCTTTAACAAACCCTCCAGGCTAATAAACTCCAAGCTGTCCGCATCCAACTCCTGCCTTATTTCCTCCACCGGACGTGAAGTCGCGATAAAGTTTTTTACATCTGTTGTATCAACACCAAAATAACAGCGGTTTCTTATCGGCGGAGAGCTGATTCTCAAATGAACCTCTTTTGCCCCGACACTTCGGAGCGACGTAATAATTTTACGCATTGTAATGCCGCGGACAATGCTGTCATCTACCAAAACTACGGACTTCCCCTTAACAAGTGAGTCAATCGGGTTAAGTTTTATCCTGACGCCAATCTCTCTCTGCGCGACGGTCGGTTGTATAAAAATCCGCCCGACATATTTGTTTTTTATAAGCCCCGGTCTGTAAGGTATTCCGCTTCCCAACGAATAACCTATAGCCGCAGGTGTCCCCGAGTCCGGTACTCCTATTACTATATCCGCGTTTACAGGGTGCTCCGCAGCCAGTGTTTTGCCGGCATTTTCCCTGACATCATACACATTCATACCATCAATCGTTGAATCCGGTCGCGCAAAATAAACATACTCGAAAGAACACATGGCTTTTTTCCCGATTGCTCCGATATCTTCAGAAACCGGACTTATTTTTGTTTTTATATTATTTCCTTCAATGATTATTATTTCTCCCGGTTTTACATCCCTGATGAATTCACCATCCATCATATCAAATGCACAACTTTCCGATGCCAGAGAATAACCATCTTCCAGTTTTCCCAGTGCCAGCGGACGTATTCCATGCGGGTCACGCGCACCGATTATTGTGTTTTGATTCATTATACACAGAGCATAACCGCCCTTTATTTCCTGCATGGTTTTTGAAACAGCTTCGGCTAAATCGCTTTTATCATGCCTCGCAATCATAGCCGCGATAACTTCACAATCGGATTTTGTTGAAAATATAACGCCGTCATCTTCCATACGCTCACGAAGCTTATTCCCGTTTACCAGTGCCCCGTTAAATGCAGTAGCAAGAGAGCCTTTTTTATAGTTAATAATGAGCGGTTGGGCATAATTCTGAAAACTCTCTTTCGCCGGACCGTATTTGACATGTCCGAGTGCCATTTCTCCTTTAAGGAGTGTCAGAATTTGTTCGTCCAGCACCTCTGTTACAAGCCCCATATCTTTGTAACAACTCATAACACCGTCGTTGCACACCGCAACTCCCGCGCTCTGCTGCCCTCTGTGCTGCAAGCCGTTAAGCGCAAGATATGCCAGTTGGGCAGCTTCAATATTTTTGCAAAACGATACAGCAACTATGCCGCATTCTTCCCTGAGTTTGTCCAAAATCTTCCCTCTCTATTCTCCGATTACCCGTATTTCGTTTTTAAGATTTTTTGCGCGAAAAACAGCATTTTTTGCCGAGTCTCCCACAACAGTGTAATGCCCCATTTTTCTGCCAACTTTTGATTCACTTTTACCATATATATGAATATGAACCGTCGGGTCATGATATGCTTCCTCAAGACCAATAAGCTTTGCCGCACCGTCACTTTCACCTATCAGATTTACCATTACCGTTGGAGTTATTAAATCCGTACATCCAAAAGGCAGCCCCACTATTGCACGAATATGATTTTCAAACTGATTCGCAAAGCAGCCTTCAATAGTATAGTGCCCCGAGTTGTGGGGTCTCGGCGCCACTTCGTTCACATAGATTTTATCATTTTTGGTAACAAACATTTCAATACAGAATGTACCGACACCTTCAAAAACAGACATAACTTTGTTTGCGATGTCCGCCGCCATGATACTTACATTATTATCAATATCCGCAGGCACAACAGTTACATCCAAAATACTGTTTTTATGAGTATTTTCGGCAACCGGATAAACAACCTTTTCCCCGTCTATACCTCTGCAGGCAATTATTGAGATTTCTCTGCTAAAATCAATATATTCCTCAACCATCAGTTCTTTTGCTCCGCTTCCAAGCCGGGAAAACGCGTTTTCGATTTCATTTTCGGTTTTTATTAGTGCGTTCCCTTTACCGTCATAGCCGCCTGTTGTTGTTTTCAGCATCATAGGATATCCGAAATTCTCCGGTTTTCCGCATTCTCTTATATCATCCGTACTAGCGGTTAAAGCAAACCTCGGAACAGGAATATTGCTGCCATTGAGGGCGATTTTTTGAGAGTTTTTATTTTGAATTGTCTTTAGAGCGGTCACCGACGGGTATATTAAATGACCCTCTTTTTCCAGTTTTTCCAACGCATCAGCATTTATATGCTCAAATTCATAGGTAATAACATCGGCATGATTTGAAAGCTCTTTATAACCCTTTGGGTCATCAAAATCCGCAACTATATGCAAGTCGCAAATACTGTGTGCGGGGCAGTCAGCGGTCGGGTCGAGTACAGCCACGTAAAAACCGAGTCTTTTTGCTTCCAGAATCATCATTTTTCCAAGCTGCCCGCCGCCTACAATACCAATTCTTTTTTTTATAATCTCCATTATCGTAATCTCCCGATAAGAGCACTACCCCATATTCTCCAGGTATTCTTCATACCCAATCTTTTCAAGCTCCTTTGCTTTCCAGAAAACTGTTTTAGTTAGTGTTTCTCTAAATTTGATTAGTTTCTCGGCTATTTCTTTGTTGCTGACCGCCCGTATGGACGCAGCCAGTATTCCCGCGTTTTTTGCTCCGTTGATAGCAACTGTCGCAACAGGTATGCCCGTCGGCATCTGAATGATTGAATAGAGCGAATCTACTCCGCTCAGTGCTTTTGTTTTAATAGGCACACCAATCACAGGCAGTGTAGTAATCGATGCTGTCATCCCCGGTAAATGCGCGCTTCCGCCCGCGCCTGCAATGATTACAGACAAGCCTCTTTCTATTGCGGTGTTTGCGTATTCATATAGCCTCTCGGGAGTTCTGTGAGCCGAAACTATTGTAAGCTCGTAAGAAATCCCCATTTCTTCCAAGAAGTCCGCCGCTTCTTTCATGACGGGCAAATCGGAGTCACTTCCCATAATAATGCCGACTTTCATGTTTTTCCCTCCATTAACAGCTTGGTAATTTCCCTTAATAATTTAATACAGCCTCAAGTAAATCCGTAGCGATTTCCGATACTTTTTCCGCTAATCCCGTGTTTTTTCTTTCTCCTATATAGTCTATCGCATTTTTAAATATTCTGCTCTCTTTTGCGTCAAAAACATTTGTATATAAGCCTTTTTTCAGGTTTTCAATCAGTCCGATTCTGCCCAGTACAAGACCGTTTTCGCTGGTCATCGCTTCAACAGAGTGAGATTTATGTTCGCACGCTCCTGTAAACTGAGACACTATTTGCCCCTTTTGCAAATATTCCTTATACAGTTTCTCGGATAAATGTATTTCACTGTCTTGACCGGAAATAGGAATTGTCTCATCCTCACCGCTCATGCCGGTTAACCAGGGTGAGTTTATATCTTCCTCAATCTTAACTGTTTTTAATGTGCAATGATACCTATTTGTAGAGTGCTTGGATAAAACAACATCTCCGCAATCTTTTTCCTGAATCAACCCTGTTTGAATCAAGCCGGTTTTGAGAAGAGCTTTAAAACCTTCGCCGATTCCCAATACTAATCCTTTACGTTCATTAATCATTTTATTAACCGCAGCTTTTACATCCGGCTGCCTTAAAATCAGTGCAATCAATTTACCGCCGCCGTCAGGCTCCGCGCCCGCCGACATTCCCGACGGAAGTGCAAATATGTCCGATTTATTTATCGCTTCGGTCAGCTCCTTATAGCTGTTTTTAATATCATCTGCGGATTGAGTGCGAAACAGCACTGTAGTCACTTCCGCTCCGGCTTCCTTAAATCGTTTTTCGAGCTCATATTCACCGGTTGAGCCGGGAAAAACCGGGATAAGCACCTGCGGGAGTTTTGCCGCTCCTGAAATCGGAGTACTGCTCTTAATTGCTTTTTCTTTTTGATTTCTATGGATTTTGCCCGAGTCGATAACCGGGAAAACTTGACCGAGTGGTTCTTCCCATGCTTTTAAAGCTTCATCAATCGGAATTTCAACACCGTTTATCTCTATATGCTTTTTATCCGTTGATTTGCCCATTAAAACAAACTCTTCCCTAAGACCATCACTGTCTTTTGGTACAACGTCAAATTCAAGAATCATCGATGCGTACTGTGGCGCAAACAAATCACCTGTAAAATCAGCATCAAACGCAAATCCTATGCCGTTTCCAAATGCCATCTCACTCACAGCCGCCGCTATGCCGCCCGCTCCAACAACACTTGCGGATTTTATACAGCCGTATTGCAACAAGGAATAAACCGTGCTCATATTTTGTCTCAATAATCTGAAGTCGGGCATTCCTCCTTCATCTATAGGAGTTCTTAATAAATAAACGTTATTCCCCGCTTCTTTAAACGCGCGCGACAGAAGCTTTGTTGTATCCGCAACCGTAACAGCAAACGAAAGAAGTGAAGGCGGCACATTGATATCCTTAAAAGTACCTGACATGCTGTCTTTGCCGCCGATAGCCGGAATTCCCAGTTCATCTTGCGCAAGAAATGCTCCCATCAGTGCCGCATATGGTTTGCCCCAACTCTTTTCATTTGTTAATCTCTCAAAATACTCTTGAAAGCTCAGCCGCACCTTGCGGTAATCTCCGCCCATTGCAGCTATTTTCATGGCAGACTCTATTACCGCATACATCGCTCCGTGAAACGGGCTACTGTATCCTATTTCGGGGTTATATCCCACGGTCATTAAAGTACCGTAATCTGTTTCACCCTCTCGAAGCGGCAGCTTCATTGCAAGCCCATGTTCAGGTGTTTTTTGATATACTCCGCCGTAGGGCATAAATACGGTTCCGCCGCCTGCGGTCGAGTCAAAGCAACTTGCCAAACCTTGCTTTGAGCAGACGTTTAAGTCCGATAAGTTTTTAAGCCACTTTTTTCTGATGTCATTCGCTATGATGTCTTTTTCTGCTTTATCCGTTGCTCCCGAAGCACAGGATGACGCTTCTCCCGTTGTACACGATGCATCCACACCGCTCCGACCGGGAGCTGTTACAACAACATTAGTGCTCTGCCGCACACCGCCCGAGTTTAAGAATTCACTTGTTAAATTCAGAATTTCATCGCCCCGCCAACTCATAACTACACGTCCGGAGTCGGTTACATCAGCTATTTTTACAGCGTCTAAGTTTTCCTTAGCCGCTTCGGTCAGAAACTCCTCGAGATTTCCCGGGTCTATAACTACTGCCATTCGCTCCTGAGATTCCGAAATCGCAAGCTCCGTGCCATCCAGTCCCGGATACTTGACGGGAACTTTATCCAAATCGATATTAAGCCCGTCCGCAAGCTCGCCTACAGCAACGCAAACACCACCCGCTCCGAAATCATTACAGATTTTTATCATTCTCGATACATTCGGCTTGCGAAATAACCTGACAATATTACGTTCTATGACGGGGTTGCCTTTTTGAACCTCCGCACCGCCTTTTTCCAAAGACTCGTCGTTATGCTCCTTGGAAGAACCTGTCGCTCCTCCGCAGCCGTCTCGTCCGGTCTTACCTCCGACAAGCACCACAACATCTCCGGGAATCGGCTTTCCTCTTACAATATCCGCCTTTTCCGCCGCCGCTACAACAGCTCCGCACTCCATACGTTTTGCTTTGAATCCGGGGTCATATACTTCGGAAAGATGCCCGAGGGCAAGCCCGATACCGTTTCCGTATGAGCTGTATCCCTCTGCGGCTGTTTGTGTAATTTTTCTCTGCGGAAGCTTACCGGGCAAAGTATCCTCTACAGGTTCTCTCGGGTCACCGCTCCCGGTGACTCTGATTGCACCGTAAACATATGCCCGTCCCGACAGCGGGTCACGTATCGCACCGCCGAGACATGTGGACGCGCCGCCGAACGGTTCCATTTCCGTCGGGTGGTTATGCGTTTCATTTTTAAACATAACAATCATATCTTTGGGTTTACCATCAACCGGAACCGTAGCTTCAATGCTGCATGCGTTGACCTCATCGGATTTTTCCAAATCTTCGAGGTCGCCGCTTTTTTTAAGCCTCTTCATTTCCATCGTCGCTATGTCCATAAGACATAAAGGACGCGGGTTTTCTCCATATACATAATCCTTTGCTTGCTCAAATTGTTTAAAAGCCCGGGTCAGCCCTGCGGTATACTTATTCTCGTCGATAGTAACATTCTCTAAAACGGTCATAAATGTACTATGACGGCAATGATCGGACCAATATGTATCAAGCACTTTCATTTCCGTCAATGTAGGGTCTCTATTCTCACCGGTGAAGTATTCCTTGCAAAGCTTCAGATTGTCAAGAGCCATTGCAATTGCATATTTATCGGCAAACTCTGCCAGAGTTTTATCGTTTGCGTTTGAAAAACCTTTAATAACCTCAACTGTTCCCGGCTCTTTATAAGTTCCCGGTTTTGCCGCATCCGTTCCCGGCTCTTTATAAGTTCCCGATTTTGCCGCATCCGTTCCCGGTTCTTTACAAGTCCCCGGATTTGCCGCATCTGTTGGAATCTCCCGCATTTCCAGAGGATTTATATAATAACCTTTTATCTTTTTAATATCCGTCTCCGAAATGTCTCCATATAAGGCAAATGTTTTAAAAACCCTTACCGACGGTTCGGAATGCGGCTCTAAAATCCGCAACAACTGCGTTGCATAATCCTCACGTTGATTATACTGCCCGATAGCTGCGGAGACAGCAAAAACACAAGCTGCATCGGTTTTATCAGGTTCTTCCGTATATATGTAATCCTGACCTGTTTCCGAAAAAACAGCTTGTATCGCTTTCTCAATATCGGCTATTCCGGCTGTATCATATCCGTTAAAAATACGAACCCCGGTGATACCGGGTATGTTTAGTACATCTCGTATTTCGAGTTGCATATCTCTTTCGTCCAGCCGAAAAGGCTCTTTTTTCTCGACCAGAATTCTCGTCATAGTACACCTCTTGATTTTTTATTCCGGTATCCTAATGATATCATACGGCAACAATTCGAGTCAATTGTGAGATAAAGCAAATATTGTGGTTTTATTTGTAATTTTACTGGTTAAACACACTATCTTGTGGTTATGATAACTGACTATAGACCGTCCACTGACCTGTAATACCTACCGCTCTCTAATCGTAACGGCAACAGTATCACCCGGTTGTTTTCCTATTTTCGCCCGTATGTCTTTGCGGATGCCGAGAATATAACAAACCGAACCGTCCGGATTTTTTACTCCCATGTTTACAATGCTTCCCGTATACGGTTCTCCGTCAAATGTGGCATTAACAGGCAAACGTCCTTTACCGAACTTTTCTTTAATATCAAACGGCACGGCTATATATGCTCCATCCTGATCCGGAACTTTTTCGATTTTTGCTTCAAACTTATAAGTATTCTCACTCATCTCCTGCACCCCCCCGTAAGTATAACATACAAAAAATATATTGACAGTGAATATTGTACATGCTACCATTACTCATAAGTTATAACAAAACTGAGCAGGCGATAAACCTTTTATACCGAAATCTCACACAAAAGGTTTGTGGTGCCGGGTCGCAAACGTGCACAGCAGTGCACCGGCGACAGCAGGTTATGTGCTTCACATACATCTGCGGGACAGTGATATGTTCCGCAGATGTATTTTTTTAAGGAGTGAGTTTTTTATGAGTAGAGAAAAGTCGCAAATTGTTGCAGGAATCGCATCGGTTGTAGTAAATACAATCTTATTCGCGGCAAAGCTCTGGGCAGGTATTGTTACCGGCTCAATAGCATTAATGGCAGATGCCTGGCACACATTGTCCGATTCAATTACTTCGATATTTATGATTCCCGCGGCAAAACTGGCAGCGAGAAAACCCGACAAGGAACATCCTTTCGGGCATGGGCGTTGGGAGCTGATAGCATCAATACTTATGGCTTTTGTTTTGGGTGGTATCGCATTGGAATTTTTTACAGGCTCAATAGAAAGATTCCAAAACAGAGAAAGCGGCGAAATAACCAGCACATTGGCACTGGTTATAACCATTGTGTCAATAGTTGTTAAAGAAGCACTGGCTCAATACGAGTTTTATCTTGGGCGCAAGTACAAAAATCCGGTTATAACGGCGGACGCCTGGCATTCACGGACAGATTCAATTGGTTCGGTTGCTATATTAATAGGTATTATTGTTGCAAGATTTATACCGGGATTATGGTGGATGGACAGTGTTCTGGGACTAATCTGCGCATTGGTTATATTCTATGCGGCTTTTGAAATTATGAGAGAAACAATTACCAGAATATTAGGAGAAAAACCAACACAGGAATTTATAGACGAGCTTAATTCGGAAGTTAAGAAAATTTATAAAAACGACATGAAAATCCATCATTTTCATCTGCACAACTATATTTCGCATAAAGAATTAACCCTTCATATAAGACTTGATAAAAATATGACCGTTGAACAAGGGCATAAAATCGCATCCAAGATTGAAAAAATGGTTAAAGACAAGTTTAACATGGATGCGACAATACATATTGAGCCTTTGTAATTGAAGTTACGCTATAATTTATAGTATAATACTTCAAGTATCTATTGCTGCGCTACATCATCTTTTAAAGAAATCCTGTTGATCGCGGAGGTTTATGGTTATGGAAAAAATAAAAACCAATCGAGCGGAAACAAAAAAAACACCCGAACAGATACAGCATTCCGGTGAAGTCCGCGAAAGACTTCAGTTTTCCGCGGTTTCCGATACAGACGCTGTGATTGAAAAGCTCGGCACATCCTTGGAAGGCTTGGATGAAGCCCGGGTTGAGGATTCCCGTGACGAGTACGGTGATAATAAAATAACGCACGGAAAAAAGGTTCCGGTTATAAAGCATCTGTTTGAGTCTTTTGCAAGCCCGTTTACCCTTATATTATTAAGCCTTGCAATTGTGTCTGTTTTCACAGATGTAATCACGGCAGCTCCCGGACAAGCCAACTATGCGACGGTTATAATCATTGTCGCGATGGTAATGCTCTCCGGTATTCTTCGTTTTGTGCAGGAAACAAGGAGCGGTAACGCAGCCGAAAGCCTGCTCAAAATGATAAAAACCACCACAAACGTTAAGCGGCAAGGAAAAGAAAACGAAGAAATTCCGCTGGAAGACGTTGTTGTCGGGGATATTGTTCATCTTGCCGCGGGAGATATGATTCCTGCCGATATTCGTATAATACGCGCAAAGGACCTGTTTATAAGCCAATCCGCACTTACGGGAGAAAGCGTTGCTGTTGAAAAAGTCGCAGATGTACAAGCAAACATCGAAACAATTACAGAGAGCCCGAATCTTGCATTTATGGGAACAAATGTTGTCAGCGGCAGCGCGTCTGGCGTAGTTATTGTTACCGGAGATGATACTATTTTCGGCGAAATGGCAAAATCAATCGGAGTCAAGCATGTTCAGACCAGCTTCGAAAAAGGTGTAAACTCCGTTTCCTGGCTTCTGATACGCTTTATGCTTGTAATGGTTCCGATTGTTTTATTTGTAAACGGCTTTACAAAAGGCGACTGGATGCAAGCCGTGTTATTTGCGCTTTCGGTTGCGGTTGGTCTGACTCCCGAGATGCTCCCGATGATTGTCACCACCTGCCTTGCTAAAGGTGCAGTAGCAATGTCTAAGGAAAAAACCATCATAAAAAACCTGAACTCAATTCAGAACCTCGGTTCAATGGATATTTTATGCACAGACAAAACCGGCACATTAACGCAAGACAGGGTTGTATTGCAATATCACTTAAACATCCATGGAGAAGAAGATACTAGAGTCCTGCGGCATGCTTTTTTAAACAGCTATTATCAGACCGGGCTTAAAAATCTGATGGACATCTCCATTATCAACCGGACACAGGAAGAACAAAATGCTGTTGAAGACCTTCGCGGTCTGGCGGAACGGTTTATAAAAGTAGACGAGATTCCATTTGACTTCGAACGCCGCCGTATGAGTGTAGTGGTGGCAAATGACGCCGCGCATGATAAAACACAGATGATAACCAAAGGTGCCGTTGAAGAAATGCTTGAAGTCTGCACCTTTGCGGAATACGAAGGTAAGGTTCTGCCGCTCAGTGACGAAATCCGCTCGATTATCCTCAACAAAGTGGAGGACCTTAATGAAGACGGAATGCGTGTTATCGCAGTGGCACAAAAGACAAATCCTTCACCTGTCGGAGCATTTTCCCCGGCTGATGAGTCTGACATGGTACTGATGGGCTACCTTGCTTTCTTAGACCCGCCGAAAGAATCCACCGCTGCCGCGCTTAAAGCACTGAATGACAACGGAGTTAAAGTAAAAATCCTAACGGGAGACAATGATAAGGTTACGCGAAATGTCTGTAAGCAGGTAGGAATCCCTGTTAAACAAATCCTTCTCGGCTCAGATTTGGATAATATGGACGATAAGGAGCTTGGAAAAGCTGCGGAAAAAGTCAGTGTTTTCGCAAAGCTTTCTCCACAGCAAAAAGCTCGCGTAATCACGGTTTTACGCGAGCGCGGACATGATGTCGGTTATATGGGAGACGGAATAAACGATGCCGCGGCAATGAAAGCCTCCGATGTTGGCATTTCGGTTGATACCGCTGTTGATATCGCAAAAGAATCCGCCGATGTTATACTGCTTGAAAAGGACTTGATGGTTCTCGAAAAAGGAATCATCGAGGGGCGCAAAACCTATGCGAACATGATTAAATATATTAAGATAACAGCAAGCTCAAACTTCGGAAACATGTTCTCCGTATTGGTAGCAAGCGCGTTTTTGCCATTTTTACCCATGCTTCCGATTCATCTTCTTATATTAAATCTGATTTATGATTTTAGCTGCTCCGCCATCCCATGGGATAATGTTGACAAGGAATTTCTTGCCGTACCGAGAAAATGGGACTCATCATCCATCAGCAAGTTTATGCTGTGGATTGGTCCCACCAGTTCTGTATTTGATATCACCACGTATACTTTACTGTATTTCCTTATCTGCCCTGCTGTAACGGGCGGACAGATGTACCATCAGATTACCGATCAGAGCACGCAAGCATTGTTTATAGCTGTATTCCATGCGGGTTGGTTTGTTGAGTCTATGTGGACACAAACATTTGTAATTCATATGCTGCGCACTCCGAAAATTCCGTTTATACACAGCCGCGCGTCATTCCCGCTCACAATCATTTCATTTGCCGGTATTGCCGCCCTAACAGCCATACCGTTTACCGCAATCGGAAAAGCCATCGGGCTTGCCGCATTGCCTTTATCGTTCTTCCCATGGCTTCTCCTGACTATCTTCCTGTATACGGTTCTGGTGACGGTATTTAAGAAAATCTACATCAAAAAATACGGACAACTGCTGTAGCATATTTAACTCAGCCATCACCTATCCGCAGACTGTACCCATATAGATGCACCCCTTTCGGGCGGGTGCGTCTTTTTCTTTTATAAAACTGAAACTCTCACTCTCCTCCGCAATATGGCAAACAGCGATTCCAAGATCAATACATGCCAACTTGTCATATATAAATCCTAGAATAGGATTTGCTTTTTTCCGATAACAGTGGATTTTTCCGTTTTCTGCTATAAAGTGCCAGTTTTGCGCATTAACACCACTTGGTGCAAGCCTTGCCGCTTCAAGCCGGCTGTCGGAGCCTTCACTTATTTCGGAAATTTTATTGCGCTTAAAATCAGCAAGCTCGCGGTAAATAGCTCCGTCAGGATTCCCAAAAGACATGGCAATTACATGGTTTAGCTCCGAAGCTTCTTTTTTCTCCGGTTTTGCAGCTCCCAGCCAGCATGAACCAATCCCCGCACCGGACAGATATAAGTCAAGCTGTTGTCCGATAAAACCTATGTTTTCCAAATAGCCCTCTTTTTCTTCACTCTGAAAAATCAGATAATGCGGTGCTTTTACATTAAATAAACCCTTGGTTTTATTAACTATTTTTGCAGAGAACTTAATCTCGGGGTAAAGCGGTTTGACATTCTCTATTTGCGACTGTAGTTTTTTAAGAATTGTCCAGTCCAGCGGAGCGGGGTCGTATTTTCGTATTGATTTGCGTTTACGGATGATTTCATTAGTTGTGCTCATCTGTACTCCTCCTTGTCAACGTAGTATAACATAAAATAATGATATCACATATAAGCCCTCTGCGGTTAATTTACTCCAAAATTATTGCCCCCGGGCAGTATCCTGTGCTAAACTATTATGCATATAAATATTGAAAGGTAATACTAATGCCTATACCTGAGTATATTAAAAAAATCAGAGAAAAAGTCGGAAATGACATAGTTATTATGCCCTGTGCCGCTGTATTTGTTTATAAAGGCAGAAAGCTGCTTTTACAAAAGCGCAAGGATAATTTATGCTGGGCAATACACGGGGGCAGCATAGAGATTGGTGAAAAAACCGAAGCTGCAGCCGCAAGGGAGCTCTTTGAGGAAACAGGACTTATTGCAAATAAGCTTGAACTGCTTGGAGTTTTTTCGGGAGAAAACATGATGCTTACGTATCCAAACGGTGACAGAACATATATCATCGGCATCTGTTATACATGTGATGATTTCTCGGGAGAAATAATAAATGAAACCGACGAAACTTTGGAGCTGAAGTGGTTCGATATAGATGACCTGCCGGAAACCCTTCATACGCCGGATATTGAACCTATGAAAGCTTTTCTCGAACATATAAAGCAAAAGTAAATAAAGTCACATAAAAAGATATTGTCATTACGGATTTAACACGTAATGACATTTTTTTAGGTTTTTTTGTCAATTTTACTAAAGAATTTCTGAGATTTTCTATAGATGCTCCAATTAATTTTTTTTTATTTATTCCGATAATATGTGTAGAGGCGAAGTAGCAGCATGGAAGTGGCTATATCACGATGTGCGTGCATTGAGTCTTTTTTTCATGGAGGATAATTGAATATGGTTATCCAGGGCTACAATGTAAACGTAAGCTCACAGCGTACATTCTTGTCGGTACAATCGACAACAATTACAGCGGCAGACAGCTCCCACTCAGCACAGTTTATCGGAAACGGTCAAGGAGGAAACACAGCACCGGTACCTGATAATCCAACCGGAGGGAAAAGTCAAAACGGGCAAGGTCAAGACCAGAACGGACAAGGGCAAAACCAAAACGGGCAGGGTCAAAATTCGGGAAATAACGCAAATACCGGAGTTGGCCAGACAAAAAACTCAGGAAACAACGGGCAGACCGGAAACGGGCAAAACTCGGGAAACAACGCAAATACCGGAGTCGGTCAAGCACAAAACTCAGGAAACAACGGGCAAGGGCAGAATGTTAACAACCAGGGGCAAAGTAACGGTGACATTTTTAAGACAATGCTTGAAAACGCCAGAGAGGAAACTGTCGGGCGTTTGGCGAGGGGTTCATCAACTTCTCGTGTTTTAGGCGCGCGCAATTTTAAAACACCGACCAATCCGCTGGAACTAAGGTCGACATTATCTAAGCTGATATATGAAATGTTGACAAGCCGACTCACAAAGTTTAAACCACATCAGCAACATGCGGAAGGCATCAATGAAAGACGCAGTTTTGACATTTCGGGCATTTTCGGAGGCATATTCGGAAATGATTCGGTTCAACAACTGCAAGGCGCGGCAGGAGTTCGTTTGGAGAGCTTCCAATATGAATCCGAAACTGTCTCATATCAAGCAAACGGCATAATCCATACCGCAGACGGCAGAACCATAACCGTAGACATTAATATGCATATGTCACGCGAATTTGTATCATTTATGGGACTTCCCGAAGGCTCGAGACTTGTTGACCCGCTTGTTATCAACTACGGCGGTACGGCAGCTTCACTTACCGGAGAAAAATTCCAGTTTGACCTCACAATGGACGGAAACATGGACAGTCTCGCGGTTCTCGGTGAAGGCAGCGGATTTCTCGCAATCGACCGCAATGGTGACGGCATAATTAACGATGGCAGTGAACTGTTTGGTCCCAACACAGGCTGCGGGTTCAGCGAACTTCGAAAGTATGACACAGACGGCAACGGCTGGATAGACGCAAATGACGAGATATTTGATAAGCTTGTTGTTTGGAAACGTGACAAAGATGGTAATGACATAGTATACACACTTAAGGAGCTTGGAATAGGCGCGATATTTCTCGGTGATATTTCAACAGAGTTCTCATTTAAAGATGAAACAAATGATACGCTCGGAGTAATGCGTTCAACCAGCTTCTTTCTCAAAAATTGCGGCGGCGCCGGCACATTATCGCATATCGACTTAGCACTGTAGCAACAGCGCAAACTGCAAAAAGCGATTCGTAAATCCGTCAAGGGGACGGGGGTGTTGGCAACATGCCAATGCGCGCCGCATAAGCGCATGGATGCGCCGACGGAAATAATTTAATATTATAATCGCCTCTCGATTAT
>Ga0123356_10003925_pt1 | contig 15479 bp, 12 predicted proteins | sample TergutEmb28metaG_2_FD_92546 | JGI IMG/M metagenome (GOLD analysis project Ga0123356, IMG submission 92546) | Embiratermes neotenicus P3 segment gut microbial communities from Petit-Saut dam, French Guiana - Emb289 P3 | ecosystem: Host-associated > Arthropoda: Insects > Digestive system > Gut ... | reverse complement strand
GAACGAAGATACTAAAAATGAATTTAGCGAATTATTTCAAGATATTGTGGTAATTATATTTAATATTTATTTAATTCGGCTATTTACCGGAAAGATAATATAAACTATTTTATTTCAGCCGTTCTGATCGTATCCATATCGGTAAATGCCTGGTTTTCACCACCCATTGCCCATATGAATGAATAATTTGATGTGCCGCATCCTGCATGAACGGACCAACTGGGTGAAATGACCGCATCTTCATTTTTAATGACAAGATGGCGTGTCTCGCCGGGTTCACCCATAAGATGGAATACGACATTTTCGGCATCAAGATCGAAATATGTATATATCTCCATACGACGTTCATGCGTATGAAGCGGCATTGTGTTCCAAACACTGCCTTGTTCAAGTATCGTCATACCCATCATAAGCTGACATGTCGGCAGAACATCCGGATGGATAAATTGGTTGATAACACGTTTGTTCGACGTTTCGGCGGCACCGACAGGGTTCTTTGCGGCATCTGCCATTGTGAGAAGCTTGGTTTCATATGAACAATGAGCGGGAGCGGAAACACCGTAATACTTAGCGGGATCATCCGGGTTACAGCTGTTGAACGTAACTTTTTCAGCACCCTTTGTTATATAAATACAATCTTTATTATTAAGCTGATACTTCACACCGTCAACCGTACAACTCCCCGATCCGCCGAGGTTGAAAAATCCGATCTCACGCCTTTCAAGAATATATGATGTGCCGAAATTTGCCCAAATATCGATTCCTTCTTCAAGAGCAATGTTTTTCGTCACCGGCATGATACCGAACGTGACCATTCTGTCGACATGTGAATAAACAACACTCACCTTATCCGGCTGATATAAACCCGTGATCAAAAACTCATCACGCAACTCCTGAGTAGTATACCTCTTAACATCCCTCTGATTAGCACTGTATCTGATATCCATTTTACTTGTTTCCTTTCGAATATAAATTAATAACGACCGGAAGGTATACGTCGATAATGTTGCTCAATCTCCAAGATCGTTAATGCTTTAGTAATTGTACCGAACCCCGTTTTTGCGTAAGCATTTCACTCACGTCGATTTTCACAACATTATCGACGTATACCTTCCGGCCGTCAGCTTAATTTATAATTGTTCGGGTTGGGTCCAACCGCTGTGGGTGGTTACGAATTGTTTGGGGACGTAGTCTGTGTTGCGTCGCCATTCTGAAGGGCTTATGCCGGTTATGCTGAGAAAGTGGCGGTTGAAGCCGGATATTGAGCCGTAACCGACGCGTTCGCTGATTTCCAATATGGACAGATTTGTGCCGCGAAGCATGTTTCGGGCTTGCTTGACACGTGTGCGGTGCAGAAAATCAAGAGGGGAACAGTCCATTATTTCACCGAAGATCCTTCGAAAATGGGTCAGACTCATTGAGCAAAGATCGGCAAGCTTACCGATCGGGAATTGTTGATTGTAATTTTCCTGAAGAAAGTCGAGTGCGGGAGCAAGAACGAGAGCGTTGACTTCAGGTTTACGTTGGTTGTACGAAGGATTGTCGGAATGAAGTCGCATGAGCTCGATTATAAGTGACATACACAAAGCGCTGACATCTGTTTTGTAATTTAAAGGCTTATTTTCAAGATTATCGGCAATCTTTTCGGCATAAAAATAGATTTGCGGATATTTTTCTTTTGAAAAGATTTCACAGATGCTTTGTTCTATTTCGTTGAACAGATCGGCTTCCTGCAGAGATTGTTGCAGATATGAAGGGATCAGACGATCGGGTTGAAGGAATATATATGTCCATAAACTGTTTGTGCCGGGTGATGAATATGTTGTATGTAATATGTTTCGGGATACTATGGCAACATCGCCGTTATTAAAGGGGAGAGGTTTGTCTTCAAACTCCATCATACCGCTGTCACTGTGACAGATCCCGATTTCGAGGCAATTGTGAAAATGCAGCCTGCTGCTTCGCACATCGGAAATACGCCATTTATCCCCGGTAAAAACCAATGCCGGAAAATTTTCAGGCAATTCATAAACGCGATACTCAATAGGTCTTTTTAAGAACTTTGCCATATCACACCCCGCCGGCACATTCAAACAAGAGGACATCTTGGCCTCATTATATATCATATATAAATACAAAATCAATAATATAATATTTAAATGTGCAGAATCGACCAAAAGAGTAAAAATGGTCGATTCTGCACATATTTTCAATTTTTATGATTGCTCAAAAAGATTTCACAAGTATTTAAACCTGTTCATTTCTTAATATCAAAATATTTTTTCTGTAGGTTTTATACATATTTAAAAGATATACGGTCGAAATAACAATTGCACCCGCAAATGTCAGGAGCATCAATATGCTCGCGATACCGCCGTAGACAAGAACGGGAGAAAAAGTGAGCGATCTTGTTGTCAGGAATGTATAAAGACCGAAGATACTCCATCCGATCAATGAAAAGGCAATAACCCCGCGATCCTTTAAAATCAAAGTCATGATTATGATAATAACAGCAATGAATTGAGTTCCCAATAATGCGGTTATTAAATCATTCGATCTGAAGTTTGCATAAAACAAAGCCAGAAAATCGGTGGTTTGTTCATTAGCTTCAGGAGTCCAAAAATAAGAGGCAAGAGAAGGTAAAGGCCCTCCGCCTGCGTGATAATAAGGAATGAATTGGAAAATAAAATAAAGTATCGGTGTTGCCAAAAACATAAAAAACCAAAATAATGATACTTTTGATTTCATATAATGTCATCCTTTCGAAAATATAAATAATCATTGTAGCAATCTTATTTAGTATATATTCCATTAAAATGTCAACATGACTATAGTAGTATTTTACAAATCTGTCAATATAAAGAACAAATAATGGTCGAAAATGCCCGGTATTGTGCTCAAATATGTTGGAACACAGTCGGGCATATCGTTTAAAATTTACGCATATCCGGGTATCGACATTAGTAAAAACAGCTAAAATCAAGTAAATGACGTTAACAAACTTTTAACAAACAAACGGAGTAACACATCATGGAATGGGTCGAAGAACAACGATTGCTGCAACACAGAGCAGCCATAGCTGTACAAACCTCATTGCCCGTACGACTTAAATCAGCATTAAAAAGACATTGGCAACTCTATTTAATGCTTATGGTACCGGCAGCATTTGTCGTTGTGTTCCATTACATGATATATCCCAACCTCCGCATGGCATTCATGAACTTTCGCCCCGTTGCTGGTTGGAACAGCGACTGGGTCGGATTCGGCACATTCGAAAGAGTATTTCGCGATGCAGATTTCTTTCTTGCATTACGTAATACTTTTTTCTTCAATGTACTTGACATCATACTGCAGTTTCCGGCTCCGATAATCCTCGCACTCATGCTTAACGAACTGCGTTTGAAGCGTTTTAAACGTGTATCTCAAACAATATTATACATGCCGCATTTCCTGTCAGCGGTTATTGTCGCTTCTGTTGCATATGTACTGTTCAGACCGGCAACCGGAATTATAAATGTCATGATGGTCAACGCAGGATGGATAGAATCAGGCATCCCTTTCCTGACATCTCCCGTCCATTGGGTCTTTACATATCTGACCATCAATATATGGCAGGCTGTAGGTTGGGGTTCAATCATCTATTTGGCCGCCATAACAGGTATCGACCCGTCACTGTATGAAGCGGCAGCCGTCGACGGTGCGGGACGTTGGAAACGTATATGGCACATTACACTTCCCGGTATGAAACCGACAATAGTAATTCTGTTCATCATGCGTTTGGGTCATCTTCTCGGTTCGGGCTTCGACCGTTTATATGCATTCATGAATGTAAATGTCAGAGAATTTTCATACCAGCTGTCAATTTACATATTCGAGCGAGGTTTACAGGGAGGTAATTTCTCCAGAGCGACCGCAGTCGGTTTGTTTCAGGCGCTTGTCGCCGTATCTCTGGTTATAATGGCTGACCAAATAGTAAAACTGCTTGGTGAAGACGGACTATTATAATAACAGGAAGGATAACAGATCATGGCAGATCCGAAAGTAAGCAAAAAAGATACAACACTCAATCTGATCAAAACATCACCCGTGGATGTGATCATTGTATTGTTGATTTCATTATTATGTCTTACATGTATATTGCCGTTTTTACATATCCTTGCCAGAAGCTTGTCATCATACAGAGCAAACATTAGTAACGAAGTGGTATTTTGGCCGATCGAACCGCATCTGATGAACTACAGACGTGTTATAGACAGTTCAATAATGGTACCGCAGTTATTTTATACGATAAGGATCACAGCGGTAACAACTGTCCTCGGCCTGATCGTCAATGCTTTCGCCGCATATCCGTTGTCAAAAAAATATCTCCCCGGACGTTATCCGATCACACTGTTTTTTATGGTCACAATGTATTTTAACGCAGGTCTGATCCCGACATATGTTCATTATTTAAGACTCGGACTGATAGATTCACAATGGGTTCTTATCTTACCGCTTGCTTTCTCGGCATATAACATGCTTATAATGCGAACGTTCTTCATGAATACGATACCGCAGGAATTGGAAGAATCCGCTCATCTTGACGGAGCTTCACACTTCAGGATATTTGCGCAAATATGGTCTCCTCTCAGTATGCCCGTTTATGCCACGATCGCATTGTGGATCGCGGTTCAACGATGGAATTCATACGGCGATGCTCTTTGGTTCACCAACAGCAGATCGCTCCAACCGCTTCAGCTCTTCCTTTTCAGACTGGTAAGAGCCGGAGAAGAAAACATCGACCTTGATCCCACTCAATTTGTTGAAAGACTTTCCACCGAAGGCCTCCAAGCCGCCGCAATAATGTTCACAACGATCCCGATACTGCTCGTATACCCCTTCTTGCAAAGATTCTTCGTAAAAGGCGTAACATTAGGCTCCGTAAAAGGCTAAAAAGAATACTCCGTATTCACTATGGAAGAAACCGGTTTCTTCTTATGTTCTTATCCTATGGACAGTGTGCAACTTTATCTCAGGATAAAAACAACAACGCGGATGTTGTTTAAATAAATAATAAATACAAAAAATCAGGAGGAAAACAATGAAAAAACGTATTTTGGCAATCTTACTCGCATCGGTCATGCTTTTTGCACTCCTTGCAGCATGTTCGAATGACCCGCCCGAACCGCCGGCACCGCCGGATTCACCGGCTCCGGACACAAGCACCCCGGCAACAACAACAGATGATGACGATGATGACGAAACGGCAGAACCGGTCGCAGATAACCGCGGACAAGCCGGACTCGGCTGGAACCCCCTCGATTACGGCGGTGCATTCGTACCCTTTGATTCACCGGTGACACTCCAAATCGGCACATTCGATCGCGCTCGTGACGACATGCCGCCTGTCGGAGACAACTATTGGACACAATGGGTCAACGAATACTTCGGAGAAAATTTGAATATCAATGTCGAATATATACCGATCGATCGCTCAAACACAATGATAGCATACAACTTGTTGTTTGCTGCACAAACACCTCCGACCATCCTCATGGAATATGACTTTGAAAAAGTTACTGAATGGTGGGTAGAAGGTGCATTACAGGAAATCGACAGAGCTCAGATGCAAGAAATAGCTCCCACATGGGTAGAAACATCAGGCGGTATGGACTGGTGGGATCAATTCATGGTTGGCGGCGGTACATTCTTTGCACCGGCATACCGTCCTTTCTGGGATACAAACTTCACATGGGTAACATTTTATCGCCTTGACTGGTATGAAGAACAAGATCTCGGTCGTCCGACATCATACGAAGAATGGATCGAAGCTCAACTAACTTTCAAAGAAGCATACAATCTCCCTTATACGCTCGATCACATGGCATTCACTCATAACTTCCAATTTTATGATTATAATCCCTTCCCGCTTGATGAAGAGTATTGGGCAATGTATTCATGCGTGAATGTCCCGAGTCTTCCGGCAGAAGGTGCACGCAGACATTTAGCTCAACTCAACCAACAATACAATCTCGGACTTATTAATCCGGAATTTGAACTTGATGAAGGCGGTGCAGGTGCACAAACAGAGGCACTTCAGGCATTCATAAACGGCAACCTCTATCGTTATTCATTTTTTGCACAAGCATCAATGCCCGATCTTGAAGCATTTTATGAAAATAATCCGGATGCAAAGCTCGGTATTATGTGGAACAACACAGTCAATTACGCAATGGGAGATGAACTCGGCTACAGGCAATATCCGCAAGAGCGTGCAACAAACCCTGCAGGCTTCTTCCTCGGTTTCTCATCTTCAGCATCAGATGATGAACTCAAAGCAGCTTACATGTATCTTGAATGGATGGCACAACCCGATGTTCTCGATTATTTCCAATGGGGAGCAGAAGGCGTAACATTTAATTATAATGATAACGGTGATCGTGTAATGGTTTCGTGGGAAGAACAAGGCGACATGTGGATGGGCTTTTCAAGTAATAAAGACTATTGGGCAGTAGTTGTCGAAGCACGCGTAACAGGTGATGCCGAAACAACAGCAGTGAACATCATCCCCGCAAATCTTCCGGATTCACCGCGCCTCAGACAAGAGCAAGCTGACAGATATGCATATCTGCGAGTTCGTGCAAATCACGGTCTTACATATAATGATCCGATCAACGGATCTCCGATCGTACCCGGAGTAATTGCCGAAAACAGACCCGGACTGATACCGTTATTCCAATCACTTGCTACAGATCTCGTTAAAGCAAATCCGGATAACTTTGAGAGCATGTATGAAGATGCGGTTCAACGCTACAGAGATGCCGGATATTCAGAAATCGAAGCAGCACGCCTGCAATCATTCCGCGATGGATATATCGCTCCGCTCAATCCGATCGCAAGCGGTGCTCAACCGTTCTCATGGTGGCCGGTAGGTTCCGTAATATCAACAGTATACGACTAAACCCCGTAAACAATAACTGAATTCAGGCAAAAACATATTTAAACTGACCGTGCAGGGAACCCTCTCATACATGAGGGGGTTCCGCACAAAAGAGGAGAGTTCAATGATAAAGTTCGATTATGATCGTAAAACCGTTCTTGAAAAAATCGATAAAGTCGTTAAAAAAACTCTGTCGATGGACTTGGTTTGGGACTGGCCTTGCGGTGTGGCATATTACGGGATTTCCGAAGCAATAAGCGTAACGGAAAATGAAGAGTATATAAAAGGACTGCAAGAACGTGTCGACAGTTACATGAAACTCGGACTTCCGGATTGGAATGTAAATGCATGTGCAATGGGTCATTGCTTGCTTTCCCTTTATGACTTGACCGGTGAAGAAAAATATCTCGATACGGCTGTGTCAAAAATCGATTATCTTCGAAACAGAGCACTCAGATTCGGCGAAAATGTCCTGCAGCATACTGTGTCTTCCAAAAATGATTTTCCCGAACAAGCTTGGGCGGACACTTTGATGATGGCGGCGTTTTTCATGCTCAGAGTCGGAGTTATGCAAAACGATAAAACTTTGATTGATGACGCTCTGAACCAATACTATTGGCATATCGAATATTTACAAGACCCGGCAACCGGATTGTGGTATCACGGATATAACAATATTCAAAAAGACCATATGTCGGGATTTTTCTGGGCGCGCGCAAATGCATGGGCGGCATATACGATGAGCCAAGTCAATAAAGTTCTTCCGGAACCGTATTTATACCCGCAGTATATGGATGTGGACTGCTCGTTGCGCGATCAGTTGACAGGTCTCAAAGCGTTACAAACAAAAGAAGGATTATGGCGAACCATTTTGACCGATGAAGAATCATATGAAGAGCTTTCTGCAAGCGCGGGAATAGCCGCGGCAATGCTTGCTTTCAGAAATCCGCTTAATACGGAAGCCGTCACAAAAGCATATACAGGTATATTGAATAATATTTCGGATGACGGTCGTGTGCTGAATGTCTCCGGCGGAACTGCAGTGATGCGTGACCTTGAAGGATACAGAAAAATATCGCGTAAATGGACACAAGGTTGGGGACAAGGTTTAGGTTTGGCATTCTTAACGGGAATATTAAAATACGCAGTATCATCAGAAGACGATCGATCGGATAACTGATCCGGATACTGCAGGGAGATAAAAATGATCAAAGGTGGTTTTACATTACCCGGTGAAACGGGATATGAAAAGCTGACGCTGGAACTCGCCGAGCGTTGGGGTGCTGATGTCATACGAGACAGTGACGGAACGAAATTATCCGATGAATTATTGGACTCAGGATATAAAATATATACAACGATTTGCCCCGTCCGTGAACACAATGAATGGATAAGAGCAAACGATCTTACACGCCAACAAACATTTTTATGCACAAATCCGAAAACAGCGCAAGCCGATACAATAAAAATATACTTACTCGACGATTTTTTTAATGATCAATTCGATATCAACAGCACCGAACACGGAATAAAATATTGGCAGGTATATGACAGAACGACAGGTCATGAAGTTCTCCGTGATAAATGGCAATACGATACGAATACCGGATCCGTAACAATAACGGCAATACCCATGCACCAATATACGGTCAGCTTTTTGGCATGGCGTATATGGGAAGAAATATCGATGTACAATCATGTGACCAATAATTGGGACACAGAACATTTATTACAGCTCAATCCGTATCGTCCCGAAGCTCTCGAGTATCTTAAAAAAAATCTTAATCAATGGTGTGAAGATAATCCCGATACCGATGTTGTTCGTTTTACATCATTATTCTATAATTTTGTTTGGATATGGGGATCAAGCGAACGTAACCGCCATTTATTCACCGATTGGGCAAGTTATGACTTTACGGTTTGTCCCGAAGCACTTGATGATTTTGCAATTGAATACGGCTATGTATTGAGTGCGGAAGATTTTGTTCGGGGCGGAAGATATTTTTCGACACATCGCATCCCGACTGCCGGTAAACGGGATTGGATGAATTTTATCGGCAGATTTGTACGAAAAGCCGGTCGTGAACTTATCGATATCGTTCATGCAGCAGGAAAAAAAGCATATGTATTTTATGATGATAATTGGGTCGGACTGGAACCGTATAACGGATTCTTTGATGAATTCAATTTTGACGGCCTCGTGAAATGCGTATTTTCGGGATATGAAGCACGTCTTTGTGCGGGAGTTCCTGTTGCGACTCATGAAATAAGATTTCATCCTTATTTATTCCCCGTCGGACTCGGCGGACTTCCGACATTTTCACCCGGTGGAAAACCGGATGAAGACGCAACGGCATATTGGATAAACATACGCCGTGCTCTGCTTCGCCAAAAAATCGAACGTTGCGGATTAGGCGGTTATTTAAGCCTCACACTTGAATATCCGAAATTTTTGGATGCAATGGATCGTATACTGCATGAATTCAGAACAATTGCCGCACTCCATAATGAAGGGTCGCCGATCGTTCTTAAACCGAAAATCGCAATACTTCATTCGTGGGGCAAACTCAGAACATGGACTCTGTCAGGACACTTCCACGAAACACCGGATCACATACTGATTCATATTCTGGAGAGTCTTTCAGGCTTGCCTTTTGATGTGAGTTTCATTTCATTTTCAGATATTTCGGACGGTTGTCTCGATAACATCGATGTAATAATAAATGCGGGGGCCGAAAACGATGCATGGAGCGGCGGTCTTTATTGGGATGATCATCACATGGTCGAAACATTGACAAAGTGGGTGCATAACGGCGGTGCTTTTATCGGCATCGGAGAACCTTCGGCATATGAAGGAGCACATCGTTTACTCAGAATGTCGCATGTCCTCGGTGTCGATACAGATAACGGCGACTATTCCCGCCACGGAAGATGGACATACGAATTGACTGAAAACCCCGGACTGATCCCCGAAGGTGTTGATATACAGTACAGAAAAAACGTAATGTTGACAGACGGTGAAACCCGGGTTTTGGCAGAAAAAAATAAAGTCCCGACACTGACAATGCGGGATTTCGGAAAAGGAACCGGAATATATTGTACCGACTTCATCCACACACCGCTTTCACCGAGATTCCTGTTGAATCTTATATTAACTGCAACAAAAGAAAAATTATTTCAGGAATACATTACCGATGACCCGCTCGTCGAAGCGGCTTATTATCCCGGAAACAAAAAACTGGCATTGATAAACAACGGCCAAATCGCACGCATGGCATCATGCACGATCAACGGAAAAAAATATACAACAGAACTAAAACCGTTTGAATTAAAAATTTTGCGATTAATCGACTAAGGAACAAAGCGTTCGATCTCCTCTATCATGGCGAAGACATTTTTAACAGGTGTGCCTGACATTATTGCATTTGACGGACCGGGGATGAAGTTTAAACCTTCCGATTCATCAAGCATTTTACGGGTTTCGTCACGAACTGCCTGTTCACTCGACAAATGCAGAAACGCCGACGACATATTGCCCAGAATGAGGAGGTTACTGTTTCGCTTACGAATATCCGCGACAGTCATGGTCGCATCGCGATCGACTTCACCGTAAGCCTGCACTCCGCATTCATTGAACATTATATCAAAAACACCCCACATATTGCCGTCTGATTTGTAGCAGAAAACAACATTTTCTTCTGCACAACAGTCGGCAAATGTTTTTACGGCATCGGCAAGAACTGCTTTAAATGTATTCGGAGAATATATCGTCGATATCATCGTTGCCATATCATGACCGCCGCTGAACCATCTGTAACCTTCCCGCGCAAGAAAACGCATCCTTACGCAATCCGCCAAAGCAACACGCATATAATGCTCGCGCAAAAGTTCGGGTTCCAAAAGAGCAAGTTCCAAATATGAACTGTTATCTATCGGCAATCCCAAACCGCCTCCGCCTGCGATGATTTCGCCCAAATCATCACCTTTGGCTCTGTGAAGATCGAAGATTCGCTTACCTCCGGCAATATATGCGATACTTTGCTGATAATCCGGCAGTTGCACCGGCTCCGAAAGCTCTTTTTCAAACATGCTTTGCAATTCTTCGGGCTCTTTCGGTTTACGCGTGTCTTTTATTATCCCGTATGTTTGCGGACCCGGAAAAAAACGTTTGATGTAATACTCACCGTCTTCATCACCAAACATCAAGGTGTTTTCATCAAGTTGCCTGACAGCTCTTTCCTTGGATCGCCATGTATCGCGAACAATATCAACACGCAATGCTCTGTGCAGATCGACCGTATCTTCATAATACTTTTCTTCAAACTCTTTATGTGCAGCTTCTCCGCGATATATCGCCAGTTCTTCATGAAAATGAAGACTGTCCGCACCCGTAAAAACCGGTCTTGAAAGAATTTCCGAAGCAACAGTGCATGAAACAGTGGGAATATAAAAAGGCATTTTATCGGGACGTTTATGATCGATGATAGCATTAAATCTTTCTCTGCCTGTCATATTTATTACCGCTTCTTTCATAATTATTTAACCGATCCGACAAAACTCCGGCTGTCTTTGTAACACTAAAGTATCTTCAAAGATATGTCAAGATTTGAATTATATTTACTTATTAAATACCCTGTGATATCATTTCAGAAAATTGAATATCCGATAAAGGAGTTACCGATCATGTGGACTGAAGAAAAACTGGACGAAATGTTAACAACACCTTCAAACAGGCTGATTGAGGACATAAAAAAAATATCGGGAGATATAATTATCCTCGGAGCCGGCGGTAAAATGGGACCGTCTCTTTCATTACTCACAAAAAATGCAATCAACGCAGCAGGAACAAAATCAAAAGTGATTGCCGTATCACGCTTTTCAGATCCGTTTGCGGTCAAGCTTTTAAATGAAAACAATGTTGAAACCGTCAGTTGCGAATTGATGAATGAAGCGGAACTTAAAAAACTGCCCGATGCTGAAAACATTATTTACATGGCAGGAAGAAAATTCGGAACAAGCGGGCAGGAGCACCTTACATGGGCAATGAACACATGGCTTCCCTCAAGAGTTGCCGACAGATATAAAGACTCACGTATCACGGTGTTTTCATCAGGTAATATATATCCGCAATGTTCACCGGCATCAGGCGGAGCGACTGAAGAAACCGCACCCGATCCCACAGGCGAATATGCAATGAGCACTCTCGGTCGGGAAAGAATGTTTGAATACGCCGCACATGAATATAAAACAAAAATCGCCATGTACCGCCTGAATTATGCGGTCGACCTTCGTTACGGAGTATTGTATGACATTGCACAAAATATTTTATCCGAAACTCCGATATCACTCAGCACTCCGGCTTTCAACTGCATTTGGCAGGGTGATGCAAACGAAGCGGCTGTCAGGTGTTTGCTTCACGCTTCATCCGATATATTCAAACTGAACGTAACAGGTCCCGAAATCGTTTCACTGAAAGAAACAGCAATAAAAATCGGAAAAATGCTTGATGCGGAACCGATATTCACCGACGAACCGGGTGATTGTGCACTTCTGAGCAATGCAGGCAAAATGTTCACCATGTTCGGCTATCCGTCCGTATCACTTAACACTTTGATCGAAAGACAGGTCGAGTGGATCAAATCCGGCGGGCGAAGCCTGAATAAACCGACTCATTTTGAAGAAAGAAAGGGGCAATACTGATGAGAGGATCGGCACTTGCGATAATAAAAAAAGGAACGGTCATTCCCGCTGTTCCGCTTGCTTTGGATGAAACAAGAACATTTGACGAAGTCCGTCAACGTGCATTGATCAGATATTATCTTGATGCCGGTGTCGGCGGGGTTGCCGTTGCAGTTCACACAACACAATTTGAAATAAGAAAACCTGAGCATGATCTGTATGAAAAAGTATGCTCTGTCGTTGTTGATGAAATCAACTCATATGAAGAAAAAACAGGTAAAACCATTGTAAAAGTCGGCGGCGTTTGCGGAAAAATACATCAAGCCGTTAATGAAGCCGAAATAATGAAAAAATTGGGATTTGATATCGTCCTTCTCAGCCCGGGCGGACTTGCAGATCTCAGTGAAGATGAAATGATCGAAAGGACCCGTGCCGTTGCCGATGTCATGCCTGTATTCGGGTTTTACTTACAACCGGCTGTAGGCGGAAGGATCCTTTCATCGGAATATTGGAAGCGAACGGCGGATATTCCTAATCTTATTGCCATAAAATGCGCTCCCTTCAACAGATACCAAACCTTCGATCTTATTCGCGGTGTAGCTATGTCCGAAAGGAGAGATCAGATTTCATTATATACGGGTAATGACGACACGATCATAATCGACCTGCTCAGCAGTTATTCGTTCACGATCGACGGAAAAGAAATCAAACTTCGTTTTATCGGAGGATTGTTGGGTCATTGGTCCGTGTGGACGAAAAAAACAACGGAAATATTCGACCGGATAAAAGCATTACCCGAAAATTCACCGATCCCGCCGGAAATGCTGATACTTGCCAATAAAGTAACGGACGCAAATGCCGCATTCTTTGATGCAAAAAACAATTACAGCGGATGCATTGCGGGTATTCACGAAGTCCTCAGACGGCAGGGTATCTTCAAAGGGATTTGGTGCCTTGATCCGAACGAAACCATGTCAGAAGGTCAATCTGAAGAAATCGACAGAGTTTATGCCGATTATCCCGAACTCAATGATGATGACTTTATCAAAGCGAATTTGTCAAAGTGGCTGTCATAATATAAAGATCAAAGACGGTTACGACAATTTACCCCATTCTTTCAGGTATCTGTCTTTGGTCATGAGCGGTTTGAAATTTTTCTTTACATTCAAAGCTTTTTCTGCATTATCGGCAAGCAGATCGACCACTGTCATCGCAAGACATTTAGCTGTTGCGATATAGGCGATCTCTTTGTCATCGATGCGAAAATCGATCGAATGCAAATCACCCGAACACCCGCCGAACAGGGCATGAAGTGTCGGTATGATCGCCGAAACATCACCCGCATCGGTCGAAGCGGCCGTTTTTTCCGCTTCATATAATACCCTGTCTTCACCGAGTATTTCTTTTTGATTTTCAAACATGATATCCATAAGATCGTTATTGATCGTAACCGGTAAATAACCGACAATATCTTCGATCTCAACTTCGGCACCTATTGCATCCGCACCCGCTTTTAAAGCCCTGTCAACTTTTTGACCGGCATCTGTTATTGCTTCGAGGTTATTACCTCTGACCATAAATTCAAGTCGCACATCGTCGGGTATGACGTTGACAAGATCACCGCCTTTGGTCATTATCGAATGAACGCGTATGTTGTCATCGTCTTTAAATGTTTCTCTTTGCATAGCAATTGCCTGAAGTCCCAATGTCGCCGCATTCAAAGCATTTATACCGCGATGAGGAGCACCGCCCGCATGAGCCGATCTGCCTTTATATCGGACGAGCTTACCCGTAAACCCGTTGTATTTGTTTCCCGCTGCAGCATATTTATCGTTGTTGAAAAACATATTATGTTGCATGATCATCATATCGATATCATCAAAAATACCGAGCCGTATAAATTCCTGTTTACCGCCTATGAACTCTATCAAACCGCGGCTTTTTAATCCGGCTCTGTATTCCATTTCAACACATTCTTCAGCAGGAAGAGCCATAAGCACGACATCACCTGCCAATTCATTCATGACCCCCGTACCTGCAAGAGCATAAGCCGCACCGACAAGAGCCGCTATCATACAATTATGACCGCATGCATGTACAGCGCCCGTTGCTTTGTCGGCATCGGGATGAGCCGGAACCGTTACGGCATCAAGCTCACCGATAACAGCAATTTTTACTTTACTCTCCCGTCCTTTAAGCGGAGCCGTGATTCCCGTTACGGCAATATCGCTTTTATATTTAATACCGAGTTCATCAAAAATATTTTTAACCTTACCCGCAGTCAAAACTTCTTTATATCCAAGTTCGGGTTCACTGTAAATACTGTCGCCGACAGCAATGATCTTATCCCTGTTATCATCTATCGCTTTGCAAACTCTTTGCTTAAGTTCCGCAACACTCAACATAAAATACCCCCGTAATTTTAGAATAAAACAATAATATCACAGCTCACATATCGAAACAACCGACATAAATAAAAATCAAAGGAGTTGTCAAAACGTGAAAAAATATGATGTAACAACCGTTTTTGATGCATGTGCAGACCTGATACTGTCCGACGGAGATATAGTTCCGCGATTCGGTCAACAGGAACAATTCATAAACAATTATGATATAAAAATGGGCGGGTCAAATTGCATTTTCGCCGCACAGGCCGCAAAACTCGGTTTACGGACGGCGGGAGCGGGAGTTGTCGGAGACGATGCATTCGGAGACACTGTATTAAAAACCCTTTCTAAAAGCAATGTAAACACATCGTTTATACAAACCAATCCCGACGAAAAAACCGGACTGAGCGTTATCTTATGCAACGGTCCTGACCGTTCGATTCTGACATACAACGGCACGATCGGAAAAGCATTGATTGATGAGACATCCGAAG
>Ga0123356_10003923_pt1 | contig 15482 bp, 16 predicted proteins | sample TergutEmb28metaG_2_FD_92546 | JGI IMG/M metagenome (GOLD analysis project Ga0123356, IMG submission 92546) | Embiratermes neotenicus P3 segment gut microbial communities from Petit-Saut dam, French Guiana - Emb289 P3 | ecosystem: Host-associated > Arthropoda: Insects > Digestive system > Gut ... | reverse complement strand
TTTTTTACCGACCACTATGCCCCTGCCGGAAAGATAATATACTTTGAACATGTCAAAGAATTGGGGGATGTTTCTTTGTGGCAGGTAAAGACCGGAACGGCAGCCGATTATTGAACTATTCATGGTATGTGCTAAAATTAAAAAGCGTTTAAACGAAAGGACAATGATTTGGAAAAAATATCGGTTGTGATCCCATGTTATAGATCGGAAGAATTCATTGAAGCTACAGTGAATGAAATCGTTGGCGTTCTATCGGGAATGAACGGATATGACTACGAAATAATACTTGTCAGCGACGGTTCTCCCGATAAAGTCTTTGACCGGATCCTCGGGATGTCGAAAAAGAACCCAAGAATAACAGGGCTGGAATTATCACGTAATTTCGGTCAGCATGTAGCCCTTATCGCGGGATATAGGGAAGCGACAGGTAATTATGTCGTTTCTATGGACGACGATGGACAGACGCCGGCCTCGGGGATACCTATAATGCTAAATAAGCTTCAGGACGGATATGATGTGGTTTACGCAAAATATCCTAAATCGAAACAAACGGGTTTTCGAAGGTGCGGGTCTAAGATCAATCAGACTTTTATTAGCTGGGGTCTCGCGAAACCAAAATCAATAATTACGTCAAGTTTTTTTGTAATGCGAAAATTTATTTGTGACGAGATCAAGAAAACAGTAGTTACATATCCGTATGTAGCCGGTCTTGTTTTCAGAATCACATCGAATGTAGGAAACGCGATTGTGGAACACAATGATCGAGTTGGCGGAAAATCAGGTTATTCACTCGGCAAGCTTTTTTCTTTATGGCTTAATGGCCTGACAACGTTTTCAATAAAACCTCTTCGGATCGCGACTTTCACAGGAACCATCGTCGCGATTGCCGGGTTCGTCGGCATGATTTTTGTGTTCGTAAACAGGTTCATCAATCCGGAAGCCCCTCTCGGGTACAGTTCTACAATGACAGTGATGCTTTTTCTCGGAGGCATTATTATGCTGATGCTTGGAATGATCGGAGAATATATAGGGCGGGTATTTATCAGCGTCAACAACACATCCCAGTATGTTGTCAGAAACAGAACGGACGAGGAACAAAACGGGGATGACTGAGCCTGCTGAATTGAACAAGAAGCCACTTGAAAGAAAGACCGCATTAATGCTGGTCATTGTTCTTTTATTGGGCGGTTTTCTTATATTCGCCGGTGCGGACTGGGGGCTCCCGGTCAATCTGCACCCGGATGAGAGGACAATTGTTGAACCAGCGATAAGACTGGTGGAAAACCGTTCTTTTGAACCTGATGTATTCTATCGTCCGGATCATTTATTGATACAGATCAATGCGCTGATATACAGGTTTATCGTATTGATAAATAATATAGATATTGCAGACATGCTTGTCCTGGGGTCGGGGATTTACTATCTGACGGCCCGCATAGTAACCGGTTTGTTTGCCATGGGGTCGATATTAATGGCTTTTCTTATAGGCAGAAGGTATAGCACTATTATTGGTCTTGTAGCCGCTTTCCTGTTCGCCGTTTTCCCCTTATTTGTAACTCATTCAAAGTACGCAACTTCGGATGTGCCGATAACTTTTTTAATGATGTTGTTTATCTATTTCTCATTAAACTATATGCAAAAACCGGTTTTCAAAAACATCGTTATCATGGCATTGATCACAGCTGCTTTTATTACTATCAAATATCCCGGCGCGATATTACTCGTGATGATAGCGGTGTCGGTGATAGTAAGCAGTATTATTGATAAAAAGTATTTACGAATACTCAAGCACGGCATTGTGACAATTGTTTCCGTTATCTTTTTTATATTTTTGATTTCTCCTGTTCTGATACTAAAGTTTAACGATGTCAGATCAGCATTATTATTCGAAGCCAGAGCAGAACATCTGGGTGCCGACGGTCTCGGCATGGGCGGCAATATGCTGTTCTATGTTAGTACATTCTTGAACGCGGGAGGGATAATCCTGTTGGTCTTTTTCTTTTTCGGTTGTTATGCTCTGATTTCCGAAAGGAAAACTTTATATAAGCATCTTCCGTTGTTCTATGGGTTTATTTATTGGATTTGCCTCAGCTATGTGTCTTTGCACTGGGAGCGTTGGGCGTTGCCTATGTATGTTTCCCCGCTTATTATATCGGCCATAGGCGTAAAAAAAGTCTGCGATATGATCAGGACAAGCAATATAGATTTGCGACGGCAAAAAATAGCCCTCAGGGTTTTTATAGTATTTCTATGTGTGTCAGCTGCGAATCTTGTTACGGCGTCTTTCGGTAACCAGCTTGATTTCTTGATGACGGACACGCGCATTGCGTCACAAGGCTTTGTCGAAGAAAAAGATATTAATCAAGACAATACTGCATCTGAAGGATACAGCACTTTAAAACCGACACACGGCGGCTTCATTTTTTGGGCATTTAAAATGGATGTGGATCCGCCGCGAATTGCATATGACAACATTGAATATCTTATTATTAGCAGCTACCAGTTTGAAAGAATAAATAATGAACGAAACCGGTATCACGGTGAAGCGGCTTTTTACGAATTGCTTCATGAAAACTTTATCGAGATAAAGCGTTTTGAACCCGCAAAACGAAACTTGACCTGGTTCGATCCGGTAAATATTATTTTCAATATCAGCTATCTCGTACGGGCTACAAATAACGGCATGTCCGGTCCGACATTGATTTATTATGAAGTGTCAGCGGAAAACTATTATACAGATCCTCATTGATCCGAAAACTTTACTATAATAAATCCTTCGACTACCTTTATTGAGCCGTTTAACGGATATGCCGGCATATCGCTTATTGTTTGCATGACGGCCTCGTTTTCTCGAAGCTCTTCAGGGAAGTATTTGCTGCTTCGGTACACAGGGTTTTTCAGGTCATTATATATCAACAGGTATGCCGGGAGGCTGTACATGTTCGGGAAGTCTTCGAGCGGTATCGCGTCCATATACTCGAAATAACCAAGCGCGAAACTATGCGGGGCATTGCCGTACAAAATGACAGGCGTGTCAAGATCATAGAAATCTTCACTTTGGATCCTTGTAACGAGTGTCGTAGCGAAGGCTTGCCCGTGCTTGTTAAGGAGGTCCATTTTAAGATAGAAAACATTTGAGTATATAGCGTAGTTGATCGTGAACACGAAGCAGAAGACTATCAAGAACCATGTGGAAAGATTCGCCGCTTTAGATCCTTTAACTTTTTCGGCTGAGACGTCGACCACTATCAGTATCAACGCGAAAATCAGTACCAAGGAGTATTGCATCAGGATATACAGATTGCCGGGCGAAAGGATGGCGATGATATTGCATGCCGGCGGGAGCAGTGCGATCGCGATAATTAACAGGATCAACCTGGCTTTCTCTTTATACAGTTTGGTATTAATAATAATGAATATCAAAAGTATCAGGACGGCTATGACAGCTATGGCGAACAGGTATTGATAGACCTGGCCGCTGAGCCAATAATCCTGATGCAGTTTTAATGAGTTCCTGAAAAATATATCGAAGAAGTCTTTGTAGGAAAAAACAAAACGCTCGGGGAGGTTTTGTATGGTAAGCCCTCCGAAACTCCTGATATCTTTGTACCCGGCAAGGCTGCTGTAAAAAGGCAGATTTATGCTTATTGCATAAGCTATGAGAGCGATAAATAGTGTCGCGAGGTACTTAATTGCGCTGACTATGATCGTCTTGATTTTTTGATCGGTCAGTATATCCCTTATAAGTATCAACACCATGACGCCGGCGAAAAATCCGATGTACGCCTGGTACGAAGCCAGTGAGAAAAGAAGGGGGATCGCCCCGAACAAAAATCCGTATCTAAATCTCCGGGCCAGGAATATCGCCAGACAGGAAAGAAGAATGGGAAACATACCGATGTCCGGTACATAAAACCTGTAGGATAGCCAGCCCGCCAAAGCCGGGAAGGTGATGATGACACCCGATAAAAGCAATATCAAAGGGGCACGGCGTATTTCCAGACAAGCGCCGATAAGGCAAGCCGCAATGCTAATATAAATAAGGGCGAATAAAGCATTCAGCCACATGATGTTGAAACTGCCGGTGATCATACTTGGCACGATGGTAAACCACCGGCCTACTACATTATGCGACCATTGATAGTACTCGGTGACCACGACGCTGTCATGATTGACCATGCCGCTCGCCATAAGATAAAGATGGACGAGAATGCCGATAATAAACGCGGAGCAGAACTGGATCTTAGTGTATCGGGGTATAAAAGCCCATAGTCTGTTCAGCTGATCAAAAGGCGATAAGTTCATTTCCATCATAAAATCATATCACATCAGGGCTTTAACTCATAAAAATAAAAATCCGAGAAGCTTGTGTTTTTCTGATTCAGTAAATTATAAGGATACTTGTTTTCAATATGTGATATAAGCTGAAAATTATTTATATTGTCTGTCACGAACTTGGTAAATTCACGGTGTCTGACATGTTTAACAAGATTCATATATTTTTTTTGATTGTCGGTGTTGCTTGAATAGATACATACATATTTATTGCTTGAAGAAAAGAGGCTGGTCATGTATTTTTCGAAAACGCTGTCTTCAACTAAATGAAAAATGACATCCAGTGATAAAGCCAATTCATATTCTTTGTCTACTATTAGTTCGTCATTAATAATTTTAAATTCTTTAGTGGGGTCTTCTTTGTATTTAATTTTACAGAGCTCAATTACCGATGAAGAGACATCCAATCCAAGATACTCATCGTATTTCATGTACTGCAATTGATTCCCGTCTCCGCATCCCCATTCAATTACGCTGTGAACACCGTTACTCTCGACGAAACTATTAATAACTTCAGCTTTAAACCAGGCGAGCCTGTTGTATGATCCTGCTCCGGATGTCCCTCCGCTCTCATACCTGTCCTGCCAGTAATCTTTGCTGTTAAAACTACTTATTTTATCGATCCTCCGCTACTATAAGTTTACATAAGTTTGTGATAAATAATATTATCATATATTATATACAGGTTATGGAAAAGAATATGACACGAATAGCGGTCGCGGGAACGGGATATGTAGGACTTTCACTGGCTGTGCTGTTGGCTAGGCAGAACGAAGTAACGGCTGTTGATATCTTGCCGGACAGGCTAGGGGTGATAGCGGGCGGAGAATCTCCGGTTGCGGATCCCGGTATAGAAGAGGCATTTGCCGGCGGCGGGCTTAGTCTTATAACTGCTCTTGACAAGGGCGATGGGGACGAAGCCGCGGAGGCGTACGCGGCGGCAGACTATGTGATAGTCGCAGTGCCTACCGACTACGACCCGAAGAAAAACTATTTTGATACTACTGCGGTCGATAAAGTGGCAGAGCGCGTTATTGCATCCGGCGGCAAGGCTGTGATCGTGATAAAGTCCACAGTGCCTGTCGGATATACGGCTTCTTTGATAGAGCGCACCGGATATGAAAGTATAATGTTTTCACCGGAATTTTTGCGAGAGGGCCAGGCGTTGTTTGACAATCTTCATCCCAGCCGGATCATCGTCGGCGCGAAAGAAGGGCACGAAGCCGAAGCCGAAGCATTCGCCAAACTATTGTTAGAAGCTTCGGATAATAAAAACGCGCCGGTCCTTTATATGGAGCCTACTGAGGCCGAAGCGGTAAAGCTTTTCGCGAACACCTACCTTGCGCTGCGCGTCGCTTTTTTCAATGAACTGGATACATACGCGGAAATCCGCGGGCTCGATACAGCATCGATTATTGAAGGGATAGGGCACGACCCACGTATCGGCGACCATTACAATAATCCGTCTTTCGGTTACGGCGGGTACTGCCTGCCGAAAGACACAAAGCAGCTCATGGCAAACTACGCCGACGTCCCGAACGAACTCATCACAGCGATCGTCGAGGCCAACCGTACCCGCAAGGACTATATTGCTGAACGCGTGCTTGCGCTGGCGGGGTATCCTGCTAAGTCTTCGCCTGTTGTCGGGGTTTACCGGCTCACTATGAAACAGGGCAGCGACAACTTCCGCCAGTCGTCGATACAGGGAATCATGAAGCGGGTGAAAGCCAAGGGCGTAGAGGTCGTGGTATATGAGCCTTCACTTTCAGAAGACGCCTTTTTCAATAGCCGCGTGATCCGTTCGCTCGACGAATTCAAACAGATGAGCGATATCATCATTACGAACCGCATGGCGGATGAGCTGGCTGATGTGAAAGAAAAAGTCTATACGAGGGATCTGTTCTCAAGAGATTAATAGCTCCACTTGTCATTTTGAAAATAATATGATTTATATTCCTATTAATATTATGATATTATTCTATCATTATAAATGGAGGATAATATGATTATTAAACCATCGACGCTACTAAGAAACGACTACGGCAAGGTATCAAGCATTGTTCGTGAGACGGCTGAGCCGGTTTATATCACGCGAAACGGCGAAGGGGACACGGTCATCATGAGCATTGAAGCTTTCGAGGCGAGAGAACAGATGCTACGCCATCGTGCCGAGGTCCTTGAAGCAGAGCTGAATCGCCTGACGGGTGCAAAGTCCTATACAAAAGAAGAAGTCAGAGCACATTTGAAAGAGAAATACTTCAAGGAAACATACGATGTCCGGTAAATTGACATATTCCGAAGACGCACTTGGCCATCTTGACAAGCTTGCTGATTTTCTGGTGCGTAATGCAGGGGATCGAACTGCTCTAAGCGTGATCGATGAATTGCTTGATAGCTTCAGTATACTTGAGGAGATGCCGTATATCGGACGTGAGCATCCTGATCCATTATTGGCCAGTAGGGGTTATAGGGTATATTCTACCGGGCGCTATGTGGGTGTCTACCTTGTAACAGAAGAAGGCGTATGGATAGCGGGGGTTTATCACACAAAAACTGACTGGCTGGCAATGCCTTAATAAAAGAAGTATATAGAAAACATGGCGCGATTTGTGGCGCGATTATGGCGCGATTCTCTAATTAATACGGAAACATGTATAATAAATATATGCAGCAATCAGCAGAGATGAACGGATAATTATTTAACCATGCATGAAATACAATCCTACATAATGCTACTCGGTGGCATCACGTGTATTACAGCGCAGACTCTTGCGTTCAAGTTTTTCAACCGCTACTACATGCAAAACATGTCAGTATATTTTTTCTTTCAGATCCTGCATTTCGGGCTCGCCACGCTGATAGTATTGGCCTATAACGGGGGCTTTGGGGCCGTTAGGTGGGAAACGATAGCTTTGGCGGCCACGTTTGCCTGCTTTTTTATATTGTTTTTCTTTTGCTACTCGAAAGCGTTTGAGTACGGGCCGCTTTCGCTGTCGTCGCTGTTCAACTCTTTTTCGGTGGTCATACCGGTGTTGGTATCGTATGTGGTTTGGGGCGAGGCGTTGCAAGCCAAACAATTCTTTGGGCTCGCGCTCCTGTTTTTTGTATTTGTGCTCAGCAGCCGAACGACGTCAGGTGAAGCCGGAATGGAAAAGACAGGCATCAATGCCAAGTGGGTGCTATTTATCACGCCCTCGGTTTTCATTTTCGGGTTTATGATGGTGATCCAAAAATGGCATCAGATGCTCATGCCCGGACAGGAGGTCTCGGAATTTCTAATATGCGTATTTTCTTTATCCTGCGCGATCTGCGCCGCGGGATTTTTCATCTCGCGCCAGTCAAAGAAGATCCTTGAATCGCCCGCACTGCCCCTGATACCGGACAAAAGATTCCTCGGGATCGCCGCAATTGCAGGTATCGCTACTCCATTCGGGAATATAATACTGCTGACGCTGACTTCCCGCATTCCAAGCGTGCTGCTTTTTCCCGGCAATCAGGGGGGCGTAGTGATACTGGTCTCGGTCATTTCTATGCTATTTTTGAAGGAAAGTATCAGCTGGGTCGGGAAGCTGGCGCTGGTGCTCGGGATCGTGGCTATAGTGCTATTGGCTTAGCCGCTGACGGAGAATACGTCCATCATCAGAGAGATATAGGTAAACCATGCATGAAATAGAATCTTACATAATGCTGCTCGGGGCCATCGCCTGTATCACGGCGCAGACTTTTGCGTTCAAGCTTTTCAACCGGCATTACATGAAAAACATGGCCATCTATTTTTTCTTTCAGATCCTTCATTTTGGGATCGCCGCGCTTGTGGTTTTGTCAGTCAACAGGGGCTTTGGGGACGTCAGGTGGGAAACGATAGCTTTCGCTGCCGTGTTTGCCGCATTTTTTATAGTGTTTTTCTTTTGCTACTCGAAGGCGTTTGAGAACGGGCCGCTTTCGCTGTCGTCGCTGTTCAATTCTTTTTCGGTGCTTGTGCCGGTGGTCGTGTCGTTTGTGTTTTGGGGAGAGGATCTGCGCGTCAAGCAGTATTTCGGGCTTGCGCTCCTGCTGTTTGTGTTTGTGCTCAGCAGCCGTACGAAGTCCGGCGAAGAAGGGATGGAAAAGACAGGTATCAGTATAAAGTGGGTGCTTTTCATCATTCCCGTGGTGCTGATAAACGGCTTTTTGATGGTGATACAGAAATGGCATCAAATAATAATGCCCGGCGAGGAGATCGGGGAGTTTTTAACACTTGTCTTTGCTTTTTCCTGCGCGATCTGCGTGGGGGGTTTTTTCGTTTCTCGCCAGACCTTGAAGCGCAGGGAAGCGCCCGCGCTGCCGCTGATACCGGATAAAAGATTCCTCTTGTACGTTGCCATGGCAGGCATAGCTACACCATTAGGGAATATCCTGCTGGTAACGCTGGCTTCCCTGATACCAACCGTATTTCTGTTTCCGGGCAATCAGGGCGGCGTCGTGATACTGGTTACGGTCATCTCCATGCTCGTGCTGAAGGAACGCATCAGCTGGGTCGGGAAGCTGGCGCTGGTGCTCGGGATCATTGCTATAGTGCTTTTGGCTTAACTTTTGTAGACGGAGAACTCGTCCATCATCTTTACAAGGCTCGTTCCTTCCGCGATATCTTTATCGTTTTGATTTTTGGTTATGAACGTCAGATGGATCATTCTTTTTTCTTGATTGATCTTTTCGATGGTAATGGTCGCGGTTATCTCGTCACCGATGTAGATAGGGGATAAATAGTCGATTTGCTGGTTTACGAGGATGGCGCCGGTCCCCGGCAGCATGGTGCCGATGACAGTTGAAACCATTCCGAGGTTGAAGAGGCCGTGCGCTATGCATTCCTTGAAGATGGTGCCGCTGGCGTACTCTTCGTCTACGTGGATAGGGTTATTGTCGCCGGTACAATCGACATACGCGTCCACCGCTTCGCGGGTCGCGGCTTTCGTGAGGGAGGCTTCCTGGCCTATATAGAATTCTTTCATATCGATTCCGGTCCTTTATGTGAAAAAATATATTATTCAATCTCAATGCAGTAAATATATAATAAAAAAAACAGGGGGTAAAGCGGGATGAAATAATCTTAGAAAAAGGTTTGTTTTTGTCCGGTATATATGTAAGATATACATAGGAAAGAGGGGAATGGATTGGACAAGAAAAAAATACTTGTGACCGGCGGGATGGGTTTCATCGGGAGCCATACAGCGGTGGTGCTGATCGAGTCGGGCTACGACGTCGTGATCTACGACAACCTTTCGAACAGCAAGGCTTCTGTACTCAATCGTATCGAGCGCATTACGGGGACAAAGCCGGAATTTGTATTCGGCGACGTCCTTGACGCGGGGGCTCTTGCCCGGCTGTTCTTCTATAATGATTTTTACGCCGTGATCCACTTCGCGGGACTGAAGGCTGTAGGCGAGTCCGTTGAGCAGCCCTGGCTTTACTACAAGACGAATGTCGCGGGCAGCCTGAACCTGTACAGGGTAATGATAGAGGCCGGCGTCAAAAAGCTTATCTACTCGTCGTCGGCGACGGTCTACGGGCCGACTAACCCTTTGCCATACAAGGAAAGCATGCCGCTTTCGGCGATCAACCCGTATGGGTGCACGAAGCTGATGAATGAACAGATACTGCGTGATATGCGGGCGGCCGATCCTGCCTGGGCCGTAGCGCTGCTCAGGTATTTCAATCCTGTCGGGGCGCACAAGAGTGGGCTGATCGGCGAGGACCCGAACGGCATCCCGACCAACCTGATGCCATATGTCGCGAAAGTAGCGGCGGGGGAACTCGATTGCGTTACCATTTTCGGAGACGACTACGACACGCCGGACGGTACAGGACTGCGCGACTACATCCATGTGATGGATCTTGCGCGCGGGCATGTGATGGCGCTCAAGTATATCGACAATGAGTTTGCGGACGGAGGCATCCGGGCGATCAACCTCGGGACCGGCAAGGCGACAAGCGTGCGCGAGATAATAGCGGCTTACGGCAAGGCCTGCGGGCACGATCTGCCCTCTGAAATAGGGCCCCGGCGGGCGGGCGATCTGCCGGCGACCTACGCGGACGTAAGCCTCGCGAAAGAACTGCTCGGTTTTGAGGCGGAGTTTGGCTTAGGCGAGATTTGCGCCGACGCCTGGCACTGGCAGCAGTACGCCCTGGAGATAGATGCTTTAGCTTGCCTGAAATAAGCCATGGAGGGTAAATCATGAAAGATTATTTATCTGTCAAAGAATTTTCCAAACTTTCCGGTATCGAGCAGACGACGCTCAGGTACTGGGACGACATAGGGCTATTCTCACCTGCGAGGCGCGATCCGGACAACAATTATCGTTACTATTCTCCGCAGCAGATCATCTCTGTTAATTTTATTACTGTATTGAGCGACCTCAATATCCCGCTAAAGACGATAGGAGAACTCGAGAGGGAGCGGACGCCCGCGAAGATCGTCGAGCTGATCGAGACGCAGGAGATGATACTCGACATGGAGATGAGACGGCTAAGGGAAGCGTACTCAGTCATCCACGCGAGACGCCAGATGATCAACTTCGGGATGACCCTCGCGGAAGGTTTTTACGAGGTCGACGGCAGGAAGGCCGAAGGACAGCCGGAGTCGGGAAAGGGCACGTGGGTCGACGAGAGCTCGATAGCGGTGCTTGTCAGGGAAGACAGAAATTACATCACGGGGCCTCTTAACGAATGGCCCGAAGACGGGTCGTTTTACGAACCGTTTGTAAACTTTTGCGGCGCCGCCGAAGATATGCGTTTGAACCTGAACTATCCTATCGGAGCTATACATAACAGCTACGAAGAATTCCTCAAGGCGCCCGGGCAGCCGAATCACTTCATTTCTCTTGATCCGACCGGGAACAAGATCCGCAAAAAAGGTAAATACATGGTAGGTTTCAGCAGGGGGTACTACGGGATATTCAGCGATATCGCCGAGAGGATGGATGCCTACGCGAAGAAGCACAAGATCAAGACTTCGGGGCCCGTATACGCCATGTACCTGCTCGACGAGATTTGCATGAGGGACCAGGAAGATTATCTGGTACAGGTCAGCGTAGCCGTTTCTTAAAAAACAATTTGGATTATGATACAATGAGGGCTATGAAAAGGCTTCTTGTATTTATTTTGGCTATAATTCTAATGGTATCCGCTTTTGGGATCGCGGGATGCTCAGTCGTCCGGGAGGGCGTTACAGGCGAGAGGCAGGCGGCCGACGCAGACGGCACCGATGACGATGATTTTCTTTCCGTGCCTGCGGCACACAATATCATAGGCGACTGGTTTGGCGTCTACAACGGCAGCGAGTATCTCTCGTTCCGGTTCACGGCGGACGGCAAGTGCGAGCTCCAGCCGGCGGCATACAGGTCTGATATGTTCGGGCCGAGGTATTACGGTGAATACCGCTGGGGCGGCGATAACGGCGACGAGATCTTTCTCGATCTGTACAAGGGCGAGTCCCGTGAGGTCGACTACGGCGACGGCAATATATGGGACGACTGGTTTGACGCCGGGCGCGACTCAGCGACAACCGCGCTGCTCCTGTCATTTCAGGTCTTTGGCGGGCAGATGAGGTCTGTGGCCATGAAAGCCGGTATGGCCGGCATCGACACCGACGGGTACACAGTAGTGCAGGCAGCGGCTTTTGTTGTGCTGCTCACCGACGGGAGCAGCGGCCACGACAGCAAATTCGTATTCGGATCAACGCCGCTTGACGAGAACGAAGGAAAGAACCTGACGCCCAGACCGCCTGATTCATTCACTATCAGAACCGAACGGTACTATACGACCGCAGAGCTGAATGTTCGTTGCGGGCCGAGTACCGATTTTGGGACATACGGTACGGTAGATTTAGGGACGCCTGCCGATAAGATCGCGTATATGGCCACAGGCCACGACGAATGGGCATTTGTGCTGCTTATGGACGGCGGCGGCTGGATGCATACAGACTATCTGTCGGAAAGCAAGCCCGCGCCGGAAACAAGCTCAAACGACGAATAACCCGTCTTTTTCACGCTGAGAAGGAGTATCGAATGAAAGGAGTAGTACTGGCCGGAGGTAAAGGAACGCGGCTCTATCCCATGACGAAAGCGGTCTCGAAGCAACTTCTGCCTGTATTCGACAAGCCGCTTATATATTATCCCTTATCTGTACTGATGCTCGCGGGCATACGGGATATCCTGATCATCTCGACGCCCGAGGATATAGGGCAATACGAAAAACTACTCGGGGACGGCTCAGGGATGGGAGTGAAGTTTTCATACAAGGAGCAGCTGACGCCCCGCGGCCTCGCGGACGCGTTCATACTCGGAGAAGAGCATATCGGCAGCGAGAGGGTTTGCCTTGTACTCGGGGACAACGTATTTTACGGCCAGTCGCTTTCGAGCGTTTTGGACAGGGCAGTAAAGCGCGAAGAGGGAGCGACTGTTTTCGGATACCCTGTGGCGGACGCTCGCGAGTTCGGGGTCGTAGAGTTTGACGGCGACAATAACGTGATATCGATCGAGGAAAAGCCTGCTAAGCCGAAGTCGAAGTACGCGGTGCCGGGGCTGTATTTTTACGATAACGACGTCGTTGAGATCGCGAAGAACGTGAAGCCTTCGGCGAGAGGCGAGATAGAGATAACGTCTGTGAACAACGAGTATCTGTCCCGCGGCAAACTGAAAGTTGAGCTGCTCGGCCGCGGCATGGCATGGCTTGACACCGGCTCGCCTGTGGGCCTTTTAAAGGCGTCGGATTTCGTCGAGGCTGTGCAGTCGCGTCAGGGGCTCTATATAGCGTGCCTCGAGGAGATAGCGTGGCGTAAAGGGTTTATCGACGACGCGGGCCTGCGCGTCGTAGGAGAGGAACTGGCCATGACGGAATACGGCCAATATCTGTTGTCGCTTTTGGAGGACTGATAATATGAAGATACTGGTTACCGGCGCGGCCGGGTTTATTGGCGCGAACTTCGTATATTACGAACTGGAGAAGCACCCGGACGATGAGATCGTCGGGCTCGATGTCCTGACTTACGCGGGCAATCTCGAGACGCTGGACGCGGCTTTACAAAATCCGCGTTTTCGCTTTGTCAAGGGGGATATCACAGACCGCACGATCGTTGACGAGTTATTCAAGGAAGAAAAATTCGACATAGTCGTCAACTTCGCGGCAGAGTCGCACGTCGATCGCTCGATAGAAGACCCCGGCGTATTCATCAGGACTAATATATTCGGGACGCAGGTGCTGATGGAAGCGGCACGCAAATACGAGACGCCGAGGTACCACCAGGTATCGACGGACGAAGTCTACGGCGACCTGCCGCTCGACCGTCCTGACCTGATGTTTACCGAAGATACCCCCATCAAAACGAGCTCCCCGTACTCCGCCTCGAAGGCCGCGGCCGACCTGCTCGTGCAGGCGTATCTCCGCACCTACGAGCTCCCGGCCACGATATCCCGCTGCTCAAACAACTATGGGCCGTATCAGTTCCCCGAAAAACTCATACCGCTCATGATAGCCAACTGCCTCGCGGACAAGCCGCTGCCGGTCTACGGCGAGGGACTGAACGTACGCGACTGGCTGTACGTGGACGACCACAACAAGGCGATCGACATAATCATCCGCTCTGACTGTGTCGGCCAGGTCTACAATATCGGCGGGCACAACGAGATGAAAAACATAGACATAGTAAAACTGATTTTAGCCTATCTTGACAAACCCGAGTCGCTCATCACATATGTGACCGACCGCAAGGGCCACGACATGCGCTACGCGATCGACCCGACTAAGATCACAAACGAACTCGGCTGGTCGCCCGAGACAAAGTTCGCCGACGGCATCAAACTGACGATAGACTGGTACCTGAACAATAAAGACTGGTGGGAGCGCATCATCAGCGGCGAATACCAGGAATACTACAAAAATATGTACGAAGGGCGCTAAACAGCCCTGACAACGCTCCCGTAAACCTGCATCCCCGCAAACGGGGTATTGCGTCCTTTTGATAAAAATATGCCCGGGTCAATTTCCCAAGGCGTATCGAGATCCAATTCTATGCAATCATCAGATAAAGGCAGTCCTATGATCTCGGCCGGCTTAATACTCATTAGCCGTACCAGGTCTTCAAGCGAAAGGATCCCGCCCTTTACAAGCGTCGTGTACGCGACGGGGAAGGCGGTTTCAAGCCCGATGACCCCATTAGCGGCATCATTAAAAGGCAGGTCTTTCGCGGCTTCTTCATGCGGCGCGTGGTCTGTCGCGATACAGTCGATCGTTCCGTCGGCGAGTCCTTCTATTATTGCCAGACGGTCCCGCTCAGTCCTTAAGGGTGGATTCATCTTCGCCTTAGTGCCACTTCGGTCAGGCCTTGTCTCTGCCTCATTAAGCGCGAAATAGTGCGGCGCTGTCTCGCATGTTATCGCGACGCCTTCCGCCTTTGCAGCGCGCAGAAGCTCCACGCTTTCCGCCAGACTTAGATGCTGTATATGAAAACGAGCGCCGGTCCGCTTCGCGAGCTCTATGTCTCGCTTTATCGTCTCAGCTTCAGGCTCCGCGTGATCCATTACCGGCAGCCCCAAGCGGACTGCCGCTGCGCATACCTTTTCCATAAGGCCTTCGTCAGAAAGAGTCTTCCCGTCCTCGCTGATACCACAGACGCCGTGTCCCGTCAGCGTGCGGCAGCTGGTCGTAGCCGCATCCATGGCGTCAAAATCCACAAGTTCTTTTCCTGCCTGAGAAAGTGTCATTGCCGAGGCGGCCAAAACACGTACTCCCGTATCCCTGTAGGCTTCGGCGGCGCGGCGGTCCAAATCGGCAAGCACCGAAGTAGAGTCGACAGCCGGGCTTGTATTCGGCATCATACAAACGGCTCTGTAGCCTCCGGCCGCGGCCGCGCGGGACCCGCTAGCGATATCCTCTTTTTCGGGAAATCCGGGATCGCGAAAATGTACGTGTATGTCAACGAAAGCCGGTACGCGCACTATATCCTTGCATTCCATTACGCGCATTATATCCTTACGATGTCGTCGCAATACTCGCAGCGGCACTCTTCAGTCTTTGCGTCGACCAGTAAAAAGATGTGCGGGATCGCAGGTTCGACTGATGTGACACAACGTGGATTTTTGCATTTGATGACGTCTGTCACACGATCGGGCAGC
>Ga0123356_10003922_pt1 | contig 15484 bp, 9 predicted proteins | sample TergutEmb28metaG_2_FD_92546 | JGI IMG/M metagenome (GOLD analysis project Ga0123356, IMG submission 92546) | Embiratermes neotenicus P3 segment gut microbial communities from Petit-Saut dam, French Guiana - Emb289 P3 | ecosystem: Host-associated > Arthropoda: Insects > Digestive system > Gut ... | reverse complement strand
GGGCTTCTTCCAGGGGCAAGGCGGGCAGGGCACGGGGCATGGAAAGACCATAGCGCAAGAGCCCAACGTTGTCAAGTTATTTGTTGTACAAATAGATTATTTATTTGGTGGACACTACACTAGATGGTGGGACTGCTTTCATCGCATTATTCTCCAAACCACGAATTACAGGGCGGCTCAGTTCCGCCCGCAACATCGCTTCGTTTCTTTGCCACTGCCAAGCGCATAAACTATTTTTGAACTGTTTCCCTGGAGTTGGTTCATTACATTAGCCGGGCACTGCTGCGGCTCATCATGTCCTCCGTTGCGGGCTGCCCCTTTTAGGTATGCCACCGGATGGCTTCACGGCTTCCTCAGCTGCGGGCAGCACTTGCCTGACAGTGCATGCTGGTCCACAATCAGCGCATATTGTAATGTAGTGGACCGCATTGCAAGATCGCCGCGGACCTCAGTCACCTTAAAACCGGCCAACGGCGGCCAGGGCAAAACCGGCTAACGAGAGTGGCCGGGACTCTGTAGTTTTACCCCTCTGGTTCCTGTGGGGGCAAGCCTATTTGGTGCGCCAACTCCGCGGACCGCATTTGAGCACGTGTCCGTGATGGAGTAATCGGTCGAGCATGGTGGTGACAGCCGCGCTGTCGCCGAGTAGTTTGCCCCAGTCCTCAACCGGTCGATTTGATGTCAGCAAAGTCCCTTCTTTCCGTTTCCTGTTTTCATACTTTGGTGCGCCACTCCCATATCAGAGACCGAAATCATGAATCCGATGCGCCCTCCAGCACAGCTGTAATGAGTGTTCCGTATTAGCACGGATCCGAAGGGGATCCAAAGGAGAGAACAATGGCTATGGAGCCGACGAAGAACGGGCCGTGAGGGAAGAGAAAACTGAGAACAGGAGAACATGATGACGACACAAACTCTGAATGCTTTGGATCCCCGCTCGAGCGGTAGGAAGGAATCGTTGGCCAAGGAGGCTTCCACGGGGAAGCAGGCTGGCCGTCAGGACACCGGTATCACGCCACGTTGGATTACGCGTCGCAAACCCCGCGGCGTCGGCGGAATTCTACAGGGACGTTCTCGGCATGGAGATTGTTGGCGGGAGCACGGCTGACCATCCAGTCGGAGCAACTGCCTTCCTGAGCAGCCGTCCCGATGAGGAAGCGCACGAAATAGCCTTGTTCGCCAACCCCGAATTTGCTCACATCGCCTTCAAGGTCTCTTCATTCGCCGAGTTTCGATCTTTCCACGCGCGGGTTGTGGAGAAGAATATCCCGATCAAGTTCGCATTAAACAACGGCGTGTCTTTCTCCTTCTATTTCGACGACCCTGACGGCCACATGATCGAAATCTACTGGCCCACCGGAGATCTGAGCCACAGGCAGCCTTACGCGGAACCCCTCGATCTGTCGCAGCCGGACGAGGCGCTGTTTGAGAAGATAACAGCTACGCCCTGACCTGCGGAGGCTTTTAATGCGCCGCGAGCTTCTTCACTCAACCTCTTACATTTTACTCCCGGAAAACAACCCCAACGTAAACTTGTTCCGGGATTCTAGTACAAAATTCCGGAATATCTTGAAAACAAAAGGATGACATTCCGGGATTTAGCTGCAGCGCGACAGTGAGCATCGCCTGGATTGGGTTCATGTGTCCAGAAGTATCACCATCGATCTATCGTCACTTTCCTACGCACATGGCTTGCTGTTTTGTCACCGCCATATCGATCACGAGGCGACGACACCAATCCAGTTTCGAGCGACAGGGCCAAACCTTTCAACGCGCGGCGCTCCACTTTTCCAGTGAGCCCCTTTCATCCGATTGTTGGCGGGAACTACGAGTCCGCCCTTAAGCGGGCAAAATAGAGCCAGACTACTTCACTACTTCGAGAGAATTCGACCAGTGGATGGCCACATGATCGCCCGAAGCCCGGCTCTAGACCCCCAATTCAATCGTGCCTTCGATGACGGGTTGGATAGATCCTCCGAGTCTGAAAACTCGCACGATGCGCACCGGTACAGAACGATCAGGAGGGCTAAGGCGAGACTTGTTTCGGAGCTCGCCCAAAGCTCAAAGCGAAGGCGCGATGTGCCGGACCCATCCAGCAAACGCGAGCCAGGCACTGGTGCTGCCGATCGGTATCCGAAGCGCCTGCGCGATCACGACGAAGAGGCTAGCCCACGTCGTAGCGCGATGCACTTTGCGTATCGACCACAGATCGTAGGAGATGAGCAATAGCAGGAACAGATAGACAAACACGCTCTCCATGTGCGGGTGCCCCGTGATCACTGTGAACGGAGGCCGCCCCGTGGGAGCATCCATGATCGCAATCGTGCCAGTCAGGATGAACCGTTTATGAGCGGAGCGATTCGCCCGCTCCCGGTAGGCGAAATAGATCAGCACTCCAAAGATGATCATGCTGAAGAAAGGAATCGCATAAAAAGTCCGCGGATCGAGACCGGAACCCGGAGGCGATGCGCCGCGAGCAAGCATGTCGCTCGCAGCAAGTTCACCCAGCCCGACCATGGCGCACGCCAGGCCGAAACCAAGGAGACCGAGTTTGCGGTGAATGTCTGCACGGTGGACAGACACCAGCGCGGTCTGGACGATCAGGAGAACGATCCAGCTGGAAAACACCGCTCCGTGAATATGGATCAACAGATTGGGCAATGGAGCCCGAAACACTCCAGCCAGAAAATATGTCCGCGCAAATCCCACGAAGACCGTCGCCAGAATCAGCAACGCCATGCAGGAGAAGAAGTAATGATCATAATTGCGATCGCGACGACTCGTTTCATTTCTTCGCTTTGGAAGGGCGAGCGTCGCAACAGTGCCTTCCAGCCGGATCTCATCTATGCTTTGTGTTGTAGCCATGAGCGGTGTCTCCTCTACTGTGGTCATTCTTCATTGGCCCGAAGCCCGGTTCGAACCCCTTGTTCAACAGCCAGTGTGCTGAAGCATCGGTCGACTGGTCTAGCGCGTGATAAGAGCCCTTGCTCGCCGCAGATGATCGCTGGCTTGTGAGAAGCCAGGGCGGCGGAGTAACGGAGGATCCCGCCAAGATCAATCGGTTCCATGACATTCCTCTCACCTACTAAGGCGCGGAATGCTACGGAATTCGATCATTCGCTATTTCGCTGGAGTTCTTCCCCATTCGCCAGGCCTTTGGTAGACTTTTTTTTCTGCTACGATTCTCTTCCCGATTGAGCAGGACAGTCGGAGGAATGCGTGCCGTCTGATTCCTCATCCATCCCGAGATACATCCCGAGTGCCGCTCGCTACCCTGGCTGCCGGGCATATCTCTGTCTCGGGGTAGTTGTGATCCTGCTGCACGCGGCGTTTGCTCAGAGAGAGCAATACCACGTGGACTCATGGACCACTGAGAATGGATTGCCGCAGAACATCATTCGCGACATGTGCCAGACGCCCGACGGCTATCTTTGGCTTGTCACACTGGACGGCATTGTGCGTTTCGACGGTGTCCGCTTCGTGGTATTCAATCGCAGCAACACTGCGGGTATTGAAGGCAACCGGTTCACCTCGCTCTACTGCTCGCCGGGTGGAGACTTCTGGGCGGGCACGGAATACAGCGGCATCACGCGGTACAGCCATGGCGTATTCACCAGTTACACGACCAGCCAGGGGCTGCCGGCCAATGACATCTCCGCGGTCATCGGGGATGATGCCGGACATCTCTGGGCACTTTCCCACACCTTCATCGTGCAGAGGAATAACTCGGGCTTCCAGATGACTCCTCTTCCGCCAGAAGATGCGAAATGCAGCTATTTTCCGATTGGCCAACCCGGTTTCTGGTGCGTTCGCGACGGCAGCGTGCATCTGTTTCTCCGGGGGCAATTTCTGCGCTATCCGCTGCCGTCCGGCTGGTCAGTCCGAGTTCCATCACGAGTTGGCCGTGATTTGAATGGAACGATCTGGCTCGCAGATGGAACTGGAAGATTCGCAAGACTGAGCGGGGGTCAATGGTCCGAGGTACCTCAGGCGTCTCCGACGACCGGGAGTTCGGCGAAGTGGGCGGCGCTGAAATCGACATATCGCGATCGCCTCGGCAAACTTTGGAAGATCAGCATAGGCACCGATTCCGGGGCGTTCTTGCTGGAGGCGTTGAACCTGGTGTCGTCCGGCAAGCCTGAGAAAATCATCTTCAGTTCTTTCTTTGAGGACCGGGAAGGCAGCGTCTGGCTTACGACCGACGGCCAAGGACTTCATCGGCTTCAGCGCCAGACCGTCACAACGCTTTCGAAGGAAGAGGGCCTGCCAGACAGCAATATTTATCCGATCTATCAGGATCACGCCGGAACAATATGGATTGGCACCTGGAACGGAGGACTGGTCCGATATAGCGATGGCAAGCTCGCGGTGATTCCCATCGCCGACGAGCGATCTTCGGCGCGGATTTGTTCCATCTTCGAGGATCGCGACGGGATTCTATGGGTGGCAACTGCGACCAACCTCTACAGGCGGCAACAGGGACGTTTCGAACTGGTGCGCAGCTCGATTCCCGGCGGTCTGCAAACTGTGCGCGCTATATGTCAGGGTGCTGACGGCGCGCTGTGGTTTGGAACCGACCACGGCTTGTGGGGTCTCAAGGCAGGCACCTGGACGCTGCTGACAACCAAAGACGGACTGGCCACAGATGATGTGCGAGTTGTCATCCCAGGTAAAGCCGGCAATCTATGGATTGGGGGCTACGGAGGGCTCACCAATCTCGACCACGGTCATTTCCAGCGCTGGACCGAAGCCAGCGGCCTGCCCAGCACAAGCATTCGCTCGCTGTATGAAGACCCAGAGGGCTCCCTGTGGATCGGCACGTATGACGGAGGCCTGGGAAGACTGCAGGGTAGCAGGGTAAGCAGATTCACCATACGCGAAGGACTGTTCAACAATGGCGTTTTCCAGATTCTGGAGGATGCTCATGGTTATCTCTGGATGAGTTGCAACCGCGGTATTTATCGCGTTTCGAAAAGCGAGCTGAACCAACTCAGCAGGGGACAACGAAGCGCAGTTTTCTCCACCGTGTACGGCAAGGGCGAAGGAATGCGCAATACGGAGTGCAACGGTGGCCTTTCGCCTGCGGGAGTTCGCACCAGGGACGGAAAACTCTTCTTTCCCACGCAGGACGGTGTGGCCATCGTCGATCCCGAGGCTGTTACGGCCGTTCACATGCCGCCGCCGGTGGTGATTGAAGCGGTCCGGCTGGATCGTGAACCGCAAGCGATCGATCGGCCGGTGCGCGTTCCGCCCGGCAGTGAGAACGTCGAGATCGAATACACCGCTCTTAGCTTTCTCAACTCCCGCAACATTCCTTTCCGCTATCGGCTCGAAGGATTCGACCGCGACTGGGTGGAGGCAAGCAACCGGCGCACCGCTTATTATTCGCATCTGCCACCGGGCAGCTATCGATTCAAAGTGATTGCGGCCAACAGCGACGGCGTGTGGAACACACAAGGGCAAAGCATGGCGATTACGGTTCTGCCCCCCTTCTACCGAACCTGGTGGTTCCCTACGCTTGCCCTTGCGCTGACACTGGGATCGGTGTTTCTATTTTGGCAAAATCGCGTTTCTGGGTTGAAGCGCGCGCACGCGGCGCAACAGGCATTTGCACGCCAGCTGATCTCTTCGCAGGAAGGAGAACGCAAGCGCATAGCAGCCGAGTTGCACGATGCTTTAGGTCAGCAACTGGTGGTCATCAAGAACCTGGCGCTCATTGCACTCAACAAGGCAGATCCCCATACCGCGTCCAGGTCGCAGGTGGAAGAGATTTCTGCGCAAGCTTCGCTGGCGCTCCATGAAGTGAAAAAGATTTCCTACAATCTGCGGCCGTATCAGTTGGATCACCTGGGATTGACCAAGGCTATCGAGGGAATCGTCAAGCAGGCATCGGACGCTACCACCATTTGCTTTCACGCAAATATCGATCCGATCAACGGCATTTTCAGCAAGGAGGCCGAGATAAATTTCTACCGGATTGTGCAGGAGTGTGTGAATAATCTTGTTAAGCACTCGCAGGCGACCACCGCCAGCGTGACCGTGCGGCGTGCGGCCGACGAGTTGCTGCTTTCCATTCGGGACAATGGAAGAGGATTCACGCCAGGAGCTTCAAATCCCGGTGGCAGGCCGGGAGGCTTTGGCCTGGTTGGTATCTCGGAGCGCGCGCAATTGCTCGGCGGCAAGCTCGCCATTCATACCGAACCCGGTCACGGAACTACCGTCAACGTCAGGATTGCGCTGAATGAAGATAAACGTGAGCAGCCTAACACGCATCGTGATCGCAGATGATCATCCCGTCTTGCGGCGGGGACTGGTCCAGGTCATCGAAAGCGATCCTCATCTCAAAATCGTCGCGGAGTGCTGCGACGGCGAGGAAGCTCTCGCGCGTATCGTAGAACTGAAGCCGAATGTTGCGGTACTGGACCTGAATATGCCCCGGCTCACCGGCCTGAACGTAGCCAGGGAAGTTGCCAGAAGGAGGCTGCCCGTGGAAGTTGTGTTTCTCACAATTCACAGCGAGGAAGATATGTTTCGCGCTGCAATGGACACAGGGGCCAAGGGGTATCTGCTCAAAGAGACCGCTCCTGCGGATGTTCTGAAGGCTTTGAGGACGGTGGCTGTTGGGCAACATTACGTTACGCCCTCACTCACCGGCCATCTGGTCCGCTTCTCTCGACAATCCCAGGGGCTCGGCGAGCATATTCCGGGACTCAAGGATCTGACCCCCACCGAACGACGAATTCTCGGCCTGATTGCGGTGAACCGATCGAGCAAGGAGATTGCCGCCGAGCTTTTCATTCACTACCGAACCGTGGAAAACCACCGCACCCACATCTGTCAGAAGCTCGGTCTGCACGGGTATCATGCCTTGTTCAAGTTCGCGCTTGAGCATAAATCCGAGTTATAGGGGGCCGGGGCGGGCGTTCCCGGCGAGAACCGTAAACAAAGATCGTGTGGTTCTACACAAGGAAAATGTGTGGTTCCCTCCATTCCCTCGATTCCGTAAACTCCGTAGAGTGATCGTGCGCCCTGTCCGTGCTGCCGGCAGACCGGATGAGGAGCGCGCAGGCCCGAAGACTTCGTGAGTTTGTTGCCGGAGCAAAAGAAAACGATTTCCCAGAGTGGTCGGAAGAACACTGATGAAGCTCTTGATCGTTGAAGACAATCTCGGCGTCCGCCTGTTGATCAGGAGCATTGCGGAAGGTATGTCCCACCAGACCTGTGAGTGTTCTGACGGTGCGGATGCCTTGGCTGCCTATCAGAGCAATCGACCCGATCTTGTGTTGATGGACATCCAGATGGGCGACGTGGACGGAATCGTGGCTACGCAGCGCATTCTCGCCGCTGACCCGCTGGCCCGGGTTGTGATGGTCACCGATTACGACCAGCTGGATCTGCGGGAGGCGGCAACCCAGGCAGGCGCCTGCGGCTACCTATTGAAGGAAAACCTGCTCGATCTCATACACCTGCTGGAAACATTCTGATTCCTCCCGGCAGCCGGGACTGCCAACCTTGGAACCACATTGTGCTAGCTCGGGAGACGCCTCCACTCCCGATCGCTGAGGCCAACCCGGGTCCTTTACGTGGGTGGGCCGTGGTCATTGCGTGCGGGCCGCCCCGCCCGTGCCGGATGTTCCTGGGGACAGCGTGTGTGGAACCACATAGAGAAAATCGTGTGGTGCCACGCAGGCAAAACGTGTGGTTCCCTCCATTTCTTTTTCGGGCCGGCGGCTCTACATTGAAAACACACTGAACGGAACGATGCTTCCGTTGGGGTCGCCGGAACCTGAGCAAGAAAGGCCGCCCCTTGCACTCTTCTTCTTGATTGCGGCGACGACTCTCTGTTGCGGAAATTCGGATTCGAGTTGAGCACCACGGTGAACCTCCCAGGAGGAACAATGAGGCATCGCAGGCACGCCCGCATCGGCAGCGCGGTGAAATTAAACGGAAAACATGGGCAACGGCATCTCTGCGCCGGGATGATCTTCGTCCTGGCGCTGTTTCCGCCTTCTGCGTGGAGTCTGGGCACGAAGCCCGCAATCCCCGGCAGCGCCGCTCCGGCCAGGCTTGCCGAGGCTGCCACGCCCCCGGAAACCTGCAATGGCCCCGGCAATTCCCGGCACATTCTGCCCGAAGGCTCGGCAACCGATCCAGGCGATTTAGTCGTCGACGGCATCTCATGCGTCGCCGATGGATCCGGGAACGCCGGTGGGGTCTCGGGAAGCTATGTCTATCGTAACGTCCACATTATCCACGGCGGTACGCTGACCTTTGAGGATGCGCAGATAGACTTTCACGCGCACTCCATTCTCGTGGAGATGAACAGCACCCTCCAGGCAGGCGCCACATCCCCCATCAAGGGTCCTTTGACCATCTGGCTGTGGGGAAAACAGGACGAATCCCCCGACCTCGCCATCACCTGCCTCAGCGACACGAAGAACCAGTGCGGCGTTCCCGACGCGGACTGGAATTCGAATCGCAGTATGGCCGGCAGGATGAAGCCTAACGAGCCGTGCACACCGGCAACCCAACTGAAGCTGCCGGACAATGACTGCTTTTATCAGTACGACGTGGTGCAATCCGGCGACCCTGCAGGCGCCTATTTTGGCCACAAGGTTTTCGCCGTCTCTGCGGGCGGCAATCTCCTGCTGCGCGGCGCCAAGGGCATTCGCACCGGACCCATTGAGGCAGATCCCGCCGACTCGGGCACAAGCTGGGCCCGCCTGACCTCGACCATTGCGCCGGGAGCGACCTCTTTCACCATCGACCGCGCCGTGCCCACCTGGGCTGCCGGCGACCATATCGTGGTCACGACAACGGACTATCTGCCGGGCCACAGTGAAGAGCTTGTGATCAAGCAGACGACCACGGACGCAAACGGCGTCACCCATATCCACATCGATACATCCCAGCCGGCTCCCATGAACGCCGTGCAGTATCCCCACTGGGGGGAGGCCTACGACTACAGCAGCATCACAGCCGCCCACCCCGGCGTGGGCCCGGCCACCGACCCTAACCGTTCCACGCTTCCCCCTGACCACATTGAGACTCGCGCCGTGGTCGCGCTACTGAGCCGAAGCATCCGCGTTGCCTCAGAAGGAGGAGAACCAACATTTTCACGCAGCCACAATCATTTCCAGCCGACCGAAGGAAATTACTATGGCGGGAACACCATCGTGCGCCAGGGCTTCGCGACCTTCGAAGTACAGGGCGTGGAGTTCTACCAGCTTGGCCAGGGTGGAAGCGTCGGCCGCTATCCCGTGCACTTCCATATGGATCGCGAGGTGCCGCAGCCCAACGCCCTCACGCACTTCGCGGGTACCTATGTCGCCGATTCCTCCATCGTGGATTCGATGACTCGATTCATTACGGTCCATGCCACTCAGGGGGTTACACTGGCGCGCAACGTGGGCTACAAGTCCATCGGCCATGGCTACTACCTGGAGGATGCAACCGAGACCAATAACCGTCTGTACTCCAATGTCGGCATCTCCGTGCGCGCAGCTCTGGATGACCCCGACACCAATCCGCGTAAGATTCCCGGAATTCTGGATCTTCCTGTCGACCAGATGAACCAGATGTTCAAATTCGATCCTCCGTTGACGGCGGGGCAAACGGTTCCCGATAGGCCACCCTATACCAGCGATGTCACCACTCCGAGCGTGTTCTGGATTATGAACACGTGGAACGATCTTGAATACAACGTTGCCGTGGGCGCCGGCACGTGCGGAGCTTGCTACTGGATGCCGCCCGGAGCTGTCAGCGGGCCTTCGCGCTACGAGACCTGGAAGGGATACGCCGGAATGGAGGTCATCGAAAAGCAGGAGGTCGGCATCAAGAACACGGCCGGCATAACGCCGATTCTCAACTTCAAGGGCAACTCCTGCAGCGCCGCCATGAACGCCATTACGACCGTCGGCGCAACTAACCAATGCGAAGGTGTCGTTTACGGGCCGTTCAACGCGTCCCAGAATACGCTGGTTTCCGTCCCCAATGACCACTCCATGCCAGCAGACGACTATCCCGTGGAAGACACCGGAAACAGGGCAAAGGCCACGGTTTGTGATGCCGCACACCAGAGCAACTGCAGCCGGGTCCCTCCCTGCGGGGGTGAGGTCGGGACTCTCGCCAATTGCGCGGCGTCTGTGATTGACCACTTCACCACTTCATTCAACTGGGCACCCACCAACTTTTCCGCCGTCTGGCTGCGCGGATGGTGGTATCTGTTCCAGAACTCCGCTATTACCGATGTACAGAATGGCGGAATCACCTTTATCACCGGTGGCGGCTACTCCCGGGCCGATGCCGCGCAGGGCTACTGGTCGGTGCTCAAGAACAGCATCCTCGTCGGCAACACTCAGCCCATCAACTCCGATGGGTTTCCCGACAACTCCGCCGCCTCCAATGCAGGCCCTTTCAACCCTTCTCCCCGGGGAGGCCTCCCGTGCCCGTTCAATCCGAGCCATTGCGTTTCCGTTGCCGATGGCATCACGTTTGTCGGCTCCAACCTGGCCGTCAACCAGCGCCTCTTCAACATCTATGACGGGCCGTCGACCGAGTACAGCAACATCTACTCCGACATCCATGTCACCGATCTGGGTACTCTGAACGACTGCAGAGGGAAAAATGGAGGAGTGACGGAGCCGGGCGGGTGCACCCAATCCGGTTATATGAACGGCTACGTCCAGGGCGTGCTGCAATCGCCGCGGGGCCAAACGCCAGCCACGCATTGCATCCTGCCCAATGCGGCCCTCGCCTGGAAGCAGCCCAACGGCTTCTACTATCCACCCGCCTTCAATTCCGATCATCTTGTTTTCCACAACGTGGACATTCGCCACTTCGTCATCCTGCCGCTCTATGAGCCCAACTCCTACAAGGAAAACCGGACGGCCATCGAAAACACCTACTGCACCTGGGAACCGGGCATGTTCGCCGCCAACTTCACTGACATCGACCGCCAGACCGAGCTCACCGACAACGATGGCAGCCTGACCGGACTCACTGCGAACAACAGGCAGGAAAGCCCCTCCGAGCGGCCAACCATCTCGGTAAACAAGGACGATTTTTTCGCTGCCCCCCTAGCGACCGATGAGTGCGCCAGCGGCCAGCCGGCGTCAGAACCCAAGTCGAACGACAACGGTGCCACCCTGGACACGAGTCCCTACGAATACTTTACGACTGCCATCGTGGCCGAGTGCGCCAGGGACAGAGCCGACAACAAGGCCCCCTGCACAGACGTCTGGACGCGAGCATGCTCGACGCCTGCCTGCTATGGAGTTCCGCTCTATCGCGAAAGCCTCACCCAGGACGAATACAACAAATACCAGACCAGCAAGACGCTTCCTTCCATCCGGATGTCGGGGCAGGGCAGCGCGCAGCGCAGCACGCTCACCGTCAACCATGGCAAGTACTACGTCGATACGACGGTTTCAAAAGCGTTCCAGGAAGGTTCCCACACTCCCAATATCAATGTCTTTCTGGCCGGCAGGAACTATGACATCTTTTTTGTCTATGCCAACAACCATACAAAGCAGACGTACAGCTTGTTTATTGGCAAAGGACTGGCCGAGGACGCGGCAAAATCAGTCATCACTCCAGGCCGCATGGGCATTCCAGGTAACTCATTCCCGTTTGCTACGGTTCCTGGCGGGGCCTGGGCGACTTACGGCGGATACGACGCAACCACCGGCGTGTTGACCGTGAACGTAGACCTGAGCAGTGCAGCGGACCTTAATCCCGCCAACCGCTCGGGGTTCTGCCAGCCGGCCACCTATTGCGCATGGAACTCCTCCAACAAAACCTGCGGGTGCAACACCTCTGCCGGGCAATGCCGGGATGGCTCCAGTTGCATGCCGGGCGGCAGCTGCGCGGATGGCAGCACCTGCAGGCGTATTTGCACGGACGACAAAGTCTGCTCCTTCGGCACCAAGGACATTGATTGCCCCGAAGAAGGCTGCTACGGCTTCCGCATCACGCTGCCCAGCTCGTTCACGATTGCGGATCAGCCGCTTCCGCCGCCTGCCCCCGGCCTGTTTACCAATGATCCGTATTTTGAACCCGGAACGGTGACCTACGAGGCCGCCAGTCCGGACGTTGCGGGAAACTGCCACTACCAGAATGTACCGACAGAAGGGGCGCAGCCTCGTCTCCTTGAGCCCAGGCCATTCCTGCTCGATGAGCCGAATCGTTGAGGGAAGTGTTTTCCTCCACCGGAGCCACAGAGATCCGGTGCAAAGCCTGGCTAGGCGATTGCGTGGCTGGCTGCCGGGCTTACCACCCGGCGCTGGACTTGCAACGCTGCGAGCGGCTGTCAGACTCGGGATTGGGTTTTTCGCCCGACTACCCGGCTCCACCACCACCTCGCAGTGAGAAAGCCGGGAAAGGCCGTCCGAGTGATCCGACTGATATCGCAACAATGCCTGCCGCATGCGGCAAGCCGGCATGTGCCGGAGCGAAGCCTGGGCGCGACGCTTCTTCGCCGGCCGCAGCCACCTCCTTCGAGCTTTCGGTTTCCGAGCTCGCTGAATCCTCGCGAGGCATACAACATGGTTCTCTCCAGCCGCTGAATCAATACCTTTGGGTTTGCGCGTCACCGTGGTGGTGAAAGCGTAGATGCCCCAGACGCGTCCGGTCAACGTCTGCTACTGCGAAACGGACTGTTTCGGTCGGTTTTTTGGTGCGCGCAAAGCCCGGTCGTAGGGGAAATTCGAAACCTTTCGGGGAAACCTGTGGGATGCTTTTCCGGCGGGTCGACGGACGGGTTGGTGCTCACTGGTATGCTATCGCCAGGTTGACGAGACGCCGGGGAGTTCTCTGTTCCTTGCGGTAAAAGCGAAGACTGGAATCCGACGAATCACAGCATCATCAGCGATCGCATGCACAAATACCCTGAGTTCAAGCTCGAAAACGGCTGGCTCTCCTGCCAGGCATTTACTCGCCACGGTAAACCGATGATTGACTGCGACGGGCGGCCATCTTCGGTGCTGGCGTTGCCGATGGCGCACGCCCGGATCGCAGAAGAAACGCTGCCAGAAAGGGCAGAAGGACTGATCTCGAAGAGCCAATGACCACGAATGACGATGAAGATGATGAACGCGACGAGTTGATCCCCATTGACATGAGGATAAAGCTGTCACGCCGCCTCGCCTTCGATCCTCGCTGGATCTGGAAATCATGCCGATCAGCCGCGATCTGAAACTCCGCGCCGAGCAGACACCGGAAGGCGCAATCATGATCTCTCCGCCGGGTCGGTAGGGCAAATCCGGAAATCGGTTCTAGTTTCTGTCCGCGCTGAAAGGAGGTACACCACGAAAAAGGCCGCGTCTTCGATCCTACGGTCGCCATGCGCCTGCCCGACCGCTCGCTTCGCAGCGCCCACCCTTCCTAAGTTTCCGAGGCGCGGGTCAAGCAGATGCCCGAGAGACTCATGGATGGTTTTCCCAGCCGATGCCGCAACTTCCATGATCGATTGCACGGCGAACCCGGCTCGCTTGCCGAACTGCAGCACAAGATGGAATCGGTGTGGATGGCGAACGGAGCGGAAGCGGGACAGCTGATCGTTTTGGACAAGCATACAGTCTTCAATCTACCGGCAGGACAAACTTGCTCAACAACTCCCTGAGGGTACAGGAGCGGGTTCAGGCGAAGGTCCAGTGGCAGGTCTCGAGCTGAATCTGGCCAAGATTTGGAATCGTCTTGAAAGGCAGACTCGAAACCCGCTCGCGCCGGTCCTGGCGAACCCTCCCCCACCCTTTACGCGCACCGCGCTGGATCCGGTTTCGGCGCGGCGGAACTGTCGACAGCTTCCCGAGAAAACCGTTGACTCAGTCGTGGATGCGGCCGGCGGATTTTAGCGTGGCGTAGACCTTGGGGAAAAGCTGCGCGATGATCTGGTTCTGTGCGTTTGAAGTCTGGCTGTTGGTGAAGATACAGATGATCATGCCATTGCTGGGAAAGTACTCGTAGGTTGCGCGATAGCCGATGGTCGAACCCTGATAACCCCAGAAGAGGCCGACGTTCGGATCCGTGATCTGGAACACGCCGAGCCCAAAGCCTGTGCTATCGGACTGCGATGTTGAGGAAATCGGCTGCCCGGTTTTCGTGGAAACCAGGCTCTCAAGCTCCTGCAACTGCTTTGGCGGCAGAACGTCGCCTTCATACAAGTCACGCACCCACCTGGTCAGGTCTTCCGGGGTAGAGATCATGCCGCCGGCGGCCTGCGCCCAGCCCAGGCTGTAACCGCTGGTGTCATGACCGTAGAGAGCATACAGGGGATCATTCCTGTCGTCGTCGTTTACATAGTAGCCGGATACCAGCCGGGAAGTGACGGAGGACGGATAGAAATACGGCTCGTAGAAGGTGTCCTTCAGGTTGTTTTTGCTGATGATGTTGTTGATATCGGTTTGGTAACTATGCGATGGGCTCACTTTGTCGACGATGAGCTGGGCGAGAATGTAATTAGTGTTGGAGTAGTCAAATGCTGCGCCGGGCGTCTGGACGGGTTCGGACAAAACACAGTCGATGAGATTCTCGGGCGTGATCTCGGACATGGGCTCGGTCGCCATACGTTCCTGCTGGGCTGCGTTACTCGTGTAGGAGGGGATACCACTGGTCATGTTGAGCAGCTGCTTGATCGTCACGTTGGCATACTGCGGGTACTGTGGCAGCCATTTGCCGACTGGGTCCTCGATGGTGAGCAGACCCGCGGCTTCAAGCTGGAGGATGGCAACTGCTGTGAATGCCTTGGTATTGCTGCCGGTCTGGAAAACGTTCGCAGGCGTGACGGCGACGCCTCCACCGTACTGGCTGGTTCCTGTGGAGACGTTGATGTCCGGGGCCCCGCCGCCAAAGCTGACGGTCAGGGAAAGCGTAGAGATGTGTTCGGCCGAGGATCGAGAAGTCAGGTAGTCCTTGAGGTCCTGATCGAGGGCGGTGGCGAGCTTCTGGTCGGAATTACCGGGTGTTGCACAGCCGACAGCACCCAACATGCATATGCAGAGAACAGCGGCCTTCCGGAGGGCGTGAAGCATGCGCTCTGGGCGGGCAGGCGGTAGTGGGATCTTTTTCATGGATGGCACCTCGCAAGTATTCGCGTGATCTCAATGTGAGGCAGTCCGAGAAAAAACGAAATAGAGGGAACCACATGATTTGTCTGTGTGGAACCACACGTTTTCTGTGTGCGGTTCCACACGGGGGCGCGCTCTAAAGGCTTGCTTAAGAAAAGTACCTGAAACCGATGAATGTCGTGCGCACGTTTGGCTTCACCCTCTCGCCTGAGTAATCTCACCCGAGGTAAGCCAAGGATCCGTGACACCGCCTATCCGTGGTTCAAACCGAACCCGTCGAGTTTTGGCGTTTAAGTGCTCATATCCAACCTCCTACCGTTACAATCGAAAGTTTTTTCCACCGACTTCCAATGTGGTCATCCGGCCTACCGCAGAAGCGGTTCGCTCTAGCCAAACGCTTATATTGCTACCCCAGCGGG
>Ga0123356_10003921_pt1 | contig 15487 bp, 14 predicted proteins | sample TergutEmb28metaG_2_FD_92546 | JGI IMG/M metagenome (GOLD analysis project Ga0123356, IMG submission 92546) | Embiratermes neotenicus P3 segment gut microbial communities from Petit-Saut dam, French Guiana - Emb289 P3 | ecosystem: Host-associated > Arthropoda: Insects > Digestive system > Gut ... | reverse complement strand
GAATCCAGTGAGATTGTCGATGCGGGGAAGATGACGGTCCAGACTGCGCACGCCACTAGGCCAATGTCTCGCAGAATGTCTTCGAAGTACATTGTCGCCTGACCAGGCTCAAGACCTCCCCCAGGGGTGAGGCATCCGCAGTCGATGTTCAGACCGCGTGCCCAGGCTGAAGCAATTCCAGCGATGTAGGCCACCATGAGTAATCCGCCGAGTGCTGAGGACCATCGAGAAAACAGGCCAACGACGATCACCAAGCCAAGCAGGATCTCCACGACAGGCAGTGAGTAGCCAATGACGAACTCCATCCAAATCGGGATGGGGAATTCGTACGCTTGGACAGCAATCACCGATTGCCGAAGGTCCCCAACCTTCAAGACCCCTGCATAAATCAGGATGCCGCCGAGGATCAGCCTGGCTGCCAGGGTGATCCAACCAAAGATGGCCGTGCGGCGTGAAGCTTCAGTTTCGTTGGCGGACATACAACAATTCTATCGTGGATTACAACCCTGGTCGCCCGAGGTGTCGCAATCGCTCCAGCGATTATGCCGGGTACACCCCTGGGCCCAGCCCCGCAGCAACCTCAGCCGCAGCAACAAGCCATGCTCGCTGAGTAGCTGGTTTCAGAGCATCGTACGACAGAGTTCCCTCAACCATTGCTGGATCATAAGGAATAACAGTGACCGAACGTGAGAGATCGGCGTACCCTTCCTTGATCCGGCGGATCGATTCATCGGAGGCCTTCGGATCGGCCTGGCTGATAATCGTGACAGAGTTCTTTGCTAAGCGGGCACTGTGCTCATTGCGCCGCCCCAAGGCTTCCAAAAGCAAGGCACCAGCTTCGGCATGATCAGCGCGCGTGGTGGTCACTGTGACCAATTGGTTGGACAGGTCGATCATGCGTCGCCACATCGGATCAGATTCGTCATTACCAGAATCCATCAGGATGAGCCGGTAGAACCGAGCGGCTACCTTCCAGATGGCGTCCACATCATAGGGTGTAATCCTCTGCTCATCGGCGAGTACGACACTCTTGGAGCGCAGGACATCATAGAGATCCCGGCCTTGGTGATGGACGAACTGCGACAAGGCAGTGGAGTTAGAATCCGAGTTCATCAGGTACGGAATCTGCGGCAGCAGGTCCAACAAGGTCGCATCGTGAGGCCCGGACTCCGTACGCCACCCCAAAGTGCCTCGAGTTTGATTATTGTCCCAAGCGAGGACACCAGCACCGCCGTACTTGGCAAAGACTGAAGCCAGACAGATGGTTGCTGGAGTCTTGCCGGCACCTCCCTTGCCGTTGACCACGCAGATCGTACGAGGACTCACCCATCGCTGGGAGACTGCGAGGCGGTGGGCTCGATCAGCGAGTTCGGATTCGGAGGGCGGCAAGGGGATTCCTCGCCTAGCCAAGGCACCGCGCCAACCCTGCTCGGCAGGCAGGGGTTCCCCGGACTCAGTGATGAAAGCATGCCGCGGGGCTGCTTCGTCATCCTCACTGTCAGTCACCAAGAAGGAAGTCGTGGCGATGAGCGGAACGGTGGGAAGAGCAGATGGAATAGGGGTGACATAGCTGGGTGCGCTCGCGATAGGAGTCACCACATTGTCACGAGGTGCTTCGGTGACAGAACCGTCGTTGCCGACCACCAGCCGGAACAAACCAGCCGGATCTGAGCAAATCACCAGCAAAGGGCTGGAATAGTCCTTGGCAGCCTCAGACAGAATCTCGATGGACTTTCGACGGGCTTCCGCAAGACTGGAGCAAGCAACCGTGGTCGCCTTCTCGTTGATGAGTACTTCCCCGACTCCATTCGACCGCAGGAACACTGCACACACAGGTGCGACTGATGATGTGTCGTGAACCACACGATCCCCTTCCTTGGGTGCCAGAGTCGTCGAAGAACCCTCAGGTCGGACGCCAACCGAGTCCATTCTAGCCAGAATGTAGCCTATCTCGGATCGAGGACCGCTCCTTGCGACATGGATACTCCTTCTCAATACTAATCGAGTAATTAGCTGCTGATAACCGGCTAAGCTCGCTGCGACGCAAAACCTCGAGCAGCCAAAGAGAGTTGGCAGCGTAATGATCTGTTCTGCAGCGAGTCTTGGATATCGTTCGAATACTTGTTTTCGTGTTTGGGTCACGCGGTGAAGGATCGCTGGGAAACCGGATGTGCGATATCCTCTCCAGCATGGATAATGATGCTCCCGATGTGGTGGCAACTATGCCTGATAATGTCTCGCAGCCGATGATTTCCATGCGTGGATTGACGAAGTTCTTCGGAAGGATGTGCGCTGTTAACCAGTTGAACTTAGACATCCCGCGAGGATCGATGTACGGCTTCGTCGGGCCTAATGGCGCAGGAAAGACAACGACATTGTCCATGGCGACTGGGATGTTGAAACCGGATGCCGGACAGGTCTGGGTCACAGGGATCGATGTATGGCAGAACCTGACCGCAGTGAAGGCGAGAATTGGGGTGCTTCCTGATCGGCTGAGGCTCTTTGATCGACTCAGTGGTCAGGAGTTGTTGACCTACACCGGTTTGCTTCGCGGCATGGACAAGACAACAGTTGCCCAACGTTCTGGTGATCTTCTGACGGCTTTGGGACTGGCTGATGATGCGCGCAAGGCGGTTGCTGACTACTCAGCGGGAATGACCAAAAAGATTGCCCTCGCTTGTGCGGTCATCCACGCGCCCGACGTGCTCGTACTTGATGAACCCTTCGAGGCGATTGACCCGGTCTCAGCGCGAACCATCGCAGACATTCTTGGAGGTTTCGTACGCGATGGAGGTACGGTGATTCTCTCCTCTCACGTGATGGATACTGTGCAGCGGCTCTGTGATCACGTCGCGATCATTGCCCATGGAAGCCTGTTGGCAGCGGGACCAGTCAAGGATGTAGCGGCAGGAATGGATCTGGAATCCAGATTCATCCAGCTAGTCGGCGGGGGCCCCGAGCACGGAGAACTGACATGGTTGCGACCCTCCTGAGCCTCAAACTCCACCTCGCCGTCGCTGACCTGAAAAGATCCACGGTGAGGCTGGTTCTGTGGATCGTTATTGCTGTCAATGTGCTGTTTGCGGTGGGATTATCCCTGGTCGGCTTAGCAGCCGCATCCTTGGCGGTGCCAGGTCATGAGGCGCAAGCAGGATGGATCACTGTCGTGTGCGGGACAATCCTGGTGGCGGGATGGACCTTGCTGCCGCTGATCTTCTTCGGTTTCGATCAGACCCTTGATCCCGCACGCTTTGCCCCCTTCCCTTTAACGGGGGCCAAACTCGCTCCAGGATTGATTCTGGCTGGTTTGCTGGGGCTGCCTGGATTATTCACAGCGGTTGTCTGCCTGGGTGCTGCCTTGCCGTGGCTGGGGAATCCTCTCGTACTGGCTGTTGGGTTGGTTGCCTCAGTCCTGGGTTTCCTGATGACCCAGGTGTGCGCCCGAGTGGCATCGACAGCCCTGTCGGGGATGCTGTCATCTCGTAAGGCGAAAGACATGATGGGCGTGATCGGACTCGTCGTGATCTTGGTGCTCTCCTTGGCTGGGTCGGGAATCTCGATGATCATTGGCTTCCTGACTTCCAGTTCATCGCGCCTGGCAAATATCTGGCAGATCATCGAAGATGTCAGTGCTGTGGCGTCATGGACTCCGTTCGGTGCCCCCTGGGCCTTGATTGCCGATGCTGGGTCAGGACAATGGTTGCTTCTGGTTGCTCATCTCGGGCTGACCTGCGCGTACTTAGGAGTTGGGCTCTGGGCTTATGGGATCATCCTGAACCACGCTCTTGTGGCTGGGACCATAGCCCGGTCTTCTTCTGTGGTGACCAAGGATTCTATTGCCCGCCTCGCTGGTCTGACCTGGGTACGCGGGAAGCTCGTACCCGTGGCTGCTATTGCTGCGAGATGTCTGAGGTATTGGAGGCGAGATCCGCGCTATCTGGGGCAGATTCCCGCCATGCTCTTTATGCCCATTGTCTTCTGCGGTATGGGGTGGGGATTCCAGTTCCTGCCAACCAGCAGCCCCGAGGAAGCGGTCCCTGCCATCCTTGTCAATGGAATGATTGCCTTCGGGCTGGGATTCATGGCATTGATGGCTGGCTATACCATCAGCGCCGACATCGCCTATGACTCGACGGCGTGGTGGATCCATCTGGCAACCGGAGTCAAGGGATGGCAGGACAGGCTTGGGCGAGTCGCGGCGTTATCGATGATTGCGGTGCCGATCATTATCATCGTGGGAATCGCTGTGCCGTGGCTCATCGGAAGTCCGAGCAAGATCGTACCCTCACTGGCTGCGATGGTGATCTTGTATCTTTCGGCGTTGGGAGTGTCTTCTATCGCATCTGCGCTGGTCATTTATCCCATCGCTTTGCCGGGTGAATCCCCGCTGAAGATGAAGACTGGAATGATGGGCTCGCAGGCTCTGTCACAGATGGGGTCCATGACTGTGGCGGGTTTGCTTGCCTTGCCTATTTGTATCTGGGTGATCTTCGCGACCTCGTGGCAAGCGTGGCTGGCTTTGGGTGCTGCCATCGTTGTCGGCGGCGCGATGGTAGTAGCGGGAGTGATCCTAGGAGGTAAGATCATGGATTCCCGTGGCCCAACCATCCTCCAAAGCCTGAAAAAGAATGACTCATCGGAACGCTCCTGATCCGCGTACTGCTCTGGTGGGAACCCTTGAGTGGGTGTTCATCCCGGTGTGGACCAATGTGAGTGTCTCTTGGGGATGGGATGCGCAGGGTATGCGGGGATCGTAGACTGTTCGGGAGAAACCGGTAGGAGTGGAACTTGTGACGATACGGCTGGAGATTGCTTCGGTGCAGGATATGCATGCCCTTGGCCGGGATTTGGCGCGCCTATCGAGAGCTGGCGATCTCATCCTTGTGATCGGGGAACTTGGAGCGGGGAAGACTCAGCTCGCTCAGGGAATTGGAGAAGGCCTCCATGTGATGGGGCCTGTTATCTCACCGACCTTTGTCATTTCACGTATCCACCGATCTCTTGATGACGGCCCGGCTTTAGTTCACGTGGACACCTACCGACTTGCCAGCCGGGATGAGATCGATGACCTTGATCTCGACGAGGAGATGCCTCACTCAATCACCGTCATCGAGTGGGGCAGAGGTCTTGCCGAACAACTGAGTGAGGATCGTCTTGAAGTTGAAATCCAACGTTCCGGTGACCCCGAGGACGAAACACGGCATGTCACCGTGATTCCGATCGGTCAGCGATGGGCGGATCTCGTACCGCAATGGGAAGCACTGATAAATGTGAACATGGGTCGCGACGCGCTCGCTGATGCGATGGGAGACGGTGATGACTGAGATGATTCTGGGGATCGACACCTCGACCCAAGTCTGTGTCGGACTGGCTCGCAGCGGTGAAGTCATCGCTCCTGTTTGCGTGGGGGACTCGCGCAGCCACGTGGAACTCCTGATGTCCACAGTGGAGCAGGTTATGGCAGATGCTGGTGTGACCATGTCTGACCTAACTGGCATCGCGGTCGGTATGGGTCCTGGGCCTTACACGGGACTGCGGGTAGGAGTTGTGGCTGGTGAAGTCTTAGCCCTCACCCAGGAGATCCCGGTCTTCCACCTATGCAGTCTCGATGCTCTCGGTATCGACTTTGCTCAGACTAATCCTGACCAGGACTTTATTGCCTGTACGGATGCACGCCGCAAGGAGGTTTACTGGGCTCGCTATGATCGCTCTGGAGCGCGGATCGAGGGACCTTTCGTGTCATCGGCCCAAGAACTGCCGAATCTGACAACCATCGGTCCAGGGGTTCATGGGAGCAACGACGGCGGAGTCGTTGTGCCGTACTGTCGAATCAATGCTGGCCTGCTCGCTGCTCATGCCCATGAACTTAGCGATGTTGGTCCTACACCGCTCTATCTGCGGGTAGCAGATGCTCAGGTGTCGGTGAGGGTGAAATCGGTTCTGCCTACTGTGAGTACGAATCGCCTCGGTAAGGACAGCGCATGATGGAGTCTTCACGTTGTGATCTGCGGCGGGCTACCGTTGCTGACCTGGATGCCATCATGGTCCTCGAAACCCTGTCACCGCCATGGTCGGCTGACTCCTGGAAAGATGAGGTGGATCACCACTTCGTGGCGCTGGCAGGGCGAGGGGAAGTCCATGGTGTTATTGCGATGAGCCTGGTGGGTAGTGTGGCTGAAGTACGTCGAATCATTGTCGATCCATCCGTACGACGTACGGGAATTGGTCAATCTCTGCTGAGTCATGGAATGGAGTGGGCTGCTTCGCATGGAGCGCAGGAAGTTTTCCTAGAAGTCTCGGCCGATAACCATGGGGCTATCGCCCTCTATGCAAGCCATGGATTTTCACCGGTTATGCGCCGGGAAAACTACTATGGGACTGATGACGATGCCGTGGTCTATCGCTGGTTGGTGCCTGGGGAAGGGCAGGTCCTATGATGTCTGCTCCATTGATTCTCGGTATTGAGTCCAGTTGTGACGAAACTGGAGTGGGTATCGTTCGCGGCCATGAACTACTCGCCAACGAGGTCGCCAGTTCCGTGGACGAACACGTACGTTTCGGGGGAGTCGTACCCGAAATCGCATCAAGAGCCCATGTTGAAGCCCTGGGGCCAACCCTGCGCAGGGCCCTTGCCGCTGCTGACGTCGACCTGTCGCAGATCGACGCCATCGCGGTCACAGCCGGGCCAGGATTGATGGGGGCGTTGGTTGTTGGTCTATCTGCGGCCAAGGCGCTGGCCTTCGCTCTGAACAAGCCGCTCTATGGGGTGAATCACCTCATCGGTCACGTCGGGGTCGATATCCTCGACCATGGTCCCCTTCCCAGCCCAACCATGGCTTTGCTGGTATCCGGGGGGCATACCAACCTTCTGCGGGTCGGAAATATCGCAACCCAGATCGACGAAATCGGTACGACGATCGACGATGCAGCAGGTGAGGCATACGACAAAGTCGCGCGATTGTTGGGGTTGGCCTATCCGGGGGGCCCAGTTATCGACCGCTTAGCTGGAGAAGGAAACCCTCGTGCCATCTCCTTCCCCCGAGGACTCACCGCAAGACACGACCTCGAACGCCACCGCTTCAATTACTCCTTCTCAGGATTGAAAACCGCGGTCGCCCGCTGGGTTGAAATTTCTCGTCGTGATGGGGTTGAGATATCCATCCCCGATGTCGCTGCCAGCTTCCAAGAAGCAGTCGCGGATGTGCTGACGTCCAAAGCCATCGACGCCTGCCAGTTCCATGGGATCGATACCCTAGTACTCGGCGGCGGAGTAGCCGCCAACTCAAGGCTGCGAGGACTACTCGCCGAGCGCTGCGATCAAGGCGGAATCACCCTACGCCGACCGCGCCCAGCCCTGTGCACGGACAACGGTGCGATGATCGCAGTCATCGGCGCCGAACTCGTCATGGCTGGAGTAGCCCCCTCATCACTAGACATTTCCGCCGACTCCGGCATGCCGATCACCCAGGTCTCGATGTAACGCAGAGAAGCGCCAAGGAGCCGAGTCCCAAGCTGCCCCAAAACGCGCCAAGGGGCCTGGCCCCCTGGTATGTGGCCCCCTGGCATGTCAACCACCGGTCATCCTGCCGCAGGCAGGACCCCCGGCAGCCGACGTAGGGACTTGGGGAAAGATCTACCCTCAGACCCCACGTCGGCTGCCGGGGGTCCTGCCTGGCGGCAGGATGACCGGGGGTCAAGTTATACATTCCCCCGTCACGTCTGTTATAGCACGCCTAGGGCTTGCTTCATTGGTAAGAGCTTGGCTTGGGTTTCGGCCCATTCGGCTTCGGGGTTGGAGTCGGCTACGATTCCGCAACCGGCGAAGATACGTACGTGTTTTTCTTCGATCATCCCGCAGCGCAGGGCTAGGGCAATCTCGCCGTCTCCTTCGGCGTTGATCCAGCCGACGGGGCCGGCGTACCTTCCTCGGTCCATATTCTCGAGTTCGGTGATAACTTCACGGGCGAGAGCTGTGGGCGTACCGCAGACAGCGGCTGAGGGATGGATGGTTGAGGCGAGTTCGAGAACAGTGGCTCCAGGGCGTACGGCCCCAGAGATGTCTGAGGCGAGGTGCATCACGTTGGGCAATTGGAGAACGAAAGGTACCTCGGGAACGTGCAGGGATGTGACATGGGGGCGCAGGGCATTAGCCACCGAAGCAACAGCGTACTCGTGTTCGCGCAGGTCCTTCGATGAGGACTTCAGGGCTTCAGCGAGGCTGGATTCGTCGTGGTCACCGTGGATGGTTCCTGCTAGTACGCGCGAGGTAATAAGCCCGCGATCCTGACGGATGAGCAACTCGGGGCTGGCTCCTACGAGGTTGTTGACGCAGAAGGTCCAGGTTTGGGGATAAGCGGCAGCTAGATGGGTCAAAACAGAACAGACGTCGATGGGAGACGGTGTTTCGGCAATTTCATCGCGTGCGAGTACGACCTTATCCACGCTGTGGTGATGGATTCGTGTGATGATCTGGTTGACAACCGAAATCCACTGATCGTGGTCGAAATTGCCAGTTCTAAACTGCATTTCAGGGAGAGGGGACGGTGTTCCTTTGCGGGCGGCAAGTTCGGCATGGTTCCAGGTGGTGATCCAGGACTGCCCATTGCGGGAACCGATGACGACCTCAGGTACGACAACCTCGTAGGAGCCGTCGGGGGTGAATGGGAAGCTGATGAAAGCTACGGGCCCTGCCATGGGCTCATCGAAGACGTTGGTGACCTTGGCTGTGGACACGAGTTCGAGCCACCAGGCTTCGGCGGCTGCAGCACTCGGGAAGCTTCCGGCGTGGGCGATTCCCGAACCGACGATGCCCTTTCCGAAGCGTACCCAGCACGAGATTGCCCGGTGGCAAGGCAGGAGGTTCACCAGATCGACCGGGTCCTCGATCAAGGAGGTGTGAACGACATCCATAGCAGGCATGAGACATAAGAGTACTCGCCTTTGTCGGCCCTCGCACAGTGACTTGTGACAATGTGACAATGGGGCCTGGCCCCCTGGTATGCGGTCATCCTGCCGCAGGCAGGACCCCCGGCAGCCGACGTATGGACTTGGGGAAAGATCCGCCCTCGGACCCTACGTTGGCTGCCGGGGGTCCTGCCTGGCGGCAGGATGACCGGAGGTTGACATACCAGGGACTTGGGGAAAGATCCGCCCTCGGACCCTACGTTGGCTGCCGGGGGTCCTGCCTGGCGGCAGGATGACCGGAGGTTGACATTCCAGGGACTTGGGGAAAGATCCGCCCTCGGACCCTACGTTGGCTGCCGGGGGTCCTGCCTGGCGGCAGGATGACCGTGTGTTATACGTCCACTTGGCATTCTCCCCTTGACATACTCCCCTTGGCATACGTCCTCGTGGCGCATGTCCCCATTGTCGCAAGAAGGACCATCCCCATTGTTACGTCCATCCAGGTATGCTTGAGTGCGGATTTATACCCCATGGACGAAGGAGTTGGATGAGCGAGAAGATCGCCGCCGACAGCGCGGACGTTATTGTCGTCGGCGCTGGTCCTGCGGGTTCGGCAACTGCTGGGCATCTGGCGAAGGCCGGTCTAAATGTGGTGCTGCTGGAGAAGATGGAGTTTCCCCGCAAGAAGGTCTGCGGCGACGGGCTCACACCGAGAGCCGTACGTGAACTGGCTCTGCTGGGAATCGATGTGGCAGAACTGCCCTGGAAGCGAAACAGGGGACTGCGGATCCATGTGGGGCGGGCCCAGTACCTCATGGAGTGGCCCGACCTAACAAGTTTTCCCTCCTTCGGCATGACAGTACGCCGTTCAGTCTTCGACCACTATCTTGCTGAGCATGCAGTCGAAGCTGGGGCAAATCTGCTGATGGGGGCCAATGTCCAAACCCCGATCATGCGCCGAGGCAGGATCGTTGGTGTCACCGCCAAGGATGGCCGCAGTTTCCGCGCCCCGGTCGTCGTGGCAGCCGATGGGAATTCTGCTCGGCTGGGGATTTCGATGGGTTTGCACCGGCTAGAGTCTCGCCCCTTGGGGGTTGCGATCAGAACCTACTTCAATTCCCCGGCATCCGACGAAGACTGGTTGGATTCCTGGCTGGAACTCTGGGACGGCGCCCCTGGGCGTTCGCACCTTCTTCCCGGATACGCCTGGAGCTTCCCCATGGGTGATGGTACGTGCAATGTCGGCATGGGCCTGCCGGATGCGAATCGCTACCGCGAGGTGGACTACCGTCAAATGATGGCCCGCTGGCTAGCAGGGATGGGGAAGTCCTGGGGATTCACCCCCGAGAATCAAGTGAGCAAGATACGCAGTGCTGCTCTGCCCATGGGCTTCAACCGCAAGCCGCGATATTCCCGAGGTCTGCTCCTCGTCGGTGATGCCGCCGGACTGATCAACCCTTTCAACGGCGAGGGCATCTCGTACGCCATGGAGTCTGGAAGGTTCGCCGCCGAGCACATCATCCAAGCACACGCCCGCGGCTTCCATTCCCGTTCCTCTGATCGTGTCTTAAGTGCGTACGACTCCCGCCTGGCAAACGAGTGGGGAGGGTACTTCTGGCTAGGAAACCTCTTCGGAAAGATCATCGCTCATCCGTCGGTCATGAGAATAGCCGCCAACTACGGCCTACCGATCCCCGCAGTAAGAAACCTCACCCACCGCATGCTTGCCCACCTGAGTGATCAGCCAGCCCAAACGGCCTACGACCGAGTCATCAATGCCCTGATCCACCTAGCCCCGAAGGCCTAATAGTCGGCGTCGCGAACATGACAAAAAGGACCGACCCCTTTGTCACGTCCCATCCTGCGGTGGACCCCGGCAGTCATCCTGCCGCAGGCAGGACCCCCGGTGGCAAGCGTGGGGACTGGGGGTGGATCTTTACCCAAGTCCATACTTCGGCTGCCGGGGGTCCCGCCTACGGCGGGATGACCGGGGGGTTGGCTTCCGAAGGCACCTTGCGGTGGGTTTTGTCCCCCATCCTCTGCATTGTGGTGGGTTTTGTCGCTAGATGGCGACAAAACCCACCGCCAGAAAGAGGATGGGCGTCCGCGACATTTGAGATAGGCGCCCAACGGCCGGGAGGTAGGAGGATGCGGGTACGAGCGCTGGTACCAAACTTGTTAGCGGGGATAGACTTGAGGGTACTTGAGTGCGGAAGGTGGCTATGGCTGACGAGATTGTTTCCCCAGGTGGAAAGACTGAACCGGATGTGGGGTGGGGGCTGACTTATGATGATGTTCTGCTTCAACCAGGTGAATCGGATGTGATCCCTTCTCAAGCGGACACGTCGACATATTTTTCTCGTCGGATTATTCTGAAGATTCCCCTTGTCAGTGCTGCGATGGATACGGTCACTGAGTCTCGTATGGCCATCGCTATGGCGCGCGAGGGCGGGATTGGGATCCTTCACCGCAATATGCCGATTCTCGAACAGGCCCAGAAGGTTGATCAGGTGAAGAGGTCTGAGGCTGGCATGGTCACAGAGCCGATCACGATCACTGCGGATCGTACGATTGGTGAAGTCGATGAGATGGCCGGCAAGTACCGCATCTCCGGAGTGCCGGTTATCGATGAGAACGGCTACCTGATCGGAATCGTCACCAACCGTGACATGAGATTCGAAGACGACCCCAACCGACTCGTACGCGACGTCATGACCCCGATGCCCCTAGTCACAGGCTATCCAGGAATCTCAGCCGATGAAGCTCTAGCGCGGATGGCTAAGCACAAAATCGAGAAACTACCGCTCGTCGATACCGACAACAAGCTCACCGGGCTGTTCACTCTCAAAGACTTCGTGAAGTCAGGTAAATATCCCAATGCTGCCAAAGACGCCGCTGGGCGTCTGCGTGTAGGCGCTGGCATTGGCTTCTTCGGGGACGGCTGGGAAAGGGCGATGACCCTGATTGAAGCTGGGGTTGACGTCCTGATTGTCGACACCGCCCATGGTCACTCCCAGGCTGTTGTGGAGATGATCAAGCGTCTCAAAGCCGAACCGCTCGCTGCCGAGGTGGACATCGTCGGCGGCAATGTTGCTACGTACGAGGGGGCAAAGGCCCTTGTCGATGCAGGCGCAGATGGAGTCAAAGTCGGTGTTGGACCAGGTTCGATTTGCACCACTCGAGTCGTCTCGGGCGTGGGCGTACCTCAGGTAACAGCCATCCATGCAGCCGCGAGAGCATGTAAGCCAGCCGGTGTTCCGGTCATCGGTGACGGCGGACTACAATACTCAGGAGACATCGCTAAGGCCATTGTTGCCGGTGCGAGTTCGGTGATGCTGGGCTCCCTGCTAGCCGGATGCGAGGAGTCTCCAGGTGAGCTCGTATTCATCAACGGCAAGCAGTTTAAGTCTTATCGCGGAATGGGTTCACTGGGAGCTATGGCTGCCAGAGGCCGTCGGGCTTCCTATTCGAAGGATCGCTATTTCCAAGCCGATGTTGAGGCCGATGACAAGCTCGTACCCGAAGGTATCGAGGGTCAGGTTGCCTATCGCGGTCCGCTAGCAGCAGTGGCCTATCAGCTCGTAGGCGGGCTGCGGCAGTCCATGTTCTACACAGGTGCGACCACGATCGAAGAACTGCAGACCAAGGGGAGGTTCGTACGAATCACCTCGGCTGGGCTGCGGGAGTCCCATCCCCACGACATCATGATGACAGTCGAAGCGCCGAATTACTCGTCCCCGCCATGGGAACCAGGGCGCATCGCCTGAGCAGGAACAACCCTTCAACGACGAGGAGACATATGTACGACATTGGCCGGAATAAGAGGGCAGAGAAGGCCTTCGGCCTTGATGATGTGGCGATCGTACCAACGAGAAGGTCGCGGGATATCGATGATGTGGATCTGACATGGCGAATCGATGCTGTGAGTCTAGATTTCCCTCTGATCGCTGCACCGATGGATTCTGTGATGTCGCCCGAGACAGTGATCGAAGTCGGCCAACTCGGCGGCCTGGGGGTGCTCAACCTGGAGGGCTTATGGACCCGCTACGAAAACCCGATGCCGGTCTTTGATGAGTTGGCCCAGCTCCGCGACCCACTGTCAGCGATCCGGAGGATGCAGCAGGTCTACTCGGCACCCATCAAACCAGAACTGATCGATGCGCGCTTAGCTCAGATTCGTGAGGCGGGGGTTCCCTTTGCGGGTTCCCTCAGTCCAGCCAGAGTACGCGACCACGCCGATCGGGTTGTGAAAGCAGGTGTGGACTTCCTGGTGATCAGGGGTACGACTGTGTCGGCCCAGCATGTGTCGACAACGTCGAATGCTCTGGATCTCAAGGAGTTTATCCATACCCTGGATGTGCCGGTCATCGTCGGCGGATGTGCGAACTACAACACAGCCCTCCACCTGATGAGAGCCGGAGCCGCCGGAATTCTCGTTGGATTCGGCGGAGGAGCCAGACGAGCAACCCGTAATGTCTTAGGAATCGAGGTGCCGATGGCTACCGCGATCTCCGATGCAGCCGCCGCCCGGGGAGATTACCTCGATGAATCAGGCGGAAGGTACGTCGCTGTCATCGCTGATGGTTCTATCGCTCGATCCGGTGACATCGCCAAGTCCTTGGCCTGCGGTGCTGACGCAGCCATGGTCGGCGTACCCTTCGCGCGCGCAACCGAAGCACCCGGTCAGGGTTACCACTGGGGCCCCGAAGCCTGGCATCCGACTCTGTCCCGCGGGCTTCGCGATCACTTCGACACCATCGCCACCCTCGAAGAGATCCTCATCGGTCCAAGCTCCAGCGCCGACGGCTCGATGAACCTGGTCGGTGCTCTGCGCCGTACTCTGGCTTCCGTTGGCTACACCGATGTCAAGAGCTTTCAGAAGGCTGAACTGATTCTCGTCTAATCAACCATGGGTAGAAAGAACAGCTACCCATGGTAGAATTATGATATGGCCATCAACATTAAGAATGAACGAACCGTTGAGGCAGTCAAACAGCTTGCGGCCTTCTATGGCATGAGTTATACAGCAGCAATCGAAAAAGCTGCGCAAGATACTCTGCGAAACCCCAGGACTGATCAGAGGCTTGCCCAGATTCTCGAGATTGCCGATGCCTATCGAAATCAGGCAAAATCTGAGATCGGCAGCGATCATGATCTCTACGACGAGAATGGGCTCTATCGATGATCGTGGATACTTCGGCGATCCTCGCCATTCTTAAGGGGGAACCCAACCGAATTGATCTGGTGAAAGCCATCCTGGCTGATCCCGATCCCAAGATAAGTGCTGCAACTCTGGTCGAATTGTTTGCCGTCACCGATGTTCGCGGCCAGCCGAACCAAAGCAGACGGGTGGACAACTTGCTGCGTCTTCTGCGGATTTCAGTAGTCCCCTTCGACCAGGATCAGGCTCGCATTGCCCGTGAGGCGTATCGTGACTTCGGCAGGGGATCCGGGTATCAGGCAAAACTCAATCTCGGTGATTGTTTTTCCTATGCATTGGCTGCCCAACTCAGCGAGCCTCTGCTTTATGTGGGGCAGGACTTTTCCGCCACAGACCTGGACTCAGGCCTAACCTAAGCCGTAAGCCTTGTGGAGGAGCCAGATGGGGTGGACGACTTGCGCTCCGGTGGCAGCAGCGATCTGCCAGCGGCAGGTTTCGGTGTCACACACCGCTAAGTCCTTGTTGGTGGCTGTCACAGCATCAAAAAGCGGTTTACCCACAGCTTGACCGATGTCGTACTTCTCCTTCTTCAGCCCGTAGGTTCCTGCGATGCCACAGCAGGTAGCCTGAGCATCGATGGCTGTGAGTCCTGGGATGAGGTTCAGTAATCTCAACGCTGGCTTGCCCATGCCCTGGCCCTTGAGCTGGCAGGGGGCATGGTAGGCAACTGTGATCTCCACCGGCGTGAAGTTCAGCGGCAGTTCATCCAGATCAGCTAAGTCAAGAAGGAACTCTGACACATCGCGGATCCTGCTTCCTACCTCGATCAGCGCCGGGTCCTCAACCCCCATGATCTCGCGGGCTTCATGCTTGAGCATGCCCACACAGGAAGCCGGAGAAGCGACAATCGGCGTACCTGGTTCAACATTGAGTTGATGGGAGAGTTTGACGACGTACGAGCGCGCAGCGTCAAAGAGCCCATTCGATTGCAGGGCCAAACCGCAGCATCCCTGCTTGGGCACGACGACCTCGAAACCAAGGTGTTCTAGAACCTCGACGGTCTTGATCGAAGTCTCCACTTCGAAGTATTGCCCAGCACACCCATGGAAGAAGACAACCTTCCCGCGCACCGGGGGTGTGGTACGCCGATGCTTCTTCCACCAGGATGCGAAGGTCTGGCTGCGTGCCGTCGGCATGGCAGCCTTGCGATGAATACCAATGACCTTCTCCATGATCCAGCGTACCCAGCGCAACCCAAGGAAGTAGTTGGCGATCGGAGCAATCGGGCGCATGGCTTTACCCATGAGAGTCGTCCGCGAGATGACCTTGTCGCGCAGCGGCATATGGTCCTTCTTCATCGCAGCCCGCGCCACAGAATTCAGTTCAGCGATCTGGACCCCTTGGGGGCACACCAGCGTACAT
>Ga0123356_10003920_pt1 | contig 15492 bp, 9 predicted proteins | sample TergutEmb28metaG_2_FD_92546 | JGI IMG/M metagenome (GOLD analysis project Ga0123356, IMG submission 92546) | Embiratermes neotenicus P3 segment gut microbial communities from Petit-Saut dam, French Guiana - Emb289 P3 | ecosystem: Host-associated > Arthropoda: Insects > Digestive system > Gut ... | reverse complement strand
GCCTGTTACAAGCACGGCTTTAAAAAAAGCGCTCATGCGGGTGAATTTTCGTTCCAGGCTTCTATTGATATATTTCATGGCGTGCTCCTTTGTAGGGGGCGATGCCCTCATCGCCCCGCACGTTTCGTGTTATGGTCAAGTATCGCGGGCCGATGAGGGCATCGGCCCCTACATTTTCCCGGTCATCGCAGTCTTGGCAAAGGACAAATCTAGGATAAAATAAGATACACTTTATTTTATCCTAATCGTTTCGTTTTATCAAGTTTTTTCTTGCCAACCGCCCCCGCCAATGCTATACTATCTCCCAACAAAGCACAAAGGCAAGGATGGAGACAATGCCTGCGTAAAGGGCTATCCGAAAGAGAGGGCTGGCCGCTGGCTGAAAGCCGCCCGGATCGTTCGCGGGAAATTCACTCCGGAGCCGCTCCGCTGAAGCTTTTTCAAGCCTAGGCCGGGCCGGGCACGCGCCCGTTATCAAAGCGAGGCCCTACGTTTTGTATAAACGCGGGGTGAATGTGGGTGGTACCACGAAACAATACGCTTTCGTCCCATGGGGGATGAAAGTGTTTTTTTGTGTTTTTATTTGGGAAAGGGAGAGGGAGCATGAACATTCAAGAGAACATCGATCATTTGCTGGAGCACTTGCAGGCTGACTTATGTGAGGTGGTGGATTCCCAAACGCTGGAGGCGCTGCGCCTGCGCGTGTTGGGACGCAAGGGCGAGATCACCACGCTGATGCGTGTGTTGGGCCAGGTTCCGCCCGAGGAGCGGCCTGCCATCGGCCAGCTGATCAACGACGCCCGGGAGAAGGCCGCCGGCTGGCTGGATACCCTGGCCATGCGCATCGCCGTCCATGAGCGCACCGAAGCGCTGGCCCGTGAAACCATCGACGTGACCCAGCCCATGTGGGAGCGCCGCTTGGGCAACCTGCATCCCATCAACCTGGCGCTGGACGAGATACTGGACGTGTTCACCGGCATGGGCTTTGAGGCCGTGGAGGGGCCGGAGGTGGAGCTGGATTTGTACAACTTTGAGCTGCTTAACCTGCCTAAAAACCACCCCTCCCGCGACGCGCAAGATACCTTCTATATCGAAGAGAACATTGTGCTGCGCACCCACACTTCCCCGGTGCAGGCCCGCACCATGCTGGAGCGCAAGCCGCCGATTCGTATTGTGTGTCCGGGCCGGGTGTACCGCGCCGACGAGTTCGACGCCACCCACTCCCCGGTGTTCCATCAACTGGAGGGCCTGATGATCGACGAGGATGTGACCATGGGCGACCTAAAGGGCACGCTGGATGCCTTTGCCAAGCGGCTCTACGACCCGGACATCGCCACCCGCTTCCGCCCATCCTTTTTCCCCTTTACCGAACCTTCGGCCGAGGTGGACTTAACTTGTGTAAGCTGCCGCGGGCAAGGTTGCCGCGTCTGCAAGGGCACCGGCTGGATCGAGGTGCTGGGCGCGGGCATGGTCAACCCCAAGGTGCTGGAGCTTTGTGGCATCGATAGCCAAAAATACAGCGGTTTTGCCTTTGGGATGGGCTTGGACCGTATCGCATTGCTGCGATACGGCGTACAAGACCTGCGCCTGATGTTCGAGGGCGACATGCGTTTCTTAAGGCAATTCCGATAAACAGTTCCATTTAGAAGGAGAAGAAAATGAAAGTCAGCAAAAAATGGCTGGAACAATACGCGCCCATCCCCATGGATTTGGCTGCTTACCAGCATGAGATGATCATGCGCGGCACCAGCGTTGAAGGCATTGAGGATATGGCCTCTCAAGTACAAAACGTGATCGTGGGGCGGATCCTGTCTGTGACGCCCCACGGAGATTCGGATCATTTGCTCATCTGCCAGGTGGACGTGGGCAAAAAGACGCTGCAAATCGTAACCGGCGCAACCAATGTGTCGGCGGGCGATCTGGTGCCCGTGGCTGTAGATGGCGCGGAGTTGCCGGGGGGCAAACAAATCCGTGAGGGCAAGCTGCGGGGCGTGGTATCCCAGGGGATGCTGTGCTCCGGCCCGGAGCTGGGTGTGCCCGTGGATCTGTATCCATCGGTAGGGGAGGAGGGCATCCTGCTTTTTGCCGAGGACTATCCGTTGGGAGCCGATGTGCGACCCATCCTGGGCATCGACGATCAGGTGATCGACTTTGAGATATTGGCCAACCGGCCCGATTGCCAGTGCGTGTGGGGCGTCGCCAGGGAGACGGCTGCCGCCATGGGCGCCGAGTTCCGCAAGCCCCATATCACAGTGGACACCGTGCCCGGCAAAATCGAAGATTTTGTGCGCATCCGGGTGGAAGACGATACCCTTTGCCCCCGCTATGTGGGCCGGGTGGTGACCAATGTGCGCATCGCGCCCTCGCCCCTGTGGATGCGTGCCGCGCTCCACGCCGCCGGTGTGCGTTCCATCAACAACGTGGTGGACATCACAAATTACGTGATGCTGGAAACCGGCCACCCCATGCACGCCTTTGATCTAAGCCAGGTGCGCGACGGGGCCATTGTGGTGCGGCGGGCCCGCCCAGGCGAGACGCTGCGTACCCTGGACGGCAAGGATCGTGCCCTTACCCCCGAGATGCTGGTGATTGCCGACAACGACAGGGCCACCGGCGTGGCCGGTGTGATGGGCGGCGAGGAGTCCGAAATCGCTGAAGGCACCCGCACCCTATTGTTTGAATGTGCGGCCTTTGACCGCACCAGCGTGCGCGTCACCTCCCGTGTGCTGGGGCTGCGCACCGAATCGTCCAGCCGGTTTGAAAAGGGCGTAAGCCCGGCCACGGCACGGGAGGCCATGGATCGCGCGTGCCAGCTGATCCGCTTGTTGGATGCCGGTGACGTGATCGAAGGTGTGTACGACAACTATCCCAAGCCCATCGAGTTGCCGTGGATTGCTGCCTCTGTCCGCCGCATCAGCAGGCGCGCAGGCGTAGACATCCCCGGCGAGGAGATGATGCGCATCCTAAAAGCGCTACACTTTGATGTGAAACTCAAAGGTGATGATCTGCACGCAAAAGCCCCAGCCTTCCGCCAAGACGTGGAGATGGAAGCCGACCTATGCGAAGAAGTGTTACGTTTCCACGGCTACGAGCATCTGCAGCCCACCACCCTGCGCGGCCAGAGCACCGGCGGCGGGAAAAGCCCGCGCATCCACGCCAGGGACAAAATCAAGCGGGTGCTCACCGCCATGGGGTATTACGAGGCCATCAGTTTCTCCTTTGTGAGCCCAAAAATCATCGAAAAGCTGCGGCTGGCCGGGGATGATCCCCGCCTCAACCAGCTTAAACTGCTTAACCCCCTGGGCGAGGATACCGGCGTGATGCGCGCCTCCCTGGCGCCCTCCATGCTGGGTATGCTGGCGCTCAACTTCAGCCGGGGCAATGACCGGGCCGCGCTGTTTGAAGTAGCGCCCGTGTTTGATACCTCCGCCCGCAAGCCCGGCGAGTTGCCCAACGAGAATTGGACCCTTTGTGTGGGCGGATACGGGGCCGCCATGGATTTCTATCAACTCCGCGATGTACTTACCGAGTTGCTGCGGCAGTTTGGCGTGGCCTGCCGGATCGTTGTGGGCGGGCAGCCGTACCACCATCCGGGCCGTTCGGCTACGTTGATGGCTGGTGATTTGCCCATTGCCACGTTGGGCGAGGTGCATCCCGAGGTATGTGATGCCTTTGAGTTGCCCCGCCGTCCCTTGCTGGCCGAACTGAATGTGGAGCTGCTGTTTGCCCTGGAGCGCGCCGTGGACAAAGTCGCGCCGCTGCCCCGGTTCCCTGCTGTAACCCGCGACCTGGCCCTGGTGATGGACGAACAAACGCCTGTAGGCCAAGTGGTAGAAGCCATTGCCGAGGCCGGGACATCGTTGCTGGAGCGGGTGGAGGTGTTTGACGTGTACCGGGGGGCGCAAGTGGGCGAGGGCAAAAAGTCTGTGGCTTTTTCGCTGGTATTCCGCCATGCCGAGCGCACGCTGGGGGATGGGGATATTGGGCCGGTGTTTGAGGGGATTGTGCGGGTTTGTGAGGAGCGGTTTGGGGCAATGATGCGGGGGTAGTAGGGGCGAAATCCATTTTCGCCCGCCCTTATTTCGTTTGTCTGCACAGCATGTTTGGGGCGGATATGGAATCCGCCCCTACGAAAGACGGCGAGACTTGATTCACGTTAATAATAAGATTGAGGAAACGGGGGGGGGCGTGTGGTGATTCGCAGGTTTGCCTTGTTGGTTGTGTGTTTGCTGGTTGTGGTGGTGATGCCGTTTGCGATAGCCGAAGAGCGAACGGATGCTAGCGGGCAGTGGAAGTATGTGTTGGAGGATGGCGGGGCGGTTATTACGGGGTATGTGGTGGAACCGCGTGGGGATTTGGTGATACCGGGGGAGTTGGATGGGTATGTGGTGACAGGTATCGGCTTCGGGGCGTTCTTTTGGCGCATGGGCTTGACCAGCGTGACGATCCCGGACGGTGTAAAGAGCATTGGTGAGAGGGCGTTCGCTGAGTGTGATGCTTTAACCAGCGTAAATCTCTCGGATAGCGTAGTGCAAATCGGTGCTGAGGCATTCATGGATTGTACCAGCTTAGCCCAATTAACCATTCCCGACGGCGTAACGAGTATTAGCTATGGAATGTTTGCTGATAGCGGTCTACAAAGCTTGATTATCCCGGGCAGTGTGACGAGCATTGGCGATGAGGCGTTCGCCGGATGTACTCGCTTGACCAGCCTGACCATTCCCGATGGTGTGACGAGTATCGGCGAGATGGCGTTTGCCTGGTGTGAGCGTTTGGCCAGCGTGACAATCCCTGCTAGTGTAATGCAAATCGGCAGGGATGCGTTCCGCGAGTGCGACAACATCACCTTATATGTAACCGAAGACAGCTACGCTGAACAATACGCAAAGGACAATAATCTGCCATACATTTTTATCACTGACGCAGGCGCCGATGCGGCTAACGTGGACGTGTACGGGCAGTGGAAGTATGTGCTGGAAGACGGCGGTGCGGTCATTACGGGGTTTGTAGTGGAGCCGGAAGGCGATTTGTTGATCCCGAGTGAGTTAGATGGGTATGAGGTGACAGGTATCGGCTTCGGGGCGTTCTTTTGGTGTCGCGATCTAACCAGCGTGACGATCCCTGAGGGCGTAACACAAATCGGCGAATGGGCATTCTATGATTGTTCTCGCTTAACCAGCGTGATAATTCCTGAGGGCGTAATGCGAATCGGCAACGAGGCGTTCTATGGATGCAGCAGCTTAACCAGTATAACGATCCCAGACAGCGTAACAAATGTTGGGGTAAATCCATTTGCAAGTTGTACTGCATTATCTATCAATGTGTCCGCCAATAATCCGATATATGAGGATATTGATGGTGTGCTTTTTGACAAGCAGCAGAAAATGCTAGTTTCTTATGCTGGTGCTTGGGACGGCTCCTATACGATTCCCGAGGGTGTCCTGCTCATCGGCGATCGTGCGTTTTCTGGACATGGCGACTTAACCGACGTGACCATCCCTGATAGTGTAACGAGCATTGGGGATTGGGCGTTCTCTGATTGCGTCGGCTTAACTGGTTTAACCATCCCAAACAGTGTAAAAAGCATAGGGGAAGGAGTGTTTTCTGGGTGCGAGGGTTTGACCACCCTGGTGATCCCAGATGGCGTAGCGCAAATCAGCGCCTGGGCGTTTTTGGGATGCATTGGCTTAACCAGTGTGACGATCCCGGACAGTGTGGTGAGCATCGGCTATGAGGCGTTTCGTGGATGTAGCGGTTTGACCGACATAACGATCCCAACCAGCGTGACGAGCATTGGTGGCTCGGCGTTTGCAGAGTGTAGCAGCTTAACCAGCGTGACGATCCCGGACAGCGTGACAAGCATCGGTACCTGGGCGTTCCAAGGGTGTACCAGCTTAACCAGCGTATCCATCCCCGCTGGCGTGACCGATATCGGCCTGAATCCATTTGCGGAGAGTTCGATATCGTATATCAGCGTGTCTCCCAACAATCCGATATATGCGGACATTGATGGCGTGCTTTTGAATATGCAGGAAAAAAAGCTGGTTTCTTACCCCAACGTTCGGGAAGGTGCGTATGCGATACCTGAAGGTATGCTGCTTATCGGCGAGGGGGCGTTTTATGGAAGTGATGGTTTAACCAGCGTGACCATCTCTGATAGCGTGACGAGCATTGGATATTGGGCGTTCGGCAGATGCACTGGCTTAACCAGCTTGACGATCCCTGACAGCGTAACGAGTATTGGGAGTGGGGCGTTTGATGGATGTAGCGGCTTAACCAGCGTGGTCATCCCAGGCAGCGTGACGAGTATCGCCGGTGGGGTGTTTTATGGATGTACTGGCTTAACGAGCGTGACCATCCCCGACGGCGTAACGAGCATCGGTGATTCAGCATTCGCCGGTTGCAGTGGTTTGACCAGCGTGACGATTGCGGACAGCGTGGTGAGCATCGCCATCGCTGCTTTCTCTGCGTGCAGCAGCTTAACGAGCGTAACGATCCCAGATGGTGTCACAGATATCGGGAAAAATCCATTTTATGGGAGCGCTCTATCCTATATCACTGTGTCCTCGAACAATCCGATCTATGAGGACATGGACGGTGTTCTTTTTGACAAACAACAGAAAATGATCGTTTCCTACCCTGGGGGCAGGGGCGGCTCGTATACGATTCCAAAAGGAGTGGTGCGTATTGGCGATGGAGCGTTCCAGGATTGTACCGCCTTAACCGGCGCGACCATCCCGGACAGCGTAACGAGTATTGGAACATGGGCGTTCGCCGGGTGTACCGGCTTAACCAGCGTGACCATCCCAAGCAGCGTGACGAGCATCGGCACCTTTGCATTCTATCAGTGCAGCAACTTAACCAGCGTGACGATCCCAGCCAGCGTGTTGGACATTTGCGGCGGTGCATTCTATGATTGCGACGAGCTTATCTTAACCGTAACCGAAGGCACCTACGCCGAACAATACGCCAAAGACAACAACCTACCCTACATCTTTATCAACAACGAACCATAACCAACGGGAGGATCACCATGCCAACCAAGTATGCCCCCCAAATCGACACCCGCATCAACGCCGCCACCCGCAAATTCGCCCTGCTGGGCGCAAGCCTGCCCTACACCTGGTCGCCCCAAATCCACAACACCCTGCTGGCCGCACGGGGCGTAAACGCCGTGTACATCACACTCACCGTGGACGCCTACTCCCTGGCCAGCGCGGTAGACGTGCTCCGCCAAAGCTTTGCGGGCTTTAACGTCACCATCCCGTACAAGGAGGCCATCATCCCCTTGTTGGATGAGCTGGACGACACGGCCTCGGCCTGCGGCGCGGTGAATACCGTTACCGTAAGCGAGAGCGGCGCCCTCACCGGGTACAACACCGACGGCATTGGCCTGATCCGCGCCCTAGAGGAAGCCCTGGTGAGCCTGGACGACGCCTCTACGGTGATCGTGGGCGGCGGCGGAACCGCACGCATTGCCGCCTATGAGCTGCTGCGGCGGGAAGGCAATGTGACCGTGGCCGTGCGGGATCCTAAGCGGGCCGAGGGCCTGGTAGCTGATCTGGCGGCCCTGCAGCCCGACGGGAGTGCCCGCATCCAACTGATCTCTTTGGAAGAGCTGGAGGGTGGGGGAGAGGAATACGATCTGCTCATCAACGCCACGCCCCTGGGCACCTTCCCCGATGTGGATGGCTGCCCGGTATCCCAGGCCGTGGTGGCCCGCTGCCAAGCGGTATTTGATGCCGTGTATAACCCACCGGAGACCCGCCTGCTGGCCATGGCCAGGGCGCAAAGGGTCAAGTGCGTGGGCGGTTTTGGCATGTTGTTTTATCAGGCGGCCGAGGCCCAAAAGCGATGGCTGGGAGGTTCGTTGCCCAACCGTGTGTTGCGTGAGATGCACCGGGCGCTGGAGCAGTTGGTTTAGTGAGTTACAAGTTATGAGTTACAAGTTACAAGAGGAAACGGAGGGGGCCGTGTCAAATACTACAGGCTGGGTATTCCGAATTATCCCTCGCGGTTTTTTCTTGTAACTTGTAACTCATAACTTGTAACTGTTAAGGAGGTCCCCTTGCATACAACAACTTCCGTTTCATACCGGGGCACACGCCGTGCCTGCTCCGCCGCGCTTATGACCCAGGCGGCCATCAATAACCTGCCGCCCCTGCTGTTTATTGTGTTCCGGCAACAATTCGGGTTGTCCTACGAGCAGCTTGGGTCGCTGGTGCTGTTTAACTTTTGCACACAGTTGCTTGTGGACGTGGTGTGCGTACGTTATGCCGACAAGATGGGCTACCGCGTGCCGTTGGTGGCGGCCCACATACTCTGTGCGGTGGGGCTTGTGCTGCTGGGTGTGTTGCCGCTGGTGCTCAGCAACGCGTACATCGGCCTGTGTGTGGCCGCCGTGGTGTACGCAATCGGCGGCGGGTTTACCGAGGTGTTTGTAAGCCCGCTGGTGGAATCCCTGCCCAACCCACCAAACGCCAAGGCCGCGTCCATGGCCATGGTGCATTCCTTTTATTGCTGGGGTACCCTGCTGGTGGTGTTGCTTAGCACCCTGCTCTTATCGCGGATCGACCGCTCCCGCTGGTGGGTGCTGCCCCTGGCTTGGTGTGCGCTGCCCCTGGCCAATGCCGTGGCCTTTGCCCGAGTGCCCCTCACCGAAATGATATCCGATACCCGGCGCACCAAACCACGGGCCCTGCTTACCCGGCCCGCCTTTTACGCCATGCTGCTGCTGATGATCTGCGCCGGCGCCTCGGAGCTTACGGTGGCGCAGTGGGCCTCCATGTTTGCGGAGCAGGCCCTGGGCCTGCCCAAGGTGTGGGGGGATTTGCTGGGGCCCTGCCTGTTTGCGCTCACCATGGGCTTGGGCAGGTTGTTGTACGGCCTGCGGGGCCATAAGATCAATCTGCGGGCCTTTATGCTGTTTAGCGGCGTGCTATGTGTGGCCTGCTACCTAACGCTTAGCCTTGCGCCCAGTCCGGCCATAGGCATGGCGGCCTGCGCCCTTACCGGGTTTTCGGTCAGCATTTTCTGGCCGGGCACATGCAGCCTCACTGCCGCCCGTTTTCCCATGGGCGGCGCTACCATGTTTGCCATATTGGCCGTCTTTGGGCATATCGGCTGCTCCGCCGGGCCTTGGCTGGCCGGGATGGTGGCTGATCGCGCCGAACAGGGCTCTTTGAGTTTTTTGAGCTGGATCAACGGATCGCCCCTGCAAACCGGTATTTTGCTCAGCACGATTTTCCCGCTGGCGCTGGTTGTGATCACGCTAACCCTGGGCAAAAACAAACAAGAGGGATGTGAGGCCGGTGCCTCTGAATGATACTGTCGTCTTACGGGAGTTGGCAAAACGATATCGGGAGCTGGCTGAGCTGCCCGTGAACCGTGAACGGGAGCAACGCATCCGGCGGGTCAACGGCTTGGAGCCAGGCCGCCCTCCCGTGTGGATCGGCGAGATTCCTTGGAACGAGATGGACATCGACGGCCAGCTTGTTTGCCAATGCCAGGAGCCTCTGGCCCGGCAGATCGAGTGTTATCTGCGGCAAAAGCTATTTGCCTGGAAGTACTTTCAGGCCGATATGGTGCTGGAGCCGGTGTATCCGGTACAAAAAGCCTGCCACAACACCGGCGTTGGGCTGGCGGTTGCGGAGCGTACGATCATCACCGATCAGGCCAACCATATCATCTCCCACGCCTATTTGGATCAGCTGGACACAGACGCAAAGCTGGACGCGCTCACATCCCCGGTGATCACCGCCGACCCGGAGGCCGACCGCCGGAATCTGGCTCAAACCCAAGAGCTTTTGGGCGATGCCTTGCCTGCCGAACTGCGCGGGCATTCGGTGTATCACGCGCCCTGGGATGAAATCAACCGGTACCGGGGCGTGGAGCCGATCCTGATCGACCTGGTAGAGCGTCCGGATTTTGTGCACAGGATCATCGCCAGGTTCACCGAGTTCTACACAACCCAAGCTGAGCAGATGGAGGCGCTGGGCTTGCTGGAAGCCCGGCCCGGCGACCTGCACTGCACCCCGCCCTATGTAGACGGGTTCACCGATTCCCATGGGATCGCAAAACTCGACGGCGTGTGGTTCCGGGGTATGGCGCAGTTGTTTGGCGCCATCTCGCCGGACATGCACGAGGAGTTTGATCTAAATTATATGCGCCCCCTGATGGCGCGCTGTGGGCTATCGTACTATGGCTGCTGCGAATCCTTGGATAGGCTCATTCCCCGGCTCAAAACGGTGCCCAACATGCGCAAAATCGGCGTAAGCCCATGGGCCGATGTGGACTCCTGTGCAGAGCAAATCGGCGGGGCGTACGTATTCGCCGCAAAACCCAACCCTGCCCTGGTAGTGTCGCCTTTTGACACCCAGACGGTACGTAAAGAGATCATCAAAATTGTAGAAGCCTGCAAACGCCACGGTTGCCCTTACGAGCTTGTGCTAAAGGACATCAGCACCGTGTCATACCGGCCTCAGAATTTGATCGCCTGGAACGATACGGTGCAGCGGGTGTTGGATGAATATTATGCGTAGGTCATATTTCAATGCCCTTCACATCGCCCTCACAATACGCGCATCGGTAGGTGCGTGTTTCTGCGTTGTGCGGGTGAAATGCATGGGCCAGCATCGGTTCCACCGAGGTAATGCAGCGTGGATTTTTGCACACAATAGTGTTTGTAGACAGGGTGGTTTGCGTTTGGACAGGAAGCAACCCCGGTTCCACACCCGAAAGCATCAACAGCAACGCCATGCGTGCAAATACGCCGCAGCGTGCCTGCTCAAAGTAGGCGGCCCGGGGGTCATCGTCTACCTCGGGGGTGATTTCATTCACCCGGGGCAGAGGGTGCAGCACGCACAAATCCGGCTTGGCGCTCTTTAGCTTGTTTGCGTCCAGTATGTACATATCCTTTAAGCGAAGGTAGTCCTGCTCGCTGTCGAAGCGCTCCCGTTGCACCCTGGTCATGTACAGCACATCCAGGTGGGGCATTGCTTCCTCCATATGGCGGGTTTCGGTATATTGCAGATTGTTTTCATCTAAGAAGGCGCGCAGAGAATCCGGAATCCGCAGCTCTTCCGGGGAAATAAACACAAAGGATACGCCCAACCGGCTCAGGTTTTTTACCAACGAGTGCACGGTGCGGCCATACTTTAGATCGCCGCAGCAGCCCACGGTCAGCCCTTTGATTTCGCCTTTGATTGAAAGGATGGTAAGCAGATCGGTAAGGGTTTGGGTGGGGTGTTCCCGGCCCCCGTCGCCAGCATTGATCACCGGCACAACCGATGCCTGGGAAGCTACTAACGCCGCACCTTCCTTGGGATGGCGCATCACCAGCAGGTCGGCGTACCGGCTCACCACGCGGATGGTGTCGCTTAGGCTCTCGCCCTTGGCCGCCGAAGAAGATGCCGCCTCCGAAAAGCCGATCACCTGCCCGCCCAGCCGCAACATGGCGCTTTCAAAGCTGAGCCGGGTGCGTGTACTCGGCTCAAAAAACAGGGACGCCATGATCCGGCCTCCCATTCGTTGCCCATGTTCGGCGGGCGATTCCATGATCCGCTGGGCGAGAGTCAGCAGACGGTTCTGTTCATCCAGCGAGAAATCCAATGTGCTGATTAGATGGCGGCGGTGTGTGTACACAAAACCCCCCCGATACGCTAATTCATTCGGTTTAGCTTAGCATATCGGGGGAGTAGTGTCAAACGTGCAAACCGCTCCGCATCGGCCGGCTGTTACAAATCCAAGTCAAGAAGGTATTGAAGAATTTCGGGGTCGATATCGTAGAAGAGATCAGGTGTGGTGATTTCCCATCGCCAGTATTGGCCTTCTTTAAGGCTGGTGACTCTAAAATAATCGGGATAGTATAGGGCGATCGGGAGCATGTTGGGACCAAAGCGTACCTCTTCGCCATACCAAATATCGCCGCTTCCCGTTTCTATCTCATAGTCTCCTGCTGGCAGATAGATCGTCAAGCGCTCACCATCGCGGATAAAGCATAGCGCTTTGAGTTCGCCGTTCTCTAGGTTCGTGAAGCTGAGCGACCGGTTGCCTTCGCCCTTCTTCGCTATGATAACGATCTTGACACCTCTGCGCTCGCCTACCAACTGCTCTGTTTTGGGCATCTCCAGGGCGGGCAGATCCGGCAGCTGCGATACGGTTGAGAAGAACGAATCCAGAGATTCGGTGTAGCGCTCTCCATAGTGGGCGTGATGTTCTCTAACGCTCGCGACTGATTCGTCGCTGGCCCCTTCAATCAGCCCCCAGGGATCAAAGGTAAGGGACAAGGCTTGATCGTCGTCGGCTTTCTTTGTTGCTGCTTTGGTAAATGTGTTGCCGAAGTCGGCGATCTGCTCATTAAACAGGCTGGCTATCGTGTCCGCTTCAGTGTTGGGGCCTTCGGCTTCGTATGCTACCCGGGGCAATGCGGTGCGGGTGGCGTGCCGCAACATGCGCGTGTAGCCGGGCCCGGCGGCGCTCAGTGTCATGGCCCTGGGGCCGTCGGTCAGGACGAGCTTCGCTCCTCGCACCGGGTGCTGAAACACATAGGCGGACAGGGCCGCGACCATGGGCCTGCCGGAAAACGAGGTGCTTGCCGCCCTGGCCCTGGTGTTGAGCGCAGTAGAGAAACCTTTGAAACCCTTGCTGCTGTGCCATTTGAACACCGGTTCTTTGTCTTCGGCGAAGGCGACCGTGGCGTTAAGCACATATTCGCCCTTCCCCTCCAGCGCGTTTTCCAGCGCAGCGCGGACAAAGGCTTCCGGATCGCTTCCATCGAATACGGTTTTGGCGTCCACTCCGCTTACGAGCAGGGGAAATTCCACTGTCACTAGCACCGAGATGACGCCCCTGTTATTGGGTTCGCCCGCAGTGGCCTCTCCGAGAGTGGCATGCGCAAGTATCTCTTTCACCCACGGATTTTTAGTGGAGTCTGCCAGCGCCTCAATCTCTGCCAGCGTATTTTCCTTTGTCAGTTCGATGGCCATGGTTTGTTCCGCCGTGAGTTCCATCTGGATGTCGTCCGCGACTTCGTCAGCCATCACCATGGTGGCGCTCAGGCACAGCGCGAGCAACAAGGCAAGCAGGAGAGAGATAATTTTTCCGGATCGATACAAGTAGGAAACCCCCTTTCAGATTCCATGTGGTTGCATTATACCCATTATACGACATTCTTCTGCAATTTTCTAGGGTTATTTTTCCTGGAAAGCGGGCGGCTTTTCTGCTAACCCTTAACCCCTATTCCCTAATCAAGGCTTTCCGGATCACGCTGGGGCGTAACCTGAAATCTTCTGAAAAAACGAGCGGGGGTGTTGCAGGGCGTTACTTCCTGCTGCAGCTTTCCCTTAAAGGCCTGCACCTCTTCGAAAACACGCTTGGTTACGTCGTCGTCGGCAGGTTGCCCGCGCTCCAGTTCCAACGCCCAAAGCACCGCGCCGGTGGCGGGCGGTTCGTTCAGAATATGGAACTTACAGGGGACATTGGCGTATTTCTGCACCTTTTCTCGATACCATTGGCTCAGCAACGGGGTTTCCGCCCTGGCCCACACGCTGCCCGCCTGTACAATGGATGCCTCGCCCGTGATGTCCAGGTGTTGCAGGCAACCCAATGTGGTTTGCGCCGAAGATTCGGCACAGTGGCGCACAATAGCCTGGGCCATGGCGTCACCGGTGTCACAAGCTTCAAACAGTGTGCGCATGAGTTCAGTGGTGGGCAAGGTGTTATCGCCCTCCATTAGGCATACGGTCTCCAGCATATCCTCGGGTTTGCTTACGTTTAGCAGGGCAAGAACCGGGGCAGTCATCGAGGTTTGGGGGCATGCACGGAACAGCTCGTCGTATACCGTGCGCACAGCCCGTATCGCCAGGTAATGCCCGCCGGCTTCGTCGCCCGTGAGCTCCGAGCCTATGCCGCCCACCTGTACGCGGCGGCCGTCCATGCCGATACCGGCGCACACACTGCCGGTTCCATTGATGTGGCATATGCCATAGCCCGCGCGGCAACCGGCTTTTACGCCTAAGAAGCCGTCGTTGTCTACCTCAAAGCGGGTGAAGCCAATCTCTTTCAGTACACGGGTTAGGTTTTCTTTTTGATGGGGCAGGTCGGCGCCTGCCAGCCCAAAGGCTGCGGCGGAAAGGTCGTTCACCCCCAAGCGATGGCGGGACAGCAGCTCTCGGATTGCCCGGTTCATCACCTGCTTGGCGGTTTTATAACCGCCGGGGAAGCGCTCATGGCTGCAGGTGCCCTTGCGCAGGCCGTCTACCATGTGCCCGCCCGTAGTAAACAGAAAATACTCGGTTTTGGTGTTGCCGCCGTCTACGCCCAATACGTACTTATGCATCGCTTACTCCTTATCTGCCGCGGGGAACTGGGGCAGATACGCCCTGTGCGCTTCCAGCATCTCGTAGAAGCAAGCCCGCGCGTTATGATAATCCCCAGCCAGGGGATTGATGAGCAAAGCACGCATGGCGGCGTCAATATCGCCATGGAGCGCAGCCTGCACTACCTCACGCTCATAGGCTTTTACCGTGCGCATATAGCCAATGATATGGCTGTTGGCAAAGCCGGGCGCCGGAACGGGTTTAGCGCCTTGCGCGCCCACCCGGGCGGTGATCTCTATGGCGTCGTCGTCTGCCATAAAGGGCAGCGCGCCCCCGTTTAGGATGTTGACAACATGAAGCTCGTTGCGGTCGTTGTGGATGGCATCCACCAGCGATACCGCCGATTCGCTGTAATGGGCGCCGCCCCGCTGAGACAATTGTTCCGGTTTTACGGTTAAGTTCAGGTCACTGTACATGGCCAGCAGCTCTTCCTCGATGCGTACACAGGCTTCGCCCCGGCTCTCTTTGGCATCAAGCATATCTTTTAACTTCTTTTCGCGGAAATAATAATATTCCAGATAATAGGAAGGGAGCCCCCCCGCCTGGCGGATCACCTCCGGGGAAAAGCCCAGGTTCGGAATGCTCTTCATGGCCTCGGAATCCGGGCCTTGGGTGATGGCTTCCTTCAGGTGGTCGCGGTCGCCCTGGCGGATGGCCGTGATCCAGCTCAAATGATTCAGGCCCAGATATTCGATAAAGGCGTCCGGTTCCAGCTTGATCTGTTCCCGCACCGACTTAAACATACCAAAGGGTGCGTTGCACAGGCCCAGCATCTTTACCGGCGTGTGGTTCAGAATGGCTTGGGCGGCAATGCCCGCGGGATTCGAAAAGTTGATGAGCCAGGCATTGGGGCACAGGGCTTGCATGCGCTCACACAACGCCATCAGCACCGGAATGGTGCGCAGACCCTTAAACATGCCGCCGATGCCGCAGGTTTCCTGGCCGATCATACGGTGCTTTAACGGTATCTTTTCGTCCAATATGCGGGCGGGGAGTTTGCCTACCCGTATCTGCGCCAGCACGAAGTCGGCCCCGTCCAGGGCCTCGTCCCACACGTCGGTTTGTACCACCGGGCAGGTGATGCCCTCGGCCCGCAGCATGCGCTTACACAGAT
>Ga0123356_10003919_pt1 | contig 15497 bp, 10 predicted proteins | sample TergutEmb28metaG_2_FD_92546 | JGI IMG/M metagenome (GOLD analysis project Ga0123356, IMG submission 92546) | Embiratermes neotenicus P3 segment gut microbial communities from Petit-Saut dam, French Guiana - Emb289 P3 | ecosystem: Host-associated > Arthropoda: Insects > Digestive system > Gut ... | reverse complement strand
TGCAACAAGCAGGATTTTACCGGCACTCGTCGAGCAAAATCAGCAAAAAGACGGCAGTATTGTAGTACCGGAGATTCTTCGAAAGTACCTCGGCGGGCTGGAGCTTATCAAGGCAGATAAATAGATTGAAATAAAAAGAACAAGGTTCTAGAAAAATGGCAAAAAAAGAGAAAACACCAAAAGAGAACAAGGTTGGGAAAGTAAGGTCGTTTTTTAACGAGTTCAAAACATTTGCGGTCAAAGGCAATATGTTAGATATGGCTGTCGGTATGATCGTCGGCGGCGCTTTTACTGCGCTTGTAACTTCTATAGTCTCACATATCGCAACACCGCTGATAGGAATACTGATTGGGGTCGATTTTTCCGAGTGGAGTATTACACTGCCTCATTTGTATGGAAACGCCGATCCCGGTGAGTTGGCGATAGGTAAATTCCTTAATAGTGTCATAAGTTTTATTGTTGTTGCGTTTGTAGTGTTTCTGTTTGTTAAAGCTCTTAACGCATTCCATAAGAAAGCAGAGGAGAGTCCTGCACCTCCTAAGCCTTCGTCTGAAGAGCTTTTACTTATCGAAATTCGCGATTTACTTAAAGAAATGAAAAACAACTGAACACCAAAATCAGGTTCAGTTAAGGAGATATCCCATGAAGGAAGTCCGTATAGGTAAGAAAGTTTTATCCAGAGACTTTCTGCTTTTTTTGATAGCAAGTGCGTTACTTGGTGTCACGATGGCTGTTGAAAACACCTCTATTTCAAACAGGCTGGTCGAGGACTTGCATTTTACTATATTACAACGTACGTTTCTGGAAGTGCCTCGTGAGTTGCCCGGACTTTTAGTAGTCTTTTTAGTTGGTGGACTGGCATTTCTTGGTGATGTTAGAACTGCTGCGGTAGCAAATATCTTTGGAGGCTTGGGTCTTTTCGCATTCGGTCTTATCCCTTCCGGTTATTGGCCGGTTGTGGCTACTTTGATGATTTTTAATACAGGAACGCATATTTACATGCCTATGCAGGGAGCAATCAGCATGTCTTTTGCAAAAGGCGGAAATATCGGACGCCGGCTTGGTGAAATACAAAGTGTGAACATGGCTGCGCTGATTGTAACCGCGGGTTCCCTGTTTCTGCTCTACAGATTCTTGGATATCCCCTTTGTTGTATCATTTTCTATCGGTGCGGTGGCTATGATACTTGCAGGGGTTATATTCTTTTTTATGGGTCCTATTCAATCTGCGCCTCGCAGGAAACGCTTTGTATTTAACAAAAAGTATAAGTTTTTTTATATGTTGTGTCTCCTCTTCGGAATGCGTAAGCAAATAACGATTACGTTTGTGCCCTGGCTTTTAGTAACTGTATATGATCAGCCTGTTGTAACAATAACCATACTTTTTTTCATAGTGTCAGTCATAAATGTGTTTTTCCGCCCGTGGCTCGGAGGTCTGATAGATCGAAGGGGAGAACGTTTTGTGCTGATGCTGGAAGCAATCCTGACATTGATTGCATGTTTGGGTTTTGCGTTTTCCGGGTTGCTGTTCACGAAAAGTGTTGCACTCGTCGTGGTCTCGTGTTGTTATTTAATAGATCATCTATTTTCCGGAGCAGGTATGGCACGTACGACTTACGTAAGAAGACTATCAAGCGATCCCGGGGAGGTATCGTCAACTTTGGCATTGGGAATTTCTCTTGATCACGTTTTAGCAATGTCTGTACCGACATTTGCGGGACTGCTCTGGGCAACAAGCATGGGTCAGGGTTACATATATGTTTTCTGCGGAGGTATTGTTATTGCAATCATAAACCTGCTGATATCAAACAGAGTCCGTGTGCCCGGTATTATTGAAAACACGGGTGATCAATAGCTCGTACGCATTGCCCGCATTGCGTTAAATATCGCAATAAGTGTTACACCAACGTCTGCAAAAACAGCTTCCCACATTGTTGCAATACCCATTGCGCCAAGTGTCAGGAATATTACCTTTACTCCAAGAGCGAATATTATATTCTGCCAAACGATATGCTTCGTGAAAACAGCTACTTTTACTGCCTGGGTCAGCTTGGTTGGTTCATCGGTCATCAGCACGATATCAGCAGCTTCTATGGCCGCATCCGAGCCGAGCGCACCCATTGCTACACCTATATCTGCAATAGCAAGTGCAGGAGCATCATTTATTCCATCACCGACAAACGCCAACTTGCCGTTTTTTCTTTTTTGCATGCTGAGTTGTTCTAACTTCTCAACTTTTTCTTGAGGTAAGAGCTCGCTGTATACCTCATCTATACCTAATTCGCCGGCTAGTTTTTCGGCGATTTCTTTATTATCTCCTGTTAACATTACCGTTTTTCGTATACCCAGAGCTTTTAGAGAATCGATGGCAATGCGGCTGTCAGGTTTGGCTTCGTCGGAGATTATCAGGCAACCGAGAAATTTGCCATCTGCAGCAACATAGACTTTTGTGCCAACATCCTGTGTCTCGGTAAATTCTACTTCGTTTTGGCTCATTAATCTGCTGTTTCCCGCAAGAATGCTTTTTCCGTTTACTTTTACGCTTACGCCATGTCCGGCTACTTCGGTATAATCAGAAAGTCTTTTCATATCTATTTCTTTGCCGTACTCCCGATGTATTGATAATGCGATCGGATGATTTGAGTACGCTTCGGCAAGTGCTGCTGCTTTAAGGAGTTCCTCTTGTGTCACACCTTCTGCCGGATGTAGCTTTGTTACATCAAAGACTCCCCTCGTCAGCGTTCCTGTTTTATCAAAGACAACTGTATCAAGATAATTTAATGCCTCAAGGTAATTGCCGCCTTTAACAAGAACACCACTTCTTGATGCACCGCTTATACCGCCAAAAAAGCTCAATGGAATAGATATCACAAGTGCACATGGGCAGGATATTACAAGAAAAATCAAGCTGCGGTGGATCCAATCGGACCACGATGCTCCCAGTATTAGCGGAGGAAAAATTGCAAGTAAAAACGCAAGGCCAACTACTACGGGTGTATAATATCCTGCGAACTTGGTAATGAATTTCTCTGTCGGAGCTTTTTTGGCTGCCGCATTTTCTACAAGGTCTATGATTTTTGAGACTGTTGACTGGCTGTATATTTCTGTGACCTGGATTGTCAACACTCCGCTTTGATTTACGCTCCCTGATAAAACTTTGTCGAAAACAGTCACTCTGCGAGGAACAGATTCTCCTGTTAACGCAGTTGTATCCAGCATAGCAGAGCCTTCCGTCACTACTCCATCCAGAGGAATTCTTTCTCCGGGTTTAACTACGATCATATCTCCTATATTCACAGAACCCGGAGACACCGATGTTGTTGAACCGTCTGATCCCTTCAGATTTGCGTAATCAGGTCTTATATCCATAAGTTTTGTTATGTTTTTCTTTGATCTGCCAACTGCAAGGTCCTGAAAGAATTCGCCGGTTTTATAGAAAAGCATGACTGCAACTGCTTCAGCAAATTCACCAATAGCGAATGCGCCGATTGTAGCAATTGCTATCAGGAAGCTTTCGTCAAAAACTTTGCCTTTTAGTATATTCCTTACCGCCCGTAAGATAACATCACCACCAAGCAAAAGATAACCTATAATGAAAATCGTTAGTATAATGTATGATTGAATGCTTGTGAGTTTTTCAAGCAGCATTCCTGCTGTAAATAAAACAGCACCGGCTATAAGCCAAACCAGTTGTCTTTTATCAACATGTTCGCTGCCTTCTCCACATCCGCAGCCGGAATCAAAATCATCATCTGAGCTGTGATCATGATCATTGCAGCCGTCTGTGCACGAACTGGGAAGCTCTTGGATTTCGGTACTTTTTCCGCATAATGCCTTGTTGTTTTCATTTATGTCCTTTGCCATTATAATCCCTCCTGACTATAGTTGAACGATTGTTCAACTGTTGCTATGATATCTTATTACTACTGATTTGTCAAGAGGGATTTTCTCCGAAAAAAATAAACATCCGAAAAAAATAAACTTGCGTTATATGCTAAAGTTTAATATACTTGTCGGGATGACTGATGAAATATTTGCCATCATCGCACAGGGTGCAAAAGAAATGAATATTGACTTGCCGCCCGGGACCGAGGCGGCGTTTAGAACGTATTACGATTTTCTTGAGGAGTCCGGACATGATGTCAATCTGACAGCTATCTCCGGTGCCGGGGAAGTCGCACGTCTTCATTTTCTGGATTCTATCGCACTTCTTAATGCAACAAACTTTAGAAACACAAAAGTAATAGATATAGGCAGTGGAGCCGGTTTCCCCGGAGTGCCTCTTAAGCTCGCAGAGCCCACAATTGATTTGACTTTGCTGGACGCAACAGGTAAGCGCATTTCATTTTTATCAAGGTTAAATGCAAAGCTGGGCATTGATGTAACTTGTATAAAAGCAAGAGCGGAAGAAGCTGCGCGCGAGCCTGATAAACGGGAAAAGTATGATGTTGTAGTTTCACGCGCTGTTGCAAGGTTGAACATTCTATGTGAGTTGTGTATACCCTACATCAGAGTCGGCGGTGTTTTCCTCGCAATGAAAAGTGTTGACTCCAGTGATGAAGTGTCGGAAGCGCAAAGTGCTGTTTACTCCCTTGGCGGAGAAATACACGAAAACTTCGACTATACAATACCGGGGACAGAAGTGACTCATCGTGTTATTCGAATTCACAAGGTAAAAAAGACACAAGAAGCATTCCCTCGAAGATTTGCCAGAATACAGAAGTCTCCGCTTTAGGTTTAGCTCTTATTTGCTTAGAACCACAAGGGATAGCCCTGATTGTTTCACGTGAAACACTATATGTTGGGGCTCACAGATATTTTCAAAGAGATGTAGCGAGTTGCGATAATCAATCATTTAGGAGGTCAATAATGTTTGGTTGGATCATAACCGCAGCAATTGCATTACCTTTATTAGTTATGGCGATCTTCTTGCTAAACGGTAAGGGCGCATTCCTTATTGCCGGCTATAACACTATGAGCAGTAAAGAAAGAGAGACATATGATGAGAAAGCCTTATGTAAGGCTGTTGGTTGGTTGCTTTTGCTGATTTCTGTTTTTTCAATGTTCTTTCCTCTTTCGATATCTCTTGAATCCACGTGGTTGTTCTGGGCTTCTTTTATTCCGATCATGATCCTTCCGCTCGGATTTGTTATATATGCCAACACCGGAAACCGCTTTCGCAAACCCGTTGACCCTAACGCGCCTCCGGTAGTTCGCAAGCCTATGTCAAGAGGTAAAAAGGTCCTTATTGTCATCGGCATTGTTCTTTCAGCTCAGCTTATAATAGGCATAGGCGTTATGATCTACATGGGAGAAAGAGATCCAAATGTCAGCATCCGCGATAATAATATTCATATTAGCGCTCTCTACGGGCTGGATATTAGTTTTTCGGATGTGACCGACATCACTCTTGACAGCAGGTCCATGAGAGAGATCGGTATCGGATCAAGATATAACGGATATGCAACAACCGGAGAAGCTCTAAAGGGCCACTTTAGCTCAGCAGAAACAGGGCAGCAATTACTGTTTGTCTACTCGAGCTCTGCCCCGACGATAAGGATAGAGCAAAGAGCCGGAACAGATATATTTATCAGCTTCCGCAACAGCGAGACCACTGAAGCTACCTACCGTGAATTATCCTCTGCACTTCCGTAACCAATCGGGCTTTCAGGGCTGATATCCCTTGCAACCACAACCTGTAGTGGTATTTGTTTCACGTGAAACATTATATAGATTTCCCCGGCTAATATGATGCCGGTCTTTTCGTACGTACTTCACAAAGGAGTCCCAACATGCTTTCTCTAACAAAATCACTGCTTGAAGATTCTGCCTTCAAGCGTCTTGTTGCGTGCATTGGCACAGGGGAGTGCCCTGTTGTACTTTCCGGATTGTCGGAAATCCATCGCGCCCATGCTGCTGCTGCTATTCGCGCTGCTACTATGAAACCTATCGTTGTCATTTGCTCAGCCGAAGACGAAGCCTCACGTCTGGCACAGGATGTTGCAGCTTTAACAATGGAGCACGCCGCAATCCTTAATGTCAGAGAGTTTACTTTTCACGATGCTGAAGTAGTATCCCGGCAGATCGAACAAGCCAGGATCGCAACGTTGACTGCTATGCTTGAAAATAAAGCTCCGATCGTTGTTATGTCAGTCAGTGGCGCTCTTCAGCGTACAATCTCGAAGGAACAGCTCTATGAATCTTCGCTGACTCTTAAAGCCGGGGCTTCCTTTGATATCAATGAACTTTCTGAACGGCTTGTTCTCTGTGGCTACAGTCGCTGTGAACAAGTTGAGGGCCCCGGTCAGTTTGCAATACGCGGAGGTATTCTTGACTTCTTTTCACCAACTCATGATGAACCTGTGCGCTGCGAATTCTTCGGTGACGACATTGACTCTATGGGTCTTTTTGATATTTCTACACAGCGCAGAACAGAAGCCCTTAGCGAAGCAAGGATAGTTCCCGTCGCCGAAACTCTTCCGTCGCTATATAACAGTTCCGGCGGTACAGGATTTAAAGGACTTGCAAATGATCTTGCTGAACATCAGTCTCGTCTTGAAAGACATAAATCAACTAGCCCTTTACTTATCAAAAACCTTTCCTCAGATATTGAAAGACTTCTTAGCGGTCGAAGTTTTCCCGCAGCTGACAGATATATAGAGCTTATATCTCCTATGTCAACCGCTATCGACTACATTGCAAAGGATTCAATTGTAATTATCTGTGAACCGTCAAGGGTAAAAGAGCGCGCTGACTCATATTTAAAGCTTCTTGCCGAAGACTGTGTCAATTTACTTGAAAGCGGGATTTTAGAAAGTGGTCTTGTTCGCTTCTCTGAAGACTGGGAGGGCTTTTTAATTAAAATGGACGCTTTCCCCATCGTCATGACCGACAGTTTCGCAAGCTCATCTTATCCTTTACCTACCCGGGTAAACTTACATTTGGACGCAAAGCGTCTCCCGTCCTACGGCGGAAGTCTTGATACAGCAGCATCCGAAGTTGCTCACTATGTTAATACAGAGTTTAGAACGGTTATTCTTTGTCAGGATAAACGGAGGGCAACCAGGCTGCGGGAGTACCTGGAGGAGAGGGGGATCAAATCCGCTCTTGACAGCTCACTGAATTCTCTCCCTGACTTTGGCACTTGCGTAATAACAGTTGGAGAGCTCTCTGCAGGCATGGAGTATCCGGGAATAAATCTTGCTGTTATTTCAGAAGGGCAAATGATAATGCATGCGGCTCCCCGTCGTGTAACCAGAGCAAAGCAGAAGTCAAACAGGGAGCGACTACAGAGTTTTTCTGATCTCTCTCAGAGCGACCTTGTTGTTCACGATCATTACGGAATAGGGCGTTTTGTTGGTTTTGAAAAACTTAGAGTTGATGATGTCGACAAAGAGTATATCAAGATTTCTTATGCCGGCACTGATTTTCTCTACGTGCCTGCAACTCAACTGGATCTTGTTGCTAAATATATAGGGGGTGGAGAGGATTCTGCTCCAATAAAGCTCTCTAAGCTCGGCGGTACAGATTGGACTAAGGCAAAAACCCGTGCAAAAAAAGCGGCAAAGGAAATGGCAAAAGAACTCATTAAGCTGTACGCAGCTCGTCAACGTGTAGCAGGGCGTGCGTTTCCGATCGACACTATCTGGCAAACCGAGTTTGAAGATAAGTTTGGGTATCAGGAAACTGATGACCAGCTTAAATGTACAGCAGAGATCAAGGATGACATGGAAAAACCCATTCCTATGGATCGCTTGCTCTGCGGTGATGTCGGTTATGGTAAGACTGAAGTCGCACTTCGAGCTGTAATGAAGTGTGTTTTGGGTGGCTATCAGGCAGCTATTCTCGTTCCGACCACGGTTCTTGCTGAGCAACACTTTGTTACATCTGTGAGACGTTTTGCCGGATATCCTCTCAATATTGAGGTGCTTAGTCGCTTCAGGACTCCTTCTCAAATAAAAACAGCGTTGCGGGATATAAAAAACGGAAGTGTTGATTTTGTTATCGGTACCCACCGCCTGCTTCAAAAAGACATTGAGTTTAAAAAGCTTGGACTTCTTGTCGTTGACGAAGAGCAGCGCTTTGGTGTCTCTCATAAAGAGCGACTTAAGTCTATTTCAAAACAGGTCGATGTCCTCACGTTATCTGCAACCCCTATACCTCGCACATTAAATATGGCATTGTCGGGAATTCGTGACATGTCCTCGATCGAAGAGCCGCCGCAAAGTCGCCGCCCTGTTCAAACTTATGTTCTCGAGCATGATCCCGGTATTCTTTGCGATGCTATACGCCGTGAGCTCTCAAGAGGCGGTCAGGTTTATTACCTGCATAACCGTATAGAGAACATAGACAGGGTTGCAGGTCGCCTTTCAGAGATGCTGCCGGATGTGCGGCTTGCAGTTGCTCATGGCAGAATGGATGAAGACAGTCTCGGCGATGTCATGGAGCGTATGACTGCAGGAGAAATCCAAGTTTTGGTCTGCACAACCATTATTGAATCAGGCATTGATATTCCAAACGTAAACACACTTATCGTTGAAGACGCCGATAAACTCGGTCTGTCCCAACTTCATCAAATTCGGGGTCGTGTAGGACGTTCTCCGCGCCGCGCTTACGCTTATCTCACTTTCCGAAGAGGAAAAACACTTACGGAAATTGCAGAAAAGAGACTCAGTGCAATACGAGAATTTGCCGAGTTTAACTCCGGCTTCAAAATCGCCATGCGGGATCTTGAGATAAGGGGAGCCGGAAGCCTTCTTGGTTCAGAGCAATCCGGCCATATGATAAGTGTAGGCTATGATATGTACCTAAAGCTTCTTGAGGAAGCTGTGCTTGAGGAAAAAGGAGAAAAAGCTCCGCAAAAAGTTGAATGCTCGGCTGACTTGAGTGTCTCTGCCGGCATTCCCGAAAAGTATGTTCCTTCAGCACAACAGCGTATGGACATTTACAGACGCATTGCCCTTATTCGCACAGAAGAAGATAATAAAGACATAATAGAAGAGCTTGTTGACAGATATGGCGATCCGCCAAAACAGGTTCTTGCTTTGACTTCTGTTGCAATGCTTCGCAGCGAAGCCTCTCAACTTGGCATTAAAGAGATTTCTCAAAAGGAAGGCTGGTTGAATCTCAAATTAACGGACTTTAACATGGAAAGCATCTCAAAGCTATATACACTGCCCGATTATACCGGACGTGTCAAAGTTCTGGCCGGCACAGACCCTGCAATTGCTCTGAAATTAACGGGTGGTTCTGTAGTTGATGAGGCTGTTAAATTCGTAAGAAGCTACAACTATGTCTTATCCTTATAGTTTTTCGGTTGCATTATTCCTCCTGTGAGGGTATAGTAACACACGTGACCTACCGGCTGCACTTCAACATACGTTTTTTCGAAAGGATCACTAAAATGATTTCAAGAAAACTATTAATATTTTCTCTCTGTATCGCTTTTATATTTGCGACTCTTACCGGATGTGTGTCTCCGGACGATCTTAATGTGGATAATGTGCCGGAGAAGCCTGATGACTCTATATCTTTATTGGACCCCCCAGAAGCTGACAATGATTTAGATTTTACTCCCTCCGAAGGCATTGATTTTGATGCGGCTATTGCATCATTTCCTCCCGACACCGTTATGATCAGAGCAGGCGAGCTAACGGTTACCTGGGCTAATTTATTTGTTTTCCTGTTCAGTTCCGTAAGTGAGTTTGCACAATTTTATCCTATGGGTATTGACTGGTCTGAAGATCTCGGTTTTGGTATTCCTTTTTCCGATCTGGTTCTTGAGTACTCTACCGATGAAGCATTGTCTTTTTTGACCTTCGAATTTGGAGCCAATGTCCACGGTATAACACCCGACGAAACAGATCTTGAAGATTTCAACACAGATCTGGAAAACCTTATTGACGCTTACGGTGGAAAGGAAGCGCTTGAATTATCTCTACGTGAAAACGGTGGATTTTACAGCTACGATGTTTTTGAAGATCTGCTAAGAATCGAAATGTTGCGTACTCTTTTACTCGAGGATCTATATGGAGAAGGTGGTGCTGATTTTCCTGATGAAAGAATCGCTGAATTTGCCGCTAAAAATGACTTTATGATGGCAAAGCATATCTTGATATTACACTCTGAGCATGGAGATAGTGAGGATGCTCTTAGTGAAATCGAAGATATTTTTAGTCAACTGACAGCTAAGGTCGGATCAGATGATTTCTTTGACTTTTTTGATGAGCTGATGCGCGAACATAGTGAAGATCCGGGAAGCTTTATGTCTTACCCCGATGGTTATCTTTTCGAGCCCGTGGATATGGTCTCTTCATTTTCCGCCGCAACACTTGCCCTTGAAGAAGGAGAAATGAGTGATATAGTTGAATCTGAATACGGATATCATATAATACTTCGTGTACCTATTGATTATGATTTAATACCTCTTGGAATTGCCAGCACAGGAGGGCAAACAACTCTCAGGCATCTGGCTGTTTATGAGGATTTCGAGGCTCTAATGGAAGAGTGGCGTAGTGCAATGAATATCGAATTCACTTCTGAGTATAACTCAATAGACCTCTCTAAAATCTTTTGATAATTGTTCTTAGGTATATTTCTCTGATTTAGATTCAAATTTATACAGTAAAAAGCCGGGAGTTTAACAGTACAAAACTCCCGGCTTTTTCATTTATCTATTTTCTATGAAATAATCGTTTATTCTGGTATACAGGCTCGCATGTTATATTAACACCGAGTTGTCTGAATACAGCTATGTCTATTTGTGTTAGTATAACGCTTGAATGTGCCTCCGATTTTCTTAGCTTTGGTAGTTGCTCGAGAACAGTTTTTGCAGTCTCATTTGTAGCTGCGTTTATAGCCAAAGCAAGTAATACCTCATCTGTATGTAGTCTCGGGTTTTCGTTTCCGAGATATCCGACCTTAAGCTCCTGAATCGGCTCAATCTCTGAAGGTGATATGAGCAGGACATCATCTTCAATTCCGGCAAGGTGCTTTAGTGCATTGAGCAAAACCGCTGATGATGCACCTAGCAACGAAGACGTTTTTCCTGTTATTATCGTTCCGTCCGGCAGTTCCAATGCTACACTAGGACATTCTGTTTCTGCAGCCTTTTTAAGAGCAGGTTCAACAGGACCTCTTTCTTCCGGAGAAATCCCCGTATTATTCATTAGCAGTTCTAGTTTTGACAATGCGGACTTTTGTATTTTTCCTCTCGTATAGTCCATCTGTGTGTTGAAGTAACGCCTTATGATCTCTTGTTTTGAAGCTTCTGTGCATATCCAATCATCAATACAGAATCCTACCATGTTTACACCCATATCTGTTGGAGAACTATATGGGCTTTCTTCCCAAATGCGTGTAAACATCGCATTTAGTATCGGGAATACCTCAATATCTCGATTATAGTTAACCGCAGATATTCCATATGCTTCAAGATGATACGGGTCAATCATATTGACATCATTAAGATCTGCTGTTGCCGCCTCATATGCAAGGTTTACCATATGCCGGAGCGGGCGATTCCAAACTGGAAAAGTCTCAAACTTGGCGTATCCTGCTTTTATACCCCGTTTATTCTCTTGATATAACTGTGAAAGGCACGTAGCCATCTTTCCGCTGCCCGGTCCGGGTGCCGCTACCACGACAAGTGGTCTTGATGTTACGATATAATCATTATTTCCATAACCTTTATCGCTAAGTATGAGCTGGACATTGGCGGGATAGTCGGTGTCCGGTATATAGTGCATTATATAAACTGTTATACCCAAACCTTCAAGATATTCTTTAAACGTATTAGCGGCAGGTTGTCCCAGATACTGGCTGATGACAACGCTGCCGACATAAAGGTCGTAATTTCTGATTTCATCTATAAGACGTAGTACATCGTCGTCGTATGAGATTCCTGTATCTCCGATCTCTTTGTTTGAATCAATGTTCGACGCATTTACAACGATTACTATTTCAGCCATGTCCGAAAGTGTCTTTAAAAGCTGGACTTTAATATCCGGTTCATATCCCGGCAAAGTGCGAGCTGCGTGGTAGTCATCAAAGAGCTTTCCGCCAAACTCAAGATAAAGCTTGTTTTCAAACATTTCAATCCTCTCAAGGATCTTTTCGGATTGCAATTTCAGGTATTTTTCAATATTAAAACCTATTGAATACACGTTGCCACTCCTGTCTTTTTGATAGCTCCACCCATATGCATTCTAAAGTAACCGTGTGCTGTTGTCAAGCCGTGAAACCACGTAATTGTGCAACTTTGTCGACACCTTTTTAGCCTTTTCTTTCTCTTGACAATCGTTGTGCGTTCTTGCTATACTAATCTGTAGCTAACAAGGAATGTCAAAGACCTTCCGAGTAATGTAATATATGCGCGGGTGGTGGAATTGGCAGACTCGCTAGATTCAGGTTCTAGTGTCCAATATGGACGTGCGGGTTCAAGTCCCGCCTCGCGCACCATCAAGGTTTTACCATCGTAGGCATTGATGTCGACGTTGCTGCGTGTCTGAAAAAAAAGGAGAAGTGCCGGATGAAAACATTTATTGTTGCAATACCGTTTTTCGACTCGGATATGTCGGTCAGCGCATACAGGCTGAACTCCAGGAGCGGGCAAAAGCTGCTTGGAATGCTGGTAGATGAAATGAGCATGTCCGACGCTGTCCTTTCTCCCGGACTAGACCTTGTAAAAACTCTTGGTGTTGAGCCACTCACAGGCGGGTTACCTCTGTTTATCGATATCAATGAGTACCATCTTCTCATGAGAATCCCGGTAGTTCTTGATATTGAGCCGGAAATGCTTGTCTGCGTGTTGCCTAACGGCATAAACCCCGATGCAGCCGTTCTTGAAAAATGCCGTGAATTACAGGAACTCGGATTTAAGCTTGCAAGTGACGGTCTTCTGGACGGGCACACAAAAAACCCGCTTTTTGAGTATATTGATTATCTCATAATCGACATTACCGACTTTACTATTGACAATAAGTTCAACACGACAATCAAAGCGCTTTCACAATTGAAGAAAATCGTGCTTTCAAATATCCCTGAAATGGAAACATTTGATCAGCTTGTAGGCTTACCAAACACACTTTATTGCGGAAGCTTCTTCAGCCAGCCGATCACAAAGGGCGCTGCCAAGATATCTCCAATCAAAATCAATGCGTTAACGCTGCTAAAAAGATTAAACGAAGAAGACTTCGACCTCGGAGACATTGCAGATACAATAGAACATGACCCTTCATTATCGATATCTTTACTTAGATTCATCAATACGGTCATGCCAAGAAAAATAGAGTCGATCCGAAACGCTGTTGCGATCCTCGGTCAAAAGGAAGTGAAGCGTTGGGCAACTGCAGCAATATCTATACAGCTTGCAGACGATAAGCCTAGTGAGATCTCTAAACTCTCATTGATTCGCGCCAGATTTGCGGAAAATCTCTCAAAAGCATTCGAGATGGGTGTTTTTGCTCCCAGCCTGTTTATGATGGGTCTTTTCTCACTTCTTGATGTGATTTTGGAAAGACCTATGGAAGAAGCTGTTAAGGAAGTTGCTTTAGACGAAGGTGTAAGAGCCGCTCTTATGGATCACTCGGGTGATTTCTACAAGGTCCTGGAGTTTATCCATGCTTATGAGCATGCAAACTGGGATGAAATCGCAATACATATGGTGACCTATAATCTTGATCTTGAAGAAGTAACTACCGCATTTGTAGATGCTCTAGTCTGGTATAAAGCTCTTCTTGACGCAATTGACGTGGAGGATGAAGACGCCTAGAGTACGAACCAAAAGTAAAGCTTAAAAGCAGAGCCGTTTGCCACATGTGCAATCGGCTCTGTCAAATGGAGCATAAAGACATATTTACACTTTCATGATATACTTCACTCCAAAGCTATAAAAACAGGACTTATTAATGACTACAAACAGAAAAAGCATGACGATCGCTCTAACTTGTTACGTTCTTTGGGGAATTCTTCCGATATACTGGAATCTTCTGGGTAACGTAGACTCTCTTTTTATCCTGTGCTGTCGGGTTGTTTTTGCGTTTGTTTTTATGTTTGGAGTTTTGCTTGTTACAGGTCGTCTGCAGACCTTTCGCGATACGATAAAAAATAAAGCAACCATGAAGTACTTGTTCCCGGCTGCGTTTTTGATCTCTTCTAACTGGGGCGTCTATATTTGGGCTGTCAATAACGGTCGTGTCCTCGAGTGCAGCATGGGTTACTATATGAACCCGCTTATAGCGTTTTTGCTAGGTGTGCTCGCTTTTAAAGAAAGTTATGTAAAACTACAGCTGGTTGCAGTTGCTCTGGCGTTTACAGGAGTTCTCATATCATTTATCGCATTTGGCAGCATACCATATGTAGCAATTTTTCTGTCGCTGTCTTTTGCTGTCTACGGTGTTTTAAAGAAAAAAGCAAAAGCAGACCCTGCGGCAAGTATTGCCGTAGAAAGTCTGATCATCGCGCCGTTTGCTTTGATTTATTCGTTTTTGTTTATGACCGAAAGTTTACTTTCAGTAGATTTTACCACGTCATTGCTACTTATAGGTGGTGGCGCACTGACCGCTATACCTCTCTTTTTGTATGCAAAAGCTGTTAATGATTTGCCTTTTTTGATCGTTGGGTTTTTCCAGTATATAAGTCCTTCACTCGCTTTGATTTACGGACTACTCTCCGGAGAAGTCCCATCAAGCTCTCAAATCGTCAGTTTCACATTCATCGGCCTTGGTCTGATTGTGTTTAGTATTGCGTTGATACGAAAAACAAGGGGTTTCGGAATTACTCAAAAAACACAATAAGGGCACGAACCACATTTTCAACGTTCTTTGAAGTTATAGATAAACTAAAGTACAGCTCTTGCTCAAAAAACTCCAGTTCTGAAAGCAAGGGGCTGCTGCCGACACTTATTCCCATAATTTTCTCTGAAAAATTCCCTTCCTCCGACTCATACATTGCATATATTAAATTCTCTCTGATCTTCTCATAGACACCGGGGTTTGCTCTTTGAACTTCTGCTAAAACTTCATCCATCGGACGAAGAAATCCTGAAGCAGAGTATTCATCAATCAGCTCCCGATTTAAAGTAAATATATCAATAACCCCTGATGCAACCATTGCAACAAGTTGATTGATCCTTGCCATCTGTGCTGACGGGTCATCACCCATAGAAAGCATCCATGCTACATCTACTTTTTCGTTTTTTGCATTACCAAGAACCCTTTCGTGCAAAACATCTGCAAGCTCATCAAGCTGCTCCTCAAAAGCAAAACCGGCACTCCATGAAACGAACAGAGTTGTCTCCGGTCGCGGGTTGATTAAAAAAGAATTTATCAAGCTGCCGCAGATGATAAGAACTATAGCTATCCCAATAATAAAATATTTATAGTATTCCCATATATATTCAATTTTCTCTTTAAACGTCATTTCACGCAGCTTCGTTATTTCCAAACGGAATTTTACTTTAAGCGGCGCTCCTACAGGTGTTTCCATATTTATATCCCT
>Ga0123356_10003918_pt1 | contig 15498 bp, 12 predicted proteins | sample TergutEmb28metaG_2_FD_92546 | JGI IMG/M metagenome (GOLD analysis project Ga0123356, IMG submission 92546) | Embiratermes neotenicus P3 segment gut microbial communities from Petit-Saut dam, French Guiana - Emb289 P3 | ecosystem: Host-associated > Arthropoda: Insects > Digestive system > Gut ... | reverse complement strand
TGGCGCAACGGGAACGCGACGTTGTCATACAGGTTCATCGAGCTGAACAGTGCGCCGTCCTGGAACAGCAGGCCGAACTTCTTGCGCATCTCGAACAGCCGGTCGTCGGGCATGTCCGGGACCGACTCGCCATGTACGAGCACGTCACCGGAGTCGGGGTAGAGCAGCCCGACCATGTGCTTGATGCACACGGACTTGCCCGTGCCCGAGGGGCCGAGGATCATCGAGACCATGCCCTCGGGCAGGCCCATCGTCAGGCCGCGCAGGATGTGGTTGGAGCCGAAGGACTTCTCGACGTCGACGAACTCGATGACGTTACGGCGGCCCGACGGGTGGACCGTGCCGCTGTGGAACTCGTAGTAGTCATCCTCTCCGTGCGGAGGCCCATTCGGGCCCTTCCCGTCCGGAGGCCCACCCGGGCCCTTGGGCCGATCGATCGCGGACATACTTCTCCCTGGGCTTCTCCCTGGGGCCTAGCCCCCGATCGGCGCCCTCGGATTGGCACCCCAGAACAGCTGTGTTCCGAGCATGCTGATCAGGTGCACGCCGACCAGGTTGAAGACCATCGACTTCGCGGTGGCGGTACCCACACCGACTGGCCCACCACTCGCGTTGTATCCGTAATAGCAGCCCACGAGCACAACCAGGACCGCCATCGCCATCGCCTTGATCAGGCTGAACAGCACGTCCGGCGGGTTCTGGAACTGCCAGAAGATCAGGAAGTACCCACCTGAGGAGACATCGCCGATCTGCTGGACCACGGCCAGGTAGCTGGCGAAGAAGCCGGCGCCGATCGAGCACAGGTAGACGAACGGAAGCACGAGCATCATCCCGACGAGCCTGGTCGCGCACAGGAAGGTGACGCCGCTGATGCCCATCACCTCGAGCGCATCGATCTCGTCGGAGATGCGCATCGAGCCTAGCTCGGCGACGATCCCGGTGCCGACCTTGGCGGCCATCATGTACCCGAAGCACAAGGGCACGAGCTCGCGCAGATCGCACCAGGCGGCGAACACGCCGGCGTACTCGGGCGTACCGACGCTGCGATCGAAATAGGCGCCCTCGATCCCGCACTGCAGGCCGATGATGAACACCAGTCCCCAGATCACGAGCGTCGATGACACGATCAGGATCCCGGCCTGACGCAACGCCTCGCCGAAGTAACTGAAGACGCGCAGGTTGAGCACGTTGCCGATGACCCGCGCGCCGAACTTGACGATGTCCCCGAACGACTCGAGCCAGGCCCGCGGGTATTGGAGGAGTTCTTCCATCTACTTGACGATCGTTGTGAGCTGCGGGTGCGTGGCCAGCAGCACCTGGGTGAACACGTAGTTGAAGGCGAAGATCGCCAGGAACGCGATCACGACCGCCTGGTTGACGGCGCGCCCGACCCCCTCGGCACCGCCGCGGGCGGTCATCCCCTTGTAACAGCAGACGATCGCGATGATCGCGCCGAACAGCGTCGTCTTCACGACCGATCCCCACAGGTCGGTCGTCGAGGCGTTGTTGAAGAAGGTCGCGAAGAACGGCCCCAGGGGCTCGTGGTTGACCAGCGTCGCGAACACACCGCCGAGCACGCCGAAGATCAACGCGTAGATGTTGAACAGGCCGGTGACGAGCATCAGCGCCAGGAAGCGGGGCACAACCAGGTTCTTGACCGGGTCGACGCCGAGCACCTCGAGCGCGTCGAGTTCCTCGCGGATGCGACGGGCGCCGAGGTCGGCGGTGATCGCCGTGCCGGCCACTCCGGCGAGCACGATCGCGGTCACGAACGGGGCGAACTCGCGGATCGAGGCGAGCACGAAGAAGCCGCCGAGCCGGTCGAGCGCGCCGAACAGCACCAGGAAGTTCGCGGCCTGCAGTCCTGGCGCCTCGTAGCCGAAGGCGACCGTCGAGATCAGCAGCGGCAGCCAGCACAGCCTCAGCGCGAAGATGAACTGCGAGACGAACTCGGACCCGTAGGGGTACGGCGGCCTCACCGCGGAGACGATCGTGCGCCCAGTCAGGATGACCATCTCACCCGCCTCCTCGAGCACCCCACGGGTGGGGGCGAAGGCACGATCCACCGTTGTTCCGATCAAACTCTCAGCTCCTCGTCCAGCGGCGCCGAGCGACGTGCACCCGTACCACTGGTGGGCAAGGGTACGCGAGGAGGCCCGAGTATTCTCGCAACGTATGCGTGGACGGAGGCTGACAGCGGTCGCGGCAGTCGCGGCGGTCGCGGTCGCGGCGCTCGTCTCGGCCTGCGGCGGCACGGAGCAGAACGCCGGCGAGCCGCACGCCAACTTCCCGGTGTCGGTAGCCAGTTCGTTCCCGGCCAAGCAGCGGCTGGCCGAGCACAGCGACTTCACGGTGACGATCAGGAACGCGGGCCACGCGGCGATCCCCAACATCGCGGTCACCGTCGTCAATCCCCGCTACGGCAGCGCCGCGCAGGCGTTCGGCACGCTGATCCCTCGCAACGGTCCCGGGCAGCCGATCCTCGCGAGCCGCTCACGGCCTGTCTGGATCATCAACCAGGCGCCCGGCCCCTGCGGCTACAGCTGCCGCAACCGCGGCCCCGGGGGCGCAGCGACGGCGTACGCCAACACCTGGGCACTCGGCCGGCTGGCGCCTGGACGCAGCGCCACCTTCCGCTGGAAGCTCACAGCCATCAAGGCGGGCGCCTACAGGGTCGCATACCACGTGGCGGCAGGCCTCAACGGCTACGCCAAGGCCGTGCTCGCCGACGGCGAACCGGCGTCGGGCAGCTACGAGGTGAAGATCATCGCCGCCCCGCCACAGACGTTCGTGAAGCGCAACGGCCAGGTTGTGCAGAGCAGTTAGTCCTGGCCGTGTCCACTTTGGACATTTGGATAGTGATTTAGGCTTAAACCTCGTATAGCTTGGCCTTGCCGCACTCTCTCTCGCGGCCGCTAGCCCACGCGCGCATCGGGCGGGTTCTCAGACCTGGCCCCTGCGCGAACAGGAAGGAACAACCAACAGCATGTCCCGCATCCGCCAGCAGAATGTCTTCGCGGCCCAGTGGACCCCGGACGGGGCGACCCTGGGCGCACCCGACCTCACGATCGCCGACAACCAGGTCTTCGGTGACGACGTCTTCAGCGAGGTCGTGCAGCGTCAGCGCCTCCCCAAAGAGGTCTACAGAGCGCTGTCGCAGACCCTCGCCAGGGGCGAGGCGCTCGACACCTCGCTGGCCGACGCCGTCGCGCTGGCGATGAAGGAATGGGCGCTGGAGAAGGGCGCAACCCACTACGCGCACGTCTTCCAGCCGCTCACCGGCCTGACCGCCGAGAAGCACGACAGCTTCTACGCACCCACCGGCGAGGGCACCGCGCTCGCGAGCTTCTCCGGCAAGGAGCTGATTCAGGCCGAGCCCGACGCGTCGAGCTTCCCGACCGGCGGCATCCGCGCCACCTTCGAGGCGCGCGGCTACACCGCCTGGGACCCGACCAGCCCGGCGTTCATCCTCGAGAACCCCAACGGGGCGCTGCTGTGCATCCCGACGGCGTTCGTCTCCTGGACGGGCGAGGCGCTCGATCACAAGATCCCGCTGCTGCGCTCGATGGACGCGCTGTCCAAGTCGGCGGTGCACGCGCTGAAGCTGTTCGGCAACGACGTCAACCGCGTGTTCACGACGGTCGGCCCCGAGCAGGAGTACTTCCTGATCGACGAGCAGTACTTCTTCGAGCGCCCTGACCTGGTGATCACCGGCCGCACGCTGTTCGGCGCCAAACCGCCCAAGGGTCACGAATTGGACGACCACTACTTCGGCTCGATCCCGGAGCGCGTGCTCGCCTACATGCTCGAGTGCGAGCAGGAGCTCGCCAAGCTCGGGATCCCGATCAAGACCCGGCACAACGAGGTCGCGCCGGCACAGTATGAGATCGCCCCGATCTTCGAGAACTCCAATGTCGGCTCCGACCACCAGCAGCTGACGATGCAGATCCTTCAGAACGTCGCGCGGCGTTACGGGCTGGTCTGCCTGTTGCACGAGAAGCCGTTCGCCGGCGTCAACGGCTCGGGCAAGCACAACAACTGGTCGATGAGCACCGACGAAGGCGAGAACCTGCTCGACCCGGGCGACACCCCGCACGAGAACCTGCAGTTCCTGTTCTTCTGCACCGCCGTGATCCAGGCCGTCAACAAGCACCAGGGCCTGCTGCGCGCGTCGATCGCCTCACCGGGCCAGGATCACCGGCTCGGCGCCAACGAGGCGCCGCCGGCGATCATCTCGATCTTCCTCGGCAGCGAGCTCGAGAACCTGTTCGAGGCGATCGAGAGCGGCGCCGCCGGCCAGTCGACCGAGGAGTCGTTCCTCGGCCTCGGCACACCTGTGCTGCCGCCGTTGCCGCTGCACGGCGGCGACCGCAACCGCACCAGCCCGTTCGCCTTCACCGGCAACAAGTTCGAGTTCCGGGCACTCGGCTCGAGCGGGTCGCTGGGCCTGCCGAACACGGTGCTGAACACGATCGTCGCCGAGGCGATCGATTACCTGGCCGAGGAGCTCGCCGACGCCCTCAAGGACGGAAGCACGCTGGAGGACGCACTGCGGCCGATCATCCAGCGCAGCTACGCCGAGAACAAGAAGATCGTGTTCGACGGCGACGGCTACTCGGAGGACTGGCATCAGGAGGCCGAGCGCCGCGGGCTGCTGAACCTGCCGGCGACCCCCGACGCGCTGCCGTATCTGATCAGCGACGACACGGTCACCGCGTTCTCCAACTACGGCGTTCTCAGCGAGCGTGAGCTGCACGCCCGCTACGAGGTGTTCCTCGAGCAGTACGTCACCAAGCTCAACATCGAGGCCGAAACCGCCGCCTCGATCGCGCGCACGCTGCTGCTCCCGGCGTCCGTCCGCTACAAGGCGGAGCTGCTGGCGGCCGAGGAGCCCGAGCTCGCGAGCGAGGTCGGCGAGCAGATCGCCGGGTTCGTCGAGGCGATCAGGGCACTGGAGTCGGCAAACCTCAAGGAGAACACGCCCGAGGACACGCTGGAGGAGCACGCTCGCTACATGCACGACGTCGTGTTCGCGTCGATGGGCGAGGTCCGCGAGGTCGCCGACAAGCTCGAGAAGTCGGTCGCCGACGACCTCTGGCCGCTGCCGAAGTACTCGGAGATCCTCTTCATCAAGTAGCGTGTGGTGATGCGGATGGGGCTGGCCAATTGGCCAGCCCCCACATGAGCGGGATTTGACGTTGCGCCCGCACGCCGCAACTTGACCTCGCCCCGGGGGTTCGGGGAGACTGTGGGCTACGTGACCGCAGGGCTGCGAGAAACGTGAAACGGGCTTTGGGCAGGGTGCCGCGCAGCGGCAACGCTTTGGCGTTGGCGATCGCGGTTCTGATCGCGGCCGCGCTGGGGCCGGTCTCGGCGATCGCGCTCGCCGCCCCGAGCAGCGGGGCCGCCCCGGCCGGCAGCTCCCCGCCGGGCGGCGGTGGCGGCAGCGGCGGGGCCGGGCTCGGGGGCGGATCGACGGTCACCAGCTCATCGGTCTCCCCGACCGGCGGCTCGTCACAGACGCGCACGGTGATCACGCCCTGCAGCGGTTCGCTCGGCACCAAGAGCACCACACAAGGGCCCGCGACGACCACCACCGTTCCGAGCGCGGTAACCACCTACAGCCCGAACACCGAGACCGTCACGATCCCGAGCAGTTCTCCCGCGATCGCGAGCTTCACGCTCGCATTCGACGGGCAGACGACCGCTGCGCTGCCGGTCGACTCTGACCCGTCCAGCGTCCAACAGGCGCTGGCGGTGGCGGCGCCGGTGCTCAGCGGCAACATCACGGTCTCCGGCACGGCGGGACAGACCTATACGGTCCAATTCGTCGGCACCCTGGCCGACCAGCCCCAGGGCACGATCGTTGCGACCGGCTATGACTCGGCGGACGATCAGCCCGGAACCGCCCTGACGGTCACCAACACCCCGCCGTCCCCCATCGGCTCCGTGCCGACCACCACCACCGAGACCACCCCGGGCCCGGTAACGGTCACGATCACGCCCGCGTGCCGCCCGGCGGCGCCGCCGACGTCGATCGCGGTTCCCAAGTTCAACCCCTTCAACGGGCGCGCGATGTGGATCTGGGAGTTGGGCGCCTCAAACGGCGGCAACATCGGCTCGATCATCGCCCAGGCGAAGCGCTACGGCATCAGCGCGGTCTACGTCAAGAGCAGCGACGGCACCGGTTACTGGGGGCAGTTCTCAAAGACCCTCGTCACCGACCTGCACGAGGCCGGGCTCAAGGTCTGCGCCTGGCAGTACGTCTACGGCATCCAGCCGGTGGTCGAGGCCGACCTCGGCGCCAAGGCCGTGCGCGACGGTGCCGACTGCCTCGTGATCGACGCCGAGTCCCAGTACGAGGGCAAATACGCCTCGGCGGGAACCTACATCACGCAGCTGCGCAAGCTGATCGGCAAGAACTTCCCCGTCGGCTTGGCCGGCTTCCCGTACGTCGATTACCACCTCAGCTTCCCCTACTCGGTGTTTCTCGGACCGGGCGGCGCCCAGTACAACCTCCCGCAGATGTACTGGGCCGACATCGGCACGACCGTCCCGATCGTCTACGCCCACACCTACGAGTACAACACGATCTACCGGCGACCGATCTTCCCGCTCGGCCAGCTGTGGGGCAACCTCTCGGCCAGCTCGATCGAGCAGTTCAACGTGCTGGCCAAGGAGTACGGCGCCACCGGCGTCAGCTGGTGGGACTGGCAATCCGCCCCACGCGCGTACTTCAGCGACATGACCCGGACGGCGCCGGTGCTCGTGAGCAACGTCGCCAAGACGCCCGCGAGCCTCTTCCGCGGCGAGAAGGGCGACCTCGTGATCTGGGCGCAGGAGCACCTCTACGCCGCCGGCTACAGGATCCCGATCGACGGCGCCTTCGGACCACTCACCCAGAGAGCGGTCCGGGCCTTCCAGGGCAAGAGCAGGTTGCCGCGCAGCGGCGTGATCACGGCCGCGACCTGGCACGTCCTGGACAGCTACACGCCGGTGACCGTGCACTGGAGAACCGTACGCAAGGGCGGCACCAAAGCGGTCATCGCCCGCAGAGGCGCGGTCGCCGGGCACGTCGCCCGCCAGGCGGCTGGGAACGGAGCCGTACTCGAGCCGGTGCCGTCATGGACGCGGCACGTCGCCCGGCGCAACGAGCTTCACGGAGACCCAGGCGCCGGCGGCCCCCCGGGCGTCGGCGGTCCCCCAGGCGCCGGCGGCTCCCCGGGCGCCGGCAGCCCCCGCAACGCGAGGCTCTGATTGCGGTAGCCGGGCTCGGCGGTGACCTCGCGGCCGAACCAGTACGGCGCGACGAACGCCTCCGCGCCCCAGGGGTCGTCGAACTCGACCTCGGCGATGGTCAGGCCGGACAGCGCGCCGTCGTAGACGTCGAGTTCGATCAGGTGGCCGTCGTCAGCGTGCAGAGCATGCCGGGTCTTCTCCACGCGGGCACCCTGGGTCGCTGGCCACAGCGCCTCGAACTGGTCTGCGCTCAGCGCCACCTCGTGCTCGCTGCGGACCATGCCGCTGCCGGACTTGACGGTGAGCACGTACTGCTCTCCGCGCCGGCGCACGCGCGTCTCGGCGCCGTCTGAGCCGATCGTCAGGTACCCCTGATCGATGCGCTGCGCCGGTGCGGCCAGCGCATCCGCGGGCGCCTCCGGCACCAGCCATCTGCGCTCGACCTCGACGCCCGCCATCAGCCGCCCCCACTCATCAAACGCCCGCCATCGCCATTCACCCGGACAGGACGGTGCCATCGGGAATGCTCAACCCCTCCGGCGGGGCAGCGAGCTCCACATCCCCCTCCACCACCACGCCGGCGCCGAACCGCACGTCGCCGTTGACGACCAGCCGTGCTGCGTCACGCAGCGACAGGGGACCCGCGCAGATCCGCGCGTCGAAGTCGTCGATGATCCCGTAGTACTGCTTGTCGAGCGCCACGTACGGCAGGCGGCCGTCGACGCCGCCCGCCCGCTCCACGTGGAACTCGTCGCCGAGCCGGTAGACGTCGGAGCGCAGGACCAGCAGGTCATCGGTCGTCTTGACCGGAACGAAGCGCGTACGCGGAACCTCCAGCAGCCGGGCGCCGGGGAAGCTGCCGATCGCGGCCCCCATCGCGCTCTCGAGCTGGAGCACCGGCGCCGAGTTCGAGTCGCGCGGGTCGACGGTCTTGCGATTGACGATCACGGGCAGCTCGAGCACGCCCGCGTCGGCGAAGCGCGCCTCGATCGCGGCGAGGTCGATCCACAGTGAGTTGGTGTTGTAGTAGCGCCAGTGCTCGTAATCGCGGAACGACTCGGCGTCCTCCGGCGGCGTCTGCGCCGTCTCGCGCAGGATCAGCTGGCCGTCGCTGCGGCGCTGGGCGATGTGGCCGCCCTTGCGGTCCGCGGCCGTGCCGCGCACCACCTCCATCAGGAACGGGATCTGCTCGCGCACGAGGTGCCCGGCGATGCGCGGGTCCGGGAACGCGCCCAGGTTGTCCGCATTGGCGATCATCACGTAGCGGAACCCCTGGTCGCGCAGCGCCTCGAGCATCCCCGAGCCGAGCAGCGACGCGTACACGTCGCCGTGCCCGGGCGGACACCATTCGAGCGCGGGGTCTGCCGGCCAGCGGACCGGCAGCATGGTCTCAGCATCGAGCTTCGGCACCATGCTCTGCAGGAAGTCCGGCGGCACCTCCGGGATCGCGAGCTGCGGATAGCGGGCCAGCGCCTCAAGCGCCGGCGCGCGCGTGCTCGCGCTGTTCATCAGCACCAGTGGCAGGCGCACGCCGTAGCGCTCGCGCAGTGCGAGCGTCTGGCCGACGATGATCTCCAGGAAGGTGCGGCCTTCGCGCGCTTCGAGCAGCGACTTCGGCTGCTGCAGCCCCATCGAGGTTGCGAGGCCGCCGTTGAGCCTGATGATCGCGAGCCGCTCGAGAACGGCCGCAGCGTCGCTGCCGGGCAGCTGCTCGAGCTCCGGTTCGTCAGGGACGGGCTCGAGCTCCGCGCTCGGGATCAGCGTCTGTGCGCCGCTCTGAACCCGTGCCATCGCCGAGGTGAACTGCCTGATCGACGCTTCGCTCTGGCCGGCCTCGCGCATCTTCGCGGTGGCCGCCCGGATCGGGTCATCGTTCATCTGCAAGCCCCTTCTCGAGTTCGTCGAGCCACGTGGTGGCGTTACCGTCGCTCGGCGCGCGCCAATCTCCGCGCGGCGACAACGAGCCGCCGGAGCCTACCTTGGGCGCGTTCGGGGTGGCCGAGCGCTTGAACTGGCTCGTCTGGAAGAAGCGGTGCAGGAACACGCGCAGCCACCGCGCGATCTCCTCGAGGGTGTACTCGTTGCGGCGATCGGCTGGAATCAGATCGGGCCAAGCGCCGCGCTCGCGGTCCCCCCAAGCCTGGTGCGCGAGCCACGCGACCTTGCTCGGCCGGTTGCCGAACCGCAGCACGTGATACAGGAAGAAGTCCTGCAACTCGTAGGGTCCGACGGTGTCTTCGCTGTTCTGGTGCGGTTCGTCTGCGCTCGCATCACCGGCAGGGATCAGCTCCGGTGAGATCGCGGTGTCGACGACCGCGGCCAGGATGGCCCCGGCCTCGGGACCGAACTGGTCGGTCTCGGCCGCCCAGCGCAACAGGAACTGGATCAGCGTCTTCGGCACCGAGGCGTTGACGTTGTAGTGAGACATCTGATCGCCCACTCCGTAGGTGCTCCAGCCGAGCGCCAGCTCGCTGAGGTCGCCGGTTCCCAGCACCAGCGCGTTGTGATGGTTCGCGAGCCGGAACAGGTGCGAGGTGCGCTCGCCCGCCTGCACGTTCTCATAGGTGACGTCGTAGACGGGCTCGCCGGTGGCCGCCGGATGGCCGATCGACTCGAGCATCCTCTGCGCGGCCGCGCGGATGTCGAGCTCGTGGGCGCTGACCCCGAGCGCCCGCATCAGCTCGCGGGCGCTCTGCAGCGTCTGCTCGCTCGTGCCGAAGCCCGGCATCGTGTACGCGAGGACGTTGGCGCGCGGAAGCCCGAGGCGGTCGAGCGCCCGCGCGGCGACGATCAGGGCATGGGTCGAGTCAAGCCCGCCGGAGACCCCGATCACGAGCTTCTCGATCCCGGACGCCTCAAGGCGCGTCTGCAGGCCGGTGACCTGGATCTTGTAGACCTCCTCGCAGCGCTCGTTGCGCGAGCGCGGATCGACCGGAACGTAGGGGAAGCGCTCGATCTCGCGCTTGAGGGGAACCGCCCCGCGCGGCGGCGCCAGCTCGAAGCTGACGCGGCGCATCTCGCGCAGGCGCTCGCGGTGGTCGCCCGTCGAATCGCCCCAGGAGCTGGTCTCGGTGCGGTCCGCCTTGAGCCGGTCGAGGTCGACGTCAGCCGTGAGCAGCTGGTCCTCGAGCGGGTAGCGCTCGGACTCGGCCAGGAAATCACCGTTCTCGTAGATCAGCGCCTGCCCGTCCCAGGCGAGGTCCGTGGTCGACTCGCCCGGGCCGGCGGCGGTGTAGAGATAGGCGCTGAGCGTGCGCGCCGACTGGGCCGCGCAGAGGATGCGGCGGTAATCGGACTTGCCGACGATCACGTTGCTGGCCGAGAGGTTCGCGAGGATCGTGGCGCCCGCCAGCGCGCCGTAGGTGCTCGGCGGGATCGGCGCCCACACGTCCTCGCAGATCTCGACGTGAACCGCGAGGTTGGGAACGTCGGTGGCGGTGAACACCAGGTCGTTGCCGAACGGAACGGTGACACCGCCGAGTTCGATCTCCGGGCGCAGCAGGTCGCGTGCGGCGCGGAACTGGCGCTTCTCGTAGAACTCGCGGTACTCGGGCAGATAGGTCTTGGGGATCGCGCCGAGGACGCTGCCCCGGTGCAGCACGACGGCGGCGTTGAACAGACCCTGCTCGGTGCGCAGCGCCGCACCGAGCACAACCAGCGGGGTGAGCTGCTCGGTGGCCCGCCGGACCTCCTCGATCGCATTGAGCGTCGCCTCGAGCAGCGCGTCCTGACGGAACAGGTCCTCGCTCGTGTAGGCCGGAATGCCCAGCTCCGGGAAGACCACGAGCGCGGCGTCCTGCTCGTGCGCCTGCCGCACGAGCGCGATGCTGCGCTGCGCGTTGAAGGCCGGGTCACCGATCCGCACCCGCGGCACCGCGGCGGCGACGCGCACGTAGCCGTGGCGGTACAGGGAGTCGAACGGGAGCGCCTGTTGATGACCGGTGGTCATTTCATGCGGGAGTGTAAGTTCTGCCGCGATGGCCGAACCGATCAGGATCGTGATCGCGGATGATCACGCAATCGTGCGGCGCGGGCTGCGGCAGCTGCTCGACAGCGACGAGGGCTTCGAGGTCGTCGCCGAAGCCGAGGATGTGGAGTCGGCGCGCCGTTATCTGCGCGGCCATCATCCCGACGTGCTCGTGCTCGATCTCAACATGCCGGGCGAGTCCAGCATCGAGGCGATCCCGGGGCTGCGCGCGGAGTTCCCGGACACACAGATCGTCGTGCTGACGATGCAGAACGAGCCCGCCTACGCGCGTGCCGCGCTCGGCGCGGGTGTGCTCGGCTACGTCCTGAAGGAGGCGGCGGACGCCGAGCTGGTAGCGGCGATCCGCGCGGCGGTCGCAGGCGAGCGCTACCTGAACCCGCGCCTTGGCGCCAAACTCGCCGCCGAACCGCCGGGGCCGCCCGACGGCCTCTCGGAGCGGGAGCTGGAGATCCTGCGGCTGATCGCGCTCGGCTACACGAACGCGCAGGTGGCGCAGGAGCTGTTCCTGTCGGTGCGCACGGTCGAGACGCACCGGACCCACATCCAGCAGAAGCTCGGCCTGAGCGACCGCGCCGAGCTCGTGCGCTACGCCCTGGACCGCAGGCTGGTCAGCTGAGACGCCGACGATCCGACGGCGCCTCAGAGGTCACCGGTGGGCGGCCAGGGCCTTCACGGTGGCGGGACACGAGAAGCGCTCGTGTAGGCCCGTTCTTCTTTCGAAGAGCACCAATGCGAGGACGCGAGCGTGCGGGTGCGCGCGTCCGTGACCGCTGCGCTTCTGGCTGGGGATCGCCCGCCCCGGCCGTTTGTGGCCTGACGCGATAGCCCCGGGGTGATCTGAGACGTATGCGGGCGGGCGATGCGACCCACCGCGCGAGCTCACGGCCACCGCCACCCGGCCGAGCCGTCCCGGCGCAGATCCCGTCAGGCTCGTTCTGCGGCGGGGGTTACGGCCGATATCGCACGCGATGTCGCGGCGATATCGGCCGGAAATCGTGTTTTGAGGGGTGGCGCACCGGGCCGGAAACACGAAACACAGGCCCATTCAGATAGCGTCCAACCGACAGCTTGAGAGCGTGAGAGAAACCACAAGGAGAACCAGTGATCCTGATTGCGTATGACGGCTCGGACGACTCCAAGGCAGCGATCGAGCAGGCGAGCAAGATGTTCCCCGGTGAGACGGCGACGATCCTGACGGTCTGGCAGCGCTTCATCGACACGATGGCACGCGTCGGCGCCGGTGTCGGCGTCGTGATCGACTACGACGAGATCGACAAGGAGTCCGAGGCCGCCTCGGCCGAGAAGGCGAATGAGGGAGCGGCCTTCGCGAACGAGAGCGGACTGCAGGCCACCGGCAAGACGGTCGTGGTCGATACCACGATCGCCGACGCGATCCTGACCCAGGCGGCGGAGTCAGGCGCGAGCCTGATCGTCTGCGGCAGCCGCGGCTACACCGGCCTCAAGTCGCTGATGCTCGGAAGCGTCTCGCACAGCATCCTCCAGCACGCCGACCTGCCGGTGGTCGTGGTGCCATCGCCGGCCGTCGCCAAGGCCAGGTCCGACCACCGCAAGGACCTGAAGTAGACACCGGCCACAGGCGTGCGTGGGGATGATCCACCGCCAGGGGGACGAACGTCTCGGACCCCCCGCGGCGTTTGTACCGTGCGGACGGTGCGATCGTTGGCGCGGTCCTTGGGCTGTTGACGCCGGCTGGCGCCATCGCTGCGGCGATTGTGCCCAGCCGGGCACAGACCTTTGGGCTCGTGATGATCATTCCGAGCTGTCTCTTCGCGTTGCGGTTCTGGTTCCTCGGGATCTGGGCTGATGACCAGGGCATCAAGGTGGCCGTGTTCCTGGGCACCAGCAGGTTCAGGTGGGATCAGGTCGAGTGGTTTCAGGTCAAGGACACCAGCACGAACACATACACCATCGCAGTGATGATCAAGGGGCGAACCGTCCCTTTCACCCTATCTCCCCTCAACGGCGGGTACCCGGGGATCAGCCTCGCCCGCTACGAGCGCGGAAGACGCAAGGTTGAAGAGATGGTCGATGAGCTGAATGCCCGCCGCGTGGCAGCGCAAGGCAGCGGTCACCGCACCTAATAGTCACGATATGTGACTTTTAAAGGCGGTGACGGGCCGCCGGCGTGCTTCGCATGGCGCTGCGACAGGCCCTCAGGCCGCCTCGGCCACCGCCGCCGCAACCGCGGCGGCGAACTGGTCGACGTCCTCCTCGGTCGTGTCCCAGGAGCACATCCAGCGCACCTCGCCGGTGGCGTGGTCCCACTCGTAGAAGTCGAACTCCTGCTGCAGGCGCTCGCGGGCGGCGGGCGGGAGGATGGCGAACACGGCGCTCGCCGCCGGCCGCCGCGTGACCTGCACGCCGTCGACCGACTCGACCAGCGAACACAGCCGCTGCGCCATCGCGTTCGCATGCGAGGCGTTGGCCAGCCACAGCTCGTCGGTCAGCAGCGCGTCGAACTGGGCCGCGACGAACCGCATCTTCGACGCCAGCTGCAGCGTCTGCTTGCGCAGGTGCAGCATCCCGGGGACCAGCTCGGGGTCGAACACGACCACCGCCTCCCCCAGCATCATTCCGTTCTTGGTTCCGCCGAAGGACAGCAGGTCGACCCCGGCGGCCGCGACCAGCTCGGGCAGCCCGACACCGAGCGCAGCCGCCGCGTTGGCGAAGCGCGCGCCGTCGACGTGCACCCGCAAACCGCCCCGGTGCGCGACCGCCGCCAAGGCGCGCAGATCCTCGAGCGAGTACAGCGTCCCCAGCTCCGTGGCCTGGGTCAGGGACACCAGCCCCGGCTTCACGGCGTGCTCGTCGTTGGGCTGCTCCACCAGCGCCCGCAGCCCGTCCAGCGTGATGCGGCCGTCGACCGTCTCGGCCACCAGCAGCTTGACGCCCGCGATCGCCTCCGGGGCGCCGACCTCGTCGGTGTGCAGGTGGGCGTTCGCGGAGACGATCGCGCCCTCCCAGGGACGCAGCGCGGTCCGCAGCGAAAGCACGTTCGCACCCGAGCCGTTGAACACGAAGAAGACCGACGCCTCCGGCGCACCCAGCGCGGCGGCAAGCCGGCGCTCGACCGAGGCCGTGTAGGGATCGTGCCCGTACCCGAACGCGTGGCCGTTGTTGGCAGCGGCGATCGCCTCGAGCACCCGCGGGTGCACGGTGGCCGCGTTGTCAGACGCGAACCCGCGCCTGGCGCCGACCAGGGTCACAAGCGCTCCTGGGTCACACCCGCTCCAAGGTCCGGCTCGGTGAGAGCGCGCCCTTCAGCGCGGTGTAGAAGATCGACAGCGGGAACTCGTCGGGAAGCACCTCGTCGCAGTAAACCCGCGGATCCTCCACCTCGACGAAGTCCCGGACCCCGGCGTCCCACTTCGACCCTGCGGCCGGCGGCACATACCGCGCGACCAGGTCGTGCGCGGCCGACCAGTGCTGCAGCTTGGTGCGATCGATCCCGGCCCGGTACAGCGCGAAGACCTCGTCACGCAGCGCGATCACGCCCTCGGCGATCCGCCCCCAGTCGAACGTCAGGCGGTTGTCCGTCCAGTGCAGGTACTCGCCGTGGTGCAGGTAGGCGAACAGCAGTTGGCCCCCGAGCCCGTCGTAGTTGCGCACGCGGCTGCCCGTGACCGGAAAGCGCAGCAACCGGTCGAACAGGATCGCGTACTGCACGTACCGGGCGAACGCCAGCCCCTCGCGCTCGAGCTCGACAGCCTCACCGAACGTCGTCAGGTCGCAGCGCAGCTCCTCCAGCGAGTACATCCAGTACGGGGCCCGCTGGCGCACCATGAACGGATCGAACGGCAGGTCTCCGTGGCTGTGCGCACGGTCGTGAATCAGGTCCCAGAGGATGTAGGCCTGCTGTGCGATGTCCGCGTCCGCCAGCAGCCGCGCCGCATCCGGCGGCACGTTGATCTGAAGCAGGTCCGCGGCCTCACTCGCGACTCGCCGCAGCCGCGCCGACTCGCGGTCGCAGAAGATCGCCCCGAAGTTGTTGAGCTGGCGCTCGGCGACCGCGACCTGCTCGGGGAACAGGACCGCGCACTCGCTGTCATAGCCGCGGGTCGCCGCGACGAGCTCCACCGGCACGAACTTCGGGTTGTCGTAGCGGGTCGCCTCGAGCTTCGCGATCCAGTCGGGCCACGGCACCCGGACGAGCACCGCCTCGAAGCACGTGTCGGGCGAGCCGTTCTGCTTGTACATCGGGAAGAAGGCGAGGTGCAGGCGCCCGTCCTCGCGTCCCTGCTCGGGCCGGA
>Ga0123356_10003917_pt1 | contig 15499 bp, 10 predicted proteins | sample TergutEmb28metaG_2_FD_92546 | JGI IMG/M metagenome (GOLD analysis project Ga0123356, IMG submission 92546) | Embiratermes neotenicus P3 segment gut microbial communities from Petit-Saut dam, French Guiana - Emb289 P3 | ecosystem: Host-associated > Arthropoda: Insects > Digestive system > Gut ... | reverse complement strand
TATCATCCAAACGATGCTCTCAACCGTATACCCTTTGCGTTTTTTACTCATGCGCGAGAATATCGAAATCGCAACCAACGCAACTACAACAACGACTGCCAGAATCAGCGATAAGCTTTGAATAAACGCCGCTTCACTTTCCGCACCGGGGATGAAATTGTTAAATAACGCTCTGTAATTATCCGGATACGGTGATATTCCCTGCGCACCCAGAAGCAGCAGCGCAATACCGCGGAAAATCAGCATTCCCGCAAGTGTTGTTACAAATGGAGGAACACGTACATATGCAATCCAAAATGCCTGCCATGCTCCGATTAATGTCGCAATGAGCAAGCAGAGGATTATCGCAATATAGATGTTCATCTGCATGTTTACTATAAATATACCCGATATCGCGGCGACCAGAATAACCACACTACCGACCGACAGGTCGATGTTACCGCCTGTCAATATGCATAAGAGCATGCCGGTTGCGAGGATTACGACATAGCCGTTCTGACTTATCAGATTGGTGATATTCATCGGTGAAAAGAGTGAGCCTCTGCCGGTGTTTGAAATCATTAATTCAAACAGAAGCATAACGAATACCAGAACGACCAGCATTGCGTTTTTGCTTAAGAAACCCTTTACTTTAACCATACTTACTTACGCTCCTTTGCTTGATTGCATTATTGTTGCCATAATTGCTTCTTGATTCGCTTCGTCACGATTCATTTCGCCGACAATGCTGCCTTCATTCATGATATATATTCTATCACACATACCCAGAAGCTCGGGCATGTCACTGGAGATTAGCAGCACGGATTTTCCCTGTGCTACAAGTTCGTTGATGATTGTGTAGATGTCATATTTCGCGCCGACATCGATGCCGCGTGTCGGTTCGTCCAGAATCATTATTTCCGGCTCTGTAAACATCCATTTTGCCAGTAAGAGCTTTTGCTGGTTTCCGCCGGATAGATTGTTGGCATGTTGCTCTATGCTTGTGCATTTGACACCGAACCGCGTTTTATACTCGTCCGCGTAATGAATTTCCTTGTCCTTGTCAATATTAAAGCCCATTATGCTTGTTCTTGCCAGATTCGCCAGCGTTGTGTTAAGGCGGATTGTATCTGTCAGTACAAGCCCGTCGTTTTTGCGGTCTTCTGTGACATACGCTATTTTGTTGGTTATCGCGCTGCGGACATTTTTGAGCGAGATTTTGTTTCCGTTTAAATAAAGCTCACCCGAGATATTCGTGCCGTAGCTTTTGCCGAATACACTCATAGCAAGCTCTGTGCGTCCCGCACCCATAAGTCCGCTTATTCCGACAACCTCACCCTTGCGAAGATATATGTTTACATCATCACATACCTTGCGACCTATGTACAGCGGGTGGAATACATTCCAGTTTTTGACCTCTAATGTGGTCTCGCCGATGTTGCTTTCGCGGGACGGAAAACGTTCGTTTATTTCGCGTCCGACCATGCCTTTGATGATGCGTCCTTCATTAATTTCATCTCTGCCTTTAACCATGGTCTCTATCGTTGCTCCGTCGCGTATGATTGTTATGCTGTCGGCGACTTGTTCAACCTCGTTAAGCTTGTGTGAAATAAGAATGGATGTCATTCCCTCTTCTTTAAATCTGAGTAGCAGCTTTAAGAGGTTTTGCGAGTCTTCTTCATTGAGGGACGCAGTCGGTTCGTCAAGAATAAGCAGCTTTACATCCTTTGCAAGTGCTTTTGCGATTTCGACCAGTTGTTGCTTGCCGACGCCGATATCCTTTATAAGTGTTTGCGGAGATTCGTTAAGACCCACTGTTTGCATATACTCGGCTGCTTTGTCGAAGGTTTCGTTCCAATTCAGACGTAATGTGCTGCCCCGTTCGTTGCCGAGGAACATATTTTCGGCAATCGTCATATACGGAACAAGCGCAAGCTCCTGATGAATTATAACAATGCCTTTTTTCTCACTGTCTCTTATTCCGGAAAATCTGCATTCTTCTCCATTATAAATAATCGCACCCTCATATGTGCCGAACGTATATACACCGCTCAACACATTCATAAGCGTGGATTTGCCCGCACCGTTTTCTCCGACTATCGCGTGTATTTCGCCGGGTTGTACGGTGAAATTAACATTGTCCAATGCTTTTGTGCCGGGGAAAAGCTTTGTGATGTTTTCCATTCGAAGCAAAGCTTCATTCGGGGGTACAGATTGGCTCATAACTTCGCACTCACCTCCGGTGTTTTCATTTATTTATGTCTGCCGTGAGATTAATAGAGATTATGAAGAACCTCCCGTGACATACCTAGCACAGTATATCACGAGAGGTAACGTCATGCTATAGTTTATTCTAATAATTTCACAAAGATGTTAGTTGAGTTGATCCTCTGTGTAGTAGCCTGAATCAATCAGTAACGCTCTGTAGTTGGTGATGTCGGCAAATACCGGGTCACTGAGGTGTGTCGGGATGATGCCTGTGCCGTTGTCATATGATTCGGTATCATTAACCGGTACTGTTGTACCTGCGACAATTGCTTTAACCATTTCAACTACGTTTGCGGCAAGTGTACGTGTGTCTTTAAACACTGACATTGCCTGGTAGCCTGCAATCATGTTTCTCATGGAAACGATGTCACAGTCTTGTCCGGTGATTTTGGGGAAATTATCCGCTGTGAAGCCGCCGCCTTGTAATGCTGTGGTGACACCCTGTGCTGTTGAGTCATTGGAGCACATTACAGCATGAAGGTCTGTGCCGCCGCTCGGCGCATAACCGTATGTCGCAATGAGGTTTTCCATACGTGCTTGTGCGTTTGCGGGGTTCCAGTCAACTGTCGCTACTTGCATGATGTCTGTTTGTCCTGACGGGCAGTGCAGTACTCCACTGTCGAGGTAGGGTTGGAGAACTTCCATGGCTCCGCCGAAGAAGAAGTTGATGTTGTTATCGCCGGGGTCGCCTGTGAAGAACTCAATGTTGTACGGTCCGCCGCCATCTTTCAGACTAAGTGCATCCTCAAGGAATGTGCCTTGAAGTGTACCGACCTTCCAGTTGTCGAATGTGGCATAGTATGTAACCGCATCGGTTCCCATAATCAGGCGGTCATATGCAATGACTTGAATGTCATTTGCTTTTGCCTGTGCAAGAACCTCTGTTAAGGAGCCGCCGTCGATTGCGCAGATTACAAGTACGTCAACACCTGCGGAAATCATATTCTCGATTTGAGAAATCTGAACAGGTACTTCGTTCTCGCCGCCGTATTGGAGATCGACTTCAAATCCTTCTGCCTCAAAGGCAGCTTTCATATTGTCACCGTCTTGAATCCAACGCTGCAGACTCATTGTCGGTAACGAAATGCCGATGGTCGGGGTTCCCGAACCTCCACCGCCGCCGCCACCACATGCTGCAACAAATGCAACTGTCATAACTGCGACAATGGTCAGTGCCAGAATCTTTCTCATTTTCTTTTTCATAATATTCTCCTTATAAATTTGATGGTTGTTATAACCTATTTTTGTGCTCGTGCACATATTTATGTATGTATAATAATACTATTTTCTCATTATGTCAATGTTTATTTTTGTCATAATTACGTGCGCAATTTTGCATCAGGTGTGGTTTTTTTGTGCGTTAATAGTGCTATTATTCTATCTTTTCTTTAGGTATCCATTCGCGCAGAATTCGCTCAACTTCACTGATGTCAAGCGGTTTCGCCAGAAACTCGTTCATGCCGTTTTCCAAAAACATATCACGAACATCGCCCACAACATTGGCTGTCAGCGCGATAATCGGCAGGTTTTTATACTTCTCCTCAGGCATTGCGCGAATTGCTTTTGTGACGTCAATGCCATCCATTTCCGGCATCATATGGTCCATAAAAACAATGTCATAGTCGTTTGCTTTTACCATCTCTATTGCTATTTTACCTGAAATCGCTACATCCACTATATCGCTGTACACTAAAAATGTTTCCTGCGCGATAATCAGGTTGATATCTATATCGTCAACCACCAGGAACCTTGTGTTTTTCAGATGCAGAGGTGCTTCATCATCAATGTTTTCAGCACTTTGCCCGGTTGCTTTTGAGCCGAGCAGTCTTGCAGCAAGTATGCTGGTAAACGGCATCTCGACAAATTCCATATTTGGTTTCATTTTCTCTTTGTCGATAAACCCGCGTGCGACAGCTATCAGCTTTGTGCCGGGGCATTCTATGTCCGATATTTCGTTTAAATTTACCGCGTCGAAAAACACATGTGTATAATTTGACAGGTTTTCCGGTGAGTGTATTACTTCAACATCTACACCAAGCTTTCTAATTTTATCGGCAAGTACGTTTGCTTTGAGAATATTCGGCTTCCATACCGCTGCTTTGCGGTTTTCATCAGCTACCAGTTTTGAAATCGGCTTATCATTCTCAACCTTTTGAATTACATAAAATGAGAAGCAGCTTCCTTCGCCATATGTACTCTCGACATAAATCTCACCATCCATTAACTCTACCAGATTTTTTGTAATGGCAAGACCGAGTCCCGTTCCTATGATGCTTTTGTTCTTTCTTGTGTCAAATTGCGAGAAGTTATCAAATAACGCATCAATATCCATATCACGGATACCGACACCTGTGTCCTCTACCGCTACATTCAGCTTGTAATAACCTTCTTCTATGTGCTTTTCAGCATTTATCGAGAAAATAATATGCCCGTGATCGGTGAACTTGATAGCGTTCGTCAGGAGATTTAGTATTATTTGTTTTATTCTTCCTTCATCGCCTACCATCTCCGCAGGCAGGTCGGGGTCATCGTCTACGATAAAATCAAACGATTTTTCGCCCATTCGGACAAAAATCATTGTAACTATGTCATGTATCATCGAATGAACATTGTATACTTCCTGCTTCAGCTCAAATATGCCTGATTCTACCTTTGAAATGTCGAGTATATCGTTTATGACCGTCAGAAGCTGGGTACCCGCTATTTTTATATTTGAGAGATAATCAAGTGTTGATTCTTCGGGAAAATGCTTTTCGGCGAGGTCTACCATTCCAAGCACGGCACTGACAGGTGTACGTATTTCATGGCTCATATTCGCAAGGAATTCGGATTTTGTGCGGCTTGCAATTTCAGCCACTTCCAAACGACGCAGGTCTGTAATGTCTGTGAAATAGCCTTCTAAAATCAACGCGCTGCCGTCGGGACTGTGCTCTGCTACGTAACTGCGCTCCCAAATCCATTTTTCAGAGCCGTCTTTGGCAATTATACGGAAGGTTGTTTCTATCGATGTATTTAATTTAAGACCATCTGTGTATAACTCTTCCAGTTCCTTTGCATCATCGGGGTGTATAATATCAAAGAATCTTATATCTCTGTTTCCGATAAGCTCCTCCGGTGAGTAGCCAATCAGCTCAAGGCATCCTTCACTGACAAAAGTAAAGGTCAAATCGGGCATATCACTAATGCACTGGTAAACCATGCCGGGCAGATTGTTCATCAGGGCTTCTGTACGGCGGGTAAGCGCGTAACGTTCCGCGCTTTCTATTGAAAGTGCCATAAAGTCGGCAAGCGAGGATGTGAAATTCTGCTCATCTCTTGTCCACTCCCTGTTATGCGGATATTCCACACATTTATCCTGCTCAACGCAAACAACTCCTACCAATCTGCCGCCGATGCGTATCGGTGCGTCAAGGAAAGAGCGGAGATTTGTCTGGTAGGTGTCCAAAACAGGCGATAATGGATTTGGTTTCCGTGCGTCATTTGTGATTATAAGACGTTCTGTTTGTATCAGTTCTCTGTATTCCGGGCACTGAGAAATATCCAAATCTTCTTGAACGTCACATTTTTCCGCAACCAAATCGTAATATGATATTCCTCTTAAAACGGAAATGTCGCTGCTTGCCCTCCACATTCCGACTCGGGATGCTTTTAATGCCTGCCCGGCTATTTCGGCGATTGTTTTCGCGGCATCTTCGATTTCTCCCGTTGTCAGCTCGGAGCGGTCTGTTATTTCCGTTAACGCGCTGTTTAATCTGCTTGCGGGGTCAATTGTGGATACATTTGCAAAGTAGTAAAAGAACACAATCGTTAGTATAAATGTCAGCGGTGCAATATCTCTGTTTACTCCCGGGAAACTGAACGAGTACATTAGATTTAGCGCAAAGGGTAAGACAATTCCTATCCCTATAAGAATCATCAGCGGAAAGCGTCTTAAATTTTTGAATATATAGCGGAATAAGATTGCAAGGGAGAATGCCATCGTTATTACAATTAATGCGACGTGAATATTAAAAAACAGTCCCGGTGCCGGTCTCGGGAAATCGTATGTGGGGAAATACAGATAGTGCAGCGGATTTGTAAAGAGTGCCAAAATGTCAACCGTCGGGAGAATAATCAGTATTGATTTTACTATACGCGAATGTACCAGCTTAGATTCGGAGAAGTTAATAAAGAACCAGGCGCTTGCATACGGAACGATGCAGATAAATATCATCTTTACGCTATGTACAAACTCGAAGTAGTCCGGGACAACTACAAGCGAAACAGCGTTCATAACCAGCCATCCGTGCAAAGCAATTGCCACAGAATAAAGGCTAATCATCCTGCGGTCTCTTTTTCCGCTCTCACGTATGTTTCCCAGCAGATAAATCATTACCAGAGAAACAATCAATGACAGGAAAAATAAAATAAAATCTACTGACATATCTTCACCATCCGTTGTGTTTCAATGCTTTGCTGATTGTTGTTCTCAAGTATACCACATATCGAGGAATCGGCGTACTATTTTTTTCATTTCGCCGAAAATAATGTCCTGACGATAGACTGTGGTAAAGTGCGATATATCGGCATTCGGTCCCGATATCTTATCGGCGTTATTATTCATTTCTTCTTGCAGTTTTTTTGAAGCGTCGCGCTCAAGCATTGTCCATATGTTAACCTTGCATATGCCGTCTTCATAAAGGTTTTTTACTTGATCGAGCGATACGGAAGAAAGCCCGTGAAGGACAAGTCTGTGTCCGACTTTGTCACGTATTTTTTGCGCTGTGTCTCCGAAATAATGCAGTGTTTGTTCGTTTGCTCTGTGCTCTGTTCCGAGGTTTGCGACCATCATGTCCACACCGGTTTCTTCGTAGTAACGTTTTGCGTTTTCGGGTGTTGTGAGCGCGTTATGGGTTTCGCCGGCTGCGTCATAGATTTCGTCGCATGCGCCTTCAATTAGTATTTTATCTTTATTGTTTTTTACAAATTTCGCGGTTTTTTGTATGTTTTCTTCAAACGGTAATTCAGACGCGTCGTACATTATTGATGAAAATCCGCTGAGGTCCTGTTTTATTAGCTCCGCATCGTTGTCATATTGAACATGGTCCAGATGAAGCAGAACGTCTACATTCGGAAACGGTCCGTCTTCCCGGGTGAGTATTTCGGCATCCGCTCTAAACAGCTTGAGCCCCGTATCCCAACGGCGTGTGTGGGTATAGTTCTTTGCCTGGCTGCGTGCGCTGTATTGGACAGTAATCGCAAGTGTTATTGGCACTTTTTTGTGGTTGTTGTCTATTGCGAATTCCTGCGCCGCTGTCAGAATCGCTTCCGTGGTGGTCAGGTTCTCGCTGCAAAAACAGGGTATCACCCAACGGCGCTCTGCGGCTTGCCGGTATATTTCTTTTACTTCTTTATTATTTGTGATAATTGACATATGACTCTCCCATTAAAGCGAGGATGGGGGTATACTTTTTTACTTCTTACGCTTAGGGGCACATCCTGTGCCCAAAAGCGCGCTCCACCATCCGTGGTTGCGCTTAACAGAAATAAAAAAGTATACCCCCATCCCTCGCTTTTAATCCTAGTTACCAAAAGGGGCAAATCATTTGATAAGCCCCTTTGTTAAAGTCTGATATCAGAGAAGTTTGTTTTTCTCAATATCCGGAGTTCCAAGATTCAAAAACCTGATAGACATTCTTTGGATTCGCAGCGACCCCGAATTCACACTGCGCTATACATCCGCCATTATCCCATAATGTTTTACGAACCAGCTTAACGGCATCATCAATATCAGCAAGTGTTCCGTGCGGCAGAAGATGCTGCCTGTCCATCTCTCCCCAAAAAGTCATATGTCCTTTAAACTCTTTAAGTTTTTCCACACCGATGCAAAATATCTGTGTATTTACAGCATCAATACCTATCTCGATAAGCTCGGGTATTATGCCCAATGTATTTCCGTCGGAATGCATGAATATCTTTTTTTCCTGCTTATGAGCTATTTCCGCATAGTCACGGTACATCGGCTTAAACAGCTCAGACCAGATTTTCGGGTCTATGAGCAGATTCTTCTGCGATCCCCAGTCATCCATGAACCATACTGCATCAACATCTGTTTCAGCCCAAGTCTTGATTAATCTGCAGTAAAAATCGTGAACCCGTTCAAATGTGGCAAGCATCCTTTTTGGTCTCAAAATGAGGTCCATATATAACGGTGCTGTTCCCCTGATGAACTGAAGACGTTCAAACGGTCTTGCCCAATCTCCCGCCACTATGAACTTATCGTTTTCCTTGCAAAACTTATTAACAGCGGCTTTATCGATATCAAGAACTTTTTCAGGCAGTACAAGGTTTTTGTCGTCCAGCCAATCATCATCCGTTATAATCGGCTGCTTGACCTCGCCAATGACACCGCGATGGATGCTTGTGAACCTGCAGCCCCAAACATCGAGATATGTGCCTTTTTCATACGGCTCACCCTCTGGATCTCCCGGTCTTCCCGTAAATCCTTCCGCTGTGAGCGGATACGGCATGGTTATAATATCATCCGGGAAAGCAGCCCTGATTTCGGCGAGTTCATCAGGATAAGTAAACTCTGCCCATGGCAATGTCCATAGATGTCTCGGCACACGTTCGTTATTCTTAAATTCAAGTGTACGCTTAACCAGTTCTCTTGATGAGTTCATTGCTTTTTTCCTTACGCTTTTCGTGACTGTATTGCGTTAAACAGCACAGCCCCGAGAATCAACATACCTTTAACAACATACTGCGCGTCGTCTGAAACATTTAACAGCGTAAGACCATTTACAACTACAGCTAGGAAGATTATTCCGATACATGTGCCCCATACCCTTCCTATTCCTCCCGTCATTGCTGCTCCACCGAGAACAACCGCGGAAATCGCATTCAGCTCCCAGCCTTTGCCCAAAGGATGCGTTGCACTTCCTATTCCTGCGGAAATAAGAATCCCTGCAAGTGCCGCCAAAAGCTGTACAATAATATGAACTGATATTCTGACTTTCAGCACATTAACACCTGAAAGTCTTGCAGCTTCGGGATTGCCGCCCACAGCATAAACCGAGCGACCGAACTTTGTGTAGTTCATAATCACGAACACTATCACAAATACAACCACTAAAATCAGAACAGGCATCGGAATGCCAAGTGGTGTGCCTGTGCCTAAAAACCTGTACCAGTCCGGATACCCGCGAACAGGCATACCTCCTGATACCGCAAACGCCAGCCCGTAGGTGATATATAAAAAAGTCAGCGAAATAATAAATGTCGGTAATCCGAATTTAAATCTTATAAATCCGATGATACTGCCAATGGCAGCGGCAAATATACATATAGCAAGAATCCCCAGAATCGCTCCGAATGCCGGAATATGCTCCGGGAACACCATCTTTCCGGCTGCATCCGGAACCGCGTACAGCCACTCGGATGTCCTTGCAATAAGGATTCCCGATAAAGCAACGGTAGAACCTACCGAAAGGTCAATCTCACCGGTAATGATTACCATTGTCATACCAAAAGCGATTACGCCAAAATGAGCATTCGCTCTTAACATGGTAAAAATATTTGCGGAAGTAAAGAATTTATCGTTTGCCAATGCCAGAATAACAATCAGCGCTATAAGCACGATTTCCATCATATGCTTTTTTAAGAATGTCCGTAAATTAAAATCTTTACCGAATTTGCCGGATAAAACACTATTATTCATGCTTCTACCCCTCCCATACAAAGTGAATAAAGCTCATCTATTCCCAGATTCTCCGGAATCACCTCGCCGTCCAGCTTGCCATTGCGGATTATCAATATCCTATGGCATACCTCAAGCAGTTCTTCCAGTTCCGAAGATACCATAATACATGAAACACCTTTTCTCGACTGGTCCCAAATAATCTGAAAAATCTGCTGCTTGGCGTTTACATCGATTCCTCTTGAAGGTTCGTCGAACAACATAACAGTCGGTTCGGTATTGAGCCAGTTTCCTACTACAACCTTCTGCTGGTTACCGCCGGATAATGAAGAAACAGGCAATTTAAGATCGGGTATTTTGATGTGCAGCTCATCCACTTGTTTATCGACAAACCGTGTTTCCTTTTTGCGGTCAATAAAAACACCTTTGCCGTCTTCCTTTTTACCCAGTATGTCTATACTGGCAACGCAAAGGTTATCCTTAACGGAACGGATTTGCACAAGACCGGTATTTTTTCTGTCCTCCGGTGTCATTGCAAGTCCCAGTTTTTTCATTTTTACCGGGGAAATACCGTCAACGGAATTCCCGTTCATTATAACTTCGCCGCTGTCAAATTTATCAGCACCGAAAATACTGCGCAGGAGTTCACTTCGTCCACTGCCCAGCATACCTGCGATACCGAGTATTTCGCCTTTTCTCAGGACAAAGCTGATGTCATTGAAACAATCCTTGCGGTTGAGGTTGTTTACCTCTAAAACAGGTTCATCTTTATATTCAAGATCATCGGGGCGGTGGCGAATCGCAACATCGCCGAACATCATATCAATGATGTCCTTATGGGTTGCGTTTTCCATTTCAATCTTGCCTATCAGATGCCCGTCACGCAGAACAGTGCATGTATCGGCGATTTGCCAAAGCTCCTGGAGCCTGTGTGTAATATATAGTATGATTACGTCTTTTTCTTTGAGTTTTTTTACGATTTTGAAAAGCTCCCGGGTTTCGTTTGTAGCAAGAGCCGAGGTTGGTTCATCCAACAGAATTACCTTTGGATTTGTACTCATCGCCTTAACAATCTCGACCATTTGACATTGCCACATAGCAAGTGACCTTATTTCGGCACGCGGAGAGATGTCAACATTCATCTCGTCAAGCAGGATTTGCGCATCGGAATACAGTTTTTTCCAATCGATTAGATTTCGCTTTAACGGTAATCTGCCCAGAAATATATTTTCAGCTACAGACAGATATGGAATCAAACTCAGTTCCTGATATACTGTTGCAATACCGCTGGCAAAAGCATCGGTAGGCGATGAGAAATTCATAACCTCGCCGTCTATCAGAAGATCTCCACCGGTAGCTTGATGAGCCCCTGAGATGATTTTCACCAAGGTAGACTTTCCGCAACCGTTTTTCCCGATTAAAGCATTTACTTTACCGCTCTCGAAACTGACAGAAACCGAGTCCAGCGCAAGACATCCGGGGTACATTTTGCTGATATCGCGCGTTTCCAATGTTTTCATTTTTATGTCCTCAATCTTTATTCTTTACGATAATAAGAACAGCATAGCGAATCGTGGTATCAAGGTGTATGGGAGTAAATCCCATACACCTTGATTTTTTTAAAAAAACCTCTTTATGCAATTAGCTGAGGCTGCCGGGATTTGCTCTGTCGGCAAGTTTTCCGGGTACTATTGTTGTCTTGCCTTGTGTGGCGGAATAATCTTCGCCCGTAAGTGCCCTGATAAGCAGAGCCATAGCTTCATATCCCATCGTATATGGATCCTGACCTATTGCAGCTTGCAGTATATTCTCATCACTCTTCAGCATATCAATGACTTCTTCGTCAACGTCAAAACCAAAAACGAAAATCTCACCGGCTCTGCCTGCGGCTTGAATGGCAGCTACCGCGCCTTTTGTTCCGCCGTCATTACACGCCAGAATCACATTGATATCCGGATTTGCGGTTATCATGTCACTTGATCTCTGGAAGGATACGTCAGGCAACGGGGCACTGAAATCGGCGACATATTCGACATCAAGACCTTCAAGCGCTGATTTAAAGCCGTCGATACGTTGCTGGGCTTGCTCCGGAACCTGCTCAAGGAAATGGATAATACCTATAGTTGCCGATCCGCCGAGATTTTCACTGATAAACTTCGCAGCAGCTTCACCGCACTGGGCTGCCAGTGCTTTACTGTCAGATGTGAATCCGCCGACCATAAACGGCGCGTTCAAATCAATATTTGTTGCCGCGATTTTCATGCCGGCATCATCGGCAGCTTCAAGGGCAGGTATTGCGACGTCGGGGTCATAAACAGCAATAGCAAGACCATTTACACCGGCTGCCTGATATGTTTCAATCAGTTCTTTTTCTTTAGCGATATCACTCGCCGAGTTGCCTATCATGCACTCTTTTACGCCCATGTCCCTTGCGGCATCTTCGTAACCGGCTATCATCGTCTTCATAAACTGGTCTTCCTGAAAGACCATACCGGCAACAACAATGTCAGCGGCATCCATAGGTCCTGAATCTGAACCGCCGGATTGACCGCATGCTACTAAACTCAGCACTATAATCGCTGATACACAAATTGCAAATATACGTTTTTTCACTTTCTTTTTCTCCTTTTAATTATGTGTTATTAGCTGACTAATGAACAGATTAACTCTATCGTTCTCTGTTCATCTCACTTTGTACAATCAGACCACCTCCTGAATAGAGTAGCACTTTTATATGCTTTACAGCATCATTAACATCCTCGGGTAAACCGTAAGACACAAAGATTATATCATAAGAGAATGAATAATCAACTACTTTCATTTCTAATACTGTATTCTTATTTGCTTATGCTTGTTTACCCTGTTTTATTCACATTGCGTTGCAAGCCCGGATATCCTGTCGCTGTCATCAATTACTTCAATACAGACTTCATATGATTGACTTTTTCCGGATTCTAAAAATCTTACAAGCCCTTTCTCACGGGCATTTTTAAGCCCGTAAAATCCGGCTGCCGAAGGTTCAAGACCAAGTGCGTAATCACCGGACATCATATTTTTCCATTGACAAAACAGCGGCAGTTCATCAATGTTATAATGAACGGCAACCGCCATGCCCAATTTTTCATTATGCAGCATTCCGAACTGCATTCCGGTTCCGCCCGTATGAATAAAGCACTCCTCCGGTCTTCCCATCTCCGGTTCTTCAATCAGGTTATATTTGGAAAGACCCGCTGCCGCAGTTTCATTACGCGGCTCCACGTCTGTTGTACTGAAATGCAGCTTTGCTCCGGAATCAAGAAGCGGATAACCGAAATTAAAATGATACAGAATGCATAGCGGAACCGGTTCAAATCCACGGTTCTCAACTGTATCCGTAATTATTAATCTGTTGCTTTCGGTTTCCATCTTGATTTGCCGCATCAAAACGACATGTTCACCGAATAAGCTTGCCTCACGCATTTCGGCACTTACCTGCAAAACGATGTCATCACCATCGGTTATTTCCTCTTTGTTGATATTTTCTCCGGGTATGTTATGTATACGTCCGTGCATTGCGTGCATTCGACCGTCGTCCTCACATGGCGGACCCGCATTAAACAGTCCGCAGGTCGTTAATAACCCGCCGTAGAACTGGCGATTAAAGCCTCGTCCATCGTCGTCGGAAAACAGCCCCGGTGCGCAGAGCCCCTGATTTAATACAAGACCGAGGTTAACACCTTTATAATTGCAAAACGGGATATCCAGACAGCGATCGGGTAAAAGCACTGCCGATAATCCCTTGCCGTTTGACAATTGAATTGCGCGCATACCTTTTGCATTGCCTTCGTTAAATGTGAAATCCAGCATGCCGTAAAGACCGCTCAAATCCCCTGCGTATCTTCTCAGATTTTGTAACTCACTCTTTTTCATATAATACCTGCCTTTTTTTATTTTGAATGAAATGATAGCTCGATTTTGCGCAGGTTTTTGTATTCCTCATACAACTCTCTATAAACCGATGCATTTTCTGTGTTCGGTTTGACACCGGGCTTATGCTTTACAAATAACTCGACCGCTTCTTTTTCATCCTTACAGCAGCCTAATGCCGTTGCAGCAAGCATGACACTGCCAAGCGCGCCGCATTCTTCTTCCGCTACGGGAATAATCTCACGGTTAAAAATATCCGCTTTAATCTGCAGCCACTTATCAGAACGAGCACCACCTCCGGATACAAATATCCGCGACGGTGAAATACCGAAGCTTTTTAGTGTTTCGAGATTGTATGCCATTTCATACGTGACACCCTCAAGCACGGCGCGGTAAATGTCAAATATATCGGTCTCGAGGGTTAAGCCGTACATAAGACCGCGCGAGCTTTTTACCATATCCGGTGTACCGCCCGCACCTTGGAAATGCGGCAGTATATACATTCCCGACGGGCTTTTCGGGCATCCTTCATTCAGCAAATCGTACAGAGAGTTTCCTTTTTGCTCTGCTTCTTTTCCGAGCCCGCCCGCCAGTGTATCTCTGAACCATTTTATAAGGCTTCCTGCCGAAAAAATAAACGCATATGTCACATACCCTGTCAGATAAGGTATGCACACATAGTTGCGTCGTGTAAATTCCAAATCCGGAAGCTTTTTAAACAGCGGCGTTATACACTCAACCGTTCCCATGCCGTCGACGCATTCACCCTCATTAAGCACGCCCGCGCCAAGCGCGTTAACTACCTGATCCTGTGCCCCGGCTATTACTTTAACATCCGGCGGCAAGCCTAACTCATTTGCGATTTTCGGCTGTATCTTCCCTGACGGCGCACCGCTCGGAACAGGTTGCGGCATCTGTTCTTTTTTTATTTCTGCCGCGTTTAGTAAGCGGTCTGACCATGTTAGCTGCTTTAAATCAAACAGCAGAGTACGGGTCGCAAGTGTATAGTCGGTAACTGTCTCTCCGGTGAGTGTATATATTACATAATATGCTATCGAGAGATATTTCCATACCGGCTGAGTTACGTTTTTTTCTGTCCACATCATCTTCGGCAGGGCATACATGGTGTCCGGCAAAACACGCGTTGTTGACATTATCTCCTCTGCTCCGATTATATCAACTATTCTTGCAAGTTCGGAGCGAGCTTTGTCGGCAAAGTACATAATTATGTCCGTCAGCGGTTTTCCTTCTTTTGATATCGGGACAAAGCTTTCACCAAACGATGAGACGGTTATTGCTTTTATTTCGTTTTTTGATTCTATTTCCGCAACACAGCCCGATATCACTGAAAACACAGATTTTATCAGAAGCTCCGACGGAAGGTTTAATGCACCGGGGGCTGTTTTGTATTCCTCATAATGCATCGACAGCTTTTTACCATGCTCGTCGAATGCAACACATTTGCAACCCGAGCTACCGATATCCAAACCAAGAAATATCATTATTATCAGTCTCCCATTTTATGGTCGTGTTCTGTACTGCTGCGGTTGTGTGCTTGTAAATTATATCTCCATAATTTCGTAGTCTAAGTAAGTTTCAAATGCCTCTCGAAGGATCCCCTCAATATGACCTGCTCCGATGACTGTGTGGTGTCTGTATCCGTTTTTT
>Ga0123356_10003916_pt1 | contig 15500 bp, 9 predicted proteins | sample TergutEmb28metaG_2_FD_92546 | JGI IMG/M metagenome (GOLD analysis project Ga0123356, IMG submission 92546) | Embiratermes neotenicus P3 segment gut microbial communities from Petit-Saut dam, French Guiana - Emb289 P3 | ecosystem: Host-associated > Arthropoda: Insects > Digestive system > Gut ... | reverse complement strand
GGGGGGTGGGGGGGGGGGGGGGGGGGGTGGGGGGGGGGGGGGGGGGGTAGGGAGAGGCTCGTGCCGGGGGAGGTGTCCGGGGGGAACCGATTCCCCGTAGGGGTGGATGGTAATCCGCCCGAAATTATGACATGGGCGCTTTGTTTTTGCCCACAAAAAAAGTCATCCCTTCGCTTTTTTTTAGATTACATTTTTAGAGCTCCGCGTAGTGATCCTTTGATATGGTGATGTCGGCCAGCGTGCGCAAGAACCCGCCCCGCAAAACGGTTAGGGTGAGCTTGTCGCCTACTTTTGCGCCGTACATGTAGTCCGAAAGCTGAAAGTGGCGCGTAATTTGGATTTGGGGACGATCGGTCAATTTTGCCGAAACCAGCACGTCGCCCACCCGGATCCGCGTGCCCGCCATTGTGCTTCCGGCGGTTGCCGCGGGGCGGCCGGCGGTCAGTTCGATGACGGCGACTGACTCTTTGATGCGTAAAATCCCTTGCTCGTCCAAAATCGCGGCGGAATTGTTGGGCTGGGTGGTGATGCCCACGAGGTATTTGACGAATATCCCGTCCTGCTTTTCTTCCCGCAGCACGGAATCCACGACGCCGAGCGCGATGGCCGCGGGAATGGCGTAGCCGATGTTGTCGATTTTTTCGGAGACGGTTTTTGCGTTGACGATGCCGATAAGCTGCCCCGCGCCGTTAAACAATCCGCCGCCCGAGTTGCCGCCGTTGATTGCCGTGTCGACGCGGATGACGCGCTGCAGCACCGTTCCGGTCGCGGCGTCCAACGCGCGCATTTCGATGGTTTCGGAATCAACGTTGACGATGCCGCGGGTGACCGACAGCCCGTCCGCTTCGGGGTTGCCCACCGCAAGCGCCGTCTCGCCCACCGCTACGGTATCGGAGTCGCCGAGGTCTGCGGGACGGTACACCGGGTCTTTAAATGCGTTGTTCACCGCAGTTCTTAATACGGCAATGTCTTTAGAAACGGAGCCGCCCACGAATTCGGCGGCCACGGCAAGGTCTTGGGCGCCGGTGCCGAACCATTCGCGCCCGTACGGAGCCAAACGGATGTCTTGGCTGATGGCGGGCGTGTGCGTGCGCTCGTAGATGACGTGATAATTGGTGAGGATGTGCGCGACGCCGGTGGCCCGGTCGATGTCTAAGATGACGCCCGCGCCCGCGCTGAACATGGCGGCTTTGGTGGTCGGGTCGGTGTAGCCCGCGCGGATGCTGACGGCGGAGCGCAGGATTTTTTGGGCGACGGCAAAGGCGGGGGCAGGATCGAGTGCGAATACGGATACGAATTCCGCGAAACTCGCGCCGGGATTTTCGGTTATGTACCAAGCATAAAGGGTTTCGGGGTCGATGTCGGACGCTTTGAGCGAGGCTAGCCATTCGGTCAAAGTCCCCTCGTAGCCGTCCACGACGGCCAATTCGTACGCATTCAACCCGTTCGAACCGGGGGTTCCGGTCGCCTGCAGGGAGGCAATCCATTCGGCCATCGTGCCGGTAAAGCCGTTTTCGACCGCCAATTCGTACGCGCTCAACCCGGAAAGCACTTGCGCTTCCGGGGCTTTGAGAGAGTCCAACCACTCGGAAAGCGTGCCGGCAAAGCCGTTATCAACGGCCAGTTCGTACGCGTTTTTGCCGGGCTCTCCGGGTTGTAAGGAGTCCAGCCATTCGATTAATGTGCCGGTAAAACCGTTTTCTACCGCCAAATCATACGCACTTTTGCCGGAAATCCCTTGCGCATCCGGGGATTTTAGCGAGTCAAGCCACTCGGATAGCGTGCCGGGAAAACCGTTCTCAACGGCCAATTCGTACGCGCTTTTACCGGCCTCGCCTTTCGGGCCGGCGCCGCCGGAATCCCAAGCCCCGTTGCATGCGGCAAGCGGGAATACGAGGGATAACGCGAGAAAAAGGGTGATAAGGGTGCGGGAGAGGGTGCGTTTAAAGTTGTTCATAAAAACCTCCGGGGTCGGCTGCGCCGACAGTGTAACGTGAAGAGTGAGAGTTGACCGTAGGGGCCGAAGCCCTCATCGGCCCGCCGATACCGACATGGCTTTTAGCAGTGCGGGCCGATGAGGGCATCGGCTCCTACGATTTTTTGCGTCACGCAATAAAAGGTATTAAACCGCAGGGTAAACCCTGTACCCGCCGCCTTGCGGCGGCTTCCGCTTTGTCCGCGCGGGGTTTGATACCATATGCTGCGGGCGCATTTGCGCAAACTGAAAGTAAACTTTCGTTTGCCGCAAATGCTACTTGATCAATCCATAATTCATGCTTTAAAAAAGCGTTCCGCGTTTCCGTGAAAAATGCGCTCCACATCGTTCGCGGAATAGCCGAGCTTAAACAAATCCTGCGCCAAAAACTCAAAATCGGCGTAGGAGCTAAGGCCTTCAACGGGATCGGTTCCGTTAAAATCGGAACCGATGCAAAGCCCGCTTATGCCGAATTTTTGCGCAAAACTATCAATTTGTCGCAAATAATCGGCGCGCGCACCCTGCTTTTCGGGCTTGCCCATAAACTGCGCCACGGCCGTGATGCCGACAACCCCGCCGCACGACAGCAACAGCTTTATTTGAGCGTCGGTGAGGTTGCGCGGGTGGCTGTGGATGCTTTTTAGGCAAGTGTGGCTGTTGAGGAAGTGAGGAGTGAGGAGTGAGGAGTGAGGAGTGTCTGGGTTCGGGGTTCGGGATTCGGGATTCGGGATTCTGGACATAAATCCATCTTCTTTCAACTGACAACTGACAACTGACAACTGACAACTCTCCCCTGACCCCTGATCCCTGACCCCTGAACCGAACACCTCCAGCACGTCGTAAAAGCTTCGCTCGTTTAAATGCGCGGTGTCGATTACGATTGAATGGGCTATCAGCTTTTTGACTACGGTTTTTCCGATCTCGGTCAGCCCTCCGTCGGAATCCGCGCCGCCCGCCAACGCGTTTTCCCGATTCCACGTCAACCCCGCATACAAGAGCGGCAAGTTTAAAATCCGACATAGCGCTTTTTCGTCCGACGCGAACCACAAATCCTCAACGGCGTAACAAGACGAATTAGGAAGGAGGAAGGAGGAAGGAGGAATTGCGGAGGAGAAAACATGTTTTAAATCACAGTTTTTATCCCCATCCACAATTCCTAATTCCTCCTTCCTAATTCCTAATTCAATAAACTCCGCCGGGTCGGGCATTTCCGTCGTCCAAAAAACACGCACGACGCGGTGCGGGACGTACGAGCGGAATATTGCCTCGCATTCTTCCCCGCTAATGCCGCGGGTCAACGGCAAGGTCGGCAAATCATTATGTAAATCAAACACCTGTATCATGTGCGTTTAAATATTATAATGAATCTATGCCGGTTTGTCAAGACAATTTGTGCCGCGCGCAAAAAAACGGCGCACCGTTTCCGATGCGCCGAATAAAATTTAGCCCGCCGACGAAGCGCGCGATATCAAGGGTAATAAACCTCCCCGACGCAAGCGTCGGGGTATCGTAGGGGTCGCACGGTGTGCGACCCGCCGCCCTAGCACATCGCGGCGGCCCCTACGGCGATGCGGTTAACGACGCGAGCGTCGGGGAATTAACCACAAGAGATTAAACCCCGGGAGGCTCCGACTCTCGCCTCGCCGCTATTGGCCGGCCGTCAATCTCCTTTTTTGTCTGAGGCTGCGGGGCAAGGACGCTGCCAAAAGCACGCCGAGCGTTAAAGTGATGCCGCCCATGATATCGTTAAACCCTATCGTTCCGCAACCGCAGCCCTTCCTATCGGAAGGTTTTGCCGAAACGGTTGCAATCTCGCCTAAGCCTCTCGCGTTTACGGCCCTCACCTTAAAGTTGTACTTGGTGCCGTTGGTAAGCCCCGTGTAGGTAAAGGTTTGCTCTCCTACCGGCACATCGACCCAATTGCCTCCCTCGATTGCTACCTTATAGCCCGTAATATCAAAGTCGCCGCTGTTGGCGGGGGTTCTCCAAGTAAGAACGACCTGACCGCCGGACGGCGTCGCAACAAACCTTAGAGGGGCGGAAGGCGCGCCGGGAACCGCAGGCGGATCCTCTTCGCCGGTGCCGGGGTTATCGGGATTGCCGGGGTTGCCGGGGTTACCGGGGTTATCGGGATTACTCGGGTTGCCGGGGTTGCCGGGGGTGCCGGGGGTGCTCGGGGTGCCGGGATTATTGCCGCCCACGCCACCGCCAATCGAGCTCGACCAGCCCGGCGGCCTTGCAGGCGGATCTACCGAGGCAATCGTTACGTCGACACGCGTCAGGCTTTTGGGCGCCGCCGTGTACTTTTGCGTGGCGCCGGCGTAATTGGCAAAGGTAATCTCTACGGACTGAGCGGACGGATTCCACACCTGCGCCACCACCTTGCCGTCCTTTTTCTCATAAAAAGAGACCGAGTTTGCATTCTTAGCCCATATAAGCGACGTTCGACGGTTGAGGTCCTTCATGGTGTTGACAAACATGTACACCCGGGCGCCGGTGTTGCCGTCGCATTTGCCGCCCATGCTGTTTAACGTCGAGCCGTTCCCCCACAATTTCATTACCTCGTCGGGGTCGACCAGCGAATGCATGGGGTACGCGCAATCCTTCCAGTCGTATCGATTGTTGGAATCCTTTAAAAAGTAATCGTACACGACCTTAAAGCATTGTTGCTCCTGCGCACTCAGCACGTGAGAAGTCAGGTATTCGCCGGACGGAATCCATTGAATGCCGTAAATACAGTGTGCGGCGCCGGAAAACCAGGTTCCGTACGCGATACTCGTTCCCCAAATCATACCGGCGCTGCCGTGGTTATAGCTTTCCGGGAAGGAGGTACCGCTGTAGTTGAACCAATATTCCTTAATCGCCGAAAGCTCCGTGGTAAAGATGTACGCGCCCGCCTTTTTAATCACCTCGTTACCGCTCACCTGTCCCCAAAGGTACATGCCGGCGTAAGCGTTAAGAGATTCCGATGACGATTCCTGGTTGCCGCCGCTGACGTTGTCGTTATAACCGCTCGCCCACGAGTGGCCGGCAAAAATATCAAAGGAGCGCATGTAGCAAAACAGCGGGTCGTCGCGGTAGGGGCTGGCGTAATCGCGTATCATTAATTCGACCATCTCACGGTAGTCGTTCAAAAACTCTTGGTCGAAGTACGCCAAAACCGCGCAGGCATACACCAAATACCCCAAATGGAAGTGGTGGTCGGCGAGGTTGTTGTTAAAGCCGTACGCGTTACTTTTTTGGAGCAGGACGCCCCACGACGCATCGTAGTAGAAAAACGGCCGATTGCTGCTGCTGCTTATTTCGTCGGGGTCGGCGGTAAGCCAGTTGGGCAAACGGGATTTAAGTTTGCCCACCAATTTATCCCGGAGCGCGGTGTCTCCGACTTGATCCGCCATCATAGCGCCTTGGGCGAGGATTTGCGACGTTTTGCCGTCCCAATAAGCGTCGGCACCCGCGCTCCCGCCGATGCTGTCAATTTCCGCCACGTATTTTTTTAGCTGATCTTTTGAATACTCGGGATTTGTAGGCTCCGCAAAGCTGGGGAGTATGCCGTTAAATTGGTCTATCGTCCTAAAAGAATTGCCTACCATAAGCTTGGCAGGGCCGCGCACGGTCCGCATCCCTTCCGGCAAAAATTCATTGTAGGAGCGCATGTGCTGGTGCGGACGCAGCATCATCACCGTGTTGGGAGAATGCGTCGCGTCCGCCTGCCAAATCCTGTGGTAATAATCGGTGATCACCTCGTTGGTGTCGTCCATAACGTCGTAGCTGCAGTGCGTGGAAACCACAAACGCATAGCCGTGCTCGTGCATTACCGTAGCCATTTCTTTAGACAGCGCGGAGCCTATCGACACATAGTCGGAGCCTGCCGGCAAAGCCAAATCCACCGCGTTGTTGGAGCCGCGGGTAAACTCGGTGCCCTGCGGGGCATTGACCACGTAGTAGTTGGTGGGGTTCCTCGTCTCCATAATAATATGGTCGCCCGTGTATTTGACGCCGCTGGACGCGAGGATTGCTTTGAATTCGCCGTCAAAATATCCGACTAAATTGTTGTTGCCGGGGCTGACCACCGGTGTTGCGCCGCCGGCGTATTTGGCAAAGACGTACGGGCTGCCTTGGTTTAAGTAGGTCAGCACCTTGCATGTCGCATCATTAGACAAATTTACCGCGATGCCGAAATCCGAATGATCCACCACCGTCAGCTTGGCGCCGGAAAATCCCTTAAAGCCAAGATTCATGTCTACCCTGTTGCCGGGGTTGTTGGTTCCGCCCGGGTTGCCGATGGCAAGCCCGTTGGCCGAATACCGGACAAGCAAAGGGTTGCAAACAAGCTGGTCGCCGAAGTCCTTGATAATCAGGCTGGTCCACCAATCGGTGGACGGAACCGGCTTGTTTTTTAGGTTTGTCGCGAGGTTGACAATGCCACGAGGCCTTGTGATTGACATGTTGCCGGCGGCAAAGCTCCCGCTTTTGCCCAAAGGGTTAACTCCCTCTTTCAGATTACGGTCGACGGCCGGGGGAGCGGTGTTACCGGACGCTCCGGCTATGACCGTAATTTTGCGCGGCGCAGTTGCCTTGTTGCCCTCGTTGTCAATTACGGAATATGTAAGGTCATACGTCCCGGCTTTTGAAAAATCAAAATTGCCGGCAACCAACAAGCTCTGCGTGATGTCGGTGCCTAAGGAGTCTTTGGCGGTGATTCCGTCGTACAGGTTGATGTACTCACCCTGCCCTATGGTAAAGTCCTTTACCCCCGTTATGGTAGGGTTTCCGGTTTGCGCCGCAAAAACCTTGTTTTGCGAAATCCCCAAACCCGCCATCCACGAGCCCGCCGAAATGACAAAAGCGAACACAAAAAGAACGGTAAGGGTTTTTACGATACTGCCTTTTTTCATGTGATTAACATCCTCCTTTTTTTGCACCGGGGTGCTGCCGGATTAACTATAAACTACGATGTTTGTACAGTATACACCAAATCATTTCGCCTGTCAATAAAAAAACGCTTATTTAAATCTTAGATTTCAAACTGTTTTCAGACTGTTTTCAGACTGTTTTCAGACTGTTTTCAATCTGCCTTTAATCCTTTCGTCAAATCTTTTCGCCGCAATACCGGCAATTCCGTTGACAAGGGCATAGCTCGGCGTTATAATACCTAAAAGATTCCGGGAATGGTAAAAATCATGAAAAAACTTGTCACCCCCATAGGCTTTATCGGCTGCGGCAACATGGCGCGTGCAATTATCGAGGCGCTGCATACTAAGGGCTACGGAGAAATTTGGGCAAGCGACCCCTCCCCCGCCCAACTAGAGCGCGTTTGGGGCATCGCGAAAACGTTTGCCGGCGACAATCAATCTGTTGTTTCGGCGTGCAAATACCTATTTATTTGCGTCAAACCGCAAGCCGCCGAGCAGGTTTTGTCCGCGCTTGACTTTTCACCCGATAAGGTTCCGATTTCGATTATGGCGGGGATTCCGCTGGCTAAATTCCGCGCGCTGACCAAAGCAAAAAAAGTTGTGCGCGTGATGCCGAATTTAAACGCGGCCGTAAAGCTGTCGCACAACGCGTATTGCTTTGAGAATTTGACCCAGAGAGAGCAACAAAGGGTTTTCAGCCTGCTGAATGCGTTCGGGATGCCGTTTGAGACGGACGAGGGCTTTATGAACGCGGTGACGGGCATTTCCGGCAGCGGGCCGGCGTACGTGTTCCGCTTTATTCAAGGGCTGATGATGGCGGCGGAAAAATCCGGCATTCCCGCTGCGGATGCGGCGGCAATGTGCTGCAATATGGTGAGGGGCAGCGTTTTAACGGCGCTGGGCGATTTATTGGGCGAAACCCCGATTGCAAGCTATCAAGGCGCATACAGTCGGCTGGACGAAAAAGTGAAGCCGGTTTGCTCTAAGGGCGGAACAACCATAAAGGGCATCGAGCATTTGGACAGGAACAACTTTGCGGGAACGGTTTGTGAGGCCGCCGGCAGGGCAATAAAGCGGGCCGAAGAGCTTAGCGAAGATAAAAGATAACAGATAACAGATAACAGATAACAGATAACAGACAAAAGAATGGAGATAACGAATTTGAAAGAAGTACACATCTACACCGACGGGGCGTGCAGCGGCAACCCGGGCGTGGGCGGCTGGGCGGCGGTACTGGTTTATAACGGCGTCGAAAAAGAGGTTTTCGGATACAATAAAAACACGACCAACAACCGCATGGAGCTGTTCGCGATTATTCAAGGCATCGCACAGCTAAAACGACCCTGCCGCGTCACCCTTTACAGCGATTCCGCGTATGCCGTAAACGCGTTCAATAACGGCTGGCTGGACGTATGGAAAAAAAACGGCTGGAAAACCGCCGCAAACGACGAAGTGAAGAACCGCGATTTATGGAATGATTTATTGATTCGGCTCGAGGGGCACGAGGTAATGTTTGTAAAGGTGAAGGGGCACTCCGACAACGCCTACAACAACCGCTGCGACGCACTCGCGCGCGGCGAGATTAAAAAGTATTCGGAGATAGTTTAGCTTATCTTAGGAGATGGTTTAGCTTATCTCATTAATTTTAAGAATGTCTCCATATCCGCGTCCGTACCGACGGTAACACGCACAAAGGGCGCGGTGCGCGCCGATGCAAAATAACGCACCAACACGCCGTTTTCTTTAAGGTACTTATAAACCGCTTCTCCCCCGAGGGACTTGTGGCGGACGAATAAAAAGTTGGCGCCGGAGGGCAATACCGTGTGGCCGGCTTTTTTTAATGCGGCCGCCGTGCGCTCACGCGTGGCGACAATTGCCTTAATTTTTTCGTCAAAGTACGTGGAATCGGAAATGGAGGCGAGCGCCGCTTCTTGAGTCAAACGGGAGAGCGTATAGCTGTTAAAGCAGTTCTTGACGCGGTTAAGACCGTCGATTAATTCTTTTGAACCGACAGCGTAGCCGCACCTTAGACCCGCCAGCGAGCGGCTCTTTGAGAACGTTTTTACAACCAGCAGGTTTTTATAGGACAACGCCCGCCTTGCCAAACTCCCCTGCCCCGAAAAATCAATATACGCCTCGTCCACTAAAACATTACAGGATACGGAACCAACCAAATCCAAAATCGCGTCGTTCCCCGCCGCAACCGAAGTCGGCGCATTGGGGTTGGCGATTACGATTCCCCCGGCCGCCGTAGTTTTATACGGCGCAAAATCAATCGAAAAATCGTCCTTTAGCGGGATAATCTTTTTTGTCAGCCCGAACAAATCGCAATACACGGGATAAAAACTGTAGGTGACGTCCGGATACGCGACCGAATCCTCGAACAGCGCCCTAAAGGCGAACGCCAAAACCTCGTCCGAGCCGTTCCCTAAAAAAACGTTTTCGGGGGCTACGCCCTCAAATTCGGCAATCGCTCTTGTGAGCGCCTTGGAATCGGGGTCGGGATATAATCTAAGCTTTTTGGCGTCAAAGCTATGTAAAACCTCCCGAACGCAGGGCGCGGGCGGGTACGGGTTCTCGTTGGTATTCAGTTTTACAAACCCGCCTTGCGGCTGCTCCCCCGCGGTATAGGGGGTGAGGGATCGGGCAATTTTAGAAATCATAGGGTACAACTCCGTTATAAAGTAAAAAGTAGTTTTAGTAAAAAAGGGCTTTCGCCCTTCTTTTACTTCTTTTACTTCCAAATGCTTTTGATGCGGTTGTCATATTTTTTGACGTAGTTGTCTTTCTGCGTGTATTCGTTCAACGTACGTTGTTCCCACTTGCCGTATGCCGCGCCCTCTTTCGTCGAGCGGATGCGCTTTTCGTACACATCGAATATCTTGGTGTACTCGCCCGGCGTTTCATAGTCGCCGACCTGCTTGACCGAATTCTTTTCGGTATCGGACGCATAGTACATGATGTGCACGCCGTAGTCTGTAACCACATAATAGTCAAGCATCTGGCCGGGCCGGTAATTCTTCCACAAATCGCGCGCGCCGTCCTCAAACTCCTTCATGTAGGTCGCTTGCTCAAACTGGCCGAGCACCTTTTTTACCGCATATCCGGACGGATAATTGAATATACCCGGGTCGGTGTTGTACAGGTAAATAAAGTCGTCGAACCGACGCTCCGCGTCCTTAATCACGGCGGACGCCTTTGAAACTGCCGCCTTTACCTCGTTAAAAATCGCGTCGGCAGACGTGGGGCTTGAATAATCCTCAAAGCCGACCGGATGCGGATAGGCGACAATCTCTTTCACCAACCGATCGCGGTATTCAATCGTCTGTGCCTGCGTGGGAGCGGGCTGACGCGCCTTATAAGCGTTCAGCTTCGCGGTTTGGGCGTCATTAAAAGGTATCAGGATATGCTTTACATAAAAATAGTCGGCATTCGGACGGTATAGAACCAAATCGCTGCCGCTGACGGAGCTTGCATAGGCAGACGCGTCGGAAAAATTCAGCATTTGCGTTTCGAGCTCGGACTTATACATTTTTTCGACCTCGGCGTCGCTTACCGTGATATTCTCTTTTTTGACGAGATAGCTTTGCAACAGCTCCATTTGAACCTGCCGCAGCGTGCCGTCGCCTATTAAAAACGTAATCGGGTAGGCGTCCCACAACCCCTTGTACAACTCAGTAAACTGCTTATTCAGAATTTTTTCGTTGAAATCCTTTCGCGCCGCTTCCAACTCCGCCTTGTCGTAAGGCTTTACGCCGTCCTCGACAATGCGAATCACGTTGTCGGCAAAACGGCTGAGCGCCTCGGTCTCAAGCGAGATTTTGTCAAAGCCGCCGACCGCCCCGGGAATCCGGGCAAGCTCGGGCGCCCACTCCTCTTCCGGAATGTCCTCCTCGTTCACCTCCGGGTCGCGCACGGGAAACGACGGCGCGGGATTCGACTCCTGGCCCTCTCCGTCGGACGCCGCTTTGTCGTAATCGAACAAAATCGAGCGCTGCAGGTTTTTTAATTCCTGGTCGATAGAATCGTAGCGCATCTTTTTGAGCTTATTGATATCGGTAAAATCGGGTTCGCCGTCGATGAAAGAATCTTCCTTGCCGTCCCGCCAAACCAGCGTGCCCTCATGCAGCATCCGCTCGATTTCGATGTACAAAAGTTCGCGGTCAATCAAGCTTTGCAGCACCGCATTCGTCGCGTCCTCCGTAGGCGCGCGGCCTTGAAGCTGCTGGCTTAACTGGTTCAGCAAGTCAAACTTGTAGATGTGGCGCTCCCCGGAGGAAAAGCCGGCCTCTTTTTTATCGTCGACCGAATGAATCGTCGCCACAATCTGACGGTAGTCTTTTTTGTCGTCGCGCTCTATAAATTGGCAGCCCGAAAGAGCGGCTCCGCACACGAACAGCATGCAAACAATTACGGATATAATTTTCATTCTTTTACGCATGGTTTTTTTGATAATCCTCGAAAGTACGCCTTTACATTATTTGTATTATAGCCGGTTTTATAAACCCTATACGCGCAGAGATTACGCAAAAATTGGTTTACAGACATCGGCAGAATGTATTATACACGTTTGCTCCCAAAAAAGCAACCAAATAAACGGGGTTTTTTCAGGTTGCGGAAATTTTTGCCCGTTCCGCCGCTCCCCGTTCCACCCGGAATTCGGTGAGCCCGCCGCCGAGACGGGCGCGGACGCCAGGCTCTAAGTGCGTGCAGGTAAGCAGAGTTTGAAAGCCTTGAATGCGCTCTAGCAGTTTTTGCTGGCGGCCGACGTCGAGCTCGCTCAGCACGTCGTCCAGCAAAAGCACCGGGCACTCCCCGCGCGTCGCGGTGGCAAGCTGCAATTCGGACAGCTTTAAGCTTAACGCGGCGGTGCGCTGCTGGCCCTGCGAGCCGTAGCTACGGATGTCCGCCGCGCCGATTTTTAAGATAAGGTCGTCCTTATGCGGCCCCGAGTGCGTAAACCCGAGTTTAAGATCGCGTTCGCGCTCCTTTTTTAGCTCGCAAAGCATCGCCCTTTCGGTTTCCTCCGCCGTTTCCCCGCCGATTCCCTCGTAAAAAAGCGCCAAATCTTCGGCGCCGCCGCTCAAAAACAGGTGATTCTCGCAAGCGTAGGGCGCAAGGTTTCGGACAAACCCGCGCCGCGTTTTGACTACCTTTGCCCCGACGGCCGCCAATTGGGCGTCCCAAATATCGAGGGCATCGGACGTGGCGTGGCCGCTTTTTAACAGGCGGTTGCGTTGCGCCAAAATCTTGTTATATCTCAGCAGCAGGTAAAAATAGGCTTTGGAGAGCTGGCACACCGCGATGTCGATAAAGCTGCGCCGCTCGCCCGGCCCCGCCTGCACGATTTTAAGCTCGCTCGGTGAAAAAAACACCGTGCCGACGACGCCCATCAGCTCGCCGAGCCGCGTGACGGGCATCCCGTTGACCGCGACGCGTTTGTTCTCGCCGCGCGAGATGATCAGCTCCGCCGTCTCGTCCCCGAACGACTTTTCCACCGTAACCGTCACCTTGGCGCGCTCTTCGTCCCACAAAATGAGCTCCTTGTCGCGCGACGTCCGGGTAGATTTGCCGATGCTTGCAAAATAAACCGCCTCTAAAAGGTTGGTTTTACCCTGGCCGTTGTCGCCGGAAAACACGTTAACGCCCGGCGACAGCGTTAAGTGCTGTCGTCGGTAATTGCGGAAATTGACGATTTCGAGCGATTTTACGAACATTAAGGGCAGTATAACCGATGCGGCAAAAAATTGCAAACGGTTTGACGGACAAAAAAGGAGGCTGCTTCAATGAATAAAAAATTTGCATGATTTTTGAAAATGCCCTTTTTTCAATTGATTTTTTTAAATATCTCTGATATAATTTATAATGGCTTATTGTAAAAAATTGAGTAAATCAAAGGATAAACTAATATGGCGGTTAAAATACTTTTTTTGTTCCTGTCCGTTGCACTTTTCTATATCGACATATTTTTGGTTTTCGGCATATGGTTTCGCGGAAAGCGCAATACTTATTTAAAAACATTTTTCGCATTGGGGTTGATTATTTCGACCTGGGCGCTTTTTAACGGACTCGGCGTTTTATTAAGCGAAGAAATCTATCAGCAAATATATCCGTATTATTTTATACTCGGATGTGTTATGGGGCCGTTGTTTTCGTTCTATGTTTTACATTTTACTCAATCCAAGTTCGCGCGCTCGCGCGCAGTCGCTATAGTTTTAGGCGTTTTGGTGGCGGTTGACATTTTGGCGCTGATTACAAATCCGTGGCATAAAGGATTTATCGCAGGGTTTGAGGGGTTGCTACCGATCGGGGGTGTTTGGGCGCCGGTTCATTTTGCTATTTCGTACGTTCCGTTGTTTTTATCGCTGATACTTCTTTTCCACTATATTTTCAAGAATGCCAAAACCACTCCGCTACTGCTTGTTGTCGGGTTTTCGGTATTATTGCCCATTATTTCCAATATTCTTTACACCTTTAAAATATTAAGTCCCGGCTTTGATTTGACGCCGTTTCTTTTTTTGGTTATGTTTATTACCTTTTCCGTGTATTCCGCAAGATTTAGGCTTTTTGACAACAGAAACGCCGCTTTTACGAATTTATTTAATACGTTTTCCGAAGCCCTTTTAATTGCGGACGTGTCGGGCAGCATAGCGGACGCCAACCCTTCTTTTTATAAAGCCTTTCCGGATTTTACGCTGGCATTCGATAAAACTACGGTGAAAGACATCGAAAGTTATTTTGAGGCCGTCGCCGTCGAACAAAATCCTAAGGATATAATCAAAAGGCTCGATGCTTCCGCAGAGGAAATAAGCAATGCGGAAATCACCCTGCTTTTAGACGGGAAGCCCTGTTATTATGTTCTGTCGAAGACCGGCATTTATCAGAAAACGCAACACGTCGGCTTTATCATAACCTTAATTGACGTCAGTAACAACCAAAGAACGCGGCAGATGATAGAGGAAATCAAGCAAAACAACAGTCGGCTTCAGGAAATGAAAAATTTTGCGGAAAACGCGTCCAAGGCCAAAAGCGATTTTCTCGCCAGTATGAGCCACGAAATCCGAACGCCGCTCAATGCGATTATAGGGATGACCTCGATCGGCGCATCCGCGGCCGACCCCGAGCAAATCAAGTATTGTTTTACAAAGACGGCGGACGCGTCAAAGCACTTGCTTGGCGTAATCAGCGATATATTAGATATGTCCAAAATTGAATCGGGTAAGTTCGAGCTTTCAGCGGCAGAATTTAATTTCGAGAGTATGCTGCGGCAGGCCGTAGGCGTGATCAACTTCCGCATAGATGAGAAAAAACAAAAATTTGACATGCAAATAGACCAAGATATTCCTAAAAATCTAATCGGCGACGACCAAAGGCTTGCGCAGGTCATTACAAACCTGCTGTCCAACGCCGTAAAATTTACGTCCGAACACGGTTCAATCGGCCTTATTACGCGATTAATAGAAAAAGAAAACGAATTTTGCGTAATACAAATTTCCGTAGCCGACACCGGCATAGGTATCAACTCCGAACAACAGGCCCGTTTGTTCCAAGCGTTCCAGCAGGCCGAAAGCAATACTACGCGTAAGTTCGGCGGTACAGGACTCGGACTGTCTATTTCAAAAAGCATTATAGACTTAATGGGCGGCCAAATATGGGTGGAATCCGAACTTGGAAAAGGATCTACGTTTAGTTTCACGGTTAAGGTGAAACAAGGCGAGGGTAAAAATCATGGGGTGTCCGTTTCCAATATCAATATAAAAAACGAGGATGTGCCTAATGATATCGGCATGTTCGCCGGACGCGGAGTTCTGCTGGTAGAAGATATTGAGATTAACCGCGAAATAGTTTTGACATTGCTTGAGCCGACCCGTTTAAGGATAGACTGTGCGGTAAACGGCGCAGAGGCGGTGCGCATGTTTAATGAGGCGCCGGAAAAATATGAGATGATACTCATGGATGTTCAGATGCCGGAAATGGACGGGTACGAGGCTACGCGCCTTATTAGAGCGTCTGACGCTTCAAACGCTAAAACCATCCCTATTGTAGCAATGACTGCGAACGTGTTTAAAGAGGACGTTGAAAAATGTATCAGATCGGGCATGAACGGCCATATCGGAAAGCCTATCGACATAAACGCTTTGTCAGAAAAGTTGCGTATGTATTTATTGCCTTCTGCGGATTCTTAAGGATTTCTGACCATACCAATCCTTGAAGGATATTTCACTATGAAGACTTACGTCTGTCACGATATGCCTCTATTTCCCTCCCGCAAAGACGTAATAGCGCAAACAACGGGGCTGTCTCACAGAGTAAAAAACAAGCTGTCTCTTGCAATAAGACATTGTTTTTTTATCTGAATTTCCGTAGGGGCGAGGCGTGCCTCGCCCCTACGGTTCGAACACGCCTTATACCAAGAGCAACGCAAAAAACAAAAAGGGCTGTCCCCCGCCAAAATCTCGTGAGACAGCCCCGAATTTTATATGGTGTATCGTGAAAAATGAACCTCCCCGACGCAAGACGTCGGGGTATCGGTTTGCCCCTAGTCAAACATAGATAGTTGACCTTGGTGCAATTTTGTGTACTTTCTTCCTTGGTTTCTCACGTAATTT
>Ga0123356_10003915_pt1 | contig 15502 bp, 5 predicted proteins | sample TergutEmb28metaG_2_FD_92546 | JGI IMG/M metagenome (GOLD analysis project Ga0123356, IMG submission 92546) | Embiratermes neotenicus P3 segment gut microbial communities from Petit-Saut dam, French Guiana - Emb289 P3 | ecosystem: Host-associated > Arthropoda: Insects > Digestive system > Gut ... | reverse complement strand
TAGAAATAGCAGGGCAACAGTTTAAGATTGAAAAAGAGATGAAACTCTTTGTTCATCGCCTCAAAGCTGAAGAGGGGTCGCAAGTTAGCTTCGACCGCGTGATGCTTGTTGATAATGACGGTAAAGTAAAAGTCGGAGCCCCCACCGTAAAAGGTGCATCAGTAACCGCCACCGTCCTTCACCACCTTAAAGGTGACAAAGTTCTTGTTTTCAAGAAGAAAAAGAGAAAAGGTTATCAAAAAATGAATGGACATCGTCAGTATTTGACCTCCATTAAAATTGATGACATTATTATTTAACCTGATTATTAACGATTAAAAATAAAAATGTATGGCACATAAGAAAGGTGTCGGAAGTTCACAGAACGGTCGTGAATCCGAAAGTAAACGATTAGGCGTTAAAATTTATGGCGGACAAGCCGCGAAAGCCGGCAACATCATCATTCGCCAACGCGGAACTGTGCACAACGCAGGCATCAATGTAGGCATGGGCAAAGATCATACCCTGTTTGCATTGGTGGACGGTACGGTGCAGTTTAAAAAGAAAGCAGGCGGAAAATCTTACGTTTCCGTGGCGGTAGCGGAATAAATGACGCTGAGGTAGCACAAAAAAAGCGACTTGCAAGGGTCGCTTTTTTTATTATTTTCGCCCCCTAATTTCCAATATGAACATCCACAACAAATTCATATCCCTTATTCTCCGAATCTTCGTAGGTTTGGTATTCGTAGCATCCGCCATATTAAAATACATTTCCATTGATATATTCGATTTGTACGTTTTCGAGCACAATCTATTCTCCATTTCTGTAACTGAAACCTTAACCCGCTTGCTCATCACAGCAGAATTGGTATTGGGCACCATGCTCATTTTCAATCTTTGCGCGCGGACGGCTTATTATGCTGCACTATTTTTTCTAACAGGATTTACCTTGTATTTGTTCACTTTGCCTTACTTTTTTGATGTGGATATTACACACTGCCATTGCTTTGGAGATGCCATCGTGCTGAATCGTACGGAATCTATCATTAAAAACATGGTTTTGTTACTTTGTTTGGTATTTGTTTCTCCTAAATTTTATACTCATAAAAAATGGAAAATATGGGTGGTAACCGCCTTAAGCATAGTTGCATTTGCTATTTTTATGATCATCAATGCGCCCAATTATTTATACACGATGGTGCATAAAGAAAAAATACAAATAGATTTTCCGATGTATGAATCTGCCTTGCAAAATAGTGATAAGGAACAAGAATTTACCGATGGAAAACAAATCATTTGCATGTATTCTGTAGGTTGTAGATTTTGCAAACGCGCAGCGTTGAAATTACATTTGATATTGAAAAACAATCAACTACCTGAAGGTCACGCAAAAGCGATATTTTGGGCAGGAACACCGGATAGCCTTATACACAACTTTTTCTCCGAACAAAGAGTACCGGTTCCGGAATACACTACATTTCGAGCAGATAGTTTCCTGGCAATAACAGGCGGCCGGATGCCCGTATTATTGTTCTCCGACCATGGAAACATCGTGCATAAAACAAACTTCATTACGCTAAATGAAAAAAAAGTAACGGAGTTTTTTAGTAATGATAATTAATCATTTTAAATATTAACCAAAACAAAAACCTCATGAAAAAAAAATTATTTCTTCTTGTATCCATTTTAGGAATTGTGCTTTGCTTTTCCGCATGTAATTCAAAACAAAACAAAATGACAGAACAAACCGAAATGCAAAGAAAGGTAGCAGAATTTGCATACGTTACATTAAGTGCCCCCGAGCTTATGGCGCAACTTTCTGAAAAAGAGCTACAATTAATTCCCATTTTTATCCGGATTGCCGACATTATGGATCACCTGTTTTGGCTGCAAACGTTTGGTGAACGAACTATTTTAGACACGATTGCCGACCCTTACGCTTTGGATTTTGCAAACATAAACTATGGTCCATGGGAAAGATTAGCCGACAATAAACCTTTTGTGTCCGGATTCGGAGAAAAACCGTTGGGCGCTCAATATTATCCGGAAGACATTACGATGGAAGAGTTTAAGGCGTTTGGCGATCCGGATAAAGAAAGTCACTATACTGTACTGCGGCGCAATGAAGACGGAAGTTTGAAAACAGTTTGGTACAGAGAGGAGTACAGAGAAGGGTTGGAAAAAGTATATGAATTGTTAGATCAAGCTATTGAGTTGGCAGAAGATCGCGGACTGAAAAATTATTTGATTGAGCGCAAAAAAGCGTTGCAAACCGATGACTATTTTGCCAGCGATATGGCATGGATGGACATGAAAGACAGCAAATTAGATTTTATTTTCGGACCCATTGAAAATTACGATGATAAATTTTTAGAACTGAAAACTTCTTATGAAGCATTTGTGTTAGTGAAAGATGAGGCGCGCAGCAAAGATTTGGAGAAATTTGTCTCTATGCTTCCTGCCTTACAAAAAGAACTGCCTTGCGAAGCAAAATATAAAACATTTGTTCCCGGAACATCTTCCGACTTAAATGTTTATAATGCTTTATATTACGCCGGTGATTGTAACGCCGGCAGCAAAACCATTGCAATTAATTTGCCTAACGACAACCGCGTGGCTGCGGCTAAAGGTACACGCCGCCTGCAATTGCGCAACAGCATGGAAGCTAAATTCGACAAAATTTTAATGCCTATAGGCGAGCTTATTATCACGCCTGCGCAACAAGGAAATTTGAATTTCGATGCATTCTTTTGGAATGTAACTTTCCATGAAGTAGCGCACGGAATTGGCATCAAACAGACTATCAATGGTAAAGGAAGCGTGGACAAAGCTTTAGGTACTGAAAAAACCTCTTGGGAGGAAGCCAAAGCCGATATCCTGGGTTTGTTTATGGTAATTAAACTGATTGAAATGGGAGAGATTACAAACATCACGCCCGAAGATGCGATGACGACTTATATTGCCGGTATTTTGCGCTCGGTACGTTTCGGCGCCGCAAGCTCGCACGGAAAAGCAAATATGATGTGTTTCAACTATTTTGAAAAAGAAGGCGCGTTTGAACGCGACGAAAAAGGGCAGTTTGTAATTGATTTTGATAAAGCCTACCAAGCCATGAACGATTGGGCAAAGTTAATCATTATAACCCAAGGTACCGGCGATTTTGAATTTGCCCAACAGTTTCGCAATGAGCATGGCGGAATTACCGAAACTTTACAGGCTGATTTAGACAGAATTAATAGTGCCGGTATTCCCAGAGACATTCGTTTTCATCAAGGACTTAAAGTGTTGGGATTAGAATAAGATGCGATTCGATGTCTTTGCCGATTCACATTTCTCTTCCCCGCTCTAAGAGCATTGTAATACGATGTTTAATAGTACATTATCTTAAAACCGGAACTTTGCTTCCGGTTTTTGAAAATGACCCGAACGACATTCAAATTGTTTACAACGCTTTAAAAACTATTGATCTACAAAAGAAAAACAGGGTAGGAGAGGAGTGCATTATCGATATTCAAGATTGTGGAGCAGCATACCGTTTTTTAATGCCACTGCTTGCCACCACGCCCGGAACATGGCTACTAAGGGGAACGCCGCGCTTGCTGCAAAGGCCGATCTTGCCGTTAGTTATTTTTTTAAATGAACATGGTGCAGATATTGAAAAAACAGATTTGGGCTGGCGGATTGAAGGGGAGGAGTTGCAGATTAATGATTTTGATGTAGATACGGCGGAGACCTCGCAGTATGTTTCGGCGTTGTTGATGATAAAGGGAGAAAAGGAGAAAGGAGAAAAGGAGAAGGCACGAAAGCACGAAGGAGACGAAATAATATCCCCTTCAAATTTTGAAGGGGTGTCCGGCGCAGCCGGACGGGGTAGTTTATATAGAAACCCCTACATCAAAATGACCGAAACCATCGTGCATGGTAGGGGCAAGGCGCGCCTTGCCCCTACGTTATCCGATTGGAGCGCCGCCATTTTCTGGCTCGCCAACGCACTACTCTACCCCAACGCCCACTACTTTCTAAAAAACCTACACTTCGACAACCTACAGGGAGATGCTAACGTGGCAAAATACTTTAAAAAATGGGGCATCCATTTTACCGAAAACGAATATGGCATTGAAATAAAGCACGTTCGCCACATCAAAATTGCAAAGCAACAAATTGACGTAGCGCAAACTCCTGATGTAGCGATGGTTTTGGCCGTTCTGTCTGTTTGCTACCCTTTTGAGCTAACGATGTCAGGATTGAAAAATCTAAACCTGAAAGAATCGAATCGTTTGGATATTATGGTGAATGAGTTATCGAAATTTACGGCGATAGATCAACACTCGGAAGATGCGATTACCATTCATAAACGAACGAATGAATTGCCTAAAACATTTCACTTCGATTCGTACAACGACCATCGCTTTGTGATGGCGTGGTCGTTATTTAGAAATTTTGGAAAAGTGGATATTCAACATCCGGAGTGCGTAGAAAAGTCGTATCCTGATTTTTTAACGATTATTACTGCTATTAACTAAGCTAATTTCAATATGTTAAGAAAAATACTAATTTTTTGCCTGTTTTGCCCCCTTATAATTTTTGGGCAAGAATCAAATAATGCGTCGTCTCAAAACGGCAATGAACAAAAAGAAGAGTTGTTCGTATCTTATAACAAATTGGCTAATATGCACTTGTCTTTTTCAGATTACCGCACGGCTTACGATTATTTTATGAAAGCGTTGCATCTTTGTGAAAAATACAATTTAGCTTCCTATAAACCGGGGATATATTTGAATATCGGAGTTGTTTATTATCATCTCCATCAATATGATATGACTAAGGAATACTATTTAAAGGCATTGGAGCTTTGTAGCGACAGCGCAGGCATTGCGCTTATATTGAATAATTTGGGAGCCAACGAAATTGTGAACGGCAACTTAGACAGCTCTTTTTACTATGTTACCAAGGCATATCAAATAAGTAAACGGCACAACGATGCTTTTTTAGCCGGCATATTGAACAATTTTGCCTCCTATTATCAAAACAAAAAACAGTATGATTCAGCATTTTACTATTATCATTTGTCTTTATATAATTCAAGAAAAAATAATGAAATTGACAAGGAAGCCAGCTTTTTATCGGATATCGGCAAGCTGTTTTTTGAAGTAAAAAAAATAGATTCCGCGCTCTATTACATTAATTTGTCGAATAAAATTGCTTCGGAAAACAACTTTTTAAAGACGCTGTCGAGCAACTATCTTACTTTATCGGAAATAGAGAAATCGAAAGGGAGATACAAGGAATCTTTAAAATTTTATACGACTTATATTCAGTTGAAAGACTCCATTTATAATGCTGAAATATTTGGCGACATCAATCAAATGCAGCGAGGGTATGAAATTTCAAAAACCAACCAGCAAATAGAAGAACTTCTTGTTGACCAGCAAATTAAAGGCCACACCATTCGTTATCAAAAAATCATTCAGCGTATTATTATGATTGCCCTGTTGGCGCTGGTTATCGTATTGTTCATTATCATTTACCAAAACAATAAACTAAAAGCAGCCCATAAAGTATTGTTTGAAAAGAATGTTAAACTTATTAAACTTGAAAAAAAACCATCGGAAGAAGATAAGAAAAGCGCAAATACTTTCAATACTTTCGACGAGCTTATGGATAGAATTTTAACCGCTATGGAAGACCCCGCCGTTTATTGCGATTCTTCGTTAAGTGTTGATAAGCTTGCTTCATTAACCCAATCCAATCACACTTATATTTCCCAAGCCATCAAAAACAGCCCTTACAAAAACTACAGGGCTTTTGTGAACAGTTACAGGATTCGCGATGCGCAACGATTTTTCATGGAGCCTGATGCCGAAAAATACACTATTGAGTATGTTTCGGAAAAAGTGGGCTACAAATCCCGAAGTGTTTTTTATGATGCGTTTAAGGAGATTACAGGAGTGAGTCCGAATTACTACATAAAGTCGATGAAAAAGGAGCAGACTGTTGAGGTTTTTTGAAAACGACAAAATACTCAGCCAATTTTCCTCGCAGTCTAAAAAAAATATCCGAAAAAGTGTATTTTCGCCGGTTCATTTTAAAAAATAACCGAAAACAGTGTATTTATATAATTTTGTTGCGAATATAGTTGTGAATTTTGTTGAAAACTTTTTCCAAAATAACTTGATTTTCTCAAATATTTGTGTAACACACACACACACACACACACACACACACACACACACCTCGCCCCTACATTATATATAAGCGCGCGCGAAAAATATAGTTTTTCAAGAAACTACAACATACCCTCAACCTTTTTTAGCAGCAGATATTGTTGCTTTTTCTTTGAACCGTTGGCTGAAGCCAACGGCAATGAACTATTGGCTGAAGCCAACGGCAATGAACTATTGGCTGAAGCCAACGGCAATGAAACACATTCATTCCTCATTAACCGTTAACCACTAACCACTAATCACTACCCACTACCCACTACCCACTACCCACTACCCACTACCCACTACCCACTAACCACTAACCACTAATCACTAATCACTAATCACTAACCACTAACCACTAACCACTACCCACTAACCACTAACCACTACCCACTACCCACTAACCACTAAAATAATTATCAATTAAATTTTTATAATATGAAGTCAAAATTTTTATTTTTCAAAAGATCTTTTTCTTTTTTCTGCTTGTTCCTGCTGTTTTTTTGGGGAGGAGCGTTTTTTACTACAAAGGCGCAACCGCGGTTAGTATGGAGCGATGAGCCCAATAAAGCTCCACGGCAAATTACAGAACCCATGGTTATTATGGGCGATGTAGATACGCTTTATATCAATGCAAAGTTAGAGGATGTGGATATGGAAAATGTTAGAGTTGAGATTGTTTTGCCAATAGGATTTGAGTTTGCCGGTCCTAACGCCGATGGCACCGGAACTCCAACCCGAAACTCCATGCTCGCAGACCAACCCGAACTAACTCCTCGTGCCCGCTTCAGCAGCGCAAACCCTACTATTACAACAGTGAACGTAGCCGGTGTGGGCGACTGCCGAAAAGCAACCATTAACTATATAGGAGGTAGCCCCGGAACTGCTGATAATGCCCTTAGAGTGGGCGACTCGTTGGTAATGAAAGTAATGATCCGCGCAACCTGTAATGCAAATCCTGCTACCCCCGGAATATACGACGTGTATATCCTCTGCTCTAACTACGGCGTTTACCTCGGCTACCGGCGAGATGCAAATGCCCGCGTGCTAAACCCCGTACTGAGGCTGATACCTGAAGGCGGAAGAACAACAATATTTGACAGTATTTACGATGTTCAAAAAATTACCCTCAATATTAATGCCGAAAGCGGCTACTCAAACTCCACATTGATTACATTAGGACCTTACAACAGTTCCATTATTGCGCTTGACAGTTTCAAATTAGATGGCGTACTATTGCCCGTTATTGCCGGCAATGGAACGGCTAATACGAACCCCGGCGTGCGTTGGCGGTATGCCGCCGGCAATGCAAGTCAATACGTTTACATACAGTTACCCCAGTCGCTCTTGGAAGGAAGAATTGACGCAACCGACCGGAAATTGACCTTTAACGCCTCCACCAACCTCGGCTGTAACCGCGAAATACCCACCGCTATCAGAAGCAGTTTGGGCACCACCTTAGCTACCCCGGGGGGTACTATATCGGCTACCACCTACTGCACGGAATGGACAACCGCTATTTTAGAGTTACAAGTTTCATCCGATGGGGATATACCAACATACAGTACTTCTACGAATGTTGCTCATTTGCGCACTATTTCCCGTTTCGACCCCGACCCTGCCGTTGTAGATGTGCCACCGGATCCGCACAGCAACAATATTAACTACTACTGTTGGGATGGCTCCGAAAACTATTGCTCATTTGTTTTTACGAATGGAAATAATCAACCAACTGCCTCATTCAATTTCAGAACCGGTATAACAACCGTCGGTGGAGATGGTTTAGACAACGATTTGAGTCATTGTGCTTACATTGATACATCGCAGGTTTATTTTCGTGTTACTGTGCGTAATGCCGCTAATACTGCCGACAGTATCGTTATTCCGGTTGAAAAAATACCGGGGAGTCTTGTTTCGGGCATTGCTAGTTATATTTTCCCAACCAATTCAACCTTATATGACCCTATATTACATGGCAAAGCCGTTTATGCTATAATTAGCTTGCCCATCAGTAACAGCAGGCAACTCCCTGCCGGCGCTAAAATTGAAGTGGAATATGTTTCCAGAGGTAATCCTGCATGGAATCTTGCATCTAATAGAGATAGAACAACATTTCAATCTACCAGTCCTACCAATAATCATTTCACTTTGCGACATCAAAACATAACCTCCGGTAATTCCTGCAATCATACAATACAGTGGGCCTCAGATGCTAATACTTATTCGTTTTCCAAGCCGAGATTTTATGCTCCTGCGCAAGAAAAGATGACCGTACGACCGGGCGTAACCTATACTTATTCCAATAAAGCCAATACAGGGAGCAATAATACGACTGCTACCGACAATCCAACAGGTTCCTTCCCGACAGGCCCACGTTATGCCGAATTTTTTATCAAAATCCCCGCATGGTTAGATTTGGATATTCCCGCCGGAGAAAATGTTAATGCTGCGATGTACTTTGTAAATGAAACAACCGGCGTGCCAATCGCCCTGTCGGCAGCTAATACCGATACCGGTATTTATCACGGCTTAACAGACGGATACAAACTCTATTCCGTAAAATATTTTAATAACATAACAGGCCTCCTGAATGTGCAATTAAAGCCCGGACCTTGCCCGCCGGATGAATGCTTTATCGTTGATACAGTGCAAATATGGGCGGATTGGATTAGCGGCGACCTGTCTGATTGCCGCGCCCGATTTAACAAAACAACAAAAACACACAGTTTGGTAGAGTTAAACTGTTTAGAGCCCGCTTTTGTAACAGATACCCTTGGGGTGTATCGTTATACGCGCGGCTTAAAAGACAGCAACAATAACCATGCGCCGGATGATGGCTCGCCAGCCCTTGACAATGAAATGAGTCACTGGCATTTCTCGCAAGGCGACACCGGCTACTATTTTCTGCAAGGCGTGGTAAGTGGAACTCCAACCACCTATTACGACACGCTCGTTAGCATATTAAGATATGAAACGGGTGGCGCCTTAGCCGCTACCAGACAATATTTTTGGGGCAGCAACGGGCATACTGTGCCTTTTGTGGAGGAGGCAACGATTGAAATAGTACGATGGGAAGCCGGAGCCCGAAACGTAATTACATTACCGCTGAAAGTTATGCCGCTGGCGGCAAGCGTGGATTCCATAGTGGTTTATTACGATGGAAAAACTATTGATAACCGGCTGCAAGGCGGCGACAGTTGCTATATGCGGGTGCCGTTCTATTGCCGGTTGGGTGTTGGATCAGATAATACTAACTTCGCTATTCGCGGTTCCATATTTGCCAAAACTTACGGTATTTTAACCACACCCCTGGTAGATTGTAAGCCGGAAGACAGTTACGATCCTTCGAAAAATATTAAAATGGCATTTGCAGACCTGGCGCTTCTGCGTGCTAGTTCCTCTCCTGAATTTTATTTTGGCAATGTTTGCGCGCAAAACCAACCCGGCACTTATACAAGAAATAGCTATGCCGGAGATGAACCTCCGGCTTGGAACTATGAAGTGCGCCATCGCCACAAATTAGACAGTATAGTGATTGTAGCTCCGGCAGGTTATTATGTTGAAAATGACAATATTATTATACGGCCTTATTTATTTCCTAATACTAATACGTCTATTCCCAACTCTTTGGTGGTGAAACCTGACAAAGTAGTGGAAAATTATACCACCCATGCGGTTACTTACACGGTTTATTTAGCGCCCTATTTGGACTATGATTTTGATGAAAGTGATCCCGATTATACTTACGAATCCTCTACCGGACGAATATTATATCAGGGTGTACCTACCGGAAAATATATGTTTGGCGATGGGGCTTCCGGCGCCTATTATTATTTTGAGAGTTTGGTTGCTACGCCGGCTTCAGGTAGCAGTAGTATTACCGCAACCATGTATTATACCAACTTTTTGGGACAAAGGCAGTCTTACGCAGCAATGGCAGCAAATTTAATTTATACCGGTCCCGCATTGCACTTAGGGTCTCTTGTTTCCAGCGTGCAGGTTGCCAGCCAGCTCCTCTCATTATCTTCCGTAAGCGTACAAAACTATTCCAACAGTACGGTTTTAGAAGACACATGGCTCTATCTGAAAGGAAATGTTGAAAATGCCTATCTTGTTCGGGGTAGTGATACAATTTGGGGAGAAGGGTTAGACAACTGCTGGCTGCCGGTTGGCGATATGGCTCCTTCACAAATATTGAACTACAGTTTGTTCTTCTCCTATAAAGAAAAAGCGCACTGTGCTAATGATACTTTGGCTCTTTATACGGTTTTCAATTCGTTGGATGATCCCGATTTTTCAACCTATATCAAGAATACCATTGATGATGTGCCCCGCTGCTTTAGAGGAAGACATCAATATACGATCTTGGATGTGATGACGCCGAAAGTAAGGGTTGCCGGTTATATTAACCTGGATATTCCCAACCCCAATCCGGCTCTGGATGGCTATTTGCATTATATGCATCTTTATACGGTAGATTATGTGATCAATGGAAGGGTATCGCAAGGGGCGCTCAGTGAGCCCTACGTGGTAATTACCGTTCCCAAAGGGCAGGTGTATGTGGATACAACTGCTTTTGGAGTGGCACAGTTTGAATATCCGCAAGGAAGTGGTTTCCAGCCCATTCCACAAGCCATACTCGACAGGCTAACCGCCTCTATCGGTGAAGATTCCGATGATTGGGAAATCACACGCACCGATACCATCTGGCTCAAAGACTTGCTGGAAGTAGATGAAATAATGCTACCCGGCTGGGCAGCCGACCATGCACTCTTTCCTGATGCCGACCGCGTGGTAAATATCCGTATCCCGTTCGTTCCTACCTGCGAAACAGACATGACGGGATTGCGCTTCCACGGAAACTTCTTCGGAAAGAAAGCGTGCGGAGACCCCGCAGAAGACAATGGAATGCTCTATTCTACCGGAAGCATTTATACCGATGTGTTTACCGATTATACTTTTGAGGTAAATTTAACCAATGTGATGTTCTCTACCAAATCGGCTTTTACTCCCGACAAACTTTACGATACATTGAGGGTTGAATTTAAAAAACTTACAGGATTAGATGAACACATTAATGCTGCCGATTATATACGATTAACCTTACCGGCAGATTTGGTAGTGGACGGTGACATTATTTGCGAGGAGTTTGGGGGCTTTATAGTTGCCATTAACGATGTTTCTCCGGTGGATCCTTTTGGATACGTTAACTATGAACTCTTTATGCCCATTGATGAACTCAATGCGCTGCTTGCACCACCTCTTCCCGACAACAAATCCGATTCTACATTTATTTATTATATACCGGTGAAATACACCCCGCCTGCTACTTACGACTGCTCGAAACCCCGCCGCGAGGTAACATGCCAGGTGGTTACACACGAAAATTTTAGCAGTGAATGTGGCGCTATGCCCATCAGTATCGGTAGCGGAGTGGTGCTCCTGCTCCTGCTCAACGCTGATACGGAGGATTACCGCGCGTGTTTGAACATGCCGCTCACGCTCTCCTTTGCCTGTACGGGCGTTACCCCTGTTTGGTGTTCTGATGAAACCGGAAGTACGGCATCTGAATTGGGAATAGGTACATATACCTATACGCCAAAGATTCAAAAAGATACAACATTTTATATCCATGCTTTCTACGACTTGGGCAACTACATGGGGCAGGAAGATGATTTTGGCTTTGTACCGGTCATCATCAGAATGTTTCCCGAAGTGGTTGCAAAATTTAGCGCAACGGAAGTGTGCCCTGGAGATACCACAATATTTACCAACCTCAGTACCGTGGGCGGTGTTGCTTCTGAAAAGTATTCCAATACCCAACAATGGTATTGGTACAGAAACGGCGAACTTTTCGATACCATTAAAAATCCGAGATTGCCTTCAAATAATGTGCCTTTATACAACCCTTCAAATAGCACGCCTTTAAGTAACGGAGACCTGATCACGTTGAAAGTAGTAAGTACCGATGGCTGCGAACGAGACACTACCATTGCCGTAGTTGTTTATACGCCTCCAACTCCAACTATTAGCGGCGAAGCAACAGGCTTCTGCTTTAAAGACAGCATAGTATATCGAACTGAGCCGGGCTACTCCAACTACCAATGGACGGTTGAACGTGGCACCGCGCTCACTGCGCTTGCCGGAACAGACTCTATAGAGGTGCGCTGGGACAGTATCAGTGCATTTTTCCCAAACCGCGGCATAGTGAAAGTATCCTACTCAGACGCAAATAATTGTACTGTAGAAACCTCTTACGATATTACCGTTCCGCCGCCACCGCCGCCACCGGTAATTACAGGCTTGGATTCGGTGTGTGTGAATACGGAAGTAACGTACAATGCGCCTGCCGGTACCATTCACCGTTATGAGTGGGTGGTTACAGGAACTACAGGGGAAAGAGTGGTTACGGGAGGAGGTACGCTCATCTCGCCCTCCGTTTCGGTGAAATGGATGGAAGCCGGCAATTACCTGATTACATTAGATGTTGAGCGCTCAGGCTGTGTTTCAGACAGCATCGGCAAGCTCCCCATCCTTGTTACGGGACCACCCCGCCCAACCATTACCGGTGATGCTACGCCGTTTTGTATTGATGCCACCACCACGCATACCTACACCACACAACCGGGCTGGGAAAACTACAACTGGCAAATTACAGGCGGAAACATCATTAATGGAGCCGGCACAAACGAGGTTGAAGTAGAGTGGAATACCTGGGGCACAGGAAAATTGGCCGTGAGCTACGAAGATGCCGAGGGTTGCGAAAACTATATACTTGATACGCTGCGAATAGATATTTTGGAAACGAAAATTACCGGTATAGCTCCCGATACGCTCATTTCGAAGTGCTACGATACCGGCAATTTCCCGCCACTGAACATAACCACTCTTGGCAACAACCTGAGCTATCAATGGTACAGAAACACAACAAACTCTACCACAACACCAACTCCTGTAGCCGTTGGAGAAAACAGTGCAACCTTTTCCCCGCCGAGCAACGTTAATGTGGGAGAGTACTACTTTTTCTGCGTAATAACAGGCGATTGCGGCAAGGATACGAGCGATTTTTCGGGCAAGCATACTATAAAGCCGGCTCTTGAGATTACACACCCCTCTGTTAGTTCGCGAGCCTTGTGCTACGGGGTGGGCAGTTTTCCGCAGTTGAGCATCACCGCCACCGGAGTTAATTTAGAGTATCAGTGGTATATCAACACCACCAACGATAACACGGGAGGCACGGCGCTATCGGGCGCTAATAGCAGCAGCTATTCTCCGCCCAACGACTCAACGCCGGGAACCTATTACTATTATGTAGTAGTAACTTCCGATTGCGGGCCTCTCACAAGCAATGTTTCAGGAGAGCATGTTATCAAACCAACAACAACAATAACGGATCCTGCTTCAACAAATCCAACTCCTCTATGCAGAAACGAGGCTGATTTCCCGCAGTTGAGCATAACCGCCACCGGTGTAGGGCTATCGTATCAGTGGTACAGAAACACCGCACTCAGCACCACAACACCAGCCCCTGTAGCAGTTGGAGGAAACAGTGCATCTTATACGCCATCGAGCGACTTGGATCCTGGAGATTATTACTATTATGTAGTGGTAACAGGAGATTGCGGCGTGGAAACGAGCGATTTTTCTGACAAGCATACGGTGAAACCGGGTCCGTCTATAACGGCGCAAACCGCTGCCGAACCAAGAACGGTATGCCACAACACGGATCTATTCCCGCAGTTGAGCATAACTGCCGCCGGAGTGGGGTTAACGCTAAGCTATCAGTGGTATAGCAACGCATCGCCATCCACAACAGGAGGCACACTCATTACCGACTCAATAGGTACAACCTTAACGCCGCCCAACAATTTAACCCCGGGAACCTATTACTATTACTGCATCGTATCTTCAGAATGTGGAACGGCAGCAAGCCATATATGGGAACATATTATTAAACCAACAACGGTAATAACCGCACCCCCCAGCCCTGCTCTAGAGATTTTGTGTTTCAACACGGGCAATTTCCCGCAGTTGAGCGTAACCGCCACCGGATACAATCTACGCTATAGGTGGTACACCAATGGATCTGCATCCACATCAGGGGCAACGCAAACCGACTCAACGGGTACTACTTTTACGCCGTCGAGCAATTTGCCTGCCGGAGATTATTACTATTATGTAGTGGTAACAGGAGATTGCGGCGTGGAAACGAGCGATTTTTCGGGCAAGCATACGGTGAAACCGGCAACCAAAGTAATGGCGCATCCTGATCCTGCTATTCCCACCGCTTTGTGCTACAACACTACCAATTTCCCACCGTTGAGCGTAACTGCCACCGGAGATAATTTAAACTATCAGTGGTATATAAACACCTCTGCTGCTAAAACGGGCGGCACACTATTAACGGGCGCTACAACTGCAGCCTATACACCGCCCAGCGATTCAACCGCCGGAGATTATTACTATTATGTTGTGGTAACCGGCGACTGCGGAAAAGATACCAGCAATGTTTCGGGCAGACACACCATTAAACCAACAACGGTAATAACGGCGCATCCCAACACCGGCGATGATGACAAATGCTACAACACGGGCAACTTCAACCAGTTGAGCGTAACCGCCACCGGCGCAGGATTGTCTTACCAGTGGTACAGAAATACGGCGGTTAGCACCACAACCCCACCTCCTGTAGCAGTTGGAGGAAACAGCGCAACTTATACGCCGCCAAGCGACTTGCCGGCAGGAGATTATTACTACTATGTAGTAGTAACCGGCGATTGTGGCAACGTAACCAGCAATTTTTCAGGCAAATATACCATAGATGTGTGTAAATTGATAGAGTGTGATGATACCGACAAAACAGCGACGGAAGATGGCTGTGAGGTGGGCTATTACACCCATTTGGACAATACATGGAACCTTGTGCCTGTTGCGGGCGTGGCATTCGACAGTGTTAAGTACATCCTTAATAATACAACAGTAATTAGAGGAACAGGCGCTACCTTGCAGGGCGTGCAATTTACCGCCGGAGCGACCACTCATGTGAAAGGGATCGCTTTCTTCGGCTTGTTAACAGATACTTGCGAGTTTAATGTAGTTGTACAGATAGCGGGAATCATTGCCACCTTGACCTCCTCCGTTGATTTGGGAACCATCTGTTCGGGCGACAATGTGTATTATTCTCCCACGAGCGCCACCACCGGAGTTACTTACGGCTGGATGCGGGTAGCTATGCCGGGAATTTTACCGGTAGCAAACGCTCGGGTGGACGATGATGAAATTGATGAAGTGTTGATCAACAACACCTCAAGCCCGAT
>Ga0123356_10003914_pt1 | contig 15502 bp, 12 predicted proteins | sample TergutEmb28metaG_2_FD_92546 | JGI IMG/M metagenome (GOLD analysis project Ga0123356, IMG submission 92546) | Embiratermes neotenicus P3 segment gut microbial communities from Petit-Saut dam, French Guiana - Emb289 P3 | ecosystem: Host-associated > Arthropoda: Insects > Digestive system > Gut ... | reverse complement strand
TTTTCTTATGAATTATGGAGAATAAACCCTGATACAGAAGAAAAACAAGTAATAGCAAGTGACTATGAATATGCAGGATCAAATTCTCGCTTTATTGAAAAACATGTACCTATTATAAATGCCGATTGGTACTTGAGAGTATATCCGGTTAGAATGTGGTACGGTTATCCTGAGAACTTGCTCTTGATAATTGCAGGTTTTTTTATTAGCCTTCTTGTATTTTTTGTGATACAAAACAATGCAGAGTTAAAGCAAATGGGATATGTTCTGGAAGGTATGGCCAAACGCGATCCATTAACCGGAATTTATAATCGGCGTCATTTTATGGAAAGTACAAAAATAGACATTGATCGAGTTCGCCGTACAAATGAAGATTGTTTTGTGATACTTTTCGATTTTGACAGGTTTAAAAGTGTAAATGATATACATGGTCATTATGTCGGTGATAATGTTTTGATAGAAACAACTTCACGTATAAAAACAATTATACGTCCTTATGATGTTTTTGCGCGTTATGGAGGGGAAGAATTTATTATATATTTATCCGGGATAAATAAAAGCAGCATAATGGATTTGGCGGAACGTTTGCGGTTAAGTATATGTAATAAAAATTTTGAATACGAAGGCGTAAGCCTGGATTCTTCGGCGAGCTTTGGCATAGCCCAAGTTAATAATTATGATATTAATAATGCCATTCTGCTCGCTGACAAAGCGCTTTATAAAGCAAAAAACGAAGGACGCAACAAAGTTGTTTTTTGGGATTGATTATTTTATGATTGGTTTAAATCATGTTGATAAAGAGAATCCACCCAATGGGGACCACAAGTAATGAATAAAGACAGAACAATCCTTCGGGAGTTGGCACAAAGGGTTGCTGACATAGCCAGCCTGCCTGTACAGGAAGAGAAAAAAAAACTGTGGCGGAGTATTAATGGGCTTAAGCCGGAGCGGCCGATGGTCTGTATCGATCAGGTTTGCTGGAACGAAATGAATGTAGAGGACAAGCTCACTCTGCGCTGCGAAGACCCCGAATGCCGTCAATACGAGGAAAGATTCCGCCAGATTTTATACCAATGGGAATATTTTCCTGTCGATATGGTGGTTGAGCCTTTTATCAAGGTTTATAAGGCGGTTAAAAATACCGGCTTCGGTATATCGATTCAGGAACAGACTATTACCACTCCCGGCAAGGAAGCCGTTATGAGCCACAAGTACGAGAATCAATTTTTTTCCATCGAGGATTTGGAGAAAATAAAAACGCCCCGAATTATTCATGATGAAGCCGAAACGCGGCGACGGATGGAAAAAGCGGCATGGCTCTTTGACGGTATTATGCCATTAAGGGAAGAAGGTCACGATCCGTATCTGTCGGTGTGGGATCCGATTTCTATCTGGATGGGTGTTGAAGGCGCTCTCTATGGTTTGATTGATGACCCCGATATGATGCATGCGATGGCGAAGAAATTGGCGGACGGATATCTTTCCATGCTGGATCAGCTTGAAGAGAAGGGTGTACTGTGTCACAGTCAGGCGCTCATCCACTGCACCGGCGCATTTGCCGACGTGCTTCCTTCTCCCGGGTTTAATCCGCAAAAGCCAAGAACTCAGGATATCTGGATGTTCGGTCTTGCCCAGATGTTCTCGACTGTATCTCCTGCCATGTTTGATGAATACGAAATTAATTACATGATGCCCATATTTGAGCGCTTTGGTCTTGTTTATTACGGCTGCTGTGATCCGCTGGACGGCAAGATGAATGAGGTGCGCAAGATTAAAAACCTGCGGAAGGTATCAATGAGCCCCTGGGTAAACCGCGAAAAGGGAGCTGAAGGGATAGGGAAGGACTTTGTGTTTTCGTACAAGCCTAACCCGGCGTATCTTGCCTTTGTAAAGTATGACGAAGATTTAATCAGAAAAGATTTACTTGAGGTAAAGGAAATCTGCCGCAGGCACGGCTGTCCGCTTGAACTCATCCTTAAAGATTTAAGTACGGTGAACAATGAGCCGCAGCGTCTGTGGAAATGGGCAAAAATCGCCATGGAGACGGTTGATTGACAGTGCCTTTTTTGAATGTTATTCTGTTTTTACTGGTCCAGTAGCTCAGGGGATAGAGCGGCCGCCTCCTAAGCGGCAGGTCGGCTGTTCGAGTCAGCCCTGGATCATTGCTCCAAAGCCTTCGGCTTTGGAGCTTGGAGTTTTACTGCGTAAAACTCCATATTTTTTTCCTAGAATTTTTCTTGCGGCCGTCGTATAACGGCATTACCCTAGCTTCCCAAGCTCGTGACGCGGGTTCGACTCCCGTCGGCCGCTTTATTTTCTATTATTGACTTAATATTTATTTTAGTAGGATTATTATATAGTGAATAATGTGAGAGTCGAAACGGAGCCGCGACCTCGAAGACCCGAAAGGGTCTGAGGGGTAAAGCGCCAGGATGGCGCTTTAGCGGCGTAGACGGCCTGGAAGCCCGAAGCAGGATGCTGAGGGCTGGAAGGCGACTCCCGTCGGCCGCTTTGTTCCTTGTATTGCGACGGCGACTCCCGTCGACCGCTGATGCAAATCCTTTACAGATCTGATTTGGAGGACAATCGTGGAAAATTGGTACAATTTAGACAAAACGGTCGTGTTGAATAAACAAAACACTGATGCGCAGAAGGGTCTGACTGCAGGCGAGGCAGAAGCAAGGCAGGCGAAGTTCGGCCCCAACAAGTTTGCGGAGAAAAAAAGGGAAAGTCTTTTTTCGCAGATCATGCGTCAGCTAAAAGACGTTGCTGTAATCATCCTGCTTCTTGCTGCGGTACTTTCCTTTGTCCTTGAGTTCCGCGAACTTCTTGCAGGCCATAGCGTCAGTTTTATTGAGCCCCTCGTAATTATTTCCATCGTAATAATGAACGTGATACTGGCAGTAACACAGGAGCGCGGCGCTGAAAAAGCCCTTGATGCCCTTGCGGTACTGAACAGCCCCAGCTGCTTTGTAATAAGGGACGGAGCCAAACAGGAGATCGATACAACTTTTGTTGTTCCCGGCGACATCATTGTTTTAAAAACCGGCGATCTTGTTCCGGCAGACTCTCGCCTTCTTGAATGTGAAAGTTTCGCAGTCGACGAATCGTCTCTGACAGGCGAAAGTGAACCATCGGAAAAACACTGCGATACTCTGGAAAAAGAAAATGCTCCGCTGGGCGACAGGCTTAACATGATTTTCTCCGGGTGTCTTGTTGTAACAGGGCACGCAAGAGCGGTTGTAACTTCGACGGGGATGGATACGGAAATCGGAAAAATTGCCGGTTACCTCAATTATACAAAGAAAAACAAAACGCCGCTTCAGCTGCGGCTTGATAAACTCGGCAAACTGATCAGCACTATCGCAATTGTCGCTGCATTCACAATTTTCCTGATCGGATTCCTTAACGGACAGGAAGTCTGGGATCTTCTTATTGTCGCGGTAACGCTCGCTGTCGCCGCAGTTCCAGAAACTTTGGCGCTTATCGTCACCCTCATGCTCACACATGGTGTCAAGAAGATGGTCAGCAAGAACGCGCTTATCAGAAAATTGCAGGCTGTAGAAACTTTGGGCAGCACATCTATTATTTGTTCTGACAAGACGGGAACTCTTACCCAGAACAAGATGTCAATAAAGAGGCTCTGGGTTTACGGTGAAAAACCGATCAGCGATACGGATGCCAACTCTCAGGAACAGATTGAACTTATCAAAAGATATCTTCTGGCGAGCAATGTTACTCTGGAAAAAACCGAAACAGGCGAGTCGAAAATAATCGGCGATCCTACAGAGTCGGCAATCATGCGTCTTTCCATGGAAAAGGGATTGAGCAGGGAAAAACTCAATGCCGAGTACGAGAAGGTGGCGGAAATTCCATTCTCGTCTGCGCGTAAAATGATGACGATCATTCTTAAAAAACAGAACGGCCGTTATCTTGTTGTTACCAAGGGCGCGTTTGATAAAATTCCGATTGCCAACAGAACAGATCTTAACTATTTAAAAGAACTGGAAGATGTACACAACTCCTTCGCCGAGGACGCACTGCGCGTAATCACGCTTGCCTCCAAGGAAGTGGATGCGCTGCCGGCAAAAGAAAATCTTGAGGAGCTGGAAAAAGATCTCGCTTTCCAGGGCTTTATCGGCCTGATCGATCCTCCGCGGCCGGAAGCGGCAGCCGCCATTAAACGCGCAAGGAAAGCCGGTGTACGCACAATTATGATCACAGGTGATCATGCGGTGACCGCAGCTGCCATTGCAAGAGAGCTGGGGATCATCGCCGCGAAGGAAGGCATCATTACCGGCGAGGAACTGGAAAAACTTTCCGACGATGAGTTCTTCGACAGCATCGAGTATTTCTCCGTGTATGCCCGCGTTTCGCCGTCGGACAAGATCCGTATCGTGCAGGCATGGCAGAGCAGGGGAGCGGTTGTTTCCATGACCGGCGACGGCGTTAATGATGCGCCGGCACTAAAGGCAGCCGATGTCGGTATTGCAATGGGGATTACCGGAACAGAAGTTTCCAAGAGCGCATCGGACATGGTTCTTACCGATGATAATTTTTCTACAATCGTAGAAGCAGTCAGCGAAGGTCGAAAAGTTTTTTCCAATATCAAAAAGCTTGTTTACTTCCTTATAGTGTGTAACATCTCAGAAATCGTGGTTATGATTTTCGGGCAGGTTTCCGGTTGGGGAATTCCCGTCACGCCGATTATGCTTCTGCTTGTCAATGTTGTCGCCGACGGCATTCCCGGAATGGCGCTTGCCAAAGAACATACGGATACGCGTATTATGAACAGGAAGCCGATTGACCGCGAAGAAAGTTTCTTTGCAGGCGGTCTTATGGAAGTTATCATTCAACAGACGATTATGTGCAGTATCGTAGTTCTTGCGGCTTTCTACGTCGGGAAGTTTGTTGATATCACCGGCGCCTTTGCACCGTCACATGAGCTTGGACAGACAATGGCATTCCTGGTCCTTGGATGGACTTCGTTGTTTCATATCTTTGTTGTAAGAAGCAGGGCTTCGGTATTTAAACGCGCACTTAATGACAATCCTCAGTTGTTGATTAGTACAGCCGCCATGTTTGCCATGCTCGCCGTTCTGGTTGCAGTACCGTCCATCGGTTCAGCGCTGGGATTTGCCGCAATTGACGGTTACCACTGGCTGATCTGCGCCGGTCTTTCAATATTGCCGATGATTGTCGCCGAGTACGGAAAGTTCTGGGACAACTACAAGTACAACGAAGCTGAGAGATTACGGGTTAAGCAGCAGAAGATACACTAAGAAGATTCATTTTTGTTTTGGCTGTTGAAAGCAGCTGTTCAATGTCCGCGGCAGAATATTTTTCTGCCGACATTTGAACAAGTTTTCCGCAGGTCATTGCATCGTCGAGCGCATTGTGCGCATTGTATACAATGCCGAAATGTCTTGCGAGGTTTGTGAGCGAGTACGATCTGAGTCCGTACCAGGTATTGCGTGCCAGATTTATTGTGCAGAAGTACTGCAGCTCCGGAACATCAAGTTTATACCATTCAAGAACAGCAGTGAGCACACCCATGTCGAACGTAGCATTGTGAGCCGCCAGCGGGAAGCTGCCGATGAAAGGTTTTATTTCACTTTCCCACAAGTTTATGAATGTGGGAGCGTCTCTTACATCGTCAACTGTAAGTCCGTGTATCTCGGTAAAATCCGGCCGTATGTAAAGGCTTGGCGGGCAAATCAGCGAATAGAAAGTGTCAACTTCTTTTCCGTCAACAAACTTTACCATACCGATGGAGCACGCGCTTTCCTGAGAATATTTCGCGGTTTCAAAATCGATTGCTACAAAGTTCATGCCGCGACCCTTTGCAGTCAGCTTACGCTAACAGCTCCTGCGCTTTCTTCACCATGCTCCCGACATCAAGTCCAAAGCGGTCTACAAGGTAGTCCTGTGTTCCCACTTCGCCGAACTCGTCGCGGATGCCTATGCGCGCGAACCTGCACTTGCAGCCTTCCTCGGCGATGATTTCCGCCACTGCGCTGCCAAGGCCGCTCATTATCTGGGCATTCTCCGCGCTGATAATTGCGCGCACTTTGCCTGCCTGGTTCAAAACGGCGCTGCGGTCGATTGGCTTTAAAGTGAGTACGTCCAGCACTCCCGCGCTGATGCCCGCTTCTGCGAGTTTGTCGCACGCTTTTATAGACTGGTTCACCATGAGGCTGCCAAGCGCGACAAAGCACACGTCCTTTCCTTCCCTTAAAACTTTTGCCTGCCCGAATTTAAAAGTTTCGTTTTCGCTGTAAAGATACGGAACCGGTTTGCGCGGAATGCGAAGGTAGTGGCAGCCGTATTCTTCAGCCATCAGGCGTACAAATGCGGCGCAGGAGACGGGGTCCGACGGTTCAAGCATTGTCAGCTTAGGAATGACCCTCATTAATGCAAGCTCTTCGAATGGCATGTGAGTGCCGCCGTTGAAAGCTGCAGTTACGCCAGGATCTGTACCGATTAATTTGACATTGAGTTTCGCATAGTTTGCAGAAAGAAAAAATTGATCATATACGCGTCTCGCCGAAAAACAGCCGAAGCCGGAGGCGAACGGAATCTTGCCCAGTGTGCTCAAGCCGGCGGCGATACCGACCATGTTTGCCTCTGCAATACCGCAGTTAAAAAACCGATCGGGATATGTTTTTTTAAAAATACCCGTGTTTGTGCAGCTCATCAGATCTGCTTCGAGTACTACAATGTTTTTATTTGTTTTGGCCAGTTCCATTACTGTGTCGACATAAGCCATTCGCATTTCTTTATTTTCTGACATATAAATCTCTCCTTTAGCCTAATGCGGCGATGGCTTCTTTGGCTTTTTCCATATCAAAAGCCATGCTGTGATTCTTCTCGACACCCTCGGCGAAGTTACAGCCTTTTCCCTTTATCGTGTGCATCACTATCATCGATGGCCTTTCCTTTTCGGCAAGTGCCTTTTCGATGGCTGCGTCTAAAGCGGCGATATCGTGGCCGTCAACTTCCTGGGTAAACCAGCCGAACTGTTCCCACTTTGCAGCAATATTGCCCATGTCCAGAATGTCTTTTGTAAAGCCGTCCAATTGCTGTTTGTTGTAATCGGTAAATGCGATCAAGTTCGGAAGTTTCTGGAAGCCCGCAAAAAGCTCGCCTTCCCAAATCTGCCCCTCGTTTGATTCGCCGTCACCGATGATGGTGTATACGGTTTGCGGTTTTTTGTCCATTTTTAAACCGAGCGCAATGCCGATGGCAGCGGAAAATCCCTGACCAAGCGAGCCTGTTGTCATGTCGACACCGGGTGTTTTATTTCGGTCGCAGTGGCTGGGCAGACTTGTTCCGCCTTTGTTTAGGGTAGTAAGCCAATCCTTGGGGAAAAAGCCTTTGAGCGCAAGCGCTGCGTATACCGCAGGTCCGGAGTGGCCTTTTGATACCACGAGCTGATCCCGGTCTTCCCAGCGGGGATTCTGCGGATCGATTTTCATCCTGTGAAAATACAGAAGAGCCAGAAGATCCACGATGGACATTGCCCCTCCGATATGCCCCGATCCCAGGATCGCGATTTCTTCTATTGTCATTTTACGGATTTCTTTTGCCCGATCTTTTAATAATTGTTCGGTATCTTTATCCATGATCTGCTCCTTTTACAATTAGTTATTTTAACACGAAAAAATGGGAGTGTCATTACTGAGCGCCCGAGATTGTAACTCCGTCGAAACAGCACCAGGGCAGTACGGTATAGCCGTTAAGACAGCGCTCTTTTGAAATATCGATTTTCCCTAATATGTCTATAATATTAAACGATACCATTGTCTCTTTCAGCGCGCCTGCTATTCTGCCTTTTTCGATCAGGAAGCTGTTTTTTGCAACGCCGGAAACATCTCCGCTGGGGCCTGGGGAAGCGCCCGAAAAACGGTTAAGCAGAATACCGCGATCGACGCCTTTGATTATCTCTTCAAGCGAGGTGCTGCCCGGCGCAACTTCGATATTACTGAACGTATTAAGAGCCCTCGGCTTCCCGGTTTTTTTAGATCCGTAAAGAGAGAGCGCAAAGGACTTTAGAACCCCGTCCCGGATGATGTCTGCGTCTTTGCTCTCGTAACCGTCAGCAGTAAAACGTTCGGCAGCGACAATGCCTGAATGATACGGAGCCGAGCGCATAGTTAGTCTGGAGTCGGCGACTTTTGTGTTAAGAGCGTCTTTCCAGCGGCTTGTTCCGTCTATCAACGACCATTCGGAAAGAAAACAATCGATAATCGTTTTCCAAATCATGTCGTCACAGGCGGGAGTTACAATGACTTTTCCTGTAAACTTTTCTTCCACCATGCGTGGATTCAAAGACTGCTCCGACTCGGAAAGAAGGGAGCGGTGCATGTCCAAATCAACAAAAGGAGAAACAAGCGAAGAAAGACGCGCGCCGTAACCGTTAAATGACGATGACTTGTCTCCGTCTTTTGCAGAGAACATTGTTCCAATTTGATAGTGTTCTGTACTTGTACTGAATTCCACTCCGTTTGAGTTGACATAAATCGTCTGCCCGCTGTTAAAGTCCGATGTCATGCCTTCCAGTACAATCTTCGGGTATTCATCGCGAAGCTGTTCAAGGAATTCTTTTGTCCTTGAAAAAAGTTTGTTCAAGTCGCCGCCGCCGGAAGATTGATCGAACTTTTTGTTTTCGATTTTTTCTGCGATGTCTTCAGCTTCTTCAGGGGGCGCGCTGGAAGCAAGTGAAATACAGTCTGTAACAGCCTTGTCTATGGAAGCCTTATCCAGTTTGTTAATCCTTGTTACACCTTTCCGGTTTCCCTTGATTGCTTTGAGGGACAAACCATCATCAAAGAGCGTACGCATCAATGTAAATTTATTGGCCTCTACATTGAACTCTTCCTTGCGTCCGTTGCTTACTGTGCATGCGGCTTTATCGGCGCCGGCTTTTTTAAGCGCATCAAGCGCGTATATGGCAATTTCCTGAGGTTTCACTATCTTCCTCCTATGTTAATATCACATCGTATTGCGGGGCCGCCCATGCCGACTGTCATTGGCTGTTTTTTGCCGCAGAAGCCGCCGCAGTCCCAGACCATGTCGTCGGAAAGCATGTCTACGGTTTTGAGCATTTCAAATGCGACGCCTGATATTGTTGTTTCGCGGATTGCCTTGCCGAGTTTTCCGTTTTTGATTTCGTACCCCAGTTCGATGGAGAACATGAACTCGCCTGTTGTATCGGCTTGACCGTTGCCTGTCTTTACAAGGTAGTAACCGTTGTCGATGCTGGCGATCATTTCATCAAGTTTGCTCTTTCCGGGAAGGATTACTGTATTACGCATTCTTATAAGCGGCTCGTCTGAAAACTTGAATGCCCTCGCGTTGCCTTGCGGCTTTACTCCGAAGTGCTGGGCGCTTTCTTTTGAATGTAAAAATCCCTTTAGAATACCGTTTTCGATTAGAACGGCGTCTTCTGCGACAGTTCCTTCGTCATCGACATAAACCGGAAGCGGGCAGGTTTTTCCAAGTGCAGTGTGGGCAAAGTCCACCATTGATACAAGTTCGCTTGCTACCTGTTTGCCAAGGTTGAACCCTGCGACTGAACCGCCCATTACGATATCAGCTTCGACAGTATGACCAACCGCTTCGTGCGCAAGCATGCCTGCAAGATCGGGGTGCAGTACGCATTTGCACAGACCGGCATTGGAATAAACTCCCTCGCGTTTGTGCATCAGCGCATCATATAGAGCGTCGAGTTTTCCTGTAAGCAGTGCGGGGTCTGTAAAGTGAGCGTCAAAATGACCGAAGCCGCCGAACCGCTCCAAAAGTTCCACAGGGATTCCGTCGTCTGTTTCTGCAGTCATAAAAATGTAGATCATGCTTCGCGGCTGATAAAAATGACTGTCGGCTCCGTCGCTTACAACGAGTAGTTTTTCCATATCAAGGCAGTTTGCAACAATTGTCCTGCTTGTTAGTTTTTTGTATTTTTCCGTTACAATATTGTCCAGCGTTTTTACATAATCTATTAAAGTGCTTTGAGGAATATTGTTTTCCGGTTTGAGTTTCGGCTCATACTTGCCGCTTTGTACAAGAGGCAGCGGCGGCAGGTTTTTGTTTACATGTTTGTCCATGAATACCGCGTTGTCCGCAGCGGCTGCAAGAATATTTTTTATGCTTTCATCGGAATACTCGGCTCCTGAAGCAAACCCGTACGTGCCCCCTTTGTAAACGCGCGCAGATACGCCGCCTTCGGAACTCTGAACATTTGTAATCATGTTTCCCGCAAGAAACGTTACCTGTCTTGTAGTGTTAACCTGGGCGCGCAGTTCCGTATAATCCTTGAACGCACTCTTGTGCTTACTGAGTAAATCATCAAGCATGGGTTTTCTCCTCTTGTTATTATCTTTTCAGTTTAGCAGGAAATGACAGCAGATACAATGATTGTGCCGCTGTTATTATTGATTGTAAAAGTGTCTCATTTAAGACAATTTTCTATTTAAAAATTGTTGTATTTGAGACTATTCTGTCAGTTCAGCATTCTTGTTATTTTCTGTCAAGAATTACTGTTTTTGCACGGGAAACTTCGTTACAAGATGCGCGGGGAACTTCGTTGCAGGATGCCAGCCCATAATATATTTCCGGCAATTATTCCAAATAACAACATTGAACCGGTCATTTCTATTAAATGTGCAATCCGCACAATATCGGGGAATAGCACATTTGGAATTATCAGTACAATGGCAGTGCATAAATATATTAAACACACGCTTGTTATAAAAACCTTTTTGTTTTTATTAATCATGTTTCTTATGGGAACAACAGCCGCTCCAAACAACGCTCCGCGCAGTATTTGAAATGGAAAAGTTATTGGATTTGTTTTCGTGATATTATTCATTTGCCCCCAAAAACTTAGTTTTTCGGCTGAACCTGTATAAAATATACGCAGTTCTTCAAATTGCCAGGCTACAAAATACCCAAATAGCATATATATACATAAATATATTATACCTATAATGCCAAGTTTTATCGAAATATCTTTTATACATAGTTTGCTGGAACCTCCAACGAGCCCGAACGGGCGAAGTTTCCAGGTAGCTGCGCTGCAAGTGCTTCTTTCGCATTCAATGTTTTGGTTTTGAAAATATTTTATCAGCAATGGTATTGTTCCCAGCAATGGGATCAATCCGGCAAACATTATTAAAGTAATATCCAGTTTTGTTAAAACGGTAAATGCATTGCCAAAAAACAATGTTTCTATTTGTGTCATGAAGTATTGCACAAAAAACATAATACACAAAATATTTATTAATAATTTTTTCCCGGAATAAAAAGTGTTTTTAATAATATAATAAATGGTAAAACAAGCCCATGCGCTGCTAATCAGTAAATATAGGAATGACAGAGGATCTCCGGACGAACCCAGTTCTTTAAATTCTTTCGAAAACGGCAAGAGAGCGTTTGCTGTTATAAACAGTACAGTATAAATAATTACTGCCAGAAATATTTTTAAGACGGTTTTTATCATGTAAAAAATCCTCCGGATGATCTGTGTAATATAAAAACAATAAGAATTAATTTCCGGCCTGCCAATGCAGCTCAGATTAAAAATACGGCAACTTGGATGTAAATTCCGGCAACTTGGTAATTTGTAATATTGATAAAGCAAGGTGTGAGCTTTATAATCCAAATATGAAAATCTCCATTAATACTGACAATTGTTTTACAGAAACCGAGATAATAATCAACTGCAGCCAGATAAACGATGATATCGAAAAGCTGCTTGCCGCGCTGAGGATACAGGATATGAAACTGACCGGGCGCAAAGACGGCCGTCAATATATTCTTGAGACTGCGGATATTGTTTACATAGAAAGCACAGATAAACGCACTTTTTTGTATACATCAACAGATGTTTATGAAAGCCCCTTCAGGTTATATGAACTGGAAGCAAAGCTCGCAGGCGGAGATTATCTGCGGGCGAGTAAAAACTGCCTGTTCAATATTAACCATATCCAGTCCATTGAACCTGATCTGGATCGAAGGCTTATCCTAACTATGGAAAAAGGAATTAAACTTGTGGTATCGCGGCAATATTCGGCGATTGTAAAACAGAAACTGGAGGCTTACAATGAATGACGAAAAAGGTATCTTGCAACGAAGTTCCCCGCGCAGCAAGCCGTTTATTATAGACTTAATGCGGAACTTTGGAGCTATTTTTACATTGTCGATACTGGCAATTTCTTTTGTCGGTTTACTTGTTGTTCGCTATGCCCCAGATGCGCAGGATATATCTTCCCTGTTCGCCTCCGGCGGTATGGGCTTATCATTCAACGCTGTTTTGCAAATAGCAGGCTTTTCTTTAATATTGGCATTCCTTTCTATCGTGGTGGTTTCAGATCGATTCATCAAAAAAATGCGTTTTTTGGCGCGAACCATTCTTTTATTTTTGGCAGCGCTTTTTACTTTTTCGATGTTTGCAATTGTCTTTAAATGGTTTCCGATTGAAGACCCTCTGGCATGGCTTGGTTTTGTATTAAGTACTTTTGTCTGTTTTCTTTTCAGTCTTGGTCTGACACTGCTTAAGCTAAAACTGGAAGGCAGAAAATATGACAGGCTGCTTGCAAACTATAAAGCCCGGCACAATGTTTCTGTATAACTGAAGTTATGATTTATTTTGAACGCCGTCCCAGCATTTTTTCTGCCAACGCGTGATCGCCAGATGCGATTGCGGCGCGGATTCGGCTTGAGCTTATTGGAAGAGCGCCTTCCATGATCTGCGGTACGATTTCTGCCGGGATATTATGCGACGCAAAGAAATCTTTGATCGCCTTCGCGTCCGTGTCCAGCTTGCAGCCGCAGCGGAAGTTGTCTCCAGCGGCAAAGAAGCCGATCCTGCCGTGCTTCAGCAGCAGGTTCAAAAACTCTAACCCCGGCAGCTGCATAAACGATTCTGTAAAATCGATTACAACTGTTATCTCTATACCAAGGCTTTCGAATATTTCAAGCCTTTGTTCAAAGGTTTGAATATCCGGCGACGTTTTATGATTCTGCCTGAAAGTCACAACCGTTGGCACGTAATCTGCGGATGGCGCATTTGAACTGCGCGAAACAATACGTTCGATAAGTGATTGATGTCCCCGGTGAACTCCGTCGAATACGCCCACTGTCATTGAAGAAAGCTTGCCTTGCGGAGGCAGATCATTTTCCAGAAACTGTGTCCAGTTTACGACTTTCATTCCTTTGTTCCGCTGCCAGATTTTATTTCTTCAAGTTTTGTATTGAAGAGCTCATAGTCCGGGGCAAGCTTGACTGCTTTTTCCAGAAGGCGGATTGCGCCTTTTCGGTTTTCTTTAATGAAGTGAACAAGTCCCCACAGATAGTAGAGCGCGGGATCTGCATCGGGCTTTGGTTTTTTCGCGCTCCTTAGTTTTTCTGCGGCATCAAATTCCTTTTCGCAGAGGGTATAGTCTTCTATACTAAAACCCCATTTCCCGATGAACGCGCGTGTTTCCCAGTTCTTGCTGCCCAGCCTGGAGAGGCTTGATATCATTCCAGAAAGTTCACTTATATTGTCTTCCTTTAGAAATATTTTTCCTGCTTCCATAAACATAGACAACGCTTCGTCGTTCTTTCCAGATTGTTCCAGAGCGTTGGCTGCGTTAACGGCGTAGATGCCGTTAACGCTGTTCATACGGAAAACTTTTTCCCACATTTCCGCGGAGACTGTGTATTCCTTTAACTCCCAGTGGCAGCGCGCCATAATCGCATAATAATCTGTGTCTTCATCAATGACGCCGGAATATTTTTCGGCAAACTCTTTTAGTTCTGTAAATTTATTCAGTTCGTTCAGTATCTTAATTTTTTCTGTATACGCATGTTTTCCTTCATCGGAATCTGGCCAATTACCAAGTATTTCTTCTATGTATTCCTCTGCTTCGTTGTATTGTTCAAGGCTGTATGACATTCTCGCCGCAAGAAGAAGTTCTTTAGCGGAGCTTCCAGCCTTTGCAGCGTAGCTTCCAGCCTTTGCAGCGGAGCTTCCAGCAGTTGAGCTGTCCCACGCCTTCTTAATCTGCTCTAGCGCCCTTAACGGTTTACCCATGACTGCGAATGTTTCTGCAAGTCTCATGCGGCTTTCGGTATCTATACCGGAGTTGCTGCTGTACTGTTTGTATTTCTCTGTTATCACTTTGGTTCGCGTATCTATAGAAATGTAATCCAGCATTGCTTTGCATGTATACTCGTACCCCGCGGCAGTTTTTGGTTCTTCGTCCGGCGCGTATGATGCCAGAGCAAAACCAAGCCGGCCGCTTGGCAAAGTGTCATCGATTATTTCGCCTGCCCATTTATCATTAATAAGAAAAATTATATGAGTGCCGTAGGTTATGATATTAATTTTGATATTAATCTTGTCAAAATCGGAAATTTCCGTCCATGCAATGAGCGCTTTTGGATCATTGTTTTTTACTGCATCAAAACGGAAATACCCCTTGCTTGAGACAAGCGCCAGATAGTAGGAGTCCTCATCCATAATGCGGAATATGATTCCCGTGGAAGCATAAGTTCCAAGGTTGTTAAGTCGTATTTTTGCTTCTATTATGTGATCATGATATTCATATTCCGGAATATCGACCCATGCGATACAGTTCGTTTTTTTCAGACCAAGCACCAGAGAGCCGTTTATTATACTGGCATCATATGTCGGAAGTTTCGCTGCAACGATGTTTCCAGCTGTCTTTTCAAAACCGGAAGATTCTGATTTAATATCAAACGGAGACTTTTTTGTCCATGAAAAATCGATAATCAATTTATCCGCCGGAGCGCCTTCCCTTTTTTTCCGGAGGAGCTTGTTGGAGAGACCGTACATGAATCTTCTTGAAATTTTAAACATGTTTAAGGTCTACATCAAAAAAATAAAAAAGTCGATATCTCCGGCGCTCAATTTTGAACCGGGAAAGATAGATATATTCTTAATGCTTGTCCTGCTGATTGCCGTTATCAGCCCCTTCCTTACTTATTTGAATTTTTCCAGAAAACCCAATATCAGGGAAATTACTTTATACCTTTCGCCGCGCTTCGGTGAACTGTTAGGCACAGAGATAACGGAAAAACTGCTGCAGGATTTTTCCGGATTATACCCCGATATACAGCTTCTTGTCCTTCCTGCGGATTCTGAAGGAGAGCCTGATGTTATAATTTTCGGTGAAGGTGATTACAGCGCTCTTGTTGCATCCGGTAAACTTGCGGATTTAAACGCCATAATTGTCCATGAATCCTTTAATGACTGGTTTTTTCTGGAAGACGTAAATGCACAAAGAACAAGGCGGCATTTTGCGCTTCCCCTTGCATCTTTTATGGATCTTCTTTTTTATAATATCGATATCCTGACGGCTGCCGGTTTTGACCGCCCGCCCAAAACAAGAGAAGAATTTCTTGTATACGCAAGAGCTGTTTCCAACAGCAGTGTTCCGCGTCTTGTTCTGGCGTCGGGAGCGGCAATGGGACTGAGCCCTCTGGACAGGCAGGC
>Ga0123356_10003913_pt1 | contig 15506 bp, 20 predicted proteins | sample TergutEmb28metaG_2_FD_92546 | JGI IMG/M metagenome (GOLD analysis project Ga0123356, IMG submission 92546) | Embiratermes neotenicus P3 segment gut microbial communities from Petit-Saut dam, French Guiana - Emb289 P3 | ecosystem: Host-associated > Arthropoda: Insects > Digestive system > Gut ... | reverse complement strand
GGAGGTGAAGTTCGATGATCAAAGCTTTTATCGCGAATATAGAAAAATATAATGAAGGCGAGCTGTGTGGGGAATGGTTCAAACTTCCCGCCACGCAAGAGGAGATGAAAGCCCTTTTCGCAAGGATCGGCGTGGATGGCGTCCTCTGCCAGGATTATATCATCACCGGCTACGAAAACAGCCTTGCCGGAATGCATAACTTGAGCAAGTACGAGTGGATCAACGATTTGAACTATCTTGCGTCCCTGTTATCCGAAATGAATGAAGCGGAACTTGTAAAATTCGAGGCAGCGGCGGTATATGGCGATAATAATGCTGGTTCACATGAATTAATAAACCTTGCACAAAACCTTGATTGTTACGACTATTTGCCCGGCGTGAGGGATGAAGATGATTTAGGACGCTATGTACTCGGAGATAAAATGAGCGGTGAAATCCCTGAATGGTTGACAGACTATACCGACTACGATGAATACGGACGGGACGTATCCATCAGCGAGGGCGGCGAGTTTATAAAGGGTGGTTACATTTGCCGCAACGATGAGCGATTCATTGAGCATTATGACGGACTGCAAGCCCCGAAGGCATACAGGATTTTCGCGTATCCCGACCCGCCGGAAAAAATGCCGATAAAGGCGCAGCTTGAAATGTACGGCAAAATGGTATCGTATCAAATCGCCGAAAGACCCGCGCCCGCCCGTGATGAAAGGGCTTGAATTCGGGCCAACTTGACCCGAAGCAGCAAGGAGGTGATTATTGTTGCAAGAGCAAATTGAACGGGAGGCCATAGCGATAACAGTTAAAGCCTCCAAATTGACGGCAAAAGGGCTGGCAAAGGTGCTAGCAGGTCTTGTGCGAAAAATCCAAAAGGAACATCAAAAGGCGCAAACCCCGAAAGGCAAGCAGTCTGTGAAAAAACTGATGAACCATAATGTATCTACCAGTACGATTGAGATTTCTGGCGACAAGGGACTATTTGAGCGGGTGGCACGGAAATGGAATGTTGATTACGCTTTCCATAAAATCGGGCCGGACAAATACCTGCTTTTATTCAAGAGCGGACAAGCCGATGCAATCATGGCGGCGTTCGCGGAATATTCCAGGCTTGTGATGAAGCGGTCCAGGGATAAGCGCACGCCCATAATGGAGCGCTTCAAGCAAGCTGCCGAACGCGCCGAACGGGAGCGGCCCAAACATAAGGAACGCAGGCGGGAAAGAGAGGCGACGCGGGAATGAGCGATAAAATACGGAAATATTTACTCTCAAACATACCTTATCTTTTTGTACTGTGGTTATGTCTGAAACTAGGAACGGCTTACCGCCTCGCGGCAGGCGTAAATGTTGGCTTGAAGCTAATCAACATTATGGGTACGATAGGCCCGGCCCTTCAGAATATTGCGCCGGGCTTACATGCTTTTGACTGGCTGATCGGCATTACCGGGGCCGCCCTGCTACGCATTATTATTTATAGGAAGGTAAAAAACGCCAAAAAATACAGGAGGGATGTAGAATACGGTAGCGCCCGTTGGGGAACAAAAAAAGACATCGCACCATTTGTCGAACCGGTTTTCAAAAACAATGTCATACTGACCGGCACTGAACTTCTCACCATGAATACCCGCCCAGCTGATCCGGCTAACGCCCGCAACCTTAACTGCTGCATAATCGGTTCGTCCGGTTCCGGCAAAACCCGCTATTGGCTTACTCCGAACCTGCTACAAGCACATTCAAGCTATGTCGTAGTTGACCCGAAAGCCAGCATCCTCGGACAGGTCGGTAATTTTCTGACACGGGAAAAATATAAAATCAAGGTTTTTAATAGCATAGATTTTACAAAAAGTATGCACTATAATCCCATTTCCTACATCAAGACCGAAGCCGATATTTTGAAATTTGTCACCGCTTTGATACAAAACACCAAAGGCGACGGAAAGGAAGGTGACGAGTTTTGGAGCAAATGCGAACAGCTTTTGTACTGCGCTTTAATCGCGTATATCGTATTTGAGGGGCCGGAGGAAGATAGAAACCTTATTACACTCGTCGATTTGATAAACGGTATGGAGGTCAAAGAAGATAACGACGATTTTAAGAACGCCGTTGATTATATGTTTGCCGGCCTGGCCAAGCGCAAGCCTGAATGTTTTGCTGTGAGGCAATATAAGAAATTCAAGCTAGCCAGCGGTAAAACCGCGCGTTCGATCTTAATTTCCTGCGGCGCACGGTTAGCGCCATTCGACATCGGAGAATTGCGGGAAATTATGAGTTATGATGAGATGGGGTTGGACAGGATCGGCGACAGGAAAACTGCCGCTTTTTTTGTTATATCTGATACCGATAGCACCTTTAATTTCATAGTTGCGCTGGCATTTTCGCAAATGTTCAATATCTTATGCGAGCGCGCCGACAATAAATACGGTGGCAGGTTGCCCCATCATGTGAGGTTTTTATGGGACGAAGCGGCGAATACTGGACAGGTACCCAATTTAGAAAAAATAGTTGCCGTAATTCGTTCCCGCGAGATTTCCCTATGCCTGTTTTTACAGGCGTAAAGCCAGCTAAAGGCACTTTACAAAGATCACGCTGAAACAATTCTGGGTAATTGTGATAGCGTGATTTTCTTGGGAGTGCGCGAACATACCACTGTCAAGGAGCTTTCAGAGGCGCTGGGCAAGGAAACCATCAGTATGCAGACTGAAAGCCGAACGCGGGGCCAGCAGGAAAGCTACGGCCAAAATTTGCAACGACTTGGTAAGGATTTGATGACGATTGACGAGCTTACGACAATGGACGGGAATAAGTGCATACTCCAATTACGCGGCTTACGGCCTTTTTTCTCTCCCAAGTATAATTTGAGGAAACACCCGAATTTCAGGTACACGGCGGAAGCGAGTAAACAAAACGCTTTTGATGCAGCTAAACTAATCAGCACCAAGATGAAAGTCAAGCCGGACGAACAATTCACGGTTTATGAAGCCGAAGTGCATAACGGATCCATAGACGAGGATATCCTCAATTATGACGATTTGGATGATCCCGCAATTTTTGCGTAAAACTTCGGGCCAACTTGGCCCAAAGCTGTAATCTCCCTCCAACTTTTAGTGGTTAGAGGGAGATTGTAGTGATTATATGGATAGAGCCCAAAGTTGTTCATACCGAAAAGGCAATCAGCGCAATGTCTTTGTATGTATCGACATCCTAGCCCTAAAGTATCACAATAAGTGCTGCGGAATCTTGTTTTGTTTCTTGTCCTACACCAACTTGTCCCCAGGCAGTAAGCGAGTTTTCTCCATCTAATAAGTTTACGTTTCTAACAATTGCAGAAAATCTCACATAAGCATTACTATTTGAAGTATATCCGCCTATATTTACGCCAGTTGTAGCAATAGCATCACTCATTTTAATACCATCTGGATTCGATACATTATACAGTACGGTTGAACCATATATGTATTCTACATTTTTAGATAAAACAAATTTTACCATAACATTTTTTGTTGATTTACTACTAGTATTTTTATACTGAATCTGATAATCAATAATATCACCGACTTTGGCTTCAATAACATCATTCCAATCCTTATCACCTTGCTTGCGAATGGCTGTTTCCACTATGAAGTTGTCGTCACCAAAATTTGAGTTTGCCTGTCGAACTGCAATGGTAACAATAATTGAAGTAGTCAAACAAACAATAATAAAAATTATTATCAAGCATTGCTTTTTTATTGATCTTTGTTGTTTTTTTTTTCTTGCCTTAGCTCTCTTTTATTCTCAGCTTTTTTCTTCGCTTTACATAACCGCGAAAATAACGCCTTTATGTAACTTCTAAAAACAACACCAAGGGCACCTAATCCAAGAAGTACAAGGCCAATAATAAGATCTGCCACCTTATCTGCAATCCATGATGGTGATTCTTCGGTGATAGGAGGGTTTCTGCCACTGCCTATAGGGTTTGGTTCATTGGATAGAATATTATCAGATAGAGTATTAATAGATATGGTATCTGTCTTAGCTTTTACTGATTCAAAATCCACCACCCCTGTTAGAGTACCTGAACCTTCAACAATTGCATCAAAACTTACATAACCATCATCGTTAGGCTCATAGTCACCAATGTTAACACCGGTAGAGGTTATCGTATTGTCTAATTTTATGCCGTCTTGGCTAGTGGTTTTATATAAAAAAGTAGTACCGGAAATGAGCTTGAGCTTTAGTTCTTCAGTTGGAAGCACACTAACTGACACGTCACTACTGGAAATATTGCCCAAATTCCTATAATGAATTTGAAATGATAGTATTTCACCGACCTCGGCTTGCAAGTGTGTATATTTCCACTGACGTTCCCCTTCACTTCTAGCAGATGTTTCCACCATAAAACCACTATTTTCATCCTCACCTTCTACAAACACCGGCTGCACTAAAATGCAAATGTAACAGGCATATTGAAAACAACCCGGTATTAGCCCATCTAATTCATCATAGCCAATTAATACCCCCGTATGGGTAACAATGCTATCGCTTAATGATATCCCACCTCCACTACCTAAACCATTGTTTTCAAGAAGTGCTGAGCCTTCTACGTATCTAAGACAAAAATCTTTATTACTTTGAAAAAAGACATTATCCCAAATTCTTTTTGGGGTTGCATTACTAGAGTCAATAAATCCATTGACCTCTATTGATTTCCCAACAGCTGTTGGTATATTAAAGGTGGCTATAACGTCTTTTGCTACTGCATTTAAACCAAGAGGTGAATTGTTGTGAACAAATAATCGAATCAAATAAGTTTTACCGGGTTCAACATCAATAGCATCATACCAAATATTATTAAGGCCATGATCTCCAATAGCTTGATCACGTGCGCTAACAAAATTAAATTCATGTCCAATGTAAGGGTTATCAGAAATTGAATTGAAAACGATTTTATCATCTAAAATGCCGTTATTAAGTTGATTAAGTGTATAACTAGGCCGATCTGGCCCCCATGCATATGCTGCCAAAGGTACTTTCAACATAATAAGTAGAGTCATCAATAGTATATAGAAACACCGTCTTTTTTTATAGATTATCATATAATACCTATTTCCTTTTCGCTTAACTTTAAAATACTTATTGTAACCTTTTGTCATCGCGTGGTGGATTATTCCAGCCTTTTCTTGAAATAGTATAGCATAAAAATGTTGGAAATTCAATAAAAATAATAAATCACGACTTGCACAATATCGCTGATTGGTTGACAAAGACAATCTGCTTAACTATGCACGCACTATTTATGAACGACTTCTGCATACTCCAACAGGGAAGATTTATTATTGTACCAAGATTTATCTGCATATTTGACAAGTGATGTGTTAAAAAAAGCTAAATTGCTAAGCTACATAGAGTGCTATTTAGTTTAAGCAAGGGTTATTAAACATGAATAGCAACACTGTGCAAGTCGTGATTAAAAATAATAAGCCGCTCTATGGTAAGACGTTGCCGCTGAGTGGTTTTTATTATAGATAAAACAAAAAAAATTTTCGGAGTACACATTATGGCTTTTTTCACATCCGCGGTAAGCACACTGCAAACACTCGTTGTCGCGCTCGGCGCCGGTTTGGCTGTATGGGGCGTGATAAATCTTTTGGAAGGGTACTTGCGCACGTAAGAGTGCCAGCAATGGTATTCGTGGGGTTATGAAATTCCGTCGTGAGCTGGCAGTAGGTAAAAGTATCAAGCGGCATAAAGCCGCAACCTATTACCCCTTGACTTATCCGAAAGGGAAACCGGACGGGGAGTGTAGCATGTCAAGTTGGGGACGGTGGGAACACCGTCTCATGGTGCGCGCGGGTTTGAGCTTCACGTAACCGTGAGGCGTACAGGGATAAAACGTCGTGTATGAGGATGGAAGCTAGTAGCTTGTAAAGTTTAAAATTTCTTGTAATTTTGCTGTCACTTTGGTATAATATTCCTGGAGGTGACGCAAAATGGGTATAAAATACCATGTAACACTTACAGAGCAGGAACGCGAAGAATTGATGAAAATGGTGAGAGTTGGCAAAACCGCTGGATATCGTATAAGACATGCACAGATACTGCTGGCATTGGACGAGATTGACGAAAACAAAGACTGGACAGACAAAATGATTGCCAAAGCATACAGGACCACGGAAAAAAGCATTGGGAATCTTCGCCGTCGCTTTGTTGAGCAGGGTTTTACAGCCGCATTAGAGCGACAAAAACGCGAGACTCCGCCGAAGATAAAAATTGATGGTGCAACCGAAGCGAAAATTGTTGCTTTGACTTGTACTAACGCGCCAAATGGGCGTAGCCAATGGACGCTGCGGCTTCTTGCCGACAAGGTTGTTGAATTAGGCATCATGGAAAGTGTGTCGCATACGGCTATTGCTGATTGTCTAAAAAAAACGAACTTAAGCCATGGTTACAGAAGCAGTGGTGCATCCCAAAGGCATCAGCAGAATATGTAGAAAGAATGGAGGATGTCCTTGCGGTTTACCAACTTCCCTATGACCCCCTCCGCCCGGTCGTGTGCCTTGACGAAACCAATCGGCAACTTATTGGCGAGAAGATTGAACCTGTCCCCGCGAAGCCGGGGTGCCCACGGATATACGATTATGAGTATGTCCGCAACGGGGTAGCTGACATATTCATGATGTTTGAGCCGTTGGCGGCGCGCCGTTATGTTGAAGTCACTGATACACGGACAAAGATAGACTTCGCCATGTGTTTGCGCGACCTGTCCGACAAATATTATCCACATGCAGAAAAGATTGTAATGGTTATGGATAATCTCAATACGCATTCCTTGGCCTCGCTGTATGAGGCATTTCCTCCCGTAGAAGCCCGGCGCTTGGCCGAACGCTTTGAAATCCATTATACGCCAAAACACGCATCGTGGCTAGACATGGCGGAAATAGAAATCGGCGTCATGAGTCGCCAATGCCTAAAGGAGCGAATTCCCTCAAAAGAGATTATGGAGCGCAAGGTAAAGGCATGGGCATACGCCCGCAATTCCTCAGCACTGACGGTCAATTGGCAGTTTACCACCGCTGATGCAAGGATAAAACTGAAAAAACTATATCCGAAATTTTAAACTTTACAAAGTACTAGTTAAACGCCTGAAAGACCTGTCAGGTAAAACCGAGTTCGAGCTTCTGATGATGAAAAAGCGCTGTAAATCGTTAGCGTTGTGTCCTGAATGCTTAAAACCCACGCGAAAATCCTCCAAATGATAGACAAATGGGGAGCCGTATACATCGAGAGGTGTACGTACGGTTCTGAAGAAAGCTTCGTCGAAACCGCCAGTCGTAAGGCTGGTACGGCGCGGTGAAGCCTACCTTGCGGCTCAGATAATCCGACAGCAAAATCGCAGGGAATGAAGCAGGACATACCTAAATAGTTGGAAGAGAAATCAATCAAATTATGGGGCTGTTAACGTCGGGAAAACCACAAAATAATAAAGAAAACGGATCTTACTTTGTTTATGAAGAATCCGTTTTTCAGTTCTTTTTTGTTTACATTCTTCCAAATCTTTGAGCATGTTGTTTCGCATAATCGCAAAATGCATTAAACCATTCGTTGATTTGACTTGGATCAAACCAACTAACTATGAAATCTTCCTCTCCTGTTCCTTCTTAAATGGAGAATACCTGGTGCCCTTGATAATGCAGATTCCATCTATCCCAAGTGCTGCCTTCGGTTTTTTCAAGATTCCAATTGCCATCCTGAGAATCCGATTTTGTCTGATGAATAGCATGACATAGTAGCTGGATTTCGTTCTCCCATGACGAGAAATTGAGAAGACCAACCCCTGGTTTTAGACGCAAATCACCCGATGGTCCAAATACGTATACCATAATTCACCGCCTGATTACTATTTGTCCCTATTTTGAGCCACTTGTTGTTTGATTTTTTGTCACACGTAACTCCTGTTGAGTAAACTACGATTGTTGATATTTTCCAGCCTGTTCAACGGGAGTTTGCGGTTGCCCAGCAACAGAACCAGCTATAGTTCCCACGATTTTTACAGTGTTAATAGCGATTTTTGCAGTATCTTTTAAGTCCATGAAATGACCTCCCTCCCTCTTGATATCGTTGAAATAATATTTTAATGTTACGTTAGCTATACACAAATTTCCTTAAACTTCAATAGCTTTCCTAATTCATTGTTTAATAATTCTTGCGGTGAATAAGCCCATGGCCAAATAATGGTAAATCCTTTTTGATTCAACATGTTTTGATTATGTTTTGCTAATTCAGATCTATGATGCAAAAAATATCCTTGAAACAAGTGTTTGTCATTACCATCACCTGACAGTACGCCATTACCCATAAAAAAGTCGGGATTAAGCTCCATAATACTATTTTGCTGTATTGACTGCATTATATCAAATAGTTCATCTATATCTTTTGTTCCAGTTATGTTGAATCCGACTATTGCACCACCTGATTCTGCATCCTCAGTTATTGTTATAGAAATATCGTCAGAAATACCACTATCACGCATTTTTTCAAGAAAAAAAACTAATGCCTCCTCATTTCCACCATTTTCAGCGATTGATTCAATAATTTTTGCTGGTGCAATCAAACGAGAATCTCGCTCAATTTTGTTATTTAGAAATTGAAACGCATATTTTGTGTTAAAATACGTGTCGTTTTCAATGATTGCAGTTGGAAACCGAAGGTCACTGAAAATTTCTGTATTTATAGAATATACTACACCCTTGTCATTATACTTCATAGCAAAGTATTTGGCTTGTTCTAAGTCCTCAGTCCAATCAAGCAGCATTGTGGGAAAAGGGTTATAGTTTGTTGACGGTTTTTTTAAAGTATAATTCAAATGTTGAAGCAACGAACAGTCGGAAAGAAACGTAAAAAAACCATCATGATATTTCTGATAATTCTTTGACGAGACAGAATAGGGGATACTTCTGTATTGGAATAGATAGTCAACAAACCAAAGACAATGGGCAAGAAGAGGCGCATCGTCTTCGAATGATATTGCATCAATAAAAAAACTCGGCGTATCGCCTTTGTGTTCAATTAACAATTCATTCAAGACGCTATTGTTTTTCAGTGAATATGTGAGGAAGAAGAGTGAGAGTAAAAAAGAATAGGGAGCATCAGTTGCAATACCTTCTGGTAAAACAGGAATATATACTTTTGCCAGTATTTCTTTATAGTATTCTACTATTTCATTGGGAACATGGGAATAGAACGTCTTCTCCATTACCTTCATTTCTAATGGCCGCATAGCAGAGGGTATTAGTGGTGTGTTTGCATATTTTGAGTTCATGCCACGATATATAATCATCAGTAGAACCTCCTATCACAATTGATATTTAATAATACAATTCGTCTAACAAGTATTTGCTCAAGCTTCTATGGGGTAATGATAAAACGTCATGTTGATAAACGAAACATATCAATTCACACTCTGCCCAAAACGGACTGACGGCAAGACGATGCAGTCATGCAACGGCTTGTCCGGCAGGACGCACCACCGTAGGCGGTGAAGCCCCCGGCAGGGCTCACGGCTATTTTGTGTGGAGCGAAAGTAGCAGAGTGGGTCATATGCTTTGAAAAAGCATATGTGTACCCCGTTACCCCGCTGCTCAATTCTCGAAAATGCTCTTTCCGAACTGTTTCGCCAACAGCTTGAAATGCTCCTTGCCCATCTGCATGATGTCGTCTATCTTATCGGCAATGTCAAGCGGTACGCCGTCAATATCCACGATGATGGCATGTTTTTCTTTTCTATTGTCATCCTCGTAATACGGTGTGGTCAACATTATGTGAACGCCTCGAAGCCAAGCGATATAGCTTTCCACGGCTTCCTCGAAACGGATTGTTTCTTCAATAACCTCATCAGTCGTTCCCGCGAGTTCGGCAAGGTTACATTCCAACGCGGCGGCGATTTTCCGAACCATGCCAATATCAGGAACCCTGTAACCCTGCTCGTATTTTGAAATCGTACCAACCTTATATCCAACTAAATCAGCTAACTGCTCTTGGGATAAACCCTTTTGCTTTCTGGCTGATTTTATTTTTTGCCCTAATTCCCGTTTTTCTTCGTCCGTCATCTGGCGCATGGTTTATCACCTCGAATATACAATATCACAGACCGTACCAATCAGTCAAGAATTATTTTAAATCTTTTCCAGAAAAACGCTTGATAGGCACGAAACGAGATAGTATAATAGGTGTGAACTGGTACAAAACGAGATAGAAAGGAGTGAGAACATGTATGTGGACGTGAAAGAAGCGATGCAGACCCTCGGCGTTAGCCGTGGCAAAGCCTACAAAATCATTCAGCAGTTGAATGAGGAACTAAAATCTCAGGGCTATATCATCATTGCCGGGAAGTGCAGCCGCAAATACTTCAACGAAAAGTTTTACGGCTGTGAAATCAACAAACAATATCAGAGAGGGCGTGATCATCTTTGAGGAAATACTCGCGCCGGAGGAAGCATCGGTGATTACTAATAGTACGGATGAACCGATCATCCCGGCTGTCCCTTCCAACCCGGCTATCCCGGCCACGGAATACCCCGTTGAGGACTCGCGCTCATTTACGCCATCCGGCGCGGGGACAGTAATAGATAGTGCCACCGATGCGGACGGTAGATTGTTCTACACCATTAAGACCCCGGACGAGCATGTGTTTTACCTTGTCATCGACAAAAAACGCGGCGCGGAAAATGTCTACTTCCTTAATGCCGTAACCGTTGCTGACCTGGTGGCGCTTGCTGGAATCCCCGAAACACAACCGTTTGGAACAATTGCGGCCCCGCCGCTGAATGTTTTGCCGGAAACGCCGCCCCTGACACCGGCAACGACAGAACCGGAACCAATGCCTGAACAGGGCGGTAAAAACATGGGAACGCTAATCTTCATTGCGGTAATGGTTGCCCTCGGCGGCGGCGCCGGATGGTACTTCAAAATATACCGCCCCAAGCAGCAAGGCGCGGGAAGTTGCGAGGAATATGAGCCGTATGCGGATGAAGCGGAAACTGACTATACCGATGATTGGGACGATGAGCAGGACGGCGACGATAGCCCACCCTGGGATGAGGGTGATATATAATATGGAAGACCGCGAACTGACCCGCGAGGAAAGGGCAGCCATCCGCAACCTGGTGGTTTCCATGTGCGCCAACTATGACAGCAATTACGGCTGCCTGCCGCTGCAATGCCCCTGCTATATGCTGATCAAATGGTGGACAGGGAGCTATTGTAAGTATTTTCAAAACTCTGTCCTGCCAAATGACCCGAAACTCACGACTTCTTTACTAGGTGATGCGGCCCCCACTGTGAAAATGCGTGCCTGCGCTGTATGCGGAAAAGCATTCCCCGCAAACGGCAAAGGGGCGTATTGCTCATTGGCTTGTAAGGGTGAGGGGAACCGTCGTAAAAGCCGGGCGCGTATGCAGAAAAAGCGGGATATGGGGTGCAATGCCAAACGTTACGATTTGCTCCGTTGAGTAACCCTATTTAGCAGGTATAACAAATACGATTTTCGGCGGGGATGAACCGTGATATGGCTAACCCGCCGAAAATCGTAACATTTTTATAGAATATATCAGGAGGCAACTATGGGCCAAGATAAATACGCGATTTATCAGCTGAAAAATCATTTTGAACAAGGGGTTTACCTATACGAACCGTTGGAGCAGCTGAATGCGGCGGGCCGGTCTGTGGATAGCCAGAACTATAACCATGTATACACCGGAACATTGGAGTTCGGAGAGAAAACAGTGTCAGAAATACTTGAAGCCCTATCATTTGAGTTTACGCAGGCGCATCCCAAAGATTATCCTGCCCGTTCGCTTTATGTCAGCGATGTTATTACGCTGCATCGAGATAGCATTACAGCAGCATATTATGTTGACAGCAACGGATTTAAGAAAGTACCGGAATTTTTGATCACGCCATATAAGTACTACCCGACACAGCGGCCTATTGATATTGGCGGCTTCCCCAAAACGGTATACGGCCCTGTCCGCATTGTAAAATTCGATAAGCGCGAGTGGATGGAAAACGCCACTTTCCGGGCATGGGGCTATCTGATGTATGATGCGCCTTTGACGCAAAAACAAATAGCTGATTATGAACTACGGGCTGCTTCGAACAATCTTGATTGTATGAGGGTTTCCCCGTATCAATTGGCGCCGCAAATAGAAGTTATCGGTAAATGGGAAACGGCGCACTGTGTCCCTGATGCAAAAAGGCTTACATGTTGGCATGATGATATGGGCGTTTTCGTAAAAAAAGAATGGGCCAGCGCTGAACAGGTTGCGGGGCGCTTCGGGCAACTAATTGAGATGAAAGGCCTCACTTCCAAAAAGATAGCTGCTCCGAAACGGATAGCCGCGCAGATGGCTGAAGCCGGGAAACAAGTACAGCGCGTGGACAAAATGATTGCGGGCAATAAATCAGGACGTGATGAAAGGTAGGGTCATATAATGGGCGAACAAGAAAAATACAGGGCATTGTATAAGATAAACAAACCGCTTTACCGCAAGCGGAGAAGGGAGCGGGCGGAACAATGAGTGAAAAACGCAAGCGTGGCGTCCATCTGCATGTTATGGTAACGTCAGAGGAACTTGAACTGATACGGGAGCGAATGGCAGAAGCCGGAATCGCCAATGCCGGCGCGTATGTAAGGAAGATGGCGCTCAATGGGTATGTCCTGCATGTTGATCTCTCGCCTGTCCGGGAACTTGTTTCCTTGCAGCGGGCTTGCGCAAACAACCTCAATCAGATAGCCAAAGCCGCCAACATTTACGATAGCGTACATCAATCTGACATTAAGAAGCTGCAAAAAGACTATATCTCATTATGGGGGCCGCTTTCGGATTTACTGAAAAAGCTGGCGGGGATCGTGAAGATGTAAATGGTGGGGGCGCCGGCCAAACATGCCGTTGCCCCCACTTTTTTCTGTAGTGACAAAGGAAAGGGGGAGCGGGCGGCGTGGCGACCACACGCATTATAAAACATCATATCAGTAAAGGCCAAAGCAAGGCGGCTACCCTAAAAAACCGGCTTGACTATGGCAGGGCAAATGAAAAAACCAATGGCGGCGAATTGATTTCTTCCTATGAATGCGACCATGAAACCGCTGAGGCGGAATTTCTGTTGGGCAAGGCCCAATACTTTGCTATCACCGGACGGGAGCAGAAGCGTAGCGCGGATGTTCTTTGTTATCAGGTGCGGCAATCGTTTTCGCCCGGCGAAGTATCGCCGGAACAGGCAAACAGGATCGGTTATGATTTCGCTATGCGCTGGACAAAGGGCAATCACGCCTTTTTCGTGGCGACCCATGTTGATAGCCGTTGTGTGCATAATCACATCTATTACAATTCCACCACTCTGGATTGTACCCATAAATTCCGGGATTTTATCGGCTCGGCGCGCGCCGTGCGGCGCTTATCTGACCGCGTTTGTCTGGAAAACAACCTATCCGTAATTCAAAATCCCAAGCTGCATAGCCAGGGTAAATTTAAGCATTATGGCGAATGGCTCGGCGCGGATAAACCGCCGACATTCAAGGAAAAATTAAAGCTTGCTATTGACGCCGCATTGTCCGGACAGCCGCGGGATTTTGAGGCTTTCCTTGCGGCGATGGCGGCGGCGGGATATGAACATAAGTGGGGGCGCGGCGGTGTCCTTTCTTTTCGCGTCGCAGGGCAGGAGCGGTTTACCCGTTTGCGTTCGTCTACACTGGGGGATGGCTATGGGCTGGAAGATATCCGCGCCGTTATTGAAGGCCGGGCCGTCCTGCCGGAAGGCAGGGCGCAGGCCGCTACGCCACACCGAGTTAATCTGATAGTAGATATTCAGCAGAAAATTAGCGCGGGCAAAGGCCCGGCTTATGAAAAATGGGCCAGGGTATACAATCTAAAACAGATGGCGGCGGCGCTGCAATATTTGCAGGAAAATGGTCTTATGGAGTATGCCGATTTGGAGGCGAAAACAAATGCGGCTACCGAGCGCTTTCATGCGCTTGCAGATAAACTGCGGCAGATAGAGGCGGCTATGAACCGTAACGCTGACCTGCAAGCCGCGATAGCGGATTATGCACGGACGCGCCCGGTATTTGAAGGATACAAAGCGAGGAAGTATAGTAAAAAATACCTGGCGGAGCATGCGGATGACATAGCAGTTTACAGGGCGGCGCAGGCAACTATGCGGGAAATTTTGCATGACGGGCGGCTGCCGAAGATGGAGGCGCTTAAGGCTGAGTGGCAGGCTTTGAAAGCGGAGAAAAAATCCGGATACGCGGAATATCGCGCCGCACAGAAGGAAATGCGCGAGGTTTTGACTGTGCGCTCCAACATAGATCACTTGCTCGGCCTGCCGGATACGCAGAAAAACAAGGAACGGGAGCGTTAGCAACGGTGCCGCAACAACAAGGCGCGAAGCGCCGCCACTTCGGGCCAGGTTGGCCCGAAGTGAGCGGGTCTGGGGTGCAACCCCAGCAAGCAGTTTTCACGGCGTAGTCCGTGAAAAATAGCATGATTGGCCGGTTTGTGGCCAATCATGCCCTGCTTGCCTGGATAATCGGAACTTTCCGATTATATCAGCAAGCAGGCATTTATGGTTTTAGTGTACCTTTTTGAAGAAGCAATAATCAATGGTATGCTTCAGGTAAAACCAGTCGATCAAACCAGCCGCGCCCACCGCAGCCTCCTCACCGTGAGGAACCCCATGCCGATGATTGAGCGCACGGCAGGGTGTTCGGCTGCCCATGGTTTTGGGGCAGCCGGATACCCGGTCATTGGTGCTGTTGACATCGCGTCGCCCGGCGACATCAAAAACGGCAACCGATCACACCAGGTCGCTAAGCGAGCCGCGCCAGCAGCGGTTTACACACCGTGAGGTACTCATGCCGACGATAGAGCGCACGACAGGGTTTTCGGCTGCCCATGGTTTTGGGGCAGCCGGATACCCGGCCATTGGTGCTGCTGACATTACGCTGTCCGGCGACATTAAAAACGACAGCTGATCACACAGGGTTGTTAAGCGAGCCGCGCCCACCGCAGCCTCCTCAGCGTGAGGAACTTATGCCGACGATAGAGCGCACGACAGGGTGTTCGGCTGCCCATGGTTTTGGGGCAGCCGAACACCCTGTCATTGGTGTTACTGGCATAGCGTCGCCTGGCGACATCAAAAATGGCAGCCGATCACACCTGGTCGTTAATCGGGCAGCGCCCGCTACGGCTTCCTCATCGTAAGAAACTCATACCGACGATAGAGCGCACGACAGGGTTTTCGGCTGCCCATGGTTTTGGGGCAGCCGGATACCCGGCCATTGGTGCTGCTGATATTGCGATGCCCGGCGACATCAAAAACGGCAGCCGATCACACCGAGGCGCGAAGCGGGCTGCGTCCGCTACGGCTTCCTCACCGTGAGGAACTCATACAGCAGCTGGAGTACACGCCAGGGTGTTCGGCTGCCCATGATTTTGGGGCAGTCGGATACCCTGTCATTGGTGCTGCTAACTTTG
>Ga0123356_10003912_pt1 | contig 15506 bp, 18 predicted proteins | sample TergutEmb28metaG_2_FD_92546 | JGI IMG/M metagenome (GOLD analysis project Ga0123356, IMG submission 92546) | Embiratermes neotenicus P3 segment gut microbial communities from Petit-Saut dam, French Guiana - Emb289 P3 | ecosystem: Host-associated > Arthropoda: Insects > Digestive system > Gut ... | reverse complement strand
TTTTTCACAAAGACTTGGGTATCGGTACAACTCTGACAGATAAAAAACGCCGGATCAAATACAATACTCTTGCGAGAACTGCAATACAGAGAAAGTTGAATGACGAAATGCTGTCGGAGGAACTGCGAGTTTTATATGTAGCTATGACTAGAGCAAGAGAAAAACTTATTATAACTGCTGCAATGAAAAATGCGGAAAGAAAATTAGAAAAGCTGACAAGGCAGACATCAGAAAAGCCGGCTCCGATGGCAGTATCCTCGATGGGCAGTGTTATAGAGTGGGTGATAGCAGGATTAAGGGGAAAGGAATGTAAGGAATATACAATTAACTTAGTTACTCCTCCGGCTGAGAAAAAGTATAGCAATAATCAAAAAAGTGATGAAGTACCTGAAATAAGACTAAGTAGAGGCATACAAGAGCCTGGCTTAAACGGAAGAAAACCTATGCGGGATCCGGTCCGCGATGAGCTTGACGATGCAATAGAACTTTATAAGTCATTAAATTTAGATTACCGGCATATACAAGCTCCGGACTTGCCATCAAAGCTGACAGTGACCGGAATTGAAAAGGCGATACGAGGTCAAAGCGAAATGGCCGATCCGGAAGCAAAGCGGGCACCATGGGTACAAGATGAAGCAAAAAGAATTAGTTTACTCTCACCTCCTGACTTTATTGAAGGTAAAGATCATATGAGCGCTGCAAAGCGCGGGATATTAATACACAATATAATGCAGTATATTGACTATGAAAAAGGTTCTAATGAAAGTGATATACGGAAAGAACTGGAACAACTGGAGAAAAGGAGCATATTAACAAGGGAGCAAGCTGCAGAAGTCGACATATCAAAGATAAAAAGTTTCTTCTGTTCAGACATAGGAAAGCGTATGTGTTCCTCTGAGTATATAAAGAGAGAGTTCAGATTTTCGATTCTAAGACCTGCAGAGAGATATTTTCACAATGACGGAGATGACAAGATATTATTACAAGGTGTCATAGACTGCTTCTTTGAAGAGGACGGCGAACTTGTGATCATAGACTTTAAAACAGATAGAGTAAAAAATGAAGACATAAAAGAAAAAGCGGAGCAGTATACTCCGCAGCTGGATGCGTATGCAGATGCACTTGTAGGAATAACAGGCAAGCGAGTGAAGGAAAAAGTAATATACTTTTTTGATAAAAGCATAACATATTACATATAGAGAGATACTTTTACAGTATTTTCGGAAGACTTGCTGCAGCTACCGATTGACCAAGACGGCGTGTCTGCTCATCGGGCAGCATGATTTCAACAGATATTTCTGGATACTCATCACATAAAACCATATTTGCTTTTTCCAATATGATGTCCCCGCCTTTACCGCTTACAACACGACCGAGAAGAAGGAAAGTATCAGAATTGTAAATGTCGTAATAAAAAGGCGTTGTATGCCCTAGATAACAGCCTATCGATCTGAATATGGCTGCCGCTCCCTCATTCCCTGCATCAAGTAAGTCCTGAACTGCTTTTAGCTTCTTTGCGGGAGTGTCATACCCATCAAGTAAAATACCGGCGGCTTTTGAAAGTTTTATAACTGCTTCCTGGCAAAAGTACTGTACGCCGACTCCGATGTCACGTGTCCAGTCATCCATTGCTGCATCGGGAGAAGCATCCACCGGAGCAAACGCCAGTTCACTTATCCAGTTTGAAAGATTGCCTTCCTTATCAACAAAGCCGCCTATAAAACTGGTACCCAGAGCAAGTCCAAGAAGATTGTTTCTGCCTAAACTGATAGAACCTGCCAATGCCGCAACATCCCCGTCATTTACTACCTCAAACGGTAAGTCTTCACCTATTTCTCTTACCGCTCGAATATAGATATCCCGCCCTTTCAGGTCAAAAAGCTCTTTAGGGACCTTCTGGAAAAGTTGCGCAGCCAGTATACGGTTGTTGGCTATGAGACCGGCGGAAGAAATACCGACAGCATCCACACGCGGCAAATGCCGCATGGAATCCTTTAATGCTGTTATAACACCGTTATAATGATAATCGGGATCGCTGTTGATTTTAGGATTCCAGACAGTTTCATGACTGTATACAGCCTCACCGTCGATAACTGCAGCAACTTTATAATCGCTTCCGCCGAAGTCAAGGCCGATACGGCAGCCCTCAAAGTGTCCGCCCAGCGGTTTTTTTATTTCAAAAGGCGCAGGCAGCTTTTCACATTTGATGACCTCAAACTCACTTTGATACAGGCTGCCGAAAAATTCCGCATCAAAAGCACGTGAACCGCCCGGGGCATAAGCCTGTTTCAATTTTTGATAAAGAACATCAAAGCAGCCGCATTCGCCGCCCGGACCGGCTTTATCGATCCGGATATATATACGGAAACCGCCCTTTTGCCACAACTCGAACTTCACAAGCCGATCAAGATAATACAGATCCGCATCCATATGAGCTTCATCGCCATGGATAAAAGTAGATTTCAAATATATCTGCTTGTCATTGCGCTCAACAGCGATTGAAATCGGTTTTTTTGCTGTTTTCAAAAATGCTTCATTAAACTTATGCAATGGAATAAAACCGGGGTCAAGCTCCGGTTTGTTCTTTATATCTATTGGAATACCGCAATGCTGCACTGTCCGACCTCCTTATTTTGACTCTAAATGCCAAAAAACACACAAAAGACCCTACAAACCAATACCTTAAAGAAGCTGGTTAAACAATGAAGGATCCGGAGCCGGGATAACACAACTCTGTATGACCCCGCCGCGATCTTCGGAATCCGCAAGTCCGGCAGCTACAGCGCTGCGTACATCGCTGACTTCACCGCAAAGGGAAAAATAGCTCTTTCCGCCGATGCCGTAACCCAGTCGAACCTCTATAAGAGACACATTTCCGGTTTTGGCTGCTGCGTCAGCTCCAACGATAGCTGAAGCTATATCAAAGTACTCCACGACCCCGAGCGCTTCTATGTTCTCTATTTCCACCACAGCATTGATCGCCGGTATCAGTTGAGGATGGATACGAGGTATAGTAAGATCGTTTACGACATTGATATCGCCTGTTTCCAAACCCGCTGACATGGAGGCATTTACCGAACCGACATCACCATGCACGAGAATAAGAAACTTACCCGGACAGACAGGTTTAGCGAAAACAAGCGTTACATTGCCTGCCTTAAGCATAAAATCAGCGGTCTCAATGCCGCGTGCAATACTGTTGAGCTCTATCAGCCCGATACATGAGATCATCAGCTGATATCCTCCCTTCGTTTGATTGTGATCCCGCTGTCATCAACCGCTTTGACTACTCCCGTTATTGGTGCATGCACCAAACATCCGACATCCGAAAACTCCACTCCGGCAATGACTTGACCTTCCTCAACAACATCACCTGATTTGACCGCAGGCACGGAAGGCTTTCCGACACCGTGCTTAAGCGGCACCCGGATCTCATCCGGGTCAAGACTGACAACCTGATCCAGTTCTGTCGGGAACTCACTTAGCCCGAGGCGGTGTATTATACGGCTTTGGGAAATCCGCCGGTATTCACGCTGTTCTGTCTGGGCACTGTGTACCGGTTGACCTGCAGCTTTTATGCCGCGCTCGTGTAAAAGCCCCTTGACATATATATTCATCTTTCGCGGGGAAAGCATCATAGGGCAGGCAAACAATTCACAAACACCGCACTCACAGCAAAGCAGCGCATCGGGCAAATCGGTCTCACAGGTTCCTGTGGCAAGGCTGCGCATGATACGGTTTGGTCTGATACGGTGACCGATCAGATAGCGCGGACACATCTCAGTACAGTAAGTACATTGGATACAGGCGCTTTTTGCCTGGAGCATCATATGCTTATGCGATTTTTTTGAAAACTGTATAAGCGGGTGGGTTTCCGGTAAAACGATAATTCCTCCGTCGGTTTTTCCTATCACCAGAGATTCTGATTCATCCATCGAAAACTGTGGACCCATCATAGGTCCGCCCATAATGACCGAATATCTGCCGACGGTCACGCCGCCCGCAGCTTTTATTACATCCGGGATTTTTGCACCTACAGGACTGTCAACAATAACAGGTTGCCGGACTGCACCGTTTACGGTGACATAATGACGTGTTGTTGCGATCCCTTTCATGGCCCGGCAAATGTTTAGTGCTGTTGTCACATTTATGACCGCAATATGCAGCATCGGAGGTATTCCGCCGGGCGGAACAGTTTCGCCGGTGACTTCATAAATAAGTATTTGCTCATCGCCTGCAGGATAGAAACTGCTTACTGTGTGGATTTCAATTTCGGCACCTTGAGACGCTATTTCCTCTTTTAATGCTTTGATTTCTCTTACATACTTTTTTTTGGTTCCGATCACGACCCTGGGAATTTTAAACTCATCTTTTAATGTGACAAGAGCCTCTACGATTTCTGCAGCAAAATTGCGCATAACAAAACGATCGCTGCACAATAACGGTTCACACTCTGCAGCATTTATGAGCAGCAGGCGCAAGCCGTCCGGGAGCTTTTTATGAGTGGGAAAACCGGCCCCGCCGGCTCCGACGACACCTGCATTAAAAATCCGGTTTAGCAGATCCAAGTCGTCAGCCCCCCTTTAAGTCAACAACAAGAGGATCCGGTGCGATGATTATCCGGCTTCCCGCCTGTTCTTTTTCGGGAACGATACCTCTTGCCGCTTTGATCGCACTTTGAATATCGCTGGTGCTGCCGCCCAGCACCCAACAGAGCTTCCCGCCAAGCCTGTTCCCGATCCAGACACGCATAAGTTTTACATGTGCACCTTTAAGCGCCTGGTCGAGACTGCGAAATCCATAAGCGGCACTGAGAGTTTCAAAAACACCCATAGCCGCCGGAGTTGTATCAATTGTTTTCTGTTCATTTCTGAAATAATCAAGTATCGCGGGGTGGATCCCTGTCAGCAGACAGGATGCAAACGGTAACTCTTCATCACCGGTTTCAGCCGCAGCTTGAGCTTCCGTAATGTCAGCGACATCGCCGCCCACACATATCAAATACTTTCCGATACAGACGGGTGCCGCATACAGTAACTCAAACCCGGTGCGCTTACACATTAAATCGAGCGCACCGATCCCATGGCTGATGCTGCGAAACTCCGCGATATAAATCGCTTCGCTCATAATCTAAAGATCATCCTTATCTATATCTTTTGGATTCTTGCACCGATTCCTTTTGCGTAATCATGTGCAAGTGCCGTTACGATAGTTTTACCCGACACCTTGATGACATCGCCGCGTGAAGCTTGCATGTCCCGCAAGTCACGCTCATGGATCAACCGCTTGCCGGAAAAATCAATTACCGAACCTTCACGATGTGCTTCGGATACCGTAGCAGCTGCTTCGCATTTAATACCCATCATGTTGCAGAAGCTTGCAGTGCTCATTACAACATAGTCGCAGCCTTCGGCATCGGTACAGCTGTTTGCTTTTTTGATTTCTGCTCCGGTAACAAGCCCGTCCGGAACGTCACCGAAAACAGCCACCTTCGCAACGCCGTTGCCGAGCCGCTCACAAATCGCTTTGGTAGCCAACTCCACCAGTTTTTCAAAATCCAAAATTGTTCACCTCCGTTTTAGTAAATACGATCATCTACTATAAATCCTGACATTCCTTTGGAAAATCCGCAGGCATTTGCTTCGTCGTAGTCAATATGCATAAAGGTTGCAAATTTAGGAGAAACCCTTAAAACAACCGAATTGAACGTTACAGGTCTTTCCGCAAAAACGCGCACATTGACAGTCTGCCCGTCCTCGAGATCCCACCGGGCAGCGTCTTCGGGAGTCATATGTATATGCCGCTCGGCGATGATCACGCCGCAAGAGAGTGTTACTTCGCCTGCAGGACCGGTCAATCTGCCTCCGGGCGTTCCTGAAATGTTACCCGAAAGCCTTACAGGTGCTTTGATCCCGAGAACCACCGCATCTGTACGGGAAATCTCAACCTGGGTTTCATCCCGCTCAGGTCCGAGCACAACGACCGAAGGGAACTCACCCTTGGGACCTGAAACACGCACCCGTTCGCTGCATACAAACTGTCCGGGTTGTGAGAGATCTGATACAAATGTCAGCTTGTTGTTTTCTCCAAATAATACCCGGAGTGCTTCGGCAGAGAGATGCACATGCCTTCCCGATGCTTCGATCGGGATTATAGGACACTCTAGCAGATTTTCGATCCGCGACACAACGCGGTCAACGATCGCGTCTGTACTCATTGATCATATTCTCCTGTCTTAACACGGAACATCATGACATAGTAGGCGCTTGAAAGCCGGTTCAGAGCCATAATGATATCCGGCCGTTCGGATTCGCCGCTTTCAGTTTTGAATGCACAGCATGCTTGCAGTTCAGCCTCACGGGAGGCTGCCCGCAGGGAGTTGAGAAGTACGACAGCTTCTCCGTCCTGAGCTGAAGCAAAAAAATGCGGGATGCCATAGTGCTGTTTTGGCATATGAGAACGGTTCCGCAGTTCCGCTTCATCCATCCCGAACAAAAAGATAGATTCAAGCTCTTCTCCAAGAACCTCGGCACGCATGATACTGCGCACGACTTCAAGCGTTTCCTCCAAATCATCAAAACCTTTCGGCAGACTAAGCCTTTGAAAAGCTATCTGAGTTTCAATGATCCTTGCTGCCAAACTGTCAAGTTTGCCCCGTAAGCTGATTATCCCGTGGGTTTTACAAACAAGGGTATTACCGTGAAGAGCCGTCATATGCTCGGGTTTTATGAAAAACTGACCGCCGTCAAGAACCTTGTAACGAACGGTTTTTTTGACCGGTGATGTTTCGGAATCGGAATTTTTTCCAACTCTTCCCTGAGGTTTACCGGCTCGAAGCACACGTTTCCCACCGACAACAAGATCGATCTTATTTTCAAGAAGCCACGAACGTGCCGACGGCGTAACAATAACACCGCTGTCAACACTATATTCTTTCATAGCCTCAAGATCTGCATCTTTGAGAATGACTCTTAAAGCAGCCTCTGTCAATACACTCACGGAAAAACCTCTTTATTTCAGTTTTGGAAGAATAAACTCTACTTCGCCGTGCGGGCGCGGGATCACATGGACACTTACGAGCTCGCCTACGCGCTCGGCTGCTGCCGCACCGGCATCGGTAGCTGCCTTTACAGCCCCGACGTCACCGCGGATCATTACCGCAACCAAACCGCCGCCGACCAGTTCCTTTCCTATCAGCGTAACATTAGCCGCTTTGACCATTGCGTCTGCAGCTTCAATAGATGCTACGATGCCTTTCGTTTCAACCATGCCCAGTGCAATGTGAATATTACTTTCAGCCATTGTTATTTCTCCTCCATTTTAGTTAAATTTAGATAATAATCGTTCAAGAACAAGCCTGACCAGTTCATCTTCGCTTGATGACGAAACTTCGCCTGAAGATGTTGTATGACCCGGTCGTTTCCCGGTTATATCTTCGAGCTCACGCGCCCCGTATGCGACACGCCGTTTGTTTATGAGGTTGAGCGGACCAATGTTATCGGATGTGGAATTCCCTCCGACAGCACCGCATCCCAGCGTAAAGGACGGCGCGAGGTTCGTTGTTGCACCAACGCCTCCAAGGGCGCCCGGTGTATTTACAAGTAATCGGCTGACAGGCTTTTTTAGTGCAAATTCTCGTATAATGTCTTCATTTCGGGAATGGATCATCATTGTATGTCCTGCACCCTCATGCAGTAAAATGCGGATACAAAGCTCGCAGGCGCTCTCCCAGTCACGCTCGGTATAAAACGCGAGAACAGGACAAAGTTTCTCTTTTGAGAATGGAAACTTATCGCCGACTTCCTCCTCAAAACCGATAAGAACACGGATTTGAGCGGGTATCTCTATGCCGGCAAGCGTACCGATATACTGGGGAGGTTTACCGACGATCGCGGGATTCATTGTTTTGCCCCTCATGAGGACCGAACCCACTTTTTGCTTTTCTTCGGGCGAGAGGAAATATGCGCCTTGCTTTTTAAGCTCTGCGATGACCTCATCCCTGATACATTCCTCAGTTACAATACTTTGTTCGGAAGCACAAATTGTTCCGTTGTCAAAACACTTGGAATCGAGGATCCTTTTTACGGCAAGCGGGATATCAGCGGTTCTCTCAATATAAGCAGGACCGTTGCCGGGACCGACTCCGATCGCCGGGTTGCCCGATGAGTATGCCGCCTCGACCATAGCCGATCCGCCTGTCGCAAGTATCAGCGCAACATCATGGTGGCGCATTAGCTCGCTTGTCCCTTCGGCGGTTGGGGTTTGGACACAGGAAACCGCCCCCGCAGGACCTCCGGCACGCTCAATAGCCTCGCTCATGATTCTCGATGCCTCAATAATGCTGTTTTTTGCACCCGGATGAGGTGAGAATACGATAGAGTTTCCGCTCTTGATCGAGATGATCGACTTGAAGAAAACAGTAGAAGTCGGGTTAGTCGAGGGGATGATCCCGGCGATAACTCCCATAGGTACGGCAACTTCAATGATTTTTTTATCCGGACATTCTGAGATTATACCGACGGTTTTTATATCGCCGATGTGATCCCATAATCCGGTCGTTGCCAGCTCATTCTTGAGTTTCTTATCTTCCGCACGCCCGAATCCTGTTTCCTCATTGGCCATCTTCGCAAGAGAAACAGCGTTTTCCTGACCGGCTTTGACCATTTCAAGGCAAAGCGAGTCTATTTCCTGCTGGGAATACTCAGCCAGCTTCACCTGTGCGGTTTTAGCAGCGCTTACCAGTTGACGGACCTCCTGCCTGCTGCGAAGATCACGATCCAAGGTCTCCATATGGATACCTCCATTACACGCTCAGGTCTACGCCTGAAACCTTAGCGTCAAGTATTTTTTTGATCACCGTCGCGACATGAGCACCGGCTTCCGCGGGTGGTGTACCGCCGCTGTAAATGTTCGAAACCACCGTGCGCCAGCTTTCCGGACGGTCAGGATTCGGCTTATATGCCATATACGCACTCATGGACTCTCCGGTTGCAAGACCCGGACGTTCACCGATCAACAGGCATATGACTTCGCTGTCCAGAAGCGGCCCAAGATCATCCATAGCACCGACCCTGCAGTACTTTACGAAAGGAATGGGTCCTACATCTATTCCGAAGCCCTTGAGCCCCTGCTTGATTGCCGGGAGAATATCGGGGATATTCACCAGTGCTGCTGATGATAATCCGTCACCGACCATGATCGTTACCTTCGCACCTCTTGGCAGTTCTTTTTGGAAGAGTGCCTTGGTGGTATCATTGAGCTTACGCCCCAGATCCGGTCTGGTAAGAAACTCATCCTTACTGCCACACACCGTTTGCCCTGCTGTAAAGCCCAGTTCCTGGATGTATGCGTCATCGACATCGGTAAAAACCGCATCCTGGGCAGTAGCATGATCGGCACGGAAGTGCAGCATGCTCCACATGTTATAGCGCGGACCTGCTCTCCATACACCGAGCCTTGCAACGGTATATTGTTTCATATCCATATATCCCTGACGATTTAAGGGATCGGGAACATGGAACTCATCCTTTGTCGAGACAGCCGTCACATCATCTGCATAACCGTCTGCAGTAATAACAGTGCTTGCCGTAGACTGTACCGGTTTGGCAGTAGTACCGTCTGTCTGATTTGCTACTATTTCGGTCAAGACATCCCTGACCATTTGTCTTATATCATTTTCCTGATACACCTATATTTTCCTCCGATCTATAATTGATTGCTGTCGATCGATATCCGGAATCGCTCATTTTAGGAAAATCGACGCGTCACCGAATCGTTTGGTCAGTTTGCGGTCTTTTGTGATAAGTCCCATTTTGATCATCCACTCTTCAAATTCGGGAATAGCGGTTTTGTTATACAGCTTACGCAGGCTCTCGGCTTCATGGTAACCGGTACACTGATACATCAGCATGATGTCGTCACCATGCGGTACGCCCATAACATAGTTACAGCCTGCAGCGACCAGAAGTGCCGCAAGGCTCTCAATGTCATTCTGGTCCGCTTTGATATGATTGGTATAACAGACATCAACGCCCATGGAGATACCTGTCAGTTTGCCCATGAAGTGATCCTCCAGACCTGCACGGGTGACCTGCTTTGCGTCATAGAGGTATTCCGGACCGATAAAACCGACAACCGTGTTCACAAGGAATGGTTCAAACCGTTTGCCAAATCCGTAAGTACGGGCTTCCATGGTGACCTGATCCGCACCGTGATGTGCATTGCCGGAAAGCTCCGCGCCTTGACCTGTTTCGAAATACATTACATTGGGTCCGGTTGCAGTACCGTCTGTAAGCATCAAGTCACGCGCTTCCTGCAGCAAATCTGCAGTGACGCCGAAATCTTCGTTACCTTTCTGACTGCCTGCTATCGACTGGAATATCATATCAGACGGTGCACCGGCTCTGACTGCTTCCATCTGTGTCGTCACGTGAGCAAGTACACATTGTTGTGTGGGGATCTCCCACTTCTTGATAAAATCATCAAACATATGCAGAACACGCGAAACGCTGGCAACAGAATCGTCAACCGGGTTTAATCCTATGACTGCATCTCCGCATCCGTATGCAAGTCCTTCCATGACCTCGGCGAGCACACCGTCAATATCATCCGTAGGATGATTTGGCTGGAGGCGTACGGCAAAAGTACCCGGTTTACCGATCGTTGTATTGTTGTGTGCAGTCACGATCGATTTGCTTGCTCCAAGCAAGAGGTCAAGATTGCTCATAAGCTTGCAGACACCTGCAACGACTTCGCTTGTCAGCCCCCGTGAGAGTCTGCGGATTTCGTTCGGACCGGTTGCATCATCAAGTATGAATGCACGAAGATCTGCCATGCTCCAGTTTTTGATGCTTTCGTAGATTTTTTCGTTTACATCATCTTGGATGACCCTGGTTACTTCATCTTCTTCATAGGATACAACAGGATTATTGCGCAAATCGGAGACAAGCATATTTGCAAGTACCACCTTTGCGGCCACCCTTTCCTGTGCGGAAGCGGCGGCTATCCCCGCGAGTTGGTCGCCGGATTTCAGTTCGTTCGCTTTGGCTAAAACGTCCTTTACATCCTTGAATTCGTATGCCTTACCTAGCAGTTGGGTCTTGAGCTTCAATGATCATCACTCCTTCTACAAGATTTACTGTTTACTTAAAAAGCAAAGTTTTTATTATTACAGGTAGTACCGCGCCTCCGGCAGCAGGTAAACCTATGTCAATATAAGTGCCTTCGGGAACATTAAGTGAGTCTATACATATATAGTTGCGGTTTCCGGGCATTTGTGCCCGTATTGTCTGTCCGAGAACCTTAGCTAAATCGTTTTCACTGACCGTGATGAGCGGACAGCCCTTTATGAGCAGAGGTTCCAACCCGGTCATGAGCCCTTCGGCCAACTCGCAGACTTGCTGGAATGTCGGGCTTCTGGGACCCTTAAACGCAACTGCTACAAGCTGCAAGTCACCTTCAAGGCGAAACCACTCAAGCTTCTTTTGTATGGCACTGCTGATCGCTTGCCCGGTCACTTCCTCTTCTGGTGTTAACTTTAAAACAGGAATATTCTTGCAAGGTAAAAGCTTGGGGTCGTACTCAATAGTACTGCCGCTGACTTCTGTAATGTGACTGCCGGCTCCGACTACTGTTGCACGTATCGTTTCGCTTGGGGTGAAACGCGGTATCTCTGCAAGGAGCCGGGATGCACGGATCTTCCGTCCGAGTATTATACCTATATCACCATATTGCAGTAAGTCGTCCTGTATATAGTCCCGGTAAATATAGTCTGCAACGCCGCCCGAGAAACAAAGTGCGTTTATTTTTGACTTTACTTCCAGGTCTTTTCCCGGCTCGGTAAGCATCTTTTGATAAAATGCTGTTTTGGATCTGAGCCCAAGGCTCATCTCTAAAACCTCGCACATGGATTGCGCAACCTGCTCCAGAACTCCTTCGCTTGCTGTATCGCCGACTTTGAGGTTAATACCGTTTTCTCTGCAAAGTCCGGAGATTTTTTCAGCGATATAAGTGACCCTGCGGCTTTTTGCATCAACTTTTACAAGTCTTCCGCCGATGTCAAGACAGCCTGTCGCTGCGGGATTTCCTTGAGAGAACACAGCTATGTTTGAGGTGCCGCCGCCTATATCATAGTTTGCTGCGGTCAGGGAATGATTTTTTGAATAGATGTCCGCACCTGCGCCTCTGGCGGCAATGATGCTTTCAAGGTCGGGACCTGCGGCTGCTACAACAAAATCACCGGCAAACTCCGAGAGATAATGAAGCACTTCGCTTGCATTGTGTTTTCGGGCGGTTTCGCCCGTAATGATCACGGCACCGGTCTTTATTTTTGATTTGTCAACGCCGGATTTCCGATATTCGTCTGCGACGATGTCCCGGACCCCCGCCATATTGATCTCAACAGGGGAGGTAAGCGGTGTAAAATATATATCACTGCGATAGATCACCTGTTTGTCGATGATCTCTATTCGCGGAACGGAAAACCCTGAGGACATATCTTCAATGACGATGCTTGAAAAAACAACTTGCGTGGTCGATGTACCAATATCAATACCAACGCTTAACAGATCTTCTCTCAACTGGTATTTCCTCCGAGAAACTTCCGTAGTTCATCGAGCCCGGTGTTTTGTGCGGCGGAAACTACAAAAATACGCTCCGCCCCGGCACTAATCAGAACTTCAACAGCCATATCGATATCTTCTTCACTTTCGGCAAGATCCGATTTGCTTACTATCCCGAACACCGGTCGGGCAAACGTCATCGCGAAAGCCGGTGGTAGCCAGATATCTTCATCGCCGCACCCCTGCATAAATCCTATGAAATCCGCATCAACAGCCGTAACGATAAGTGCACGGTAGAAATCGCGGTGCTCCAGATACTCGCCGGGGGTATCGATGAAATTCATATGGTACTCGATCATTTGTGTCTTGCGGTGATCGAGTTGCTCACCTTTCAGCCGCTGTATGAGTGTAGTCTTGCCAACGCCGGTCTTGCCGATCAAGAGTGTTTTCATGATTATGAGCGTGTTATTTCCGGCAGGGTGAACTTCATACGGCCGCAAAGCAGTTCTATTACTCCTTTTAGCGCGGCTTCAACGGCAGCAACATCTCCGGTGATTACAAGAGCACCGGAAAAACGGTCAATGAACCCGATCTCAACATTTGCGCTTTTGGTTGCGGCGTCGGCAGCGATGATAGCGGCTTCACTGGGGGTTATCGTCAATATCCCCAGTGCGTTGACACTGTGCTCCGACTCCGGTTGCAAGCCAAGCTTTCTGCTCAGGCTGCTTACAGGATTTGCTATCAGATGCGCCAGTGTAATTTGCTTACCCGGCACATATTCCTGAATTATCCGTTGTTTATCATCGAACACATCATCGCCTCCTTTCTAACCACTTCCCGGTGTTTTTGCATAAAGCCTTATTGCTCCGACCAGTTAGCCGGATAACAGACGTAGACAAACCGGACTTTGTCCGGAGTTGAAAACTTGATCTTGGTATTTTTGGGAATCAATATGATCTCGCCCTTTTTAACACGGACAGTCCGGCCGTCGATCACGATATCGAGCGTACCGTCTATTATGTAGTCGATCTCATCGTATGTCAGCGTCCATTCGAAACTTGTTTCTTCCATTTCCATAATGCCGCAAGCGAGTCGGGGGCTCTCCTCAAGGGTAAAAAGATCCCGGAGCCAGACACGGTCGCTTTCTATTGGAAAAGGAAATTTCTCTAAAGGGAAATCATCCGGATTCAAACCAATCACTCCGGAAGGGTCTACCCGGCGCGGATCAGACTTGCCTGACTTGTTTAGTTCTTCCCGGACGACCTCGCGGATCAGGTTTTCAAGCATGGATTTATCGAGTTCCATAAGCGCCTTCCTTAACTGTTTAATCGTTGCCCGGTATCTCCACCTGGTCAACGATGCCAACTATCACATGGTCTATAGGTTTTGTACCATCGCCGATGCTCACGCGCGCCGAACTTCCGGTGACAACCAACACGGTCTCGCCAATACCCGCTCCGATTTGATCGGCTGCGACGATCGGGTATTGCTTGCCATGTCCGTCATAGCTGTAAGGTTCTACGATCATCAGCTTACAGCCGTTTAATTCCTCATTTTTTCTTGTTGCCCATACATTTCCTATTACGTTTCCAACAAGCATAATACTCTCCCCCTGGAAATTCTACTGACCGGGCTTACAGCTGAGTGCAATGCCCAGCGGAGTAACCATCATAGGATTTGACGGTGTCCTCGTTTCTATGCCAAGTATTCGCGTGAAAACCTCTTCGATGCCTGTCAGACCGGAGGTCCCCCCCACAAGCCGGACTTCATCTGCCGAAAACGGTTTGATATGCTTTTCAACGATTCCCGCCATTTTCTCCATGACCGGCAGGACTGCCGAATACACCTCATCATGGTTTTCAGGATTCTGTTTGAACATCTCCGCCTGTTCAAATGTCATCTTATAGCGCCGCATCAACAGCAATGTCATGTGGATCCCGCCCGTTGCTTCATCGGCTACATAAATGACCTTGCCATCACGGAGCACTGCAAGTCCGGTCGTTCCGCCGCCTATGTCGACGACAACTCCGTTTTTTATTTGGAGCACGGTGTTTGCAGCGGTTGGTTCATCCAACACTGATATGACTTCCATACCTGCGGCTTCTACAATATGACGGTGTGTGCCGCTGTCACGTGGATTTGTACCGGGCGGTATGGCAATTGCAGCATTTACAACAGATCGACCCAGCCGTTTTTTAAGCTTTCCCGCCATAGAGCGTGTTATCTCAATTGCACCCATGTAGTCCACAACGAGACCGTCACGGGCAACCTGACAGGTCTGCATTTCACAGGCAACGGGCTTATCTGCATCGTTCAGCACCACGAGTATGATCGAAGCCGTTCCGAGATCCACCCCGCATCGCAGGGTTTCCTCCTTACTTACGGCTGTGGTTTTACTGAACGCGTCTGCCGCAGAGTCAATATGCCGGTTGATGCATTCAAAGCTGTTGTCCACGTATTATCCCTTTAATTTGGGTAAAATGAACTCGACATCAGCATGCGGTCTCGGGATCACATGCACGCTTATCAACTCTCCGATACGCTCTGCTGCTGCTGCACCGGCATCGGTTGCAGCCTTAACTGCACCGACATCGCCCCGTACCATCACCGATACAAGACCGCCGCCGACAAGCTCTTTGCCGATCAGCGTAACATTTGCCGCTTTTACCATTGCGTCTGCTGCTTCTATGGAAGCGACCAGTCCTTTTGTTTCTACCATTCCAAGTGCAATGTCACTCATGGATTTTCCTCCTTTGATGTGGATCCTGTAAATTTATTCTGTTTCTTTTTTATGAGACCATTTGATTGCGGCAAGAAGCTCTTTTTTGTTTGCAAACCGAATGCCGCTTCTGGGGATGTTTATGAACTCTCTGCCGCGAAGATAGCTTCGGAGATCTACGACTTTCATGCCTTCAAGCTCCGGCATTGCCTTCTGAGCAGGCTGCG
>Ga0123356_10003909_pt1 | contig 15517 bp, 14 predicted proteins | sample TergutEmb28metaG_2_FD_92546 | JGI IMG/M metagenome (GOLD analysis project Ga0123356, IMG submission 92546) | Embiratermes neotenicus P3 segment gut microbial communities from Petit-Saut dam, French Guiana - Emb289 P3 | ecosystem: Host-associated > Arthropoda: Insects > Digestive system > Gut ... | reverse complement strand
GTGCACTCGCAGCAAAGCTGCTCCCTTTCCGTTGGTCGCTGATTTTTTGGCATAGTGCCTCAAAACCAACTCAGAACACGCTCTATGGAACGACTTTGGACGGTGATTGCGACTTATGAAAAACAATCCCGCGTCGTGCTGGATTTTCTGGAATCCTGCCTGAAAGCTTTCTGACTCGATACCTCACCGCCGACACTGGCATCCGACGCCAAATCTTAACGACAACCGGCAAATCCAACGATGCGCCAGCTTCCACTGGTTAACGAACAGGTATTCGTGAACGGATACTCGACGGCGATGCTTTCCATGGTGCGGTATTCGCGATAATACTGCAAAGTCATAAAGAGTTTGTCGCCGACCGTCAAATCCGGCGGTTTTCCGCCGAATTCGTGCAATTTGTTGTGGGCGATTTCCAACACGTTCATCATCTTTTGAAAGACCGGCCTGGTGGTTCCGATGATGCGTTTGAATTGCTGATTCGACATCTTCAATGCTTTTTCCGCTCGTTCCATAATATCTTCCTTGACAGTGCTTGATGAAATTGTTACGATTCAACGAATGATAACTTTTTTCGCAATCCAAAACAAGACCAATAAGGTAACGAAAAGGGTTATGGAACATGTCTAATGTGAATTTTATCGCAACGGAATGCGATGACACAACAGCCACAAGCCTAAAGCCGTTTAGAAAAAGCCTTTCAGGCCGAAGATTCTGGCCACTAGCCACTTTCCTACAGCCTCAAGTCTCAAGCCTCAAGCCTACAGCCTGACGAGACAAATAAGTTGCCGCCCTGTCGCGATAGGAACAACATGAACCCATCCAACGAACGTATCGGGATACTCGGAGCTGGGCAGATGGGGGTTGCCATTGCGGCGGCGTTTCTCCTGCGACGATTTTCCGTGACGCTGTTCGACACATCCGAACAAGCGGTTGCATCGGCGGCAACACGCGTCGAAGCGGAACTCGTCCTGCAAAATCCCGGCAATACGGCGGAGCTATTGACGAATCTCGCTTGTACCAATGCATTGAACGAAGCCTGTCGCGCCGCACTGGTTCTGGAAACGATCACCGAAAAAATGCGCGCCAAGAGTCGGCTGTACGCCGAAATCGTGCCGCTGCTTGACGATTCGACCGTGCTGGTCAGCAACACGTCCACCATTTCGATCAACGCACTCGCCGCAACGCTGCCGTCGGTCATCGGTGGGACGCCAAATTCTATGGCATCGCGTTTTTGCGGCTTTCACTTTTTCCACCCCGTCCGGGAACGTTCGCTCGTTGAAATCGTTCGCGGACGCGCCACCTCGACGGAAACACTGGCACGCACGCAACGATTGGCCAATGCCATCGATAAGACGCCGCTTGTGGTCAACGACGGACCGGGCTTTGTCGTGAATCGACTGCTCAATGCTTATCTCAGCGGGTCGCTGCAGCTTCTCGCCGAAGGGGCGACGATCCGGCAAATCGACCTTGCCGCAGAACAATTCGGCATGGCAATGGGGCCGTTTTGCATCATGGACGAAATCGGCCTCGACGTGACCATGCACGGCGGCTGGGTTTTGTACAAGGCCTTCCCCGACCGGGTCGAGCCGTCTCCGATTTTGCTGGAACTGGTGCGAAACGGTCAACTCGGTCGCAAAACCGGCTGCGGCTTCTATCGCTATGACTCGACAACGATGTTGTGGAACTCGCCCGGCCGGCCTCATGCCGAACTGGAGGTCGTGATCGCCGAAAAGTATCGCGGCGGCCAAATGACGCCGCTGCCGTCGGTTACGACGGAAATGATCCTCGACCGTTCCGTCTGCGCAATGTTTGACGAGGGACGGCGTATCCTTATTGACGGCATCGCAACCTCGGACGCCGAACTCGAACTGGCCGTCACGCTTGGACTTGGCTTTCCAAAGAATCGTTGGAAAAAGGCGGCCGCGCCGTAACCGCCAAAATCATAACCTTTTGATGACCACCGGTTGATCGCGATCGGTTTATTGCGACCGACGGCGGCCGGCGCGTTCGCCGTTTCCGGGCGGCGGTACCGGTAAGTCGAGATTGCCTGCGATGTAGGTGCTCTCGCAACGGTTGTCGATTTGGACAGGGCCTTTGACCGTGTTTTCGCTTATGATGGCGCGTGCCACCTTGTCACTGAGCGAGACGTGATTCTTGTTCGGCTCCCAGAAATCGCAACCGCGAACCAGAACCGTTCCGCCGGTCGCCTGGATGGCATAGCGTCCCTCGCGATTGCGGTCCCACTGCATGAACGTGCAATCGGCAAAGCCAACCGTACCGGTCCCGTCGATTTTCGCAATCTGGTTGCAGGGTCCCCAAAAGGCGCAGTTGACAAAGCGAATGTTGCCGGAGTTCGTTTCGGCAACGACCACCATGGTCGGATCGTCTCCTTGAAACGAGACGAACTCGCCGTTGGTGATCAACAGTCCCATCGGAGCGCATTGATCGACGAGAACCGCCGTTTGGCACAAGTCGGCCCCGATGCCGAGGAAGTTGCCGTTGCAGACGCCTCCGCCGCTGTCGCCAAACTTATAGCCAACGCCGTAACCGAAGCAGAACGTATTGTGAACGTAGTGCCAGTCGGTGCGTTCAAAAATGAAGGCCTCGCCGTGCTTTTTCTGCCATTCGATCACTTCGGGTTTCATGCTCCACCAAGGGTTCCAATGAACGTTTTCAATGCGCCCGATGTCGTAAATCCGGTTGACGTAAATGCCGCGTCGCAACGGTTGGCCGCTGATGTTGCGGATGAGAGCGCGTTCATTGTCCGAAGCGTCGATCGCGTTGTACGGGTTCAGCATTTCAACGTCAAGGACAGCCGGGTTCTTGCCCCGCATGGCGATACCCCAGGGATAAGGCTCGGGCGTTTTGTCCGTGAGTTGGTTCGGCCAGTACATGACAACCCCCTTGAGCGTGCTGTTCGTGTTGAGCGTCAGGAACGGCGCGGCTTCTTCCGTACCGTGGCCGGCGGTCACGAGGAAGGTCGTGCCGCCGTCGCCGGGTTTCGGAAGACCGCGGTCGCGCATCCCGTTGTGCGACGGTACCGACTCAAAGGCACCCTTGAGCGTTACCGCCAACGGAACGTTGATGCTGCCTTCAAACAGATAAACGCCGCGCGGAACATAAACCGTACCGCCTTGTTGGCCGAAGGAATCGAGTGCCTTTTGAAAAGCCGCCGTATCGTCGGTCAGGCCGTCGCCTTTGGCACCGAAATCCAGGACCGAAACAACGTCGCCCGTTGCCAGGTACGGCTCTATGCTTGCGTCGCGTGTCGCCGACTGTGCAAAAACAAACGTTGCCGCACCTATTATGGAGGCAATAACGAAAGGTAATGTGTAATGTTGTGTGTTTTTTGACATGAAACTCTCCTTGGAACAATGGTAAGAAAAACTCAGAAAAACCGAGACAGTTCGGGGCAAAGCCAATTTTGCTCTTCCGTCTCACTTGTTAAAATTGGATATTCAATCCGGCCCGTGACCGCTCCTGCTTGAGCTACTTGCCGTTTTCATCATAAATGCGGAGCAGTTCTTTTTGCGGTTCGGGTCGATAGGGCGGAAGCATCAGCAGGCGGAACCGCATCGCGTCGGACGGGCAAATCGCAACACAGCGCAGGCAAAGCACACAGGCTTGGTTCGGTTCCGGCGGCGATTTGATCGGCTTGGTCGCATGACGCACGCGTTTGCGATCGCGCTCGTCGTGCTCGGGATTGGCTTCTTCAAGCGAGCCAAACGATAACGCCCCGACCGGGCAGTGTTTCGCGCAAACCCCGCAGCGCGTACAGGTTTTCGGTCGCGGTACGACACGCATATAACGCAGCCGGCGTGCAAGCAGACGGCGACCTGCGAAAAGGCGTCGCATCAGTGCGGCCCAGGCATCGGTCATGACCGGGATGCGTCGCCAGCGGGCTTGGCCTGCCGTAAGCCGGTCGGCAAAGGTTTGCACGCGCCGTATCGCCGAGCGAATCATGCGTCGGGCAAGCCAACCGTGAATGAAGGCGAAAAAACTGTCCGGCATGAGCAGCACTTTCGCACCGTGGCAGACGAAGCCTTTGTCGGTGAGAAGACGTTTGAGCGGTCCCCTTACGCCGCCGCCGGTCGTCGCACCGACCGTATTGACCATGAACGCCGGTACGCGATCGACATGCGGCAACTGCTCGACGTACTGTCGCACAATCTCGGGCATCGTGAAACAGTGCGTCGGAAAAACCAACCCGAACACCGCCGTCGGGTCAAGTTCGCAGGGATCGTGGTCTTCCAACGCCCGCAATTCGACGGTCAATCCCAACTCACGAAACCGCCCGGCCAAGGCAAGTGCCGCAATGAGCGAGTTCCCGGAACCGGAAAACCAATAGAGATGAACCGTCCGGCGGTCAAAGAGTCGTGTCATGTCGCGTTGTGAATGTAAAAATGCAGTTCTATCGGCAATTTTTTCAAAAGCTCCAAAAGCTCACGAGGCACGGCACGGCCAAAAATCAACGAGCCGCAAACGTCAAAGAACGGAAATCGGAGCCGCAATTGCAAGCGTCATTTCGCTTTTCAGCGTGTACGGCTCGCTTTTCAACGTGTACGGCTCGTGATCTATCCGCCAACTGCGTGCATGGCTCTGATTTTAAACCCGGAGATTATGCTTCGGATTGCTGTTTCTTGCGGCGGTCGCGCCCGCAAGGGAACAAGTACGACCTGCAACGCGTCGCCCTGCCTTGATCCTAACGATTGCTACGTAAAATGCTGTCAATCAAATCCACTTTCGTTTGATTGAAGAACACCACGGGGCCGCCGCTTTTACTGGTCATGACGAGGTCGAGCGTGCCGTTGCCGGTGAGATCAACGGCGTAAATGGCCATGCTGGAACCGACGCCTTCGTCGTAGGAAATCGTGTAACGGGTCCAAGTCACTTTGCCGTCGGCATCCACGGCGTTTTTGTAGTAATGCACGCGTTGCGGCTTGTCTTCCTCCGGGTCGCCGCCGTTGTGGGCGCGGAACCGTTTTCCGGCGATCAGTTCCGGTTCACCGCAACCGTCAATGTCGGCCAGGCACAGCGCATGGGCCTGCGTCCAGGTGTCGTCGATGGTGTGCTGCTTCCACTGATCTTTGCCTTCGAGCTGTTCGTACCAGAAAATGCCGTACCCGTGCGCCGAGCTGGTGATGATGTCGTTCCGCCCGTCCTTGTTGACGTCTAGCACGAGAATCTGCGGCGTGTGATCGGTCGCACCGTCCTTACCGCCGAGCGAGAGCGGGTGTTCGATCCATTTGCCGGTAAGAATATCCTCCGGGGCTTCGAACCAGGCGTTCGGGCGAAGAATGTCCGGGCGACCGTCGCCGTTGACATCGCCGACCCCGCTGCCGAAGGCCATCGGCTTGTCGCAAATCAGCGTGCGAATCAGGCCGGTCGAGCCGTCCTCTTTCTTACCGACGGTATAAAGCAAGGTGATTTGCGGGTTGGGAACCAAACCTTCCTCTTTGCCATTGCCGCGAATGTCCCACAAATCGCCCGACTCGAAGGGCCCGAGTTTCTCGACCAGCGAAATCTCCCAAAAGGAGTCCAGCTTGTCCGGGGTTATTGCGCTAGTGGCATCCCCGGGGTTTTTCAGCCATTCGATGCTCTCGCCGTGCCAGGAAAGCGTCACAATGTCGAGCAGACCGTCGCCGTCAACGTCCATCGGCATGTCCATGAAATCCCAGGCGTAACCGTCACCGTTCTCGTTGATGTCCGATTGAATCTCGCGAATGCGGATTTTTTTCGTGAAGTCGGGGCCGAAATAAATGTACTCACCCGCCACAATATCCGGGTGTCCGTCGTTGTTGAAATCGCCGACTCCGCAACTCTCAAAGCGTTTGTCGTCGATTTTTTGCATTTTGAACAGCGGTTTGGCTTCCTGAGCGAACAACATCGTCCCGGCAAAACCAAATACCACAGCCATACAAAGAGTCCATTGAATTGTTCTCATGCGTGTCATTTTACCTTTCTGAATTTCAAAGAGCGTCATTTGAAGTTTGGTCAACATCACCCCATGATAGCGTATTTTCGTCCCCGTTGCCATACTTTGCCTTATAAAAAAATACGAATGCACCGGGACATTGCAGGATTAGAACTAAAATCAAAGGCAAGCCCTTGAAAAACACGTTTCGTTGAAGTAAAATGAATGAATGTTGTGCAGTAGGCGGCATTACCGCAAAGACAGGCGATCGCGCCGCGACGGCTTATGTTCCTGTACTTTTGAAGCATTTGTCACAGTGTCCAACGGAACAACGATAATAGATTTATGGCATTGGTCACACTACGAATCATTGACGGTCCGGAACGCGGGGTGGTTTACGACCAGCTTGCCACCCCTATTTCGATTGGTCGTGAAGAGGGTAACGTCGTCCGGTTAAACGATGAACGAGTCAGTCGTTTTCATCTCAAAATCCACGAAAACGAGAGAACCGTCATTGCAACCGACCTCGACAGTACCAACGGAACCTGTATTAACGGTGAACTTGTGCATATCTGGGAAATCAAACCGGGCGATATGATTACGCTTGGCCGGTCGATTCTGCTTGTCGGCGGTCGCGACGAGATTGCCCGGCGTCTCAAGGCAATGCGAGCAGACAAAAACCTGCCCGATGCCGTACCGATGGGATACCTGCAGCAGGACATCGAAGACGAAAAAACGCTTGCGGAAGACAAGTTGCCGTTCCTGTCGCAGCCGCTCGTGCCGTTCGACGAAACGACATCCGGAATGCTTGAGGAACTGATCTTCCAGGGACTGACGCCGGATGACCTCGCCGTGTTGCACTCGCTTTTGCCGCCGAAACTTCCCAAGGGACTCGCTCCGCATCAGACGGCGCAACTGCTTGAAATGCTGCAATATCTTTACCTCCGTATCCGATACCTCTCGGCAAGCGTCCAAAATGGCGGCCAAGACGGGCGCGTTTCACTTGACCAGGAGCAGTGGCAAAACTTGATCGACCTGTACGACCGTCTGTCGCATTATATCAAACAAATTACGGAGCCGTAGAGTAGTGGCTAGTGGCCAGAAAGGTAGGGCGGTCACGCCGTGACCGCCGTTTCATGTTTTAAATTGCCAATGAGGTCCTTGTTATGCCAAAAAATAAAGTCCTTGCATTTGTCATTACATTCATCTTGATTTTGTGCGTCATCGTGCATTTTCACGTTCGCTTCAAGATTTATACAACTACCGAGATAGTGAATTTTCATTATGATATTGAATTTACTCTTGATCCACTTGCGTCGGCCATTCTCAAAAACAAACCACTCGACGAAATTCAAGCCATTCTTGATGACAAAGAATTGAACTATACCGCAAAAAAACTGGATACTCCCATTCCGCTAGGAAACTACCCGGATTCGTGGTACAGAAACTATTCCGCAACCCATTTAACTCTTGCAGCAAAAAAGAACCGTACTGCCCTTGTTCAATTATTGCTATCACGTGGTGCAAACCCCAAGTTAGACTCACAATACCAGCCACAATCCGAAGTTGATATAAAAAAAATCATACCATTATGTATTGCCCTTGATAATGAAAATGAAGACATGATAAGAGTATTGGTGGTACATGGTGCCTCTTTTGATGAACCAAACAGGGAAATTTTCAAAAATGCAATTACTCCTCTCGATGCATCAAGCGAGTTTATTGATGCGTTGCTGAATATGGATAATGTTCCCGAAGATTTTAAAGACAGATTATGTCAGGTAAAAGAAAAACAGCAAATATTGACGGATGATGATGTTCCGGATGTTTTTAAGAGATATGGGCGATATAATACTTTGGAAAAATGGTGTGCTTCCCGACAAAGACAAATTCAACATCTCAATTCTCAAATACCGGAAAACGACGGGGTTTTGTTGGAATAAATGAAGTTACTAAATCATACAAAGAATCACAAACATGACAAATGAAACAAATATCAAACTATTTGAAGACCGGAAAGTCCGGTCGGTTTGGGATGCGGAAGCTGAAAAATGGTACGTTTCCATTATCGATGTCATTGAAATACTGACGGGAAGCCCAAATCCCCGCAAATACTGGAGTGTACTAAAAACCCGTTTGAAAAAAGAAGGAAGTGAGTTGGCTACAAATTGTAGTCAACTGAAATTACCAGCATCCGACGGAAAAATGTACAAAACCGATGTTGCCGATGTTGAGCAGCTTTTCCGGTTGATTCAGTCGATTCCGTCGCCCAAGGCCGAGCCGTTCAAGTTGTGGCTTTCGCAACTTGCCCGTGAACGATTGGAAGAAATGGACGACCCGGAATTGGGCATTGAGCGACTCATGGAATACTACCACCGCAAAGGCTATTCCGCGAATTGGATCAACCAACGTTTGAAATCCATCGAAGTTCGCAAGGAATTGACCGACGAATGGGAACATCGCGGCGTGAAAAAAGGGCAGGAATTTGCCGTATTGACGGATATTATTACGCAGACATGGTCGGGAATGACCACCAAACAGTACAAGCAGCACAAAGGACTGAAAACCGAAAGTTTGCGCGACAACATGACCAATCTCGAACTGGTGCTGAACATGCTGGCAGAGGCGTCAACGACGGAAATCTCGAAAGAAAAACAGCCCAAAACGCTTGACGAGAATAAAAAAGTCGCCAAACAAGGCGGCTCCGTCGCTGATGCCGCACGAAAAAAACTGGAATCGGAAACCGGCAAAAAAGTGGTTTCCAAACTCAACGCAAAAAACCTGAAATCCATACAATAAAAAACCCTCATGAGCCAAAACGAATTTCCTCAAAATACGCAACATTCCGCGGTATCCAACCAACAACCGCGTCCGGTCAACCCGATCGTGTTGCAATTCCAGAAATTTTACCAGCGAATTCGTGCGGAAATCGCCAAAGTGTTCATCGGGCAGGACGAACTGGCGACCGGAACGCTTGTGGCACTCTTTTCCGGCGGTCATGTTCTCATTGAAAGCGTACCGGGATTGGGCAAGACGCATTTCGTGCGAACGCTGGGACGCGCACTTGGCTGTCAGTTCGGACGCATTCAGTTTACGCCCGACTTGATGCCGTCGGACATTACCGGCTCGCCCGTGTTCGACATGAAAGAGCAGGAGTTTCGTTTTCGACCGGGACCGGTGTTCACGCAACTGCTGTTGGCGGACGAAATCAACCGCTCGCCGGCCAAAACACACGCGGCTTTGCTCGAAATCATGCAGGAAAACAGCGTGACCGTTGACAGCGTGACGCACAAAATCGCACCGCCGTTTTTCGTCATGGCCACGCAGAACCCGATTGAATCGGAAGGCACCTACAACCTGCCCGAAGCGCAGATCGACCGTTTCATGTTCAAGCTGGTCATTGACTATCCGTCGGAAGAGCAGGAAGCCCAAATTTTAGCCTTGCACGGCAAGATGATCGAAGCCGACAAGAAGGTCGAAAGCGTTGATCCGGTGACAAACCCGAACGAGATTCTCAAAATCGCGGCCATGATCAACAGTATCCATATCGCGCCGCAGATGATCGACTACATCAACAAGATCGTTCGTCAAACGCGCAATTTCCCGCGATTTTACATGGGAGCTTCGCCCCGTGCGGGCATCGCGCTGATGCAAGGTTCGCGAACATTGGCGGCGTTTCGCGGTCGCGACTATGTCATCCCGGACGACGTCATCCAACTCGCGCTCCCGACATTGCGACACCGCGTCATGCTCACCGCCGAGGCCGAAATCGAAGGCCAAAAAGCCGACATGTTGCTCTCGCAACTGCTGCGCATGATCGAAGTGCCGCGATTCACCTTGCCCGAGGAAAAATGACATCGTTGTTTACAGTTTGAGTGTTGTATAACCTTTCTAATTGAGTTAATTCAATCCTACATTCATTTATTGAAATTCAAACATGAGTATTGCGGAATCAACAAAAACGGTCAGTGTGGTTTTGGCCGGCGTGGGCGGTCAGGGAATCTTGCTGGCCAGTGAGATCATCGCACAAACGGCGGTCAACGCCGGGTTCGATGTCAAAACCAACGAGGTGCACGGCATGGCCCAGCGCGGCGGTGCGGTCGTGGCGCAAATACGATACGGTACGCAGGTTTACAGCCCGCTGGTATCAATGGGAACGGCTTCGGTTCTTGGGTCGCTCGAACGGGCGGAATGTCTGCGTTATCTCGATTACCTGCTTCCCGACGGTTTGGCCGTTGTTTCGAGCCAGCGCATCATCCCGGTCACCGTTTCGTCCGGTGCGATGAGCTACCCGGACATCGGGTATGAAGAGCTGCAACAGCTTTTCCCGAAGCTGATTTACATCGATGCGGTCGAAAAGGCGACCGAACTCGGCAACGCCCGGGCGGCCAACACGATTTTGCTCGGCGCGATGTCAACCCGGCTCGACCTGCCCGTCGAAGCCTGGGAAGACGCAATCCGACAATGCGTCAAGAAAAATTACGTCGGGATTAATCTGCAAGCCTTTCAAATCGGACGGCAATTGGCGTAGTGTTCGTCTCTCTGTGACTCGTTTGGGGCGTATTTTTCACCCATGACCATTATTGATTTACGCAGCGATACCGTCACGCAACCGACGGCGGAAATGCGCGAGGCGATGTGCCGGGCGGAGTTGGGCGACGACGTGCTCGACGGCGACCCGACGGTGACGCGGCTTGAACAAAAAGTCGCCGATCTTTTGGGTAAGGAAGCGGCGATTTTTGTCCCGTCGGGCACGATGGCAAATCTCATCGCCGTGTCATTGCACTGTCGGGCAGGGGAACAGTTTTTCTGCGAAACGACCTCGCACGTGGCCGTGTTCGAGCAGGGCGGACATGCCCAGATTTGGGGCGTGGCGGCAAAAACCTTCGACGGCAATCGCGGCATCATCGCACCGGAACAGTTCGAAAATCAACTGCGCCCGGAAAGCAACATTCATTTCGCGCCAACCCGGGCGGTGTTTCTCGAAAACACGCACAATTACGGCGGTGGTCGCATTTACCCGATCAAATGGATCGAACAAATTTCGCTGTGGGCCAGGGAAAACCGGTTGACGTTGCACCTTGACGGGGCGCGACTGATGAACGCCGCGGTTGCGACGGGCATTCCAGCCGGCGATTGGGCAAGGCATTTTGATACCGTGTCGCTTTGCTTCAGTAAGGGGCTTGGAGCCCCGGTCGGTTCGGCACTCGCGGGACCGGAACCGATGACTACGCTCGCCCGGCGGCGGCGCAAAGTTCTCGGCGGCGGAATGCGGCAGTCCGGCGTACTTGCGGCGGCGGCCATTTACGCACTCGACCATCACATCGACCGCTTGCAGGAAGATCACGACAACGCCAAACTGTTTGCGGAAAAGATTGCCGACTTTGCGGCCTTTACGCCGACGTTCGACACGGTGGACACGAACATTGTGTTTTTCGATGTCGCACCGGAATCGGGCACCGCCCAAAGCGTGTGTCAGGAAGCAGCCAGGCATGGCGTCTTGATGCTCCCAACCTCACAAACCACCGTGCGCGTCGTCACGCACTTGGGCGTCACGCAAAACGACGTACTGACCGCCATAGATCGCCTTGCGACCATCGCGCGGTAAAACTTTTCACCGGACAAACATCAATCGACTTCGGTATCTCCGGCTCGAAGCTCTCGTCGAAATCACCCGGGTACGGAATAGAGCCGGATTCTTGAATTTGCGTGATTCGCGTTAAAACACCGGCACGATTCCGTTGACGATGGGCAGGTTTTTCTCGCCTTTGAGACATCGGACGAGATTTGCGGCGAACAGTTTCGGGCTGTTGAGGAACGCGTCGATTGTGCTCCCGGCAAGATGGGGAACGATCGTCACATTGTTGAGGGCAAGGAACGGGCTGTCCGCCGACAACGGCTCCTCGTCGAACACATCCAGTGCCGCCCCCATGATGTGTCGCGAGGCAAGGAGTTCGAGCAAGGCTTGTTCGTCCACCAGTCCGCTTCGGGCCGTGTTGACGAGAATGGCCGTCGGCTTCATCATCAGCAGGAGTTCCCGATGGACCAAGTGGTGCGTTTCCGGCAAATAGCGGGCATGAATCGAAACAATGTCCGACCGGCGCATCAGGGTTTCGAGATCAACCGGCGCGACGGGATCGCCGCTTGGTTGGTAAAAGGGATCATAGACGATGATGTTTGCCCCGAATGCGTCCAGAAATTTCGCCACAAGTTGCCCGATGGCACCGAACCCAACCAGTCCGACCGTCCTGCCGAGCAATTCGGGGATGTCGTTTTTGTTTGGAAAATCACGCGTCCAATGCCCTTGCTTCAATGCGACGTTGCCGCGTGCGATGTTCCTGATTTCCGCAAGTATCAGGCCGACGGTGCATTCTGCAACGGCACGTGCGTTACGGCCGGGCGTGTTGAAAACGGCGATGTTTCTCTGCGTTGCCGTTTCGACGGCGACGTTTTCGACGCCGCCTCGCAGGACGCCGATCAGTTTCAAACGTCCGGCGGCCTCAATGAGCCGCTTGGGAATCGGCGGAAACTGCGTGACGATGATGTCGTACTGATTGACCGCCTGATAGATTTCGTCGGGAAGCGGTTCTGCATCGGGGCCTCCCAGTTCGATCTTCAGGTTAGCCGCCTGAAGTTCCTCAAGCGTCGCATGTTCCCAAGGTAGAACGTCAATTTCGACGCCGTAATCCGCAAGCGAGGCCAGCCCCTCCGCCATGTAGCGTCGCGGAATATAATGATCGCTGATTGCCAGTAGTTTAAGCATGGTTTGTGTTGTTTTCATTTGTGGGTTGTTTTACACAAAGCCGCCAAGGCACGGAACACGCAAAGTTTTTATGCCGAAGTCGGTTGAAAAATCCTGCACAAGGTCTTGCGGCAGTCCATTTTGCCGCAGGCTGTAAGTAACACCAGCCCGTAAGGTAAACGGACTCCCACTCGGGAAATCTCAATTGGCGATGGTAGAACGAACACTATGTTTTCTTTGCGGCTTTGCGTGAAATAAAGCTTCCCTCTAGTGCGTATTCAAAGTTGGTTTGGAGTCATCAAGGCAACAAATCAGCGACCAACGGGAGCGGTAAAACTCCAGACCAATTTTCAAACTGGTCTAAACCCGCCCGACGGCACCGGCCAGCGTTGCTTTGGCCTCAACGACATCGCCGAGGGCTTCCTGCAATTGCGTGATGTAATCGTTCGGGAGCGGGTCGTTACGTTGTGTTTCGATCGCGATTTTTTTGAAGCGACTCCACATTCCGACCCGGCTGTCGGCATAAACGTTGAATTTGCAGATTCCGTTTTCGACGGCGGCGCGGATTTGCTCGTCCGGCGTACCGGACCCTCCGTGCAAGACCAGCGGAACCCGGCTGGCGGCGTTTAATTCTTTCAACAGAGGAATGTCCAGTTGCGGCAGTTGTTCATAGACACCGTGTGCGGTCCCGATGGAAACGGCCAGCGAATCGACGCCGGTGCGTTCGACGAATGCCACGACTTCGTCGGGCTGTGTGAGGACGTTGGCAACACCGTCTTTTCCCGACAGACCGAAACCGCCGACCAAACCGAGTTCCGCTTCGACCGAGGCCCCGTATGGTGCGGCAAGCTCAACGACATGGCGGGTCATTTCGACGTTTTGATCGAAAGAGAGGTTCGAGCCGTCGTACATCACCGACGTGAAACCGTGATCAAGCGCCTCGCGAATGACGCCGAATTCCGTCGCATGGTCGAGGTGCAGGACAACCGGGATCGTATAACGCTCGGCAACCGCCCGAACGATGGCGGGGTAGTACCAAAACGTCTTGTCACCGACTTCGGCGGCGTAGAGCATCAAAAACACGGGCGCACGACACTGTTCCACCCGGTCGAGGATTCCGCGAATCATAATGTCGGAAACGCAATTAAAGCCCGGAACGGCATAGCGATTTTCCCGGGCGACTTTCAAAACTTCTTTCGCTGTGGTGAGCATTGGTTTCGTGTGATAAAAAAGAGGAGTAGGAACTATTCCGGCGACGATTCGAGAAAAATCAACGGACACACGGTTAATATAAGCGTTTTACAAATTTATACAAGCGACTTGCCAAGATTTTCCGTTGCTTCGGGACCGGTGATCCAATTCACTCTCAGGCTTGAGTCCGGAGGCGGGAGGCTTGAGGCAGGGTCTTTTTTTCGTTCTTCCGCAGGGTATAATGCATGTTTATGCAATTCTGCAATCTCATTTTTCTCTTCACCCCAGGACAAGGATTTTCCGATTATGAGCGATTCCCAACGCGTTTTGATTCCCCGCGGTCAAGCCAAAGCTCCGTTTTTTGTCGGCGTTGATCTCGGCGGGACGAATATGAAGATCGGCGTGGTTGATGACAATGCTCAGACTTTGGCCTACCTTGTCGTGCCGACCGAAGTGGAAAAAGGCCCGATTGATTCGACCCGTCGCATGGCCGATGCCATTCTCTCGGCAACGCTCCAGACCGGATTGCAACACGGTGACATTGCCCGGGTCGGGCTTGGCTCGCCCGGCACGATGGACATCCCCGGCGGCAAGTTCGTCAAACCGGCCAACTTTCCCGGCTGGGAAATGTTTCCGATTCGCGACACTCTGGCCGAGTTTTGCAAAATTCCGGTTTCCTATGACAACGACGCCAATGTTGCCGCTTTCGGCGAAGCATGGGTCGGTTCCGGTCGCGACTACAACAGCATGATGATGTTGACTCTTGGCACGGGCATCGGTTGCGGGATCGTCATCGAAGGGCGCACGCTGATCGGCCAAAACAGTCATGCGGGCGAAAGCGGCCACAACATTGTTGACCCGTCGGACGACGCGCGGCTTTGCAACTGCGGCAAGCGCGGTCACTTCGAAGCCTACGCCGGCGCGACGGGCGTGGCACGGCGGACGTATGACCTGCTGGAATCGAAACAGGTGCCGACCTCGTTGCACCAGCGGATTGACGTCGAAAAAATGACGACGCTCGAGAAGAACAAGTTGCCGAAACTCGTGTGGGAGGAAGCCAAGGCCGGTGACGAGCTTTCCTTGCAAATCATCCGTGAAACGGCCAAGTGGCTGGCCGTTGGCCTGACGACGCTCATGCACACGATCGACCCGCACTGTGTTTTGATCGGCGGTGCGATGACCTTCGGCGGCCCCGGCGACCCGATCGGCAACCTGTTCCTCGAAACGGTCAAACAGGAAGTCGCCAAACGTGTTTATCCCATTTTGGCCGAACGAACCATTATCAAGTACGCCGAACTCGGTGCGGACGCCGGTTACCTCGGTGCCGCCGGCGTTGCCCGCGCGGATTACTATGCGGCCAAGGAGCAATAACTTTCCGTTTGAAACGCCGGGAGCGGGAGGCCAATGGCTTGAGGCTTGAGACTGTAGGCGCAAGGCGGGAGGAAAGTGGCCCGTGACCAGTGGCTAGTGGCGAGAGTCTTCGGCCTGAAAGGCCAGTGTATCTTAGCCCAGGGCAAGGCGCAGCCGCCGCCCTGGGTTACGTCGCCCCCTGATCACCCCAGCCGCCCTGTAAGGGCAAGGCACATTGTGTGGCGTGAAACGCATCCCGTTAGCGGTATTGCCGGCCTGCGTACCGACGCATCGCTCGGGAGGCTGTAGGCTTTAGGCTG
>Ga0123356_10003908_pt1 | contig 15524 bp, 13 predicted proteins | sample TergutEmb28metaG_2_FD_92546 | JGI IMG/M metagenome (GOLD analysis project Ga0123356, IMG submission 92546) | Embiratermes neotenicus P3 segment gut microbial communities from Petit-Saut dam, French Guiana - Emb289 P3 | ecosystem: Host-associated > Arthropoda: Insects > Digestive system > Gut ... | reverse complement strand
TCATCCTGATAAAAGGATTTGACGTACAGAACAGAATGGTCACGGCGTCGTCATCATAAAAGATTTGGCGGATTATCCGGCTATGAACGAGCATAAGGACAAAAAAGCGCAATTTGATTCTCCCCTGCCCGGGCGCCTCGGCCGCAATCCGGCGGCCGCGCTGTTGTCTTATGCCTATACTGCCGTTATCAACACCCGAAATGTTGCTTACGATTCGCTGCCGTCGTTATCCCACAGATTATGCCGTCCGGTGATAAGCATCGGCGGCATCCGCGCCGGCGGGACCGGAAAGACTCCGGTGGCGCAGCTTGTCGGCCGACATATTATTGATAATTGCGGATACGGCGTGGCCTTCCTGTCGCGCGGATACGGGCGGGCTTCCAAACGCCAGGTCATAGTTGGGCCCCACGAGATGGCAGACTGGCGGGAGATTGGCGATGAGCCGTGGATGCTCCACTCGAACATTCCGGAGTCGTGGCTCGGCATCGGCGCGAACAGGGCGGCTGCCGCCGGGAAGCTGGCGCGGTTACTTCCGGAGAAATCGGTGTTCATACTTGACGACGGTTTTCAGCACAGGCAGGTTCGCCGCGACCTCAATATCGTCTGTCTGAGCGACAGTACGCTGTGCGACCGCATGGTGCCGGCGGGCTACCTGCGGGAGCCGGTGTCGGCGCTGTCCCGCGCCGACGTCGCCCTTGTGGTCGGCGCGGAGGAGCACGCAGGCAAACTGCGTGAGTTGGCGGCCGCCGTAGAGCGCCGGTTTGCCGGAGTCCGCGGAAACACGGATGTTATCAACAGCATCAAAGGAGATGTCAACCTCGACACGGCAACCGCAAATGGCGCTGGAGGCGGCCAAACCGCCAAGAACGCACTAATTTGCGCGATTTTACTGCAATATCCCGATGTGTGGGTCGAGGCCCGCACCGGCGAAATCAGCAATAAACCGCCATTAAAAGACCCGGCCGTAGTTACCGGCATCGCCCGTCCCGACCGGTTTCTTGCCATGCTGCGCTCGTTTTCCGTGACGCCCTCGGAAGTTCGCGTTTTTCGGGATCATCATAATTTTAAAAGAAAAGACCTTGCGTCTGTGCATAATATATATTTAAAGAGGGTACTCACCACCGAGAAAGACGCGGTACGTCTTTTGTCGCCGGAATTTTCGGATCTTCGGGAGATCTGGTACCTTAAGACAGGCTTGCGCTTTGCCGACCCGGAGTCGGAGACGCTGGTCTTGTCGAAAATAAACGATGTGTGCAGTACGCAGGCGGACAGTGTTCGCCCGGATAATAGATAATAACCAGTATATGTCATAAAACATTAAGAGAGGAGTCGTTCCATGAAGTTTGCCCGCTTACTTGGCCTCGCAGTCGTCCTTATGTTGGGGGTAGGGGCCGTCTCTGCTGTGTTTGCCGAAGAATATGAGATTCGGTACGTGGAGGTGAGGAAGCCGTTCCAGAATGTTTACGTGAAGTTAGACCCCAAGTCAGAGATTATCCGGCAGACCAAGAAGGGCGAGTATCTTGAACTTCTTTCGCGCGGCGACAGCTGGTACAAGGTCAAAGTCGACGGCAGAGAGGGCTTCCTGGAGACTCGCGCCGGCAAAGTCGTGAACAGGAAGGGCGCGCCTATCATTACGTTTCTGCTCTACCTCTTAGTGTTGGGCGGCTGCGTATTTGGTGTGGTTCTCTATGTCAAGAAGCAGCAGCGCATAGCGGCCAGCGCTTCCGCCGACGACAGCGATTCGTTCCCCGACGACCTCGACGACGACCTGGACTAACGGTAACGGAGGCGTTATGAGGGGGCTGGTAAGGTTTTTTGTGTGCTTCGCGGTCGTTCTCCTCTGCGCCGGCGGCGTTGCCGCTCAGCAGCAGTTGGAGATAATTAAAGACGCGAGAATGCGCGCTCAGCCTAGTATGGATGCGTCTATCCTGGGCACTGTGCCGGTTAACGCCATGGTACCCATGCTTGAAGAGCAGGGGGCCTGGTACAGAATCAGGCACAACGGCGTGGAGGGATGGATATTCAACGAGCTTGCCAGCCCCGTACGCAGCCAGGCGGGAGAGATCTTTACGCGCTCCGACGCCTCAATGCTGCCGCCCGGCGCCCCGGTAGGGCTTGATGCCGAACCGAAACAGCAGAGATTCGCACAAATCCAGCAAGACAATACAGCCATCCTCGCGTTTTTAGACCCACAAGCGCCGTTCATCCACAGAGCCCGCAGGGGCGAGGTCTTCCCCCTGGTCGGCGAAGGCGAATCTTGGTGCAAGGTCTTTGTTCAGGCCAAAGACACCAGCGGCTGGGTCAGGTGCTCACAGATAGAAATCTCAGACACAGAGCCGGAGAAGATCTCCATCGCCATGGGAGACATGAAAAATATGCTCATGGTTCTGTTTGTCGTAGGCGCCTTAATCCTCATAATCTCAGGTATTATCACATACCGCCACGTTAAGGCGGCGCGGGATCGCAACGTCTTCGTTAGAAAAAACGCGCTGATACTGGCAAAAGAGAGCAAGGGGGTAATCTCCATGCTAACCAACGCCCAAACCACGATGGCGCACTGCTTCTCGGAAATAGGATTTACCATCAGCGTAGTGAAAGACTCGGTTTCAGCGCGCAACAGCATCGGGGACAGCATGCCCGATCTGATACTCGTCGACTGGAACTTCGAGCCGTCCATATTCTCCAAGATAGAGAACCTGTTCGCACGCATGGAGCAGTCGGCTAATACATACTTCATATTTTACAACGTGCCCGACCCGTCGGCAGTTTCTGCCGGCAAGATCCTGCGTAACGTAAGTTTCCTCGGACTCACGGTCACCGACCGCGACCTCTTCAAAGTAGTAACGCCGCTCCTGAGTTACTCAGACGACGGCCAGTCCAAGAATATCCAAAGCGTACAGCGTTGCGCCCTCGAAGGCGAGATTGACGGCGGCAACCTGCTTGAGGTACTGCAGTTCATCGAGATCGGCAGCAAAACAGGCTGCCTGATGGTCGCGACCAAGGGCCCCTTCGGGCTCGTCTACTTCGGCGACGGGCGGATCATCTACGCCGCCACAACAGCCGACCAGGGCGTCGAGGCGGTCTACTCGATCCTTAACCTGCCGGCGGGCAAATTCCGATTTATCACAAACAAACAGCCCAAAGTCGCTAACCTTAACCTGCCTACGCTCTCCGTACTTATGGAGTGGACGAAAAACAAGGATGAAGCTCGCAGGAGTTGATTACGGGCGCCGGAGGGTCGGGGTGGCGGTTACCGACAGCGAGGGACTCATCGCACGCGGGCTTGGCGTTATAGACAGACAAAAAATACCAGACCACATAAGCGAGCTGTTACGAATCATTGACGAAGAAAGGCCGGCGGAAATCGTCTTCGGACTGCCTCTTGGCGCCGACGACCAGGAAACTGTAATGAGTAAGGAAGTAAGAGAGTTCGCGTCGGCAATCGCCGAAAAGTCAAAACTGCCGATCCACTTTATCGATGAGAGTTTCACATCCCAAAAAGCCGCTGAACTGATGATGCACCGAAAGAAGAAGGCGCGGAGAGACAAAGCGCTGTCGGACCGAATAGCCGCGTGCCTTATATTGCAGGATTATATAGATACGAAAAGTAAATTACTTCCTGACCTTAAAACTGCCGACTAACGCGGCGAAATCATCGTAGACCGCCCCAAAATAGTAATCCTCAAGCGCATATAAGCCAATCTCGTTATAATGGCTGTTGCCGCTGACAAAGCCGTAGACCATGCAGCGCCTTCTTATACCGTTTTCCATTGCGTAGGACATCATCAACCGGAAAGCCTCGCGCCCGTCAACCTCGCCCGGAGCCAGTTCTTCCACGATCAGGTCGAATATACCCGGCGTTGCGCGGAGGTTGAAAACGGCGATCTCCGCGAGTTCGTAAGTTCGCATACTTGCGTTAAACATCAACTCGGTGTGACGTAAGGGCTGAGGCACCGACAATGCGAAACGTTTGATGTGGATGAAATCCATTGGGGTACTGTGGCGCGTTAGCAGCAGCGAGCGCGAGGCCATATCTTCGTATGCCATCCAGCCGGCTGGCAGGTCTGCGGTAAAACCTAATTTGCCGGTGTATTGATGGGAATCAGGGTCAACGCGATACCACGACGGCATGGATTTTTTGCCGACACATCCGGCAATCATCAGCGCGATGATAATCAACGCAAAAAGGCGCATCCCTATTATTATTCGCATTGGCTTAGCGCCTCCTTTACCATCTTTATATCGGGGGCATCACCGGCGAGTTCGCTGTATTTTCTCAGGTATTTGCCGGCATTAGCCTTATCCCCTACCGCGTGGTACGCAAAGCCCATCGCGCGCAAGACGGCGATATCGTCAGGATTACAGGCCAGGGCCTTTTCGTACCATTTGACCCAATCTGTGCTTCTCGGCGACATCAACCGCTCCATATCGCCGCGTATCAGCAGCGCGGACGGGTCGCATTCGTCAATCGACAGCAGCCTGTCTAACTGAATTTCCGTCCAGATGTGCCGGCCGGCGGCGTGGTGTACCGCCGCGTCGTAGAGCGCTATGCCTTTGAGTCTGGCGTTTAGTACCTCTCTGTCAACTCTGTCTATTTCATCGTTTGCGTCGCCGACAAGGTTATCAAGGCCTACTATAGTCCGAATAAACTGCCGGAAGTCTTCCACCGGCGGATACCCGGCTTCGGCCATTCTGGCCATCGCTATGCTGTCCGCTTCGTCCTCCAAATCTTGCCGGAAGCCCTCAACGGCCAACCGCAGCGCGCCGGAGAGGCTCGTGAACATTATGTCGCTTGAATACCCTGATGCCGATCTTCCGGCAGACAGTTCTCCCAACGCTTCGGCGCGGGCGTATTCTTTCAGCATCAGCAAGTTCTTTGCCGTGTGGTTTTTTATGACATGCCCAAGCTCGTGCGCCAAAATCGCCGCGATCTGCGAAGCGCTTGCGACGCGTGCCAAAAGCCCGGTGCAAACGTAGATTGTACCGTCGGGCGCGGCGAACGCGTCTACCGCGTTGCTGCGCAGGATACGCACGCGCAGGTTGTACCTTTTTTGTTCTTCGGGAGTCGCCATTTTATAGAGAATTTCGTCCAGGTACTCCTCCATGTTTCTGTCTTCCCAAAGCAGGTTTTGATGCCTGAACCTCCACTCCATCCCTCTCGACTGCGCCATCAGGCTTTCGATGTGGACGCTTTCGGAAGAGGATTCGATTGGCGGGCCCGGTGTGGGCGTCGATTGGTCATACCAGTAGATGCGTCCGCTTCTGTCTACCATCATAGACGCAGCGAACGTGCGTTCTACCGGAACCGGCCCGTCCATCGCCGCCAGGATTTGTCGCCTTTCCGCGGAGAATTTTTCTTCGTAGCCGTAAGTAAAGAAAAAGCCGTCGACCCCGAAGCGGTCGCAGATAGAGTCCAGCGCGCCTATGGAGAACATCGGGATCTCTTCGCTGTTGACGTTGTCTGAAAAAAAATCGCTCTGAAAAGCGGCGCTGTGGTAGCGCATTTTTGTTTTCAGGCGGAAGAGATCTCTTGAGCGGCCGGCGTCGGGCAGAATTATCGGGCTATACCCCGCTTTCGCCAACATAAGCGAGTTGAATATAGACGCCTGTCTTGACGCCCGGCTGCTCCAGTCATCGCGGTATTCGAGGACTCCGCCAGCCGAGACATCGTACAGGAATATTTCCGCCTCAATGACGCCAATGCGCGCCATTTCGACGGGGCCCTCGGCGGCAGTTGCAAACTGCGCGAGCGCCGCTGCGATGATTATGATGCAAAACTTCCGCAAAGACATTACCTGTTCGGCCTGTTTTGTCTTTGCTGATTCTGATTCTGCCTCGGCTGGTTTTGCTGCTGCTGCTGGTTACCGGCCGGTCTCTGCTGTTGTCCGCCCGCGGGAGCAGCGTTAAGCAGATTCAGTTCATTCTGGACAGCCCTGTTGTTGGGTTCAAGCGCCCTTGCCCTGTTCAGGTGCTGCACTTGCAGATCCCTCTTGCCCTGCGCCTTGTAGACCATTGCAAGGCCAAGCTCCGCGGCAGCCATTTTAGGATCAATCTCCAGCGCCCTCCTGAAGAAGGAGATCGCCTGGTCGTGCTGCGACAGCGCGAGGTGCGCCTCCGCGCGGCCGACGTGCGCCCCGGCGTGCTTGTCGTTTATGAAGCCCAGTTTCTTGTAGGTTTCTATCGCGTCTGTAAATTTCCTCTGCCGGTTCTGAATAGAGGCCACGGCCATAAGGCCGTCGAAGTTCATGGGGTCGTTTCTCCTGACCTCATCGGCAACCCGCGCCGCTTCGTCTAACTTGCCGGCTTCTACCAGGTCGTTGCAAAGCATGAGGCGGTGCCTGTTGTCCTTCGTGAGTTCCACCAACTGCCTAATCTCGGTTTCGGCCTGCCCTCTCTTGCCCTCTTTCTTATATATATTGTAGAGGCGCTCGCGCACTGCGGCATCCTTACCGTCCAGAGTCCTCGCCCTCACCAAATACTCGGTGGCCTTCTCCTGCCTGTTCGTGGCCTCATAAGCGTCGGCGAGCATTATGACCGCCTTGACGTCGTTGGTATTAGTTATCAGGAACATCTCAAGGTTCGTGATGGCTTCGTTCCACTGCTTTTTGCCGTGGAGAATCTCACCTATGCGGCGCGTGGCCGTCTGATCCTGACCCCTGAGCGCGACATACCTCCTGTAGGCGGCGAGTTCCGGGTCTACCCTGTTCAACTGACCGTTGGCCTTCGCCAGCGCCAGCCAAACCGCGGTGTCGTTTTCTACGATTCTGGTTGCGGCAGTAAGATTTGTAACGGCCTGATCCAGCGTTTCCTTCTTCTCCGCCTGAAGCATCCCGAGGCGCACAAAGTTGCGGGCGTCGCGCGGGAATGTGCGGAGGTTGGCGGTATAGTACCTTATCGCCTCGGCCTGGTTGGTCTTCTCAATAAGGAACGCGCGCTTGTAGGAGGCATCCGCATCCACAACCTGTGGCAGAGCGACAAACGCCGCGTAGGCCTCGGCGGCCTTGGCGGGCTGGTTGTCCCTCTCGTAAGATATGGCGAGCGGCTTGAGAATCTCGCGCAGCGTCACAGGCGTAACGCCTCTGGCCTTGCGTATCTTGTCATAAGTATCCGCGGCCTTTTTGAAGTCTTCCGTCTGGTAATAGCTGTCGGCGAGCCTCGTCAGGTACTGTAACGTCTGCAGGTCGGCCTTCTTTACCATCTCATAGAACTTTATGGCCTCCTTGAACTGTTTCTTGCCGTACTCGTGGTTGGCCACAATGATGGCGGTCTCTTCGTCGGAAGGGTTCTTCGCCAGGAACTTCTTGTAGTTACCCATCGCCGCTTCCTGGTTCCCCAATCTGGCCTGAATCGCGCCCAGGTCCTTGAACTCCTTGGAGGCGTTTGGATTGAGCAGAAGCACCTGCTCGTAGGTAACGGCCGCGCCTCTCAGGTCGCCGGCCCTCATCTGGCTCTCGGCATAAGTAGCCAGAAGCGCGGTATTCTTAGTGTCTATATCGAGCGCGGCCTTGTACATGCGCGCCGCGTCGGCGTGCCTGTTCTGCTTGCTGTGTATGTCGCCCATCGCAACGTATGAGGCGGCGTCGATCTCCTTCGCGGCGATGGCGGCGTTGCCCACGGGAATAATCTCGGCGTCGAGCTTCTTCTTTATGAGGACGTCCATGAATTCCTTGTAGATACCCTTGACAGCCGGGTCGAGCTTGCGCGCCTCCCTGAATGCCACGAGGGCGCCGTCAAAGTCCTTTTCCTCGTAGAGCAGGAGCCCTAAATTCTTATGGGCTTCCGCAACATTGGGCCTGAGGGCAATGAACTTGCGAAGGTGGCCAACGGCCTCCTTTTTCTTGCCGTCGGCCATCGCGATATCGTACAGGCTCTTGAAAACGACGTGGTCGTTGGGCGTCAATTCCGACAGTTCTCTGAGGTGAACGTACGCGCGGGCGTTGTCGTTATTGCTTCTGGCCTGCCCGACTAAGCGCTGGCGCGATTCGACGTTCTTTCTGTCGCTTGCAACAATCTTCCTGTCTAACTCCGCCAGGTCCCGCTTCTCCGCGCGCACCCCTGCCGAGTCGTTGGCTTTTTCGAGAGATTCGATCAGGCTGATGCGAATCCCCACATCGTCCGGCCTGAGGGCTTTGGCCTTCCTGTACTGCTCGGCGGCTTCTCTGGGGCGGTTGGTGCTTGAATAGCCTGTGGCGAGCAGCATGCATACTTCATAATCGTTGGGATTGACTATAGCGACTCTCTCCAAGTTCGCCACGCCGGCCGGAAACTGCCTGCGTTCAATCTGAATGGCGCCTACGCGCTTGCTCGCGGCTGCCTCGGCGGCGGCATCTGTTGGCCTAAGCGACAGATACTTCGTGTAAGCGGCGAGCTCTCTGTCGGTGTTCTTCAACTTGCCCTGCACCTCGCCCAGCGTCCTCCAAATAATGGAGACCGTATCGGCCAGAAGCGACGCGGCATTGAGGTTTGTGGCAGCCTGCTGCAGGGTAGCATCGGTTTTTGCGTAGTGCAGGCCTAATCTTTTGAAGTTGCGGTGATCCCTCGGGAAAGCCTTGGTATTGGCCTCGTAGCGCCTGATAGCGGTGGCCATGTCAGTTTCCTCGCGCAGGAAGGCGCTCTTGAAGGACGCGTCGGCGTCTCTGACGCCCGGAAGCGTTACGAACGCGTTGTAGATATCGGCCGCCTTGACCTTGTCCCCTGTTTTTTCGTAGCACTCGGCCAGCGGTCGCAGCGTATTGGCCAGCACTGCCGGCGGCTGAGCCGCGGCGGCGCGCTGGGCGGCCGTCTGCCCCGGGCGCGGAGCGGGAGGAGGCGGAATCGAGGTGCGTACGCGCTCAAAGAAAGTAATCGCGTTCTTGCAGTCTTCGATACGGAAGTAGGAGTCGCCAAGCGCAAAGAGCACTTCCGTAGTGAGCAGCTTGGCATCGGTTACCTTCGTCAAGAAGCCGATAGCGTCCCTGTACTGCTTGTTGTTGTACTCAAACAGGCCGACGCGCGCCGATACTTCCTGATCGTTAGGCACCTTGGCCAGATATTTCTTATAGTGGTCTATCCCCTCTTTGGCCCTGCCGGCCCGCGTGACGAGGTCGCCGAGCACCTTAAACTCCGTCGTCGCGTTCGGATTAAGCGCAACTATCTGCTCGTAAGACACAATAGCGTTCCGGGTATCGCCCGCGGCGGCCTGCGCACTGGCCAACTTTGCAAGAAGAGCCATGTTCTGCGCGTCTAACTGCAGCGCTGCCTGATACATCCTGAAGGCGTTGGCGTTGTCCCTGCGCGCCATATAAATATCGCCGGCGGCCGTGTACATCGCCGCGTCGACTTCCTTTAGCGCGATCGCACGCTGAACCGCCCTCAGCAGTTCGTCGTTTTCCTTCTTCTCAATCAGTATTGCGGCGTAATTCTTGTAAAGGCCGGTGATATTGGGGTTGCGACGAATCGCCTTGCGGTACTCATTCAGCGCTCCGTCGGCATCCTTGGCCTCAAAAAGCAGGTCGGCCAACTGCTTGATGGCGTCGGCATTACTTGAATCTAAGGCAATAAAACTACGCAGAAACGGCAGGGCGTCTCTCTTGTTGCCATCTTTGAGAAGGGCCTCGGACAGGCTTCTGAACGGCTTGGGGTCTCTTGGCGTCAGCGCGGCCAGTTCCCGGTACAGCTTCATTGCCGTCTGCGTGTCGCCCTTTTCCAGCGAATAGTCGGCATGCCTCTGGCGGGACTTGATGTCCTTGGAGTCGAGCGCGATGATCTGCGCGTCGGCCGTCGCTAATTTATCGTTGTCTCTGGTATTTTCGTAGCATTCCGCCAATTTCCGCCAAACTTCAATCTCCCGGGGATTTTTTGTGGCTACATACTCAAGATGGGGCGCGACAGCGGCGTATGCCTTTTCGGAATACAGGATATCGGCCAGTATCAACCGGGACGCCATCGCGTCGGGGTTAAGCGCTATTGCCGACTCGGCGGCATCCCGCGCACGCGACCTGTTGTTCAGCCTCATGGCCGATTTGGCAATCCCCTCAGCCGCGGCAGCGGTCGCATCCAAGAGGAAGCTCCTCTGGTAACTCGCCATAGCCTCCTGGTCGTTCTTGACACCTTCGTATGCACGGCCCATAAGCAGCAGGATTTCCGGCGTCCGCAAATCGGTAGGAATCGCCTCGCCGCGCTTGACCGCATCCGCGAACTTGCCCTCGCTGACTAACCTGCCAAGCGCATCGTCGCCAAAAGCGGTAAAAATCAGCGCCGAAACAAGCATAATTAATACTGTAAAGCGGCGGATTAGGATTCCCAGTGTCATATTGTGACCTCCTTGCGGTACAATTATTATGTATAATTATGGTTAAATTTGCGTATATTTTGGGTCAAAAATGCCCGTTATCTATATCTATATATAAATAAGGGCGCAGCGGAAAGTCAAATTTTTTTCATCCTCAGGCCTTATTGTCCATCATCGCCGCCGAAAACTCCTCAAACGTCCGGTACATATACCCAGCAAAGATCATGTCGAAGTTGAGCGTCTCAAATATATAAGTTACGTACTCGTTGTCGGCAATGATATAAATAGCCCCGCCCACCTTGGTGAGTTTGTTGAGGTTGTACACCAACGCGCCTATGCCGCCGCTGCAGATGAACGTGACCTCGTCCAAGTTGAACACGATGTGGTAGTGCTTCTCGTCTATAAGCCGCTGGATCTCCTTGTCCAGAAGCCGCGCACTCTCCCAATCTATGCGCCCGGAGGGCCTGATAACCTTGAACTTGTCTATCGCCATAACCGTAAAATCCATACCCGCCTCCTAGAATATACTTAATTGATAACACACCGCCGCTACCACGAATTTGACTTTCCGACACCAAATTTTGACACACCACGGCGAAATAATTATTTTATAGTACAGACGGCACAGCGGCGCAAACACGCCCCTAGCAGTCTGTACCATATTAAAATACATCATGTTAAACACAATAAATAGTAATTTTTGTTAAATAATTAATATACATGGCCGTAATACAAGAAAATATACCGAACCCGGAGGAATTGTATGAGCGCAGACATTGCGGAACTTAACGAAAGAGTCAAAGAGGAAAGCAGCTTCGTAACGCTGCTCAAAACAGAGATGGCCAAGGTCATCGTAGGGCAGACGAAAATGGTCGACAGGCTGCTCATAGGCCTGCTGACCCGCGGACACATCCTGCTGGAAGGCGTACCGGGGCTCGCCAAAACACTTGCGATATCGACGCTAGCCAAGGCGGTGGACACCAACTTCAGGCGAATCCAGTTCACGCCCGACCTGCTGCCAGCCGACATAGTAGGCACAATGACCTACAACCAGAAAAGCGGGGAGTTCGTCGCCAAAGCCGGCCCCATATTCTCAAACATCATACTGGCGGACGAAATCAACCGCGCGCCGGCCAAGGTCCAAAGCGCCCTCTTAGAAGCCATGCAGGAGTGCCAGGTAACAATAGGCGACGAAAGCTACGCGCTCGAAGAGCCGTTCCTGGTCCTCGCCACCCAAAACCCCATCGAGCAGGAAGGCACATACCCCCTGCCCGAAGCGCAGGTAGACCGCTTCATGCTCAAACTGAAAATCACCTACCCGTCCAGAGACGAAGAAAAAGAGATCCTAAGACGAATGTCCGCCGGCCCCGTACCCGAAGTCAACCCGGTCATAAAAGTAGACAAACTCCTATCCGCAAGAGAACTGGTTAACCAAATCTACATGGACGCCAAGGTAGAAGACTACATCGTCAACCTGGTCTTCGCAACAAGAGAACCGGAAACCGCAGGGATAGGCGACATGAAAGAACTGATAGCCTACGGCGCCTCGCCGCGAGCCACCCTGTTCCTGACAAGAGCCGCCCGCGCCCACGCCTTCATACGCGGCCGCGGATACGTAACGCCCGAAGACATCAAGTCGGTAGGCATGGACATCCTGCGCCACAGGGTAACCACCACCTACGAGGCGGAAGCCGAAAACATAACGTCGGAACAAATCATACAGAAAATTTTCGACAGCGTAGAAGTACCATAGTATTTATTGCCTGTAGGGGCGGCTACCAGCCGCCTGCCGTACCGAATGACCGAAATAAATTCGTTATCAACGAGGATACAATGATACCCAAAGAGGTATTGCAAAAAGTCCGCCAAATAGAAATCCGCACCCGCCGCATCGTCGACTCCGTGATGTCCGGCGAGTACCACAGCGCATTCAAAGGCCGCGGTATGGAATTCTCGGAAGTGCGGCAATACATGGACGGAGACGACGTGCGAACCATCGACTGGAACGTCACCGCGCGCATGGGCTCACCATACATCAAAAAATACATAGAAGAACGCGAACTGACAGTAATGCTGGTAGTAGACGCCTCATCATCCGGCAACTTCGGCTCTATCGACAAATTCAAAGGAGAGATGGCGGTGGAACTATGCTCCCTGTTAGCATTCTCCGCAATACGCAATAACGACAGGGTGGGACTGATAATCTTCACATCCGACATAGAAGTCTACATCCCCCCCCGCAAAGGCAAAAACCACGTCCTGCGCGTAATCCGCGAATTACTGTACTTCCAACCAAAACACAAAGGTACCGATATAGGCAACGCTCTGAAGTTTCTAAATCAAGTACAAACAAAAACAAGCGTAGTCTTCTTAGTATCCGACTTCATCTCAAAAGACTTCGAAGCCCCGCTGCGAGTAGCAGCCAAACGCCACGACCTCGTATCAATATCAATAACCGACCCGCGGGAAGAAACCCTCCCGAAAGTCGGACTAATAGAACTCGAAGACGCCGAAACCGGCGAATCAATCCTGTTCGACACGCGCAACAAAAAATCACTGGCAATCTACAGACTAGAAATGGACCGCCGAAAAACCGCGCTCGATGAGTTATTAAGATCGATGGACGTCGACTCTATCCGCGTGTCAACTGCCACCGGATACGTTACGCCCATCGTGAAGTTTTTCAGGAAACGGGAGAAGATACTGCGGTAAAATAATTACTCGCCTATTCTTTTAAATTCCAAATATTCTTTGCCGTCGTTATAAAATATGCGTAGCGCTTGTGGATATAACTCAAAATAAAGTACTCCGTGCATTCCAAACAAAATATCATAATATAACATTTCATCCATAGGCGCTCCGCCTACTAATGTTATAAATAGCTGTTCGATGAATAAATTATTTGTATTGTAATCGATTATATAAGGTTGGTGCGTAAATATGCTGTTCCTTACAATTCTGCCTGTTATAAGAGTATCATCGCCAAATGAAAGCGTATACAAGCTATCCTTTGGGAACCTAGCCAAACCATCTCCATAATCAGGCTCTCTCCTCACATCATTCTCAACATCAACAAAAGCAACTAATGTCCAACTTGTGCCCGATAACTGATTATTTTCTAACGGCGGATCCCCTCCGGCGACCGGCAACGCATCATTGTTACAACTTGATACCGCAAACCCCAGCACCACTGCCGCAAACAGCAAGAACACTTTATTTTTCATCATCACACCCTCCTAAATTCTGATGTCACAACCACACGCCTTTCCCCTACACTGCCCCCCTCAAAGCCTCAATCTCCTTATGCACCACATCAACAGCCGCGAAATCCTCCATCTGCACCATCGATATCTTTTTTGCGTACAACTCCAACAACTTATACTCCATAGCCCCCGGCTCCTTATCCTTAGATATCAGCGACAGCACTGCCTCAACATCATCATTAAACCTGTACCCCCGCATAAACGTACGAAACTGTTTTCTCGCCGATTCAAATGCCGCAGGGTCTACGCGCTGGTACAGCATAGACGGAATGTATTCCTTGAGCAGCGCTTCTTCGGGGTTGATGCCTGGCGTTGTGATTGTGTCGCCCTCACCTGCCGGCTCGTTCCACTCTACCTGCGATATTAGCGATTCGATTTCGCTGTGCAGCAGTTGCATCTGCTGCTCTCTGAACACCGCCTGATATATGATGGGGATGCCGTTGATGCCGAGCATTGCGTTGCCGATTCCTTTGAAGGAGCCTGCGTAGTAGATATCACCCGGCTGTTCCAGAATTTCCGTTTCGGAGTGGAACGGGACTACCTTTGCGGGCGTGGGGATAAACTGCCCCGCGTCGTCTCCCATGTTTTCTAACCATTCGCGCAATTTTTGCGGGTCGAGGGCGGCTTCAAGGCCGTCCATGTCTTCCAGCATGTCTTTTAGTTCATTTTCCGCGCTGTCTTCTTCAAGCGATATGCCCATTTCGTTTTTCAAAAAGTCGGCGAGGCTGTTCTGCTCCCGGTAGTTCCCCTGCACCGCGAGCAGGCCGCCGTGGATCATGGCGGCCACGGGGTGCTTCATTGTGATTAGTTCCGCGGTGTCCATTTCTATTTTTGCGTAGACGATCACGCGGCCGTCCAAGCGCTCCGGGTCGCCCTTTTTCTTTTCTACATTTAGTACCTTCTCCATCACTTAGCCTCTTTTTTCTCTTCGGGCGCCCTGTCTGAGGTGCTAACCATTGCCCGAAACATGATTAATGTCGACAGTATTATGAAAACGTGCCACGTCCACTCGGCGTTCACCCCCGATACGGCTACTACCGCGCCGCCGAGCAGCACGGGGGAGACCGCGAAGCAGGCCAGGCGTACGAAATGCGGGTACCCCTTCGCCCTCTCTACGCTGAAAACGTAGGCGGCGAACGACAAAAAGAATATGCTTAGCAGTATCGTGAACGCACTGAAAAACAGGCCGGTGAAAAAGAAGTGGAACAGGAGCGGCACGATATTTTTGTCTAAGAACGCCTGAACCGACTGCCTCGTAAACTCGAAGTCTCCGCCGGCAATGAGAGACGCGTACGGCATCTCCACGCGCATATCGGGGAAGACCAGCGCCGACTCCCCGAGTATGATCTTTGGCGCGGCGCTCCCCTCGCCGGCAACGGCGGGCGGGCGCGTGTCTACCACCATAAAATTATCCGGGACGCGCCCAAAGAAGCCCGAGTGCCCCATCAGCCGGTTCATAAGCGCCGCGACCGCCTCCCCTGAAACCTCGTAGGGCTGCGGGAGGTCGGTTTTGAGCAGGCCGCCCCTTATTTCAATATCTCCGAACAAAACGCTCAAAGGCGGAGCGATACCCCGCTCGGCGTGCACTATATAATATGTACGTGAGACGCAGAGGGCCAGCGCCGTGAAGAGGAGCATCTTAAGCACAAACGACATAACGCGCCCCCGGGAGCGCGCCGGCACCTCGCGGTAGAAGTTCGGGTCGAAGATGCTGCGGTGCAAATCTGAAAAAAATCCCATACTGCCCCCAAAAAATGTTAAGCGCGGTGGCCTAATATCCATCCCTCAATTAAATGTTGTGCTGTGCCGTCCGGCGACATCAAGGCTGTCGTGCAGTAGACGGGCGGTGCAGCACAACATTTAATTTGTGTTTCAATATATAGTAAAGATAATCTATTCCAGCCCCAAAATAAAGTATTTTCTTCTATTTTAGCGTTATTTTCGCTATTTTTAAAAAAAAATAAAAAAAAACAAAAAAAAACTTGATTTTA